>Ga0187782_10004471_pt1 | contig 10472 bp, 6 predicted proteins | sample 0715_SJ02_MP15_2_FD_132454 | JGI IMG/M metagenome (GOLD analysis project Ga0187782, IMG submission 132454) | Tropical peat soil microbial communities from peatlands in Department of Meta, Colombia - 0715_SJ02_MP15_20_MG | ecosystem: Environmental > Terrestrial > Soil > Wetlands > Peat | place...
GTAGACGCCAACTACACGATTAGCTACTTGGCGGGGAACGTGACGGTCAGCCAGGCCTCGCTGACGATTACCGCCAGCAACGGCACAATGACGTTCGGCGGCACGCCACCCACGGTCACACCCAGCTACAGCGGGTTTGTCGCGGGCAACACCGCCAGCAGCCTGACTACTGCACCAACGTGCACCACCACGGCAACCAGTTCGACGCCCGTTGGAACGGACACAGGCGCGGACACTTGCTCGGGTGCTGTAGACCCCAATTACAGTATCAGCTACGTGGCGGGGAATGTGACGGTCAGCCAGGCCACGCTGACGATTACCGCCAGTAACGGCACAATGACGTTCGGCGGCACGCCGCCTTCGGTCACACCCAGCTATAGTGGCTTTGTGAACGGCAATACGGCCTCGAGCCTAACCACCCAACCCACTTGCGTAACGAGCGCAACCAGTTCGACTCCGGCAGGTACAGATACAGGGGCTGACACCTGCTCGGGCGCGGTTGACGCCAATTACACGATCAGCTACGTGCCGGGGAATGTGACGGTCGGCCAGGCCGCGCTGACGATTACCGCCAGCAGCGGGACCATGACCTACGGCGGCACGCCGCCCGCGGTCACACCCAGCTACAGCGGCTTCGTGGCCGGCAACACCGCTTCCAGCCTGACCACCCAGCCCACCTGCCTAACGAGCGCAACCAGTTCGACTCCGGCAGGCACGGACACCGGAGCTGACACCTGCTCGGGCGCGGTTGACGCCAATTACACGATCAGCTACGTGCCGGGGAATGTGACAGTCGGCCAGGCCGCGCTGGTAATTACCGCCAGCAGCGGCACGATGACTGCCGGAGGGACGCCGCCCGCTATCACGCCCAGCTACAGCGGCTTCGTGGCGGGCAACACGGCTGCTAGCCTGACCACTCAGCCCACCTGCGTAACAAGTGTAACCAGCTCGAGTCCGGCCGGCACGTACAACGGGGCGGATACCTGCTCGGGCGCGGTCGATCCCAACTACGTGATCAGCTACGTGGCAGGGAATATGGTCGTTAACTCGGCGGGCCTGACGACACCCACTATCACTTGGCCTACGCCGGCGCCTATAACCTACGGCACGCCGCTCTCGAGCACGCAGCTTGATGCGACGGCGAACGTCGCCGGAACATTTGTTTACACTCCGCCGGCGAAAACCATTCTGACCGCAGGGACGCACACGTTGACGGCGACCTTCACTCCTACCAACACCTCGGCCTACACGACGGCCACGGCTACGGTGGTCTTACAGGTCAATCAGGCGACTCCGCCCGTGCTTTGGGTGCCGGTGCCTACGGTTTACGGCATTCCGCTCGGCCCGCTTCAACTGGATGCGTTGACTCTCGTACCCGGAACGTTTGTCTACACCCCGCCGGCGGGCACGATTCTGCACGCTGGGAATCAGACGTTGTCAGCCACGTTCACGCCCAATGACACAACGGACTACAAAACCATCACCATCACGGCTACCTTGGTAGTCCTGAAGGCTGTACCGATTATCAAGTGGTCTCAGCCTGCCTCCATCACGGTCGGCACGCCGCTAAGCTCGACGCAACTCGACGCTACCGCCAACGTGCCGGGCGCGTTCGTCTACAGCCCCGCAGCAGGAACACTCTGTCCAGTAGGAACGTCAGTTCTCAAGGTGACCTTTACGCCCACCGATACGAGCGACTATACCGACGCGACGGCGCAAGTTAACTTGACGGTGATCAAGTAACGATCAGTTAACTCGCGCGAGAATCTTGCGGGGCACGCTACGGCGTGCCCCATTTTTTTCAGTTGTAGGGGCGACCCTAGTGGTCGCCCGCGGGCGGGCGCGCACAAGGGGTGCCCCTACTCGAGCGGCTTCGCAGGATACGCCAAGCCGTTCCCTTATGACGTGGGGATGGGTGCGTCAACGACCCGATTTGCGGGCCGCCGTTGAAGCACCCAGAAGAAGGCCGCAGCCAAGGTGGAGAGAGCGGTGACGACACCCAGAACCACGAAGGCGCCTCCCCAACCGGCAGCGAGCGAAATGCGAGCCACCGCGTCGCCGGACAGAACTCCACCAAAATAACCGATGCCATCAATGATCCCAGAAGAGGTGGCGGCCGCTTGCTTGCCGCCAAAGTCGAGCGCCATAGCGCCCGCGAGATAGGAATATGGTCCGATGATGGCGAAGCCGATTAGGGCCACCAGCACGACCGGAAGGCTCTGAGGAGCCTCGCGTGGAAGAGATGCAAGCACGAACAGGGCGACGGCGGCAATGAAAAGCCCTACGAAAGTGATGATCGCTCGTCCCCCGCGCCCCAGTCGGTCGCTCAGATAACCGACGAGCAATACGGAAGCGCCGCCAAAGAGCGGAAAGAGGGCGCTGAACTTGGCCGCTTTGGCGATGGTGAAGCCCACGACTTCATAAAAGTAAGTGGGCGTCCAGGTGTTGAACGTCTCGCGCACGAACGTGGTGCCCAGAGAAAGAATACAGACGATCCAAAAGGCCGGGCTGCGGAACAATGGGAGGAGGTGCGCCGCCAGCTTGCCCCTGGGCCTCTCTTCTCCGCGTCCGGCAAAGAGGTTGTCGGGGCTCGCAGCGGCTTCGGGCGTTCCGATGTCGGCGCTCGATTCCTTGAGGAGCAAGAGGTTGGCGAGAAAGAGCAGAAAAAGACTGCCGGCCGCAACCACAAAGACGCCACGCCAGCCGAGACCGTGAGCGATCAAGACGCCCATGAACTGCCGGCCGACGGCGTCGCCGAACAAGTAGCTGAGGCTGATGGCGCCCATGGCCGTGCCGTAGGCCGCATAGGAAAACCAGCGCGAGGTGATCTTCACCATCCCAGCCCAGCCTGCGGATTGGACCAGCCGATTGGCAATCCAGGCGGCCGCGAACACTTGCAAGCTTCCGGTCGCAGCAATCAGCGTAAAGAGAACCGCTCCCCCCATCGCGGCCAGGAACTGGCGTTTTCCTCCCCAATAATCCGCCAGGCCGCCTAGAAAGATCTTGCCCAACGCGTACGCCAATACTCCCAAGGAAACGATCTGGCCGAGACGAATGCGCGCCTGCTCCGCAGGAACACCGTGCGCCGCCAGATCGCGAATGATCAGCGGCAGGGCTACGGAGAAATTTGAGCGACAGATGTAGAAGCCGGCATAGCCGGTCATCAGCAAGGTGACGATCAGAATCTGCCAGAGTACTAAACGGCGGTCTCTGATCCGATGTTCCATGGTCATCGACAAATGTTGTTGCAGCCCCAAGCCGCCTGTCATCCTGAGCGTGGCGAAGGCTCTCTGCCTTCCGTCTCGCTACCATGCACGAGACAGAACTGCGGAGATCCTTCGCGGAGTTTACCCTGAGCGGACTGCCGAGATTCTCCGCTCCGCTCAGAATGACAAGCGAAGGGCTCGGGATGACTGGCTGTTAGAACATCGAGTCTATCATTGTTGACATCACCCCGGTAGTGCCCTATTTTGGGTGTTCATGCAAAATGGGGCCGGAAACAAAGATAAGCTGCTGTTCACTCCTGGTCCGTTGACCACCAGCCGCACCGTGAAAGAGGCGGCGCTGCGCGACCTGGGCTCGCGTGATCAGGAGTTCATCTCGGTGGTGGAGTCTATTCGTTGCAAGCTGCTCGAGCTGGGCGGAGTGGCGGGTCAGGGCTACGAAGCCATATTGATTCAGGGCAGCGGGACGTTTGCGCTCGAGTCCGTGCTGTCGTCTGCGGTACCGCCGGACGGGAAGGTGCTCGTCCTGGCGAACGGCGCGTACGCCAGACGTATCGCGCAGATCGCCAAGGTACTCAAGATTCACGTCGTCGAGCTGAGCTCGCCGGAGGATCAGCGACTCGATACGGAGGAGCTTCGCAAAGAGCTCGAGGGCGACTCGACCATAACTCACGTTGCGGCAGTGCATAGCGAAACGAGCACCGGCATGATGAACCCGGTTGGGGAGATTGGGGAAATCGTTAAGCAATTCGGCCGCACTTATTTCGTGGATGCAATGAGCAGCTTTGGCGGCGTGCCGCTCAAGCTGCTTGACTGCCGCATAGATTATTTGGTTTCCTCTGCGAACAAGTGTATCGAGGGCATACCAGGCTTCGCTTTCGTGCTGGCTCGGCGGGAAGCCTTGCTGGCGACAGCAGGCTTTGCTCGCAGCGTGAGCCTGGATCTGCTCGCGCAATGGAAAGGACTGGAGAGCGACGGCCAGTTTCGCTTTACCCCTCCCACCCACGCCATCCTGGCATTTCACCAGGCGTTGAGGGAACTGGAAGCCGAAGGCGGCACAGAAGGCCGCGCCGCGCGCTACCAGGCGAACCGCCAACTCCTTGGGGAGGGAATGCGCGCGTTGGGCTTTCAAGAGTACCTGCGGCCGGAAGACCGCGGTTACATCATCACTTCTTTCTATTGTCCGCGGCATCCGCGCTTCAATTTCGGCGCCTTTTACGCGCGGCTCGGCGACAAGGGCTTTGTGATCTATCCGGGCAAAGTTAGCAAGGCCGATTGTTTCCGAATCGGGACTATGGGGCACATCTTTCCCGACGATATTCGCGCCCTGCTGGGCGCGGTCCGTGAGACGCTGGGAGAGATGGGAATGGAATTGCCACTCGCTTGCCCGAATTAGTAGCGGCGTCTATGCGACGCCACCGGGCAGCGTAAAGCCGCGGCTTCGAGCCTGAAGCCGTAGCGCGCCTGAGAGCTTGAACTCATGGACTCTGTTTTTCACCGCTCCTATCGCGGCCCTCTGAAGGCCGTCATTTTGGATTGGGCCGGAACGACTATGGATTATGGCTGTTATGCTCCGGCCGTGGTCTTTCTCGAAGTCTATAAACGCCACGGCGTCCCCATCACGATCGAGCAGGCACGCGAGCCCATGGGTGCGCACAAGAAAGTTCACATCCGCATGATTTCGGAAATGGATTCTGTGCGGCGGGCATGGCGCGAGGCGCACGGCCGGCTGCCCGCCGAAGACGACGTGGACGCGATGTTCCGCGATTTCGTGCCGCTTCAACTGGAGTGTCTGGCGAATTACGCCGAATTGATTCCGGGCACGCTGGAAGCCGTGGCGGATTTCCGCCGGCGCGGCATGAAGATCGGTTCCACAACCGGCTACACGACGGAGATGATGGAGGTACTGATCGAGGAGGCACGGAAGCGGGGGTACGCACCGGACTCGAGCGTGTGCGCCGCGCAAGTGCCGGCGGGACGCCCCTACCCGTGGATGTGCCTGCAAAATGCTTTGAACCTGCAAGTTTATCCGATGGAGGCATTTGTCAAAGTGGGCGACACGTTGCCGGATATCGCCGAAGGACTCAATGCCGGCATGTGGACGGTTGGCCTGGCGAAGACGGGGAATGAACTGGGGCTAACAGAACAGGAGATCGAGACGCTCGAACCTGCCGTCCTCAAAGCCAAACTGGAACGCGCTTCTCAACGCTTTCACCAGGCCGGCGCTCACTACGTCGTGGATACAATCGCCGAGGTTCCGGCGCTAGTCGACCACATCAACGCGCGCTTGGCGAGCGGCGAACGGCCGTAGAAGTTCCGCCGTAGGGGCGGCCCTTGTGGCCGCCTCCGGGCAACCACCAGGGTAGTCCCTACTACCGTGTCGGAGGTGACTCATCACGGCACACGAGGAAGATCAGCTAGCGAAACTCCGCTCTGAAGGCGACCTCAACGTGTCGCCCAGACGCAAGGAGTGGGCAGACCACAACATCGACGCCGAGACCCAGAAGTGGCTCGATGAAGACGCGCGGTACTTCTTGCACCAGTCCTTGTCCACGCCCTGTTTGAACGTTCTCTCGGCTTGCGACGGAGTTTACCTCGAAGACCTTCAGGGCCGCCGCTACCTTGATTTCCACGGCAACTGCGTACACCAGGTGGGCTTTCGGAATCGCCGCGTGATGGCGGCGGTTAAGGCCCAGATGGAGGCGTTGCCCTTCTGCACGCGCCGCTACACCAACCTTCCTGCGATCCAACTGGCCAAGAAGCTCGCCGAACTTGCTCCGGGGGATTTGAACAAGGTGCTCTTTGCGCCGGGCGGCGCCGAAGCCGTGGGCATGGCGCTCAAGTTGGCGCGGGCGGCCACCGGAAGATTCAAGACGGTCTCCATGTGGGACTCTTTTCACGGCGCCTCGCTGGACGTCATTTCGGTTTCTGGCGAAGCCCTTTTTCGCCATGGCATCGGCCCTCTCCTTCCGGGCGCCGAGCACGTCCCGCCGCCCGATCCCGCCCACTGTCCCTGGGACTGTGGGCCGGAATGCACTTTGCAATGCGCGCGCTACCTTGAATACGTACTCGAGAAAGAGGGCGATGTGGGAGCGGTGATCGCCGAGACGGTGCGGAACACGCCCTACATCCCCCCCCGGGAGTACTGGCAGATGATCCGGGCAGCGTGCGACCGCTACGGAGCGCTGCTGATTTTGGACGAAATCCCCAACGGCCTGGGCCGCACTGGCAAGATGTTTGTGTGTGAACATTACGGCATCGTGCCGGACATGCTCGTCCTCGGGAAGGGACTAGGCGGCGGCATCTTCCCGCTTGCCGCCCTGATCGCGCGCCAGGAGCTTGACGTGATGAGAGAGGGCGCGTTGGGCCACTATACGCACGAGAAGAATCCCGTAGCCTGCGCGGCCGGCCTGGCTACCCTTGCTTGCCTGGAAGAAGATGGGTTACTCGAGAACGCCCGGCGCATGGGAGAGTATGCGCTGGAAAGGCTGAAGGCCCTCGCTCAGAGACACCCGATCATCGGCAGCGTCCGGGGCCTGGGCCTGCTCTTGGGCGTCGAACTCCTTCGGGACAAGAAGACTCGCGCCCGCGCCGTAGAAGAAGCCGAACAAGTGATGTATGGCGCGCTGAGCCGAGGCCTGAGCTTCAAGCTCATGATGGGTAACGTCATCCAGTTAACTCCTCCCTTGACGATAACTCAAGACCAGCTAGAGGAAGCATTGGCTATTCTGGATGCCAGCCTGGCGGAGGTTCGAAGTTGATGTGGCAATGCTGTCTCGCCACGGCGAGTTAGTTTGGCAGGTGGTCAGGTGAACGGTGAGAGTTTTCGGCCGGAAAGCGAGAACGGGGGACCATTTGTGGTCCCCCGCCTCCTCGATAACGGTTTTTGGCGCCGTGACAACGCCCGCGGAACGTCGTCAACAGTGCGCACCGCAAGAGCGGTGTGTTATTTGCCGTTCGTATGCGTGCCCGGTGGAGTCATTTCTCCTCCGTTCAGCATAGTTTCATACTTACTCCTCTCTGGAAGGATTTGCAAGGGCCTTTTTCAAGCCGCTTTCAACTCCCTTACCGGCTTTCCAACGTGAGACGCCAGTTCGCCTGAGGTAGGGGCGCAGCGCGCCAGAGGACTCCGGTCGAGCGGTGCTTGCCGAATGGCCAGGTTCGAGATATATTGAGACTGACCAGGGCTACTGAATAGAAACGGTATAGGGGGTAACATGACTGCTTCCAGTCAACCGCACGTGACGCCTGAGCGGATTATGCAGCTAGCGTGGGGTTATGCTCCTCCGCTGATTCTGGAGGCGGCAATTCACCACGGCGTCTTCGACGTGTTGGACAATGGCGCCAAGACTGTCGAGGAAGTCGAAGACCTGACGGGCGCCTCCGCGCGCGGATTGACTGCCTTGATGAACGCTCTCGTGGGCCTCGAACTTCTCACCAAGGATGCCCAAGGCCGTTACGCGCTCACTCCGGAAAGCGCCGCCTTTCTGGTCAGCGCCAAGCCCGGCTTTCAAGGTGGCATGATTCTGCACGGTAGTCAGCATCTGATTCCGAAATGGCTGCGCCTCAGCGAAATTGTCGCCACCGGCAAGCCGGTGGAGCCCGTCAACCAGCAGCGGTTGGGAGGGGATTTCTTCAGTAAGTTCGTGGGAGACATCTTCCCAAGGAGTTACGGCTCCGCCCAGGCGCTGGCGGCCGCACTCGATCTGAACGGTTCGCGGCAGCCACTCAGCGTTCTCGACCTGGCGGCGGGCTCAGGGGTTTGGGGCATTGCCCTGGCGCAAAAATCGCCCTACGTCCGCGTGACCGCGGTGGACTGGCCGGAAGTGATTCCCGTAACACGGAAAACCGTGGCGCGCCTGGGATTGATGAAGCGCTTCCAGTTCGTCGCCGGCGACCTGCTCGAGGCCGATTTCGGCCGCAACCATGCCGTCGCTACACTGGGTCACATCCTGCACAGCGAAGGCGAAGAGCGCAGTCGCGCTCTGCTGCGCCGAACCTTCGATGCACTGAACTCCGGCGGCACCGTCGCGGTGGCCGAATTTCTGGTCAACGACCAAAGGACGCACCCGCCGGCCGCATTGCTCTTCGCCGTGAACATGCTGGTCAATACCGATCACGGGGACACTTACTCGTTTCGAGAAATCAGCTCCTGGCTAGTGGAGGCCGGATTCGTCAATGCACGCACGCTCGAAGCGCCCGGACCGTCACCTTTGATATTGGGCACAAAGCCGTGAGGGGGGCGGATGGGCAGGTGGAGCTACCTGGCGACTTCGTAGCGCAACCGGACGACGCCGTCGGGATACGTCTTGGCTGAGCGCAAGCGAAGGCGCACGTCTCGATGGCGGGGCGCCAGCAGCGGAATGCCCTCGCCGATGAAGGTCGGAATAACGTGAATGTCGAACACGTCGATCTCTCCGGCGTCGAGAAATGAGGCGATCAGTTCTCCGCCGCCCATCATCCAGATGTGTTTTCCCGCCGTGGCGCGCAGTTGCTTTGCAAACGCCCTCACTGGCTCTGACACGAATTTCACGCCTTGAGTCTCCCGTTTCGGCGGCTTTTTGGAGAACACATAGTTCGCCAGCTTCGCGTCGAACATGTCACCTTTCATGCCCTTCTCCTGGTAGTAGCGGAGAACCCAGTCATAGGTCTTGCGTCCCCACAGGATCGTGTCAATCGTGCGGTAGAACGCGCGCATACCGTAGTCAACTGTGCGCGGCCGGCGATTCAACCATTCGACATCACCGTCTTTCCTGGCGATGTAACCGTCGGCGCTCGTCGCGATGTAAACGATGATCTTTCGCCGCGCTTTCATGAGGCGGCCTCCGTTGTCGAAGCTAGCGCGGGCGTCTCGCCCGCGCTACCCGCCGGTCTGCCTACCTGCCCACTCCCTGCCGTCCGTAGCCATATTCCTTCTTCAGCTTATAAGTGATGCTATCCACGAGGGCGCGCCAGCTTGCTTCGATGAGGTTTTCGGAAACCCCAACAGTGCCCCAGGTTTCATGGCCGTCGGTAGTTTCGATCAGCACGCGCACTTTAGCGTCGGTGGCGGCTTTGGCGTCCAAGACGCGGACCTTGTAGTCGGTCAGGCGGATGTTGCGGATACAGGGGAAGAAAGTAGTGAGCGATTTCCGCAGGGCGCGGTCCAAAGCGCTCACCGGGCCCACTCCCTCGGCGGCGGTATGTTCTTCGGCGCCGTCCACGCGCAGTTTGATGACGGCCTCTGAATAAGGCTGATGAGCTCCCTTCTTTTCGGTAATGACGCGGAAGCCATCCAACTCAAAGAACTCCTTGGCGTGGTGGACGAGTTTGTCGAACAGGATCTCGAACGAGCCCTCGGCGCCTTCGAACTGATAACCGTAGTGCTCCATCTCTTTGAGTTTCTCGACCACCAGTCGGGCGTGGGGAGAGGACTTGTCGATCTCCAGGCCGCGCTCCGCCGCCTTGTAAAGCACGCTGCTCTTTCCGGAAAGCTCCGAGACCAGAACCCGGCGTTCGTTGCCCACCACGGCCGGGTCGACGTGTTCGTAGCAAGAGGCCTCTTTCACCACGGCGCTGACATGAATGCCGCCTTTATGGGCGAAGGCGCTTTCGCCCACATAGGGCAGATCGCGGCGATGATGGAGGTTGGCGAGTTCGCTTACGTAGTGCGAGACTTCTGTAAGGTGTTTCAGATTCTCTCGCCCGATCGAGCGCCAGCCCAACTTGAGCTCGATATTCGGAATGACCGAACAGAGGTTGGCATTGCCGCACCGTTCGCCATAACCGTTGATGGTGCCTTGCACCTGCACGGCGCCCTGCTGAACCGCCGCGATCGAGTTGGCCACCGCCATTTCGCAATCATTGTGGGTGTGAATCCCCAGGGGCCGTTTGACATGTTTCGCCGCGGCCCGAAAACGTTCGCAGAGGTCTGCGGTCAGCGTGCCGCCGTTGGTGTCGCAAAGCACTAGGGTGTCGGCGCCGGCCTCCTCCGCCGCTCGCAGCGTGGCGAGCGCATAAGCCGAGTCAGCCCTGAATCCATCAAAGAAATGCTCGGCGTCGTAGATCACTTCCTTGCCTTTGGATTTCAGAAACGCCACCGAGTCGCGAACCAGCTCGAGGTTTTCCTGGAGCGAAATACCCAACGCCACTTTGACGTGCAAATCCCACGACTTTCCGAAAATGGTCACCACCGGCGTCGCGGCTTCGAGGAGCGCCTCGAGGTTCCGGTCGTGCGCCGCACTATGACGTGGATGCCGAGTGCTGCCA
>Ga0187782_10004472_pt1 | contig 10472 bp, 10 predicted proteins | sample 0715_SJ02_MP15_2_FD_132454 | JGI IMG/M metagenome (GOLD analysis project Ga0187782, IMG submission 132454) | Tropical peat soil microbial communities from peatlands in Department of Meta, Colombia - 0715_SJ02_MP15_20_MG | ecosystem: Environmental > Terrestrial > Soil > Wetlands > Peat | place...
GCACGACTCGAAGACCAACGTCAACTATGGTGGTTCCGATCCACGGGCCGACGGCTCAGCCGAGCCTGAACCGCCTCCGCTGCAATAGCGTCTCGGACCTGAAACACCGAGGCAGTGGCGTACAGTACTACTTTCTCGTCAATCGGGTCTTCACCGTATTGTCTGGGATCATACAATCCCCTACCTTCACTCAGACCGCGCCATTCTAAGCGGCACCCCCTGATTATCTGACTGGGCACCACAAGGGATTCGCAACCATCATTCGCCCCACGAATGGAACGCAAAGCCACCATCCTATGTATCGACGACGAGCAACCAGGGCGGCTAATTCGTAAGATGCTATTGGAATCAGCTGGTTACGACGTGCTTACCGCGGCCTCCGGACGCGAGGGTTTGCAGCTGTTTTGCTCCCAGCCGGTCGATGCTGTGGTTCTCGACTATTGGATGTCCGATATGAACGGCCTGGCCGTTGCGAGGGAACTCCGGCAGCTAAGCCGAAATACTCCCATCATTGTCCTGTCCGCTTACGTGCCCATTTTGGATGAGGCCATCGGCCTAGCCGATCTCTGGGTCAGGAAAGGCGAAGAGAATGCGGAATCCCTGCTGGCCAGATTAAAGGAGTTACTCGAAAAGCGCCGCGAGAACTGACTCAAACTACGGCCTCGAGAGCGCGGTTGTTGGCGTCCCCAGCGGGACCTGCATCGTTTCCGGTTCGGCCGCTTGCCGCAGGCAGAACGCGACCGCAGAGGCCCGCTGCCAAAAGCGCATCGCCAGCAACAACAGCAAAACAGCCTGGCTTACCAGGAATGCGCCAAGCACACTGCTTGGTGGCACTATCGCGTGCCAAATCACAATGCCGACGGTTAATACGATCAGTCCTAAAATTGCGATCAGAATATAGGTTCCCAGCAGGCTTCCAATATTGCGGCGAGTAGCCCGAAATGCCCATGTTATGGATCTGCGGACTGCGGTTTGATCCCGTAACACGGCATCGGTCTGCGCGATGTCGAACCAGGCGCGGATTGCTGTCGAAATAAGAAAGATCACCACAATGCTCAGCGCCTTGGTCAAGAAGAGAAGCCGGTCATCATTCGCGGCGTCATCGACAGCTGCCACCAAAGCGCCTTTAATGCCAAACAAAATCCCGGCGGCGATGCCCGCAATCAGAGCATAAAACACAAACAGCCGCACAAATCGCCAGAGATTATGGCCACAGGCACGAAAGAATTCTTCTCGCGAGATACGGTGGTCCGAGGAATATCCGAGCAGTACGCCCGGCATGAACAGCAAGCTTGCGAGCAGGAAAAGAATGGCACACAAAGTCGATGGCGCGGTGGAATTGCGGAGCGAGCCAAACTCCGGTCCCCGTATCATCTCAAGGAATACCGCCAAATCAAAACCATGCAAGAGCTTATCGGCGTACAGACTGTGGTCTAGAATATTTTGAGCATTCGCGGTGAACGCCGCCGCCCCGAACCACGCCAGTAACAAGTTCAGCAAAAAGAACCAGACGATGAACCGCTTGTTACGGGCGGCAGCGCTTGCTCCCGCCGAAATCACACTCTCTCTCCCATCCATTGACACTTTCTCCTACACCAGCCACCAAGCCAGAAATTGAGCGAAGAATTGACTTACAAAGATCCAGTAATTTTCCAGTTTATGCGTGGCTGAGTTCTTCGGTTTCACGAGATAGCTGTTGTTGAAATTATTGCGATCGAACAAGTACTTGTGGTCAGGATCTACTTCAACCGACTCCACTTGCGCCTTCTTTTGGTAGGCGTACCTCACCCAACGATCCTGGCCGTCCCAATGCTCTCGAACTTTCTCACCGTTGTCGAACTTGATCTCGACATTAATAGGAATGACGAAATTCTCCTTGCGGTGGATCCAGACATTAGAAACGTACTCGGTCTGGCCTTTTCTCTCTTTTAGTTTTTCTTTATTCCAATCCACCGGATAAGAACTGATCTTCCATACCTCATAGTCCAGTACTTCCGTCCCATAAATTGCCTGATTGAAGTACCAGCGTAGATTCTTGCCGGAAACCTCTTCGATGGTGCTCAGGAAATCTTCCTTGCTGGGATGAGTAAACCGGTAGCGCATGAAGTACGTATGCATGGCCTGTTGCATCGTATCTTCACCAACTATGCTCTCCAAGGTGCGCAGAACGAGGGCCGTCTTGGCATACGTGATGCTACCGTAAGAGCTCGAATCCACATATTGCCAGCCATTACGCGCGATCGGGTCTAAATCGGCAAAGTGCATCAAAGCGAACCTGTTTTCTTCGTCTTCGCTTGCGGTCACTCCCCACCAGTTGAGGGCGGAAGTGGAGGGGTCAAAAATCGAACTCATGATTTTGTCCTGTGTGTACTGGTTGATGCCTTCGTCCAGCCAAGCATCTTCAAATTCGTTGGTGGCTACCATGCCGTACCAGTACTGATGACCAAATTCGTGTTCAATGGTTTCATCCACTTCGAAGTGCAGACCGTCCGGCTCGAGCCAGCGGGTTCCGGCAGTAATGAAGGTTGGGTACTCCATGCCAAAGCTTTCGGACCCGCGTTCCGGATCGACGACGGTGATGGTTTTATACGGATAGGGACCATACCAACGCTCGAACCGGTTCATGGTTTCTTGCAAGACGTGATCGTGACGTCCGACCTGGCCCCAGTGGGCGGGCTGCATCATGAGGCGAATCCTTACGGGGCCCATGCTGCTCTGGAATGTATCGAAGTAGTCGCGATAATGGGGGCTGGCGGTCCAGGCGAAATCATGAATGTCGTCTCCGTGGTAGGTTACGGTTTTTGTGCCATCGGAATTGTTGACGCTGCTTGTTTCGATCCCGCTGGCGCCGACGACTTCGTTTTGAGGCACCGTGAGCTTAACGTCGTAAACGCCAAAATCCGCGAAAAATTCTGTGTAGGCATGAAACTGATGGCAGTTCCACGCGCCATGCCACCATACACCAATTTTCGGGAACCACTGGCCGCCCAGCACAGCATCGCGGTCCCAGCCGGTGCGCGCCACGGTTTTCGGAAACTGATCGTGCCAGTTAATCTTGAACTGCACATATCCCTCCGCCGGAATCGGCTTGGGTAAGTGCACCTGCAGGACCGTCTTGTCGTCTTTATTGTCGTCATCCGGGTGGATGAACTGCAACTGCGATGTAAGATCGCCCTGGTCCAGCACCTCAAATTTCCTGATCTCCTCCGCGCCATACTTTTGCGATTCCCATCTGTCGAAACCCAGCCCGCGGGTGCTGCCTTCGCGTTGGGCTTCCCGTATCCAGGTTGAGTTCGGCTGGAAGGCGTTCAGATATAGATGGAACGGAAACGTGTCTTGCGGCTGGCCAGTGAGATTGTGGTACGTGAGGATTTCGCTCGCATTCAGGGTGTGCGTCTTCGCGTCATATCTCGCTTCAATTTGGTAGTGGACGACTCTCTCGGAGAGTGGGCTGGGCGAGTTGATAGCCGAAGTGGTAGCCGGAATTGAAAGCGTAGCGTTCGACACCTGTGCTCGGAGGCTGGCTCCGGTTAGCAACAAAAGGCAGAGCAAAAGCGGAGTCTTGCAATTCACAGTGCTCATGTTATGAGTTGGGCGTAAGCAGCGTACCTTTGCGTGTGTTTTTCAAGCACAAAATCATACCGCAAGTGCTAGGTTTAATACGTGGTGAGCTGGCAATCAGTTCCATGGTGCAAAGATGGTTGTAGCCGCCGAGCACCGGCGTGAAGAATCAAGTCGCAAGGCTTTACTATAGGTGAGTAGAAATCGCGGCCAAATCAGTACAGGCGAAAACTCACTTCGATGTTGACCTGCACCGCGACGGGCATTCCATCCTTCCGGGCGGGCTCAAATCTCCAGGTGCGAATCGCTTCAATGGCCTTTTCGTCGAGACCCATGCCCAGGGAACGGTAAACGCGGATATCGTGAGGATGGCCATCCGCGCCGACAATGACCCACAGCACTACCGTGCCCTGATATTTTGCTTTGCGCGCCTCTTCCGAATAATCGGGATCGGGAGAGTAGATCGGCCGAGGCGCAGAGACCCCGCCACCGACATGATACACGCCGCCTCCAATGCCGCCCCCGCGTCCGGGGCCAACACCGGGACCAGTTCCTGAACCCACGCCGCCGCCACTGCCCGAGCCAATTCCGCCGCCAAACCCCGGCCCATTCGATGGCGGTCCTAGTACGGCGGAGAGCGGATCGCCCAGCGTGCCGGTCTGCGGCAAGTGAATTTGAGGAGGAACAACTACGGTTGGTTCAACGGCTAATTTGGGGTTGTCGTTACGAATCACTACCGCTGGTGGTGTGATCTGCTCGCGGGACAGGCGCGGCAATGCGCCTTTTGAGGCAGCCAGTTTGTCGCGATCTCCGCCACCCCCACCGCCTCCGGCTTGAGTTTTGGAAGGGGGCAGAATATATGGGCTGACGTCGGTGATCACATTCATGACCTGCTGGCGAATCTCCTGCCGATGAGTTACCACAAAATGGCCGGAAGCTACCACCAGAGCGATCAGCAGCACATGACCCACAAAGGAGTACACGAAGGTGAGCGGGCGCGTCTCGTAGAGCCCATAGCCTTCGCCAAATAACGTAGGCAGTGGACACGGCTCCGCTGGCTTCGTGTGATCGACTTCCGAGCCGCGTTTTGATGCGACAGTCGCCATGGTACTGCGAGGCGAATTGATCCTCCAACACCGCCCCACCATTCATCGTATGCAGTTCGCCCGAATCGAGCAGTGATATCCCTCACACGGCAAGAACATTCCAGGCCGATACATACAAACCCTCTGTGAAAGCGCGTCTGGCGCCTAGCTTTTTTTGCCGGTTACTGCGAAGAATGCGGCCACTTCCTGCTCCACATTCTTACTGCCGCAGTGCGGGCAACGGACGGTTTCCTCGTCGTGTTCGTGAAGGGTGAGAACGGTCTCAAACGACTTGTTACAGTCGTGACAAATGTAGTCGTATACGGGCATGGGGAGCACCTCGCATGTGGACTCTGCCAGAATTGTAACTCCGCCGGAGAGATGGGGCTGTGAAATTATCCGGTTTGCGCTCGACAGGCAACTTCAAAATCTCTCAGTTTCGGTGATCACAATCGCAGACTTGCACTCTGCCTCCGCAGTAGAATGCGTCTTCAGGATCATTCGCAGGAGGACTTATGAAGAAGACAGGCAAACGGCGTACAGCTCGGAAGACAACGAAATCCGCCCGGCGATTCGCGAAGTCGTCGAACGCGGCAGGCCGCATACGTGAAATCGGGAACGAATGGGCGCAGAACTGGAATGCCGGGGATTTGGAAGCCGTAGTTTCGGTCTACGCTCCGGATGCCGTCTACCTGCCACCTCATCATGAAGCAGTACACGGACGTGAGGCAATCCGAGAATATTTGCGTGGGCCGCGCAATCACGGCGTCACGGGTCTTGTCTTCGATGTCACGTATATAAAGCAAAGCGGCAACGTCGCCTGGGACGTGGGAACGTATTGCATGAGCGTGCCGCAAGGTAATGGCGCCAAAAGGGAAGACCACGGCAAATATCTGACCGTGTGGAAGCGTGCCGGCGCGAAGTGGCTGATCACTGCTGACGCCTGGTCAAGTGATCTGCCGGCGGGACGGCCGATGCCGTAACGTTTCTGTTTTCCGGACGAAGTCAGCGTTTATACCCAATTTTCCTTAGCAGATCATGCCGCCAGGTGACGTCCGCCGGTCCCTCCACGCCTTTGGGTGAACTGCCATCGATAACACCGAGCACGCCGCGGCCTTGCTCGCTCTGCGCCACGATGACTTCGACTGGATTGGCGGTCGCGCAGAAGATGGAACACACTTCAGGCACACTGCGGATGGCATTCAGCACGTTGATGGGATAGGCATTCTGGAGCACCAGCACAAACGTATGGCCGCTGCCCAGGGCTTGCGCATTGCGGATGGCGACCTCCCGCAAGGCTTGATCGTTTCCTTCCGAGCGCGTCAAACATGCTCCGGAGCTTTCGTTGAAGGCCAAGCCAAACTTGGCTTGCGGGACCGTACCCACAACGGCTTCATAGAGATCCTCGACTGTCTTGATGAAGTGGGACTGGCCAATAATGATGTTGGCATCGGCCGGGAATTCCATCCGGACAGCTTTCATCTCGAGCATTTGGCTGCGCCTCCGCGGTGGGACAAGGATACTCTATGCAGGCCGGTAAGCTGCGCCACAGCTTAGCGGGAGCGACGAGGCTCTCCTACAGTGAGAATTCCCACCTAGCCTCGCGAAGAACGCTCGGCTAGGATGGGGCACCCGGCCGGCGCTACGGTTACACCGGCGAATGATGGCCTTGCACGATCATCTCCTCGGCGATGCGGCGAGCTTCGGGAAGCGTGGCCGATGCCTTGCGATCAATTTCCGATGGCAGATCGCGCTGAATCTTTTCCAACTCCTCATCAAGCACGCGTGTTACTAGCTGAGGCGTATGCTCGAGTGGCTTGCCGTCATCGCCGGGCACGCGGACTTTATGGCGTACGCGTTGCGCAATCATGAGGCGATAGATTCTATCGGTGGCCAGGTCTTCCATGTATCCATCGAGCAGGCTTGCGCCCTTCCCATTGAGTACGCCGTTGCGATAGCGAATTACGGTTCGCGCTGCAGCGCGAGTACCCGCAAGAGTGGTCTTGCCAACTCCCTTTGGCACGGGACGAAGATCGGGATGCGCGCTGGCTAGCTTTGGCCGCTTCGAAATCTGATTGGGATAGGGAAATTGCGCCACTGCAATTTCGTTCTGATCGGGATGACCGGTCCAGGCGCCATCCATCAGGCAATTCGCTTCATTTTTCTTGTCTTCTTCTAAGACTCGCAAGGCTCGGGCGTTGAGTTCCGCATCAACCCGGCTGGGGTAAAGCGCGGTCATGCCGCCGATGGCGTGGGCTCCGTGCTTGTGGCAGATTTCTGGCATCAGCAGACGGAAGTTTTGAAAGAATGCAACATTGTGCGGAATGGTGTTGCGGTCGGGCAAGATCCAGTTCGGATCTTCGAGCATGAAATCGATAAGCGACGCCATGTAATCCCACCGCCCCAAATTCAGTCCGAGACAATGCTCCCGAAGGTTGAAGAGAAATTCTTCCATTTGATACGCGAGGGGATGCGATTCCACCAGCGCCATGCATTTTATGTAGTCCTTGGGTAGACCCTTGGTTTTGGCCAGCGCCTGAAACAGGTCGCGCCACCAGAAGGCTTCTTCGGCGGATTCGCTCTTCGGAATGTAGACCGAGAAATTGTGCGGCAGCCAGGCAGGATCGATCTGACACCAGAGCAGGGCGAGATCAAACAACGATGCGGACACGATTTCGTTCTTGAGGACACCACCTTGCGAAAGATGCAATCCGCGCGGGCGCACCCAGGTAACGGTTTTAGAACGCTCGACGGTGACTTGTTTCTTGCGTTTTTGATCGTAATAGCTCAGTTCGTATTTGTAGGCGGCGATCGTATTTTTTGCCGCCAGCATAATGTTTTGCCACGTATTCGCGGTGGAATCCTCGAGATCGACCATGACGGCCGGCGATCCAGAGTTGAGCAACTTGACGGTTAACTCGGCGTCATCGGCTGGGCCGGTCATCTGATTGCGCTGGTCGGCGCACCAATCCGGCACCTCGATGCGCCAGTCGGTGGTGGTGGCTTCGGAAGGCGGCAGATAGTTGGGATGCTTGCCCTGATGTGAGGCCTGCAAAACTTCGGCACGTTTTGCCACCAGTTTCTGCTGCCACGGAGTGAATTGTTTGTGCAGCGGCAAAAGTAATTCAAGAAAGCCCTTGGGAAGATCCTTTTCACGATTCAGATCGCTGGGAGCGTAATTCATGCGCTGGCGAACCGTCTCCTCTACCTGCGAAGCCATGACAATCTCCTTGAAGAATGCGGCAAGACCTATTCAGTGTGTCGCGTTTTGCACGCGAATTCAAGCTATGCCGTCACAAGGCGTGGTTAACGACGGGCAGTGAGCACTCAGCAGTCAGCCAGCGAGAGGGTTGGTTAAGAGGTTTCTACGCGAAATCATGAATCATGAGGCATCCTCGGAATGTTCATGGCTGACTGCTGACTGCTTAGAAGCGGCACATCGCAGTGAATTGCAGGAAAGTCGCCGCATAGCGCTCAGTGGTGCCCGGGTCTCCGGGTACCGATGTCTGATGGAATTCATAGATACCCAGTGTCTGTCGATAGAAGAAGTGACTGCGCGACGCAGGCGAAGGCATCCATAGGCTGATCTCGGGGCCTTGCAGGGCGTTCTGGTGATCGGTCCCAGGCAAGACATACAAGATTTGTCCACGCAGTGAGAAGTTTTCGCGAAACAGGTCTTTGCCGCCGCCAAACACTGGCCGCCAGGCTTGTTTGTCGTAGAGGACAGTACTCAACTTACTCCACTGTGCTCCTCCCCCGAAGTACCAGCCTGGGGCGGTTTGAAGAAACAGACGGCCTTTTAAATCAAGCTCGTTGCCTGTTCCCGAATCCTGTTTATGTGCATTTTGAAAAGAGCTTTCCGCCAGAGCGATGATATGTGCCGTCTCGATGTTGAGCCCCCCACCGACCGTTCCTGCTGCAGGGGAATAACTGGCGCCATTGCTTAAGGCAAGTCCGCCGTAGACGTAGGGACGCGGCCACAATGAATCGTTAACGGAACGGCCTTGCTCTGCGCTGACGAGCAGATTTGCCGATGCTGTTGACCCGGTATCAGAGTCTGTCATAGCGGGATCGGCGGGAACAGCCTTAATCGTCGGAAACTGCTGGGCGCCGCAGGAGGTGACTACTATAACCGCAGCAATGCAAAACCTGATGATACTTCTCATATTTTGACCTTGGAACCGCGACAATTTGCTTACTTAATAGGTCGGCAGTTCTCAAAACTACTTAAACGCTTGCTCCTGCCAGGATGCTTGTCTGTGGCGGGTCGTGCTCGAAAATCCTCGAAATAGGGGGGAGCACGCGAACTTCAGATGGTTCACTTACCGGGCGCGAGAATACTGCTGCATCAAAAGCAGTGCCATGACAGAAATCACCCGGTTCCAGTTCGCGCATCACTGTCACAGATCGTTACTGTAGTTTGGAGTGGTTTTTGTCAATGTCTGTTACAACTTGCGGGACACTGCCGGCGTCGGCTGCTAAATCCGCGCTGCAAAACCGAGGTACTGTTCGATGTGTAACTGGTGGATTTCCGGAGAAACGACGGGCCATTTGGTGCGCTAAGACGGCCTCGGGGAGCATCACGTCCGCATGTGACGTAAATCACAGCCGGCAAGTGGTGCCAAGGTTAGACTAGCTTGGATAAGCATAGCTTGGGACAACAGCCGCAGGGGGGCGGAGCGTGGGGATCAATGGCAAAAAACCGAAACACAAGCTGGATGAAGAACATCTCCTTCGAATTCACAAACTTCACCTCGGACTCTACGCGCGTGTAGCCGACGACCTGGGGGTCAGCCCTTCTTACGTGAGCCTGGTCGCCAACGGCATGCGCCGCTCCGATCGAATTCGACACGTTCTAGCGCAGCACATTGCCAAAATTCATAACGGCATGAGATAGCTGTCGCCGGCCCGCATTCCGTAATCTTCACTTGCAGGGCGGGCTTTGTTTCCCTTACAAATGATGCGGTTTTGTTCCGATGGCCGCACTCACTGACTCGCGTTCGGCGGGTACGACGCAAGCACGCAAAGCCGGACTCCTCGCCTTCGTGTTCGTAATGTACTCCTACACGACGGCGGGACCGTTTGGATTAGAGGATCAGGTCACCAACAGCGGCCCGGGACTGACACTGCTTTATCACCTGATTCTGCCATTTTTCTGGTGCATACCGGTCTCATTGGTGGCGGCGGAATTGACCACCGCTTTTCCAGTTGAGGGCGGGTTTTATCGCTGGGTGCGTGCCGGTTATGGAGATTTTTGGGGCTTCCTCGCCGGATGGTGGAATTGGACGGCATCTTTCATCCTCGGCAGTGCTTATGCGGTCCTTTTCAGCGATTACCTGAGCTTCTTCTTCCCGCAAATTATTGGCTGGAAACATTACCTGGTTTCATTGGCGCTGGTGGCGGTTATCGCGTATGTCAACGTGCGTGGTATTCAAATGGCTGGGGTGGTCGCTACGGTGCTGGAGATTTTCGTGCTCCTGCCGATCGCCGTATTGTGCGCGATCGCCGCAACCAAGTGGCATCACAATCCTTTCTCACCGCTGACTCCGCCTCACGTGCCTTTATTCCAGGTTTTTGGAATTGGTCTGGCTCTGGGACTCTGGTTGTATTCGGGTTATGAGCAGCTCTCGACGGTCGCAGAGGAAGTGGATAATCCGCAACGCAGTTACCCGATCGCGTTGGCGCTGGTTGTGCCACTTTCGATGTCCACTTATTTCTTTCCTACGATGCTGTCCCTGGCAGCTCTCGGCAACTGGCAGGAATGGCATACACGATATTTTTCCGACGCTGCCCAGTTGATCGGGGGAGGCTGGCTCGCATTCTGGA
>Ga0187782_10004473_pt1 | contig 10472 bp, 8 predicted proteins | sample 0715_SJ02_MP15_2_FD_132454 | JGI IMG/M metagenome (GOLD analysis project Ga0187782, IMG submission 132454) | Tropical peat soil microbial communities from peatlands in Department of Meta, Colombia - 0715_SJ02_MP15_20_MG | ecosystem: Environmental > Terrestrial > Soil > Wetlands > Peat | place...
GAACGCATCCGCACCGGTGAAGCTCAATTGGTCATCGGCACGCATGCCTTGATCGAAGAGAATGTGCAGTTCCAGCGGCTGGGTTTCGTCGCCATCGACGAACAACACCGCTTCGGCGTTCTCCAGCGCAAGAAATTGATGGATAAGGCGGCGAAGCATGGCCACGCTCCCCATGTTTTAGTCCTTACCGCCACTCCTATCCCCAGAACCCTTTCCCTCACTCTCTACGGTGATCTCGATGTTTCCGTTATCGACGAACTCCCCCCCGGCCGCACTCCCATCTCCACGCGCATGACTACCGATTCCCATCTTCCCGGCGTCTGGGAATCGGTTCGCCGGGAAGTCGAGGCCGGCCGGCAAGCCTACGTAGTCTGTCCGGTAATCGAGGAATCCAAGCTCGAACTCAAGGCCGCGGTCGAGGAGTACCAACGTCTTTCCACCATCGTTTTCCCCAAACTCCGCGTTGGTTTGTTGCACGGCCGGCTCTCCAGTGACGAAAAGGACGATGTGATGCAGCGCTTTCGTCGCAACGAGTTGCAAATCTTGGTGACCACCACCGTCGTCGAAGTCGGCGTCGATGTCCCAAACGCCACCGTCATGGTCATTGAGCATGCCGAGCGCTTCGGGCTTTCTCAATTGCATCAATTGCGTGGCCGCATTGGTCGCGGCGCCCAAAAATCCCATTGTGTCCTGCTCGCTCCCGCTCGTCTCACCGACGACGCCTTGGCCCGTCTACAAACTATGGTTCGAACCAACAATGGTTTCGAAATTGCCGAAGCCGACCTGCAGTTGCGCGGCCCGGGCGAATTTTTCGGAACCCGCCAATCGGGAGAATTAGGGTTCCAAGTGGCTAATCCCTTGCGCGATCGCGAGTTGCTCGAACTGGCGCGCAAGGAAGCATTCTCGATCGCTGAAGATCCCGCTAAAAAGGCTTCTTTGCAGGAAGTCCTGCGGATTTTGCCGGGCGAATGGCAACGCCGCTACCATCTGGCTCGTATTGGATAGCCGACTCCCATGCGCATCATCGCCGGCAAATTTCGCAGCCGCCAGCTCAAGAGCCTGAAAGGTCTTAACCTTCGCCCCACAAGCGACCGTTTGCGTGAAACTTTGTTCGACATTCTCGGCAACTTGGTTGTCGACTGCTGTTTCATTGACGCATTCGCCGGTACTGGCGCGGTTGGCATCGAAGCCCTCAGCCGCGGCGCGCGACACGCCATTTTCATCGAAAAACATGCCAAGGCTGCCGCTCTCATCAAGCAGAATTTGGTTTCACTTCAAATTCGCGCGGGGGCTCGAGTCCTGCCCGTCGATGTACTGCATGGCCTGCAAACTCTCGCGGATGAGAATGCCCCGGCAAACGAGCCGCTTCAGATCGTTTTCCTCGACCCTCCTTATGAACACGCCCTCGACTATGATCGCGTCCTCTCGTTCTTGGGCACTGCCCCTTTTCTGCGCGAAGGTGCCCTGGTCATCGCCGAACATCGCCGCAGCTTCGGTCTTCCCGAGATCATCGACAAGCTGCATTGCGTGCGTGTCTTACGCCAAGGTGACGCCGCGCTAACCTTCTATCGCTCACTTCCAAACGTGCTGCCCGACCACCCGGTTGCTCAGTAAACCTCCCGCCGTCCCCGCTCATCTATTCTTCTGTGCCTCGCGGTGCTTCCCAGCCCTGGCGAGAATCCAGGGTCAGCGCGAACCAGCTATTCGATCTAGATATAATGGATGCCGATGTTTCATCGATTCCAGGTCAATCCCTTTGATTTGCTCGGCCAGAACGAGATCTACCCGATCCCCGTGCATCTGTCCGGCCAAAGCGAGCCCAACCTCACTATTGCCTGGAACAGCTTTCATCAGAATTTTCTCAGCGAACTCGGTGCTTTTTTTCGTTGGACTCGCGTCCCCAAGGGCGAACCGCAAGGCAATATTTTTGTGGATTGCCGCATCACCCGTAGAATTCCCTACCGCGCGGTCGTTGCCGCGGCTCTTTGGCATGTCGTGTTTTTCATCGTCCCCTGGCCCAATCTACCTATGGCTCCAAAGCACGTTTCTGCCTTTGACCACACCGAACTGACCTGGTCTGGCCCTGTCGATGACCTCCCTCTGCTAAACGTCCCCAAGCGCGCTCAGCGCTCTCCCGCACCGAAACCAACTCCCCGGCAGACCCCTGCCGAGAGCACCGATGCTTTTCATCCACGCCAGCGCATCTTCACCGACCCTTCTCAACCCACGCATCCGCGCCAAACACTCGTCAATTCGGCTGCGCCTGTCGAGCCTCCGAAATTTCTTCCCCCTCTCCCGAACATGGTTCAGCTCGCTACCCCCTCCGCGCCAGCGCGTCCTCGCCTCGAAATCAGTCAAGAAGCTCTCGCTAAGCTCCATCCCAAACGCACCAAACGGATCGCTACCACCGATTCGCCTCCGCCGGATGTCCCCAATATGGAAACCCGTCCTGCGGATATGAGCCTTGCTCAGCTCGCTGATTCCCCAATAAAGCCGCAACTCGACATCAATGCCGGTTCCGCCCCTCGCGTCGCTATGACCAATCAAGCGGGTGACGTTGCTCCGGCTCCCGACGTGGTTGCTGGCGTGAACACCGGTGTCGCTGGCCCTTCCGCCACCATCATTGCTTTGTCCAATGCGCCCGCTCCACCTGCTCCCGTCGTCGAAGTTCCCAAAGGCAATCTTGCCGCTCGGGTGGCCATCTCCCCTGAGGGCAAAGGGAACGGAGCGCCGGGCGGCTCTGCCTCCAACGCGGGTGATCCTTCCGCCAAGAGTCCCGTCGCCATCAGCATCAGTGGCGGCAACCCGAAACCCAACGCCGGCATGTCGGGATTAGGCGCCGCGGGCAAACTCTCTTTGCCCAAGGCTCCCACCACCTACAAACGCCCGGATCCCAACACTGACGACGACCCGCCTGAACGCACTGGTCCACCTGATTTTGCGACGCTTCCTCCCGGCGCTCCGCCCGAGCAGATTTTTTCCTCCCATCGGGTGTACTCGATGAACGTCGATATGCCCAACCTGAATAGCGTCACTGGCAGTTGGATCATTCACTTTTCCGAAATGCATCTGCCCGGCGCTCCACGTGGGACTGGTCCGGTGAGCGCCCCTACTCCTCTGCGCAAGGTCGATCCCAAATACCCCCAGGATCTGATTCAGGAGCACGTCGAAGGGGAAGTGATTCTCTACGGAGTGATTCGCGCGGATGGCAGCGTGGACAGCATTCAGCTTGTTCACCGCCTCGACAGCCAATTAGACGCCAACTCTATCGCCGCTTTCAGCCAATGGAAGTTCACTCCCGCTACCAAGGATGGCCAGCCCGTTGCCATCGAGGCCATCGTGCATATCCCCTTCCGCGGTCCCCAGCGCCAATAATCGCCAACTCTACTGCTCCGCGCGTCCACCACACCAACGCCACGGTGTCTTCTGGTCGTATTGCAGAGATGTTCAGGGTCTGACTGAAGCCGACCCGTAGTACAGTTCTAGGTCATGCGTGGACTCTTCCTTCTCGACCACGTGCTGCGCGATCTCCGCTATGCGCTCCGCGGTATCCGCAAGGACCTTCGGTTTACCTTTGTCGCGGTGTTTGCACTGGCGCTGGGGATTGCCGCAAGCACCGTAGTGTTCAGCATTTTCTACAATTTGATGTTGAACGCCATCGCAGCGCGGGATGCGCAGCGACTGGTGGTGCCGGTGGTGCAGAACGCAGAGACCCCTGAATTCACCAACGGGCTGTGGATCAGCTGGGCCGATGTGAAATACCTGAGCGAACACAATCAAGTCTTTGAAAACATCGTCGGCTCACACAGCGGCATTGCCCGGGTGCAGTACGGAACACGAAGCTATCAATTTGAAAATGGCCACGTCTCGCCGGATGCGTTTGAGTTTTATGGAGTGCCGCCCCTGCTTGGCCGAGGCATGGTTGCCGGCGATGGTAAGCCGGACGCGCCACACGTTTTTGTTATGAGTTTCCCCACCTGGAAAGGGCAATTCGGCGCTGATCCCGGGATTATCGGAAAGAGCTTCGCCATTGAGGGTGATCCGGCCACGCTCGTCGGCGTGATGCCCGAGCGTTTCCACGGATTCGGAGCGACCCAGGAAATCTGGACGCCGGTTGGCGAAGCGCAAGCTGCGTCGGAGGCGGAACAGCGAATTCATGTGAATGTGCTCGCGCGCGTGAAGCGCGGTATTACTTTTGCCGCCGCATCAGCGGAGCTGGACCTGCTGACCCACCGGCTCGCCGCGCTGCAGCCCGGCAATGACGATTATCCGAAGAAGTTCACGGTGCGCGTAGTGGCGGCAAACGACTTTTTGATGGGCCCATCCGGAGTGGCTGCCGTTTTCAACACCAAGATCGATTTGAAAAGCATTCTCTACAATCTGCTGGCCGCCGTTCTCGTTTTGCTTCTGATCGCCTGCGGCAACGTAACGAATTTGCTGCTGGTGCGCGCGACCGTGCGGGAGAAAGAGTTAGCCGTACGCTCCGCCCTGGGGGCCTCACGTTGGCAGTTGATGCGCCCGCTCCTGCTGGAGAGTCTGGTTTTGGCGCTGGGCGCGTGCGCGACCGGATGCCTGCTCGCACGGATAGCCATGAAGGCTGTCGATGCCGCGATTCATCAGAAGGCCTGGCAACGCATGAGTGGCGAAGCGGTCATCGGGCTGAACGTGCCGGTGCTGTGTTTTGCCGCGGGCATTACTTTGCTGGCCACCCTGATCTGCGGATTGGCGCCCGCGTTGCGTTCCACTCGCCGCGACCCGCAACCGCAGCTCCTGGGAAGCGGAACATGCGGTGATGGCCGGTTCCGCCACGCGAAGTTGCGCGCCATGCTCGTGGTAGGTCAGGTCGCGCTTTCCATCGTGCTGCTGATTGGAGCGGGTCTGATGATCCGCAGTCTGTACCGGCTGACACATGTGGAGCTCGGCTTCAATGCCAAAAACATTCTGGTGGCCGGATTCGCGCCCAGTCGAAGCGGGGCTCAGCAAGCGGACCGGGCGTTGATCGTCACTCCGGAAGGCCGGGCGCGGTTTCAAAGAGCTCTGCAAAAGATTCGAGAAGTGCCGGGCGTCGCCAGCGTTGCGGTGAACAATACTTTTCCTGGCTACGGTCCCTCGCAAGGACCCCGAGTGGGGGTGCCGGGCGCCACAGGGGATGTGCAAGCTGGACTCGATGAATGCGATGAGAACTGTCTGACCACGCTCGAGATGCGACTGCTCAGTGGCCGGTGGCTTTCGCACGGCGAAGTGCAAACCAGACAGTTTTCGGCGGTCATCAACGAAACCCTGGCACGCGCTTTGTTCGGCGACACCAATCCGGTTGGCCGCCAATTAGACGTGCGCGGTTTTAAACAACGATACCGATACTCGAGCGCCGATCTCCCGGACAACGCCGTCTTCGAAATTGTCGGCGTGGTGCGCGACACAAAGAATGCCGGTCCGCAGAGTCCAGTAGCGCCCATGGCGTTTATCCCGCCGATGATCACCGGCGATTTCCTCGTACAGATACGCACGAAGGTGGCACCGGGTTCGCTGATGCACGCCGTCCAGGAGGCGGTGTGGTCGGTGGATCGTGGCCAGGTGTTTTGGGTTTTTGGTCCGTTGTCGGATTTGTTTGACCAGCACACCTATGTCCTGCCGGAATTTGGAGTGAGCTTGTCCGCGCCATTGGCGGGAATTGCCTTGCTTCTGGTGGTGATTGGCGTGTTCAGCGTGATGGCGTATACCGTCTCGCTGCAAACACAGGAGATTGGCGTGCGCTTGGCCCTGGGAGCGCAGCCGCGGCACATTTTGCGGATGGTGCTGCGGCGCGGCATTGTGTTGATCGCCGCTGGGATTGGGATTGGGCTCACGGCAAGCTGTGCATTGACACGCTTTTTGGCCAGCCAGGTTTGGGGAGTTTCAGCAACCGACCCTTGTGCCTTCGGGGCAGTGGTGGTGCTGGTCGCAGCAGTAGGATCGGCGGCGTGCTTTTTGCCGGCGAGGAGGGCGACCCGCCTCGACCCCTTGGTCGCGCTGCGATACGAATAACTCTTGGTTGATGCTGTTGCCGGAGAAGGCGGTAACACCATGCTCTTTGTCCCTTCTCACTCAGAAATGATTCCGCAATTCCCGGAACGTCGGCAAAATCACCAGTTTTCCCGAGCCCGACACCACCGTCTCGTGTTCCAGTTGCCACGTGTTCACATGCGGGATGTACACTGCGTTTAGTCCCGCTTCCATCGCTGGGTTTATATCGCTTCGCGGGCTGTTCCCGATCATCCATCCTTGCGTCTTCACGATCTTGTGCTTGTTTACCAACAACGTATACGTCTTGGCGTCTTTTTCCCCGACAATCTCGATCGCTTCGAAAAATCCTTGTAGCCCGGAACGTTCCACCTTGGCTGCCTGTTCCGCGGGTTCTCCTTTCGTAAACAGAATCAGCCTGTGCCGGCTTGTCAGATACGCCAGCGTGTCCGGCACGCCATCCAGGATTTTCGGTGGTGTCCGCTCCAGTTCCACCACTCGATTATGAATCTCCGCCAGCACTTCGCGTTTCGCCATCTGGTCGGCCAGTTTCAAATACGTTTCTTCCAGCGACCGCCCAAAGCTCCGCACCCCATAGCCGTACTGGCGGATATTCTTGCGTTCGGTTTCGTTCAGGATGTGCCGGATGTACGCCCGGCTATAACCGCATGGCTCCACAAGGGTAATGAAATCTTCAATCAACTTCTCGAAGAACACGTTGTTCTCCCACAGCGTGTCATCGGCATCAATCAGCAGCGTGTGGCGTCTCATAATCCTTGCGTCTAACCCACGCCCACGCGCGCAATCAGCGTTTGGGCGCTCCCCCGGCGCCTCATCGTCGGCGATCCATTCATGGTTCGATCACAGTGAAGCGGCTTTGCGCTGCCCGGCGGACAGCTTCTCCAGAATGGTCCGGGCCAGGCTTTGCAGTTCACCGAAGCGCGTCAGGTACTCTTGGAAATCATGGTTCAGCAATTGCGCGTCTTGCGGTCCAAGCTGGTTTCGAAGAATCATATCCCGCAGCTTCACTGGGTGCGGCAGCAGCGCATCTTCCTGCAATTCTTCCAAGGCCTGTGTCGGATCGTAGTGATACATGGCTCCCCCCGGAGTTGTGCGCCGTCAAAGCGCCTGCAACTCCCTCTCTTCATCTTACCGCTGCTACGGGATTTTTCTACTGAAGCGCCCGCTTAGGCTGCGGGAGCACGCACCGGCACGAACTCGTAGCGATCGATTCTCGCCGCGATACCCGTCCTTCCGTTCTCGGTTGGCTCAATGCGCACTACTTTGCCGTGACAACGAATGTTCACGTCCCCGGCTGCGATCATCTGCTGCGGAAGCGTCAATATAAAATCAATTTCGCTGCCGTTTTCGAATTTCGCTTCGGTTAGAAAATAGAGCCCTCGATAACTCACATCCCGTGTGCTCGCACGCAACTCTGGGCTGTTCGCATCATGCGCCAGCACGCGCACGGGCAGCGTCATTACAAATCGCCTTGCCTCTCGCCGATCCGACAAATCGCCCATTCGGGCCCCCTGCGTTGGCTCAATCGCGTCGAAAGTAACACCCACGCGCACAAACTGCAACGCGAAATCGCGGAAATTTAGCTCTAGTACTCGCAGTTCTTCGTCTGTACGGACTAGAACTCCTCGTCCGCCGAGTCCCTTCTGTTTACCTACAAGTTATCCCTGACTTTTCCGTCGGATTCGTCTGTTGTCCAGCGAATCAGGTACACTTTCTTGCGGATTTTTAGCCATTTTCATGCTCATTCATCACGAATCCCGCAGTTTCTTTCTCCCGGGCCCGGTTGGCAGGTTGGAAGCGATCCTTTGGACCCCCACTCGCTCCGGCACTCCCGCTCTCGCCGCCGTTTTGTGTCACCCACACCCGCTGTTCGGCGGCACGCTCCACAATAAAGTGGTTTATCAGGCCGCGAAATCACTCGACGCCTTGGGTATTCCGGTTTTGCGTTTCAATTTTCGTGGTGCGGGCTTGAGTGCCGGCGCGCATGATCGCGGTTTGGGCGAGCGCGGCGACGTCCAGGCCGCTATCGATTTCCTCGCCGCTGAGTATCCTCAGATCCCGCTGCTTGTTGGCGGCTTCAGTTTCGGCTCTGGGGTGGGCTTGCGCGTTGGCTGTGGCGACGTTCGCGTTCAGGAACTTATCGGCATGGGTCTTCCCGTCAACAGTACCGATCTCGCCTATCTCGAAACCTGTGATAAGCCCAAGTTGATCGTTCAAGGAACTAACGACGAACACGGCGCTTGGGAGAAAGTGGAAAGCCTGGTCGCGCGCTCCGCAGGTGACACACGCCTTGTTTTTGTTCAAGGGGCTGACCATTTTTTCGTCGCACGACTGGATGAGCTGGACCAGGCCATTGCCACCTGGCTTGTCAGCCGCCATCCCGAACTTCACAAGCTCTAACAGTCCGCTGAGAACATCCCCCAAACCGTCATTTGGAGCCCGCCTCCGCATGCCTGGCTTCAGCGGAAGCCGGCGAAGATAACTAGAACCCAAAAAACTAAAAACTTAGAACTCCAAACTTAAAACTAACTGTCTTCTCCTCCCTTAAACAGCTTGCTGAACTGTTCCAATGCCGCAGGCGCTTCCCCCACCAACCGCGTGTTTTCCTCCACGTGCGCTGTTCGCGACATGCCCACCAATGCCGCTGCGATCCCCGGGGCTGACCGCGCGAACTGCAGCGCTCGTTCCGCGTCATTTCGCAGCCCCAACGCTTCCGCTACAAACCCAGGCAAGTTTTGCGCCACTTGCCCTTGCAGCAGCGACGCGCTCGCCACCACGGTGATTCCCAGTTCGTCTGCGGCTTCCAACACCGTTTGCTGCACTCCGCCTACGCTCTGATTTCCCAACGTCAATGCCTCGGTCATTCCCAAATTGAACGGCAATTGCACAAACCGGAAGTGGTGTTTCTCTCCCCCAACCTCTTTCGCAACGCCCGCCACCTGTTCCAGTTGCATGGCGTCTCGTGCGGTTTCTGCTTGCCGAAACCCATTCCACGTGGCCATTCCGTAGAACTGCATTTGCCCGCGATCCACTGCGGATTCCAGAAACACAAACGCCTCCCGGACTCGCTTCAGAAATTCCTCGGCCGCAATCTCCGATAGCTGCGTTTCCGGATTATGTAAATAATACACGTCTATACAGTCCGTGTGCAGGTTCTTCAGGCTCCGCGATAATTGGTTTTCCAAAAAACGCGGTGTCATGCAGTGACTTCCCGCGGCTATGTCTTTTGCCGCAAAAACCCCTTTCTGTAGATACTCCTGGAAAAAGTACTGGTTTGGATCCGCGGGCATACTTCCGTCCGGCGTCAAATATCCCCCTTTGGTGCACACCACAATTTCGTTTCGGCTGATTCCTTTGTGCTCCAACACCTTCAATGCCGTGCCAATGCTTCGTTCGCTCCGCTGCAGCCGGTAATTGATCGCCGTATCGATTAAATTGATGCCGGACTCAACCGCCGCCACAATCGCTGCCGTATATCCTGCATCTGTCGAGTCATTCGCCTGGCCCAGGTATGTTCCGATTCCCAGGGACGAAATCGTGAGCTTCTGCGCCTGGCGAAAATGACCATCCGCCGCTAACTCCTGAAACTTTTCCCCGTATCGCTTGGTGCCTTCCGCTGTTGCTCCCCCGCTCATTTGTTCTCCTCGCTCGTTGTTTTTCCTTCGACCACTCCGCCTTGATTCGCCTGCTCTTTTTTCGGCGCCAACAGCCGCGAACAGCCTCGCAGGATTTTCCGGTACGGCCAATCCTTCTCCCGAAAAAATATTTCCCCCTCGCGCGGGTTGCTGAAAAACCACCGCGCTACCAACGCCAGATGCTCGCCCAATTCCGCCGAGCTTTCCCGCACATTGGAATTTGCCGCCGGAGCCGCTCTTCCGGCTCCCTCAAGATAGTCGCGAACGGTTTCTTCAGCCGACGCCGGCTTCGCTGCATCGATGAATTTCAGGAAAAACGGCTCGGCTAACCGGCCGCCATGAATCGCGAAAAAGGCTACCGTGTGCGGCTCCACCGCCCGCTGCAGGATCACCCCGTCCAAATCTTCGATTCTCCGTGAGATGTCCGGCTTGCCGCGAAGCGCTTCGTCCAGTTTTTCCAGCTTTTTGTGCATCGCTGCCGCTTTTTCGAAATCCAGTTGTTCGCTGGCCAACTCTCGTTCCTGCGTCAGCGCTTCATGAAGCGACAAGCTGTTGGTCTCTAGAAACTGCACCAACCGGTTCACCTCCGCGTCGTACTCTTCTTTTGAACAGCCCGCAAAGCACGGGGCCAGGCACATTTTCATTTCCGAATAGAGGCACCCCGGATAGTTCGGATCCCTCTGGATTTTGATCTGGCACCGTCGCACCTTGAAAAAATCCAGCATCTTCTCCGCGAATGCTTCCGCCAAACGCCGCGACGCGAACGGCCCATAATACACGCCCGAGCTGGGTTCACCTTGCTCGTTCACCACGATC
>Ga0187782_10004474_pt1 | contig 10472 bp, 9 predicted proteins | sample 0715_SJ02_MP15_2_FD_132454 | JGI IMG/M metagenome (GOLD analysis project Ga0187782, IMG submission 132454) | Tropical peat soil microbial communities from peatlands in Department of Meta, Colombia - 0715_SJ02_MP15_20_MG | ecosystem: Environmental > Terrestrial > Soil > Wetlands > Peat | place...
CCGAAGGGAATCGGTCTCGATTCCGAGGGGCATCTCTACATGGTTGAAGGGCTGAGCGGCCTTGTCCAGGTTTTTGACCGCCAAGGACGACTTCTGTACTACTTCGGGGGGAAGGGCACAGGGCTGGGACAATTTCAGTTGGCCGCTGGCTTGTTTATCGATCGAAATGATCGCGTGTTTGTGGTTGATTCGTACAATCGTCGGGTTCAGGTTTTCCGTTACTTCGGGCTGGGTAAGCAGGCCGAAGGAGTTGCGCATTGAGGGCCAAACACTTAGTAGGCGTAATCATAATGTTGACTGCCGGTACCATGCTGGCGCAAGACGTCATAGGCTCGCATGACCTGTCACCTGCCGGTACGTCGCCGATTAAAGGCGGTTTGTCTGGTTCCTGCTTCTACTGCCATGCTCCGCACTCCGGCTTGAATGGCAAGCCCGGGCTCGCTCAAATGCCACTGTGGAACACACAGCTTTCGAGCGTGCCCTCGTACACGGTGTACAGCAGTACGACAATGGTCAACCAGAACAACCCTTCCCCGCCTCTGGGTACGGACAGCACCCTCTGTCTCAGTTGCCATGATGGAACGGTGGCTGGCTCGCCGGGAGCCCTCGTCGCTTATGGCCGAATTCCGATGAGCGGGAAGATGAACTCCTCGGACGTATTTGGAACAAACCTTTCGGGTATACATCCATTCAGTTTTTATCTTCCGCTAAAGCCAGCTACTGACCTCGTTCCCTCATTGACCGCCATCCCGCCCTCCACGGCCGATCAGACTGGCGCGGTTCGGCTCATCAACGGTAACGTCGAGTGCGGCAGTTGCCATAATCCGCACGTGCAGAACATCGACCCGAACAATTCGAATTTCCTCGCAATAAACAACGCAAATAGCACCCTCTGTCTTGCCTGCCACAACACTCAGACTCCCTCAGGATCGGGCATGGGTCTTACAAACGTAGCAGAGTCAAGCCATGTCACGCTTGCCGCAGCTGACTCCTCCGAATTGATCGCAAACCGTGCGAACTACCAGAACCTGCTGAGGGTTGGTGTACAGCCTGAACAGTCCGTACAATCGTCTTCGCGTGAGTCATCTATGGGCGGATGGGACGGGGAAGCGACACTGAAGATGGTAGAAGCGCGATCGACCAGCAGCTCAACGACGAATAGGGCGAACCCGCTTGCAGGATGGTCCACCAGCATCCATGCCACCGCAACCAACAAGGTGGCAAGGGCACCCTTTGAAATCAGCTCTGCAGTTTCAGTCAATGCAAAACAGATGTCTTTGGGGCCTTACGGCACAGTCGCAAGGAATGGCTGTTCGTCCTGCCACGCGCCGCATAACGCGCAAGGGGGAGATGCGTTGCTTCTGGGGCCGAGCGACCTTGCGTGCATCAGCTGCCACAATGGCTCGTCAAATGTATCCCCCGCTGCCCCGAATATTTACGCCGAGATGACATTGCCGAAGATCGCACATTCCATCACGGCAGCTGAGGGCGACAATGCGCATTTTCCCAACGAAAGTGCCGTGCTGAATCGCAACCGACACGCCACATGCGTCGACTGCCATAATCCGCACTCGTCCAAGCAGGTCGTGGCCTTCCCCGCTGCGCCCATTCTACGTCCTTCTCAGGGCCGTGTTGTTGGTATTAGTGCAACCGACGGTGTGACCGTGCTCAGCCCAGCAGTCAACCAATATGAAAATTGTTTGCGCTGCCATGGGAACAGCACAGGTAAGCAAGCGAGGACCAATTTTGGCTATTTGCCCGTACGGTTGGCTTCAGGGGGCGATCCTCTGAATGTTATTCCGCAATTCGGCACGACTGCGATCTCGCGTCATCCCGTGATGCGTGATCGTACAAGCCCATTTCCGCAGCCCAGCCTCCGTCCTAGCATGCTGAACCTTGATGGCAGGACGCAGGGGCGCAGCATGGGCAGCCGCATCCTGTGCACGGACTGCCACAATAGTGACGACAATCGCGAGTTTGGCGGGAACGGACCGAATGGGCCGCACGGCTCAAGGTTTGCACACATCTTGGAGCGTCGATACGAGTTCAGTCAAGCACTGGTTCCCGGCACTTTCATCACGAACCCGTTGCCAAATCCGAGTTTAAGCGCCGAGGGCGGTGCAAGCGGCAGTCCCTATGCTTTGTGTGCCAAGTGCCACGATCTCACGCTCATCCTGAATAACAGCAGTTTCAGCGAACACGCACGGCATGTTAAGCAGGACGGATTCTCCTGCTCGGTATGCCACACAGCCCACGGGATGGGAGGGCAAATGGCCACGGTTTCAGGAGAGCGGATGGTGAACTTCGACGTAAACGTGGTCGCCCCGAACGGCACGATCCCGATCTCCTATCAAAGAGCTACGAATTCTTGCAGTCTGACCTGTCATGGCCATGCCCATAACTTGGTGGGAACTCCTGCTACCGGGCGAATCCGAAGCAAATGAAGCTAGCGCGATAGATGTGAGTCGATGTTGGTCGCGCGAGCATCCCGAAATGTGTAGTGAGTTCGCCCGCCATGAAAAGCTGTTTCCTGGTGGAGCGTACAAGAACTTGTAGACGAATCCTACTGGCACCCTATGTGCGGCCTTCACGATAGTAGAGCCAAGCAATCTGCAACCAAAGGTCGGCGGTGTCTGGAAGAAGACGCGCGGCCTCTCTTCATACGAAATGACGCGACGGGTCGTCCGTTACAGCACTATTGTTTGGGCGCTGTTTGAGGCTTTAGGGTCGAATGTTTTTTTGCTTGGGCTATCAGATCCAACACTTTCTCTTTATTCTCGTAGTTCGGATTTGTTTCCAAGAGTTTCTGCCAGGCTGCAACTGCTCCATTGATGTCCATTTTGCCTTGCCACTTCACTACGCCTAGGTTGAATAGCGTATTGCTTTTGTTGGGCTCATAAGCGAGGGCCTTGTTGAACTCTGCAATAGCCGTATCCGCATCGCCCGTGTACCAAATGGCGGTCGCGAAATCGGTCCTTACGCCCGCATCCTCGGGTCTCACATTCAAGGATTGTCTGTAGTAGTCTATTGCATTTGGATATTGCTGCGTGTCGTAGTAGATATTGCCGATTCTCGCCAGCAAATCAGCGTTGACGGGGTCTGATTTCAGCTGCACCAGCAAAGGGGCGGCCTGCGCGTCCGCCATTATCTTCATTTGTTGTGGCGATGCCTGCTCACCCGTCCCGATACTTTGAGCGTCCTGCGCAGAACTGGTCGCCTGGGCTGTCCCTACGACTGCAGCGGATTGGGAACCTCGCAGAAACCATCCACCTGCAATACCCGCTAACAAGCAGATTATGATCAGAGTGTATGCTTGGCCGTTGGTCCAAGTAGATGCAGCCGATTTATTTTTGTGAGACATTTTCCGTTACTCCTTAAACTTATTCTTGGCTCCCGGTAAGCCGCCATTCTGGCTAGCATCGGTGATCAACCTCTCTACCTGGTCTTTTTTCTGATCCTCAAGATTGGGATTCAACTTCAGTAACAGCTTCCATGCCATCACTGCGCCCTCGGCATCTTTCTTCCCTTGCCAACGAATCATGCCTAGATTGAACAAGGAATTGGCATTCCTTGGATCATCTTTTAGAGACTGCTCAAGTTGCTTGAGCGCTCCCTCCACGTCGCCTGTGTAGTACAGGCATGAGGCCATTTCGTTGCGGATCATGACGTTCTTTGGATCCAGTGCTAAGGACTTGTTATAGTAATCGGCGGCATCCGTGAATTGATGGGTCGACTCGTAGATTCTGCCGATCTGGACCAGCAGACCGGCGTTCTTGGGATCGGTCTGCAACTTGGCGAGGAGCGGCGCCGCCTGTTTGTCGGCCGTCCGCTTCATTTGTTCCAGGGTGGGGGCTGCGCTGGTGTTCGGCATAGCCTGCGACTGCGGAGCTGACGCCGCAGGCGAAGGCAATCCGGATTCGTGAAAAAGATATCCAAGCGTTACGCCCAATGCCAGGCAAATTGCCGCGCTGACATACACCTGTCGCGTATTCCAACCTGAGGCTGTTTCAGTCATTTCCTTCCTTGCAGTCGGACCAAACCGTTCCGCACGGGTCTACTAAGTACCTACTCCATGTAACGGCACCGATGTTCCAACCCGATGTGATGGAAATCACATCAAGCAGTGACTGGGAACACGGGGGTCCGGAGACTGTTTTCTCTACTGTTCAAACTGGACCTGGTTAGATATTTCTGAGGAGCGCAACATGGCAAGAATTCGAAGCCAGCTCACACTAGCGTTCCTCGTCGCGTTTTGCGTGTCGTCTTTCGGCCAGGCAAAACCGAGAACCAGGTTCATTTCACTCAACTCCGCACGAGAGATATTGAATGCTATGAGCAACTCGTTGCCGCGCGATCTTGGCAGCGTTGAGGCTCTGGATGGCGCAAAGTGGTCCGCGTGGGTCGAGCGTCAAGATCGCGAAATTCGTAACCGCCTCGATCGTGGCACCGAAGATACCCTCACCAATTTGCTGCGTTTCGGTGTCACTTTCACCAAAGAATACCGAATTGATGACGAATACTTGGTCCATTACGGCAACAGTTCCCTGGTCAACTCCTTCGCCGAGAATCGGGCCAATGATCTGATCCGCGCACTTACGTTGCCCGACCCTCCCGAAGGCCTGGCAGACATGCGCGCCTTTCTCGAAAAGGAGGGATTTTCGCTGGAGACCCCGCGAGCACGCGCGAAGGTGAAAACATATCTCCTCACGAATCTGGCCCGAATCCGAGATGACTTTCTCCGGTATCGGGCGCAGACCAAAGATGAGAGAAGGTTCCAGCTGTTCCAGGATCGTGGCATCTCTCTCGATGCGAACCTGTGGCCTGATTACCTGATTGACCGGACCATGCGCGGCATGATGGAAAAGGGCTTACTCAAGCCTGGCAGTGTGCAGCGTGTTGCCATTATCGGGCCGGGGCTGGACTTCGCAAACAAAGAGGCGGGTAACGATTTCTATCCGCCACAAACGATTCAGCCTTTTGCAGTCTTGGATTCACTTATCAAGCTCGGGCTCGCCAAGTCCACCATGGTGGAGGTGTATACACTTGATATCAGTCCGGAGGTGAATGTGCACATCGAGCGTTGGCTAGATAAAGCGGCACACGGTAACAGCTACGTGGTACAACTCCCCTGGAATTCAGAGCGGCCGTTGAGTAACGAGTACCGCGCGAAATTCATCTCATATTGGGAGAACCTCGGCAGCGATATCGGCCAATCGGTTACACCCATTCCCGTACCCCCGCTCGCCAGTGCAACCCAGACTCGAGCCGTAAAGATACGGCCAGAAATTGTCCAGAAAATCACGCCTCTGGACCTGAATGTCGTGTATCAGCAACTCGACCTTGAACCCAACTCCGATTTCGACATAGTGGTCGGAACAAACATTTTTCTTTACTACGGTCCCTTTGAGCAGAGCCTTGCCCGCAGAAATATCGCGGCCATGCTGAAACCCGGTGGATACCTGCTCTCGAATGACAAGTTGCCGGACACGGTCCCGTCCGGCCTGAGTAATGTGCAGGAGACGACCATCACCATGTCAGCCGATCCACTCGTGACCGACCTGATGATTTGCTATCGTCGCCTGAATTAGGATCATTCCGGCGGCTCGATGGTTAGTTCTGCCAAAGCCGCGTATATCGAAGCAGGAAACGTGCGCTCGCCTTCAAGGTGAAACGGGTACCCGGCAAGCAGGTTCGCTCGAATCATGCAGTCTTCGTCTGCGTCCGCCGAAGTGAACTGCATGTGTCTAGCTAATACGCAAGCAATGTTTCGGGCAATCTCTTCCTGCATTGCAAGAAATCCTCTTTTCTTTGATATAGCTCTCCTTTGGCGGCGCACGGCTGCAGAGTGCTTCGCCAGAGGATGTGGGAGGGAAACCCACCGGTTAGGACGTGCTCAAGCATCCGGTTTGTTCTATCCCGCCGCGTGTTTATGAATTGCCGCGTGGCATCCAGCACAGAGCACACAATCTGCCCACCAGCTGCTTAGCCCGCCTCCATACTTTGAAGCATCACAAAGAGGGCATTTATCATGGATACGATGACGATTCTTACCTACCTGCTCGCAATATTGCTGGCTTCGACTGCTCCATCTGCTGCCCGAAACCCCGAACCAGTTGGCACTGAGAAGGAAGGCCGCCTTACTTTCATTCGCGAGTTTTCCTCGCCCGAGGATGTCAAAGGGATTTCACATCCCATCCTGAACAAGACGATCGATATCATCGCCGGCCCAAAGGACCCCGCGACGCAGCCTCCCAGCATGTTGCAGCAGCCGTATGCTGTTACAACCGATTCCAACCACCGCATTTTCGTTACCGATATCACTGCAGGATTGGTGCACGTTTTCGACTTCACCAATCACAAATACTGGCTTCTTGGCGCCGGCAATCACCTCCGCGCCCCGTTAGGTATCGCCACTGACCGAGAAGGCAATGTCTATGTAAGCGACAGCATCCTACGCGAAGTCTTCATTTACGACCCCAAAGGCAAGTTCATACGCTACTTAAAAAAGCCTCGCGGAGAGGAGTCTTACTTCGACGGTCCCCGAGGCATCGCAGTCAATCCTGTCACAGGGCACATCTACGTCTGTGACACACCTCGTCACATGGTTATCGTTCTGAACAAGAAAGGTCATGTGATCGCTAGTCTTGGTAAGCGTGGCGGCGGGACTGGACCGGGGGATTTTAACCATCCCACTCAGGTCGTCGCGAACTCGGGTGAAATTCTGGTGCTGGATTCAGGCAATTTCCGGCTGCAAATCTTAAATCAGCAAGGACGTTTTCAAAGGGAGATCCACCTGGCAAATGTTGGTCATGGTGCCGGACTTGCTGTGGATGGCGCGGGAAATATTTACTTAACGGATCCAGAGCTCAACAACCTCCAGGTTTTCAGCCGGGATGATCAGCCGGTTTACATCTTCGGAGAGACTGGGACAGGGGCAGGGCAGTTCAACAGATTATCGGGTGCCTGGGTAGATTCAGGGCACTGCCTTTACCTTGTGGATACAAACAACAAACGCGTGCAGGTATTTCAAATCGCTGGACTAAGTGCGGGAGGTTGCTAGTCAAGTTCAGTTCCGATTCGCAAGGGGGGCTGTAAGCGCAAAACCATTTCCCAGTCAACCCGTCATTCGACAATAGTCGACTCAGGTTCGCAGAGCTCCTCTGCTGCATCAAAGGACTGGTAGGTCTCGCAGGATACTCACGCTTCTGTTCGATGCATCCAACTAAGTAGCGCTCAGGAGGCGACCGCCATGCGTAGACTACATGCCGCGGCGGGCGTCGCCGTGCTGCTGTTCTTCGCTTTCATAATTCAAAGCAGCAAAGCGTGGGGCGGCAACGACGCACCGCACGATCAAGTTCAATCTTCGCATTTCTCGTCGCTTAGAACGTACGCTCCAAGGGCGTTCCAGCAATCGTTGCTGGATCGCTTGTCCGGCGGCCTTGCCCAGGGGATCCCCTTTCGAATGGCCGTCGATTCTCAGGGAAGAATATTAGTGACCGATCCTGCCCTATCGGTTGTGCATGTGTTCGACACCAAGCAGGGAAAGCGTTGGCAGATCAAAGGTGATCGCCGCCATCGCCTGAGTGCGCCTGCGTATATCGCAGTAGATGTGGACGACAACATCTACCTGACCGAACTGGGGCGGTCTGTTGTCTTTGTTCTTCAGCCCAATGGCCATTTTCTGCGGACGATCGGCGGAGGCATATTAAGGCTGCCGACAGGCATCTGGGTTGACAAGGATAACCACAGGCTTTACGTAGCCGACTGGATCAGGGACGAGATCCAGGAGTTCGATCTGGAAGGTAGGCCGTTGCAGGTGTTCGGAAGCTTTGGTGCCGCACCGGGACAACTGCTTCACCCGCTTGACATTGTCCTGCATCGCAACACTCTCGTCGTTTTGGATGCCGGCAATCGTCGCTTTGAGTTGTTTGACTTGCAAGGGAAAGTTCGCGGCATGTGGCCGTATGGACCCGACCGGACGCCGGTCGGGTTGGCATGCGATGCCGCCGGCAATCTGTATTACGCTGACCTGGATTCCGGTGGATTGAGTGCGATGGACTCGCAGGGTAAGGTGTTAGCTGGTTTCGGCCAGCGGCCGTTCGGCCTTTGGATACCGCGGTCGTCCGCTGAACCAAATTTCATGAGCGTTGCACTCGACCCGCTAGGCAAAATCTTCGCACTTCGTCGGACACTCGAAGTGGAGGTTGTGGAACTCATCTCCGATACCGTCGGTGCCGGTACGCGGGTTCCATGAGCTACTGCATGGCATCCAGCGCAAAAATAAAGGCAGGTCAACGCGTTCTCTCCACAGAATGCATTTTCTGCGAGACCTGCACCAACGTGTGCCCGACATCAGCATTGACGGCTTCGTGGGGATTGGACATCGGCGGGAGGGAAAGGTTGCAGCAACGCAACAGTCGTTTTTCTGTTGGAGACCGGCCACATCATCGATGAGCATGGTAATCTTCTCGATGATGCAGGTTGCTGGCGCGCCACTACCCCGGGACCTTATCGCCCGGTACCTAGCGATTTTGGAGGTGGCTCGGGTGGATCCTGGCTTGGGAGCTCTTCGCGACTTGGTGGCCGCCCATCTCACTCGCATTCCCTTCGAGAATATCTCCAAGCTCTACTACCGCAAACGCCTCGGTCTGGTGGGCCTGCCTGACATCCACCTCTATCTGGAGGGAATCGAGAAACACCATTTTGGCGGTACCTGCTATTCCAATAACTACCACTTTCACCTGTTACTGCGGAGCCTAGGATACGAAGCAAGGTTGTGTGCCGCAGGCATGAATACCCCAGAGGTTCACGCAGTGAACATGATTCTGATTGACGGACGGGAGTACTTGGCAGACACGGGTTACGCTGCTCCGTTGCTGGAACCAATTCCTCGCGACCTTGAGACTGACTACGAAATCAAGTTGGGCAGGGACCGTTATGTGCTCAAGCCCCAAGATGCGAATGGCTGTTCGCGCCTCGAACTCTATCGTGACGGAGCCTTGCGCCACGGTTATTTAGCGAAGCCCGCGGCCAGGAAGATTGAGGATTTCAGCAAGGTAATTGCTGGGTCGTTCGCGGCGAACGCAACTTTCATGAATTCGATTCTGCTGGCGCGATTCTATCCCAGTCGCTCTGTCGTCATTCACAACCTGACTTTGATTGAATCAGACAAGGACAAATCGAACGTGCACGCGTTGGCTAGTCGTGACGAATTGATTGCCGCAATTGAACAGCACTTTGGTATGCCGCAAGATATTGTCAGTGAAGCGGTCCATGGACTCGGCGTTTTGCAGGACGCCTGGAACTGAACGTCATCGTAATTAGCGCTATCACCCAATTGGCGTAACATCGCGATTACACTCCTTGACCCGAACCCGGGGTTTTGAGTGCTATCGCCTTATAGCGTCAACGGTGGACTTCAAGGCTTGGGCTTCTGACGCTGATTTTCGTAATTGATGGTGAGGGACCGGAACCGCCGATTCGCTCTGCGACCGGAGTAGGACAGTGCGAACAGCGTCCCCGATCATTTGTCTTTCCCTGAAGTCAGCCATTCTTCGAGCCGGTCAGCATAAGTGCGGCTGGAGCGGTGTTCCGAGCCGTCGGAGAGCTTGACCAGATACTCCCGGTTCTCAATGCCGCGCAGCTCCGTTGCGCGAAGCTGAACGCGAATTGGGCCTGGCAGTCGATGCGGCCAAAGCAGGTGCACCTTAACCCCGTTACTGCTGGGCACTGCGGTGCCATTCAGTCGGCACGATTAGGCCATTTCTAAACTGAAGATGCGGTCGTAGCTTGTGGAGCGCTGACGGGTAAGGTGTGTGGCGAGACTGCTCGCCCATTCTCCGGCGGCAGGTTCGCCTGGGAGACCGAACCCGTCAGCGTTTTTACAACGACGAATAAATTAGCCGCTCCAATGGCCAATCCTCGCAGTCCATGCAATCCGTTACGAAACCAGAACAGCGCAATGATGACTGATGGAAATGCCAGTTTGGAATGGTATGGACCAGGGTGGTAACGGCATTGCGTCCTGTCAATACCCTTGGACTTCTACCCTTGGACTTCTGCGACGTGAACAAGAACGAGCTCGGGTCGTCACTGCGTTGCTTGATCCAGGCTTTCCTACGGTAGCGGGGCAGTTATTGGGGCAGCGGTGGTTATGTGGCCCGGAGCTGGAGCTTGCTCCTGCACCTGCATCGCCATCGTGGGTTGTGTAGCGTCGGACAGCAAGACGATAACTGCGGACACCGGGCAACGCGCAGGTACGCAGAAGCTGGCTTGGCACATGCGTACGCGCGCACATTTGCATAAGAGTCCGTAACTCGCGAATGGCTATTAAGAAGCCTGCGATTTATGAGCTTCTGCGTGACACCCAGAACAGAGCGTGATCAGGTTGTGTTCTGAATCCTCACCAGAATGGCTACGAAATTCTTTGTGGTGAACTTCAAGATTGGACATCGCTCCGCATGCTTGGCATC
>Ga0187782_10004475_pt1 | contig 10471 bp, 2 predicted proteins | sample 0715_SJ02_MP15_2_FD_132454 | JGI IMG/M metagenome (GOLD analysis project Ga0187782, IMG submission 132454) | Tropical peat soil microbial communities from peatlands in Department of Meta, Colombia - 0715_SJ02_MP15_20_MG | ecosystem: Environmental > Terrestrial > Soil > Wetlands > Peat | place...
CCTTCGCCACAACGAAAGACCCCCAGGAGATGATTGCAGTCCTGGCGAACCGAATACGGCGAATGACCGAGACGCACCCTGGGATGGCCTTCGAAGCCATCGGGGTTAGCTTGCCGGGGCGCGTGGATCGATTTACCGCGAGGCTGGTATTCGCGCCTAATTTGGGTTGGCGAGATGTGGATTTGAGGACCCCGTTGGAGTCGGCAACCGGCCTTCCCGTTTTTGTGGAAAACGCGGCAAACGCCTGCGCGCTCTCCGAGGTCTGGTCAGGCCCGTTCGCGGGAGTGAAGGATCTGGTCGCAGTGACCGTTTCCGAAGGCATTGGGACTGGCATCATCGCCAATGGCCAACTAGTTCGCGGGCCATCTGGAGCGGCGGGCGAATTTGGGCATATCTGCCTGGACCCCGACGGGCCCGTCTGCAAATGCGGAAGCCGAGGGTGTTGGGAAGTGTATGCGTCTAACAGTGCTGCGGTTCGCGACTACAATCATGGCATGCAGGCGCATTCGAAATCTTCCGGCTGCAGAAGAAGACCCCAGTCCTATGCCTCGGTGAGAGATTTCCCTGATCTTCTGTCCCTGGCGGAGAGGGGCGATGTCACGGCGGGTAAAGTCCTGGAACGGATGGGACGCTACATGGGCGTGGGACTGGCCATGCTGGTCATCGGACTAGCGCCTTCGGTGATCACCATCGTTGGGGAAGTCACCCGGGTCTGGGACCGAATCGGCGCGATCGTGGAGCAGGCGGTTTGCGAAAGGGCTCAAACTCAAGCGACGACGCGAATCGTGCCCACAGATAATTCGATGGACCCCCGGGTGCGCGGAACGGTAGCTCTCGTGCTGCAAGAACACTTCCAGCCGCGCATGCTGTCCTGAGTTGTGAGGCTGTCCCAAAGGTGAAGAAATGTCGATATTGTTGCAGCCTCAAATTAATTTGTAGTTTCCTTTTGGTGGTTTTCCTTGCGTCGGGCGGCCAAGTCGCCGACTTCCCACCCATGAATCCGGGACACGGAAGCCGGTGGTTAACGACAATCCAGTACTGGCAGAGAGGATCTCTGCAAGCTGGCCAAACAGTGAAGGAATCTCAGAGAGGAGAATGTCATGCTAAAGAACAAAGCAAGGAGAAGGATCGGTGTCCTACTGACGGGCACCGTCTCCCTGATACTCGTGCTTTCCACCGCGCCGCCCCTGGTTGCGCAGGTACTCTACGGCTCGCTGACGGGCTACATTACGGATCCCAGCGGCGCGCCCGTTCCTGAAGCCAAGGTCGAGGCGCTCAACACTGGGACAGGGATTGCCCAAACGGCATCGACGGACCAAGCCGGTCTTTACTCGTTCACCTCCCTGCAACCCGGCAGATACAACGTGACCGTTTCCGCGTCCGGCTTCAGCACCGTGACGGAAACCGGGGTCATCATAAATGTCAACGTGCTGCTGCGCCTGAATGCTCAGCTCAAGGTGGCGCACGTCGTCGAGAGCGTTACGGTGAAGGCGTCCGCGGAGTTAATGCAAACGGACCGCAGCGACGTTCACACCGACCTCGTGACCAAACCTGTGACCGATCTTCCCATCGCCGGGAGCGTGGGCCGCAACTTCGAGATTCTGCTCAAACTCGTTCCCGGCATCCAACCGCCGGCAGAGCAAAACTCCGTGGCCGGCAACCCCGAGAGGTCCATGTCTTTTAACGTGAATGGCATCTCGAGGGTGAACAACACAGTTCGACTGGATGGCGCACCCGACATCTACCAGTGGCTGCCTTACCTCATGGCCTATATCCCGCCCGAGGAAGCCATCCAGGAGGTGAATGTGGTCACCAACAGCTTCCAAGCGGAACAAGGCACGGCTGGGGGATCGGCCGTGAATGTCATTGTCCGCAGCGGCAGCAACCAACTTCACGGCGCCGCTTGGGAGTACAACACCAATACGGACTTCAACGCGCGGTCCTTCTTTTTCAACCCCAAGATCATCCTCCCCAAGGACATTCTGAACCAGTTTGGCGCGCGCATGGGCGGTCCCATCAGGCGCAACAAGCTCTTTTTCTTCGCCGATTGGGAGCGCACGATGCAGCGTGAGTTTATCTCCGGGTTTGGCACGCTGCCCACCGCGGCCTTGGAGGCGGGTGATTTCACCGGCACGACGACAACGATCTATGATCCGACTACCGGCAACGCTGATGGGACGGGCCGCACATCTTTCGCGACTGAAACCGGGACCAACAAAATTCCGAGCCCCATGATCGACCCAGTGGTAGCCCACTACATCTCGCTGCTCCCTTCGCCCAATCTGCCCGGCACCGTCACCAATGGGATCATCTCCAACAATTACTTTGGCGCAGCCGAGTACGGCTACAATCGGGACAATGCCGATGGCAAGCTGGACTACCAGATTGACCAAAAAGACCGGGTCTTTTATCGCTACAGCCTCTCGAAGGGCACCGTCACGGATCCCTTTCAGTTGGGAACAGCGGACGGTGGCACCTGGGACGGAGGGCAACCCGGCGCCGGGTTCGTGATGGTTACCAATATGGGCTTTGGCGGGACTCACACCTTTTCCCCCACCATGCTCATCGACGGCAATGCCGGATATGACCGCCAACACTTAGGCGCAGCCGCCCCGGACGTGAATACGATCTGGGGAACGAATGGTGTTCCCTATATCTCGGGGACCAACACCGGCTCGTATCAGGGCGGTATCCCCTACTTCAACGTCCAAAACGGCTGGATTGCCATGGGGAATTCGAACACCGGCAACCCCTTCGTGTTCCGCGATAACTCCTACGTGGGCAACGTGAATTTCACTAAGATCCACAGCAGCCACACGATGCGCTTCGGCTGGGACTACACCCACATGGACTTGAATCACTTCCAGCCGCAGGGCGGCAGCTTCCAGACGGCGCGCGGCTCTTTCCGCTTCACCGGCGGCCTTTCTGCTCTCAAGGGCGGCTCGGCCCCGAATTTGTACAATAGCTTGGCCGATTTTCTACTGGGCCTGCCGCAAGAGGAGGGAAAGGCGGCGCAAACCGTCACTCCCAATGCGCTGCGCTGGTCCACTTGGGCTTTCTACGCGCAGGACCAATTTCAGGTCAGCCGCAAGCTCACCCTTACTTACGGCCTGCGATATGAGTACTATCCCTTCGTGACGCGCGATCACACGGGGAACTACACCTTCGTGCCCTCCACGGGAAATGTGCTGATCGGATGCGAAGGCTCCGTGCCCTGTAACACCGGAGTGGACGTCGGCCATGGCAATATCCTTCCTCGTCTCGGTGTTGCTTATCGGTTGAATGACCGCACCGTCCTGCGGGCCGGCGGCGGGATCAACATGGACCCAGATAATTGGCGAGACATGCGCGGTACCTATCCCGCCTTCCTCATCACCGACTACCTCGGGGCGAACTCTTACGACGCCGCTGCCGCGCTCACCGGACTGAATGGAATCACCTCCCTTCCTCAAGGCGCCTTGATCATCGGCTTGCCGTCCGCGACCTATCCCAACATCAAACTGGGGACGATTCCTCTTCCCAAAAACCTCTCCACCCAGGCGGTTGCCAACCCATTCCATCGAGGTTACATCGAGGGCTGGAACGCCACCGTGGAGCGTGACCTTGGTTCCGGCTTCGCGGCGACCGTCAGCTATGTGGGCACGCATGAAGTGCGCCAGATGTCCAACGTCAACATCGATGCCGCGGCCCCTGGAAAGGGAACGGCTGGGGAGCTGCTCTACCCCCTCAATACCACCGGCAATATCAACGAGGACTACCCGTTTGCCAGCACGATGTACAGCGGGCTTCAGACCCAGTTGATGCACCGAGCTGGAGGAGCCCAGATCGGTGTGGTCTACACCTATTCCCATACCATGGACTATGGCGACGACAGCACGTACAACGGGCTGGTCTTTGCCTATCCTACCTATTGGTCGCGCGACCGAGCGGACGCCGGGTACAATCGCACGCACAATTTCGAGGTGTGGACAGTCTACGCGTTGCCCTTCGGTAAGGGACACCGGCTTGTGCCCACGGGAGTCGCTTCCTGGTTTCTCGGCGGGTGGCAATTCAACAACATCGTGACGGCGGCCAGCGGCACACCGTTTACCGTCCAGGCCTCCAACAGCATCTTGAACGCCCCCGGCAACACGGAAGTGGCCAACCAAGTGCTGTCCACCGTGACGAAACCCGGAAAGATAGGGCCGGGGCAATTGTGGTTCAATACGGCAGCTTTCGCCAATCCGGCCTCCGGAACGTTCGGCAACGTAGGCAGAAACAGCATGAGGGGACCGGGCTACTTCGAGTGGGATACAGGTCTGTTCCGCGACTTCACGTTCTCGGAAAAGTACACGCTCCAGTTCCGCGCGGAATCCATTGCCGTGACCAACACACCTATTTTCGGCAATCCCGGCAATACCATCGGAAGCTCCACCTTCGGCCAGGTCACTAGCACCGCGGTGTCGGCGAATGGAGTTAATACGGGAGGCGGGAACCGGGTGATCCGCCTTGCTTTCAAGTTGTCGTTCTGACGATGTTTTCTGGGGGGGGGCGCGCAACAAGGCAGTATACGAGCCACCCATGGAGGTTCGCTCCAGTGCCCGCCCTTTTTGGAGGTACGGACATTGGAGTGCCACGAGGGTTATTGTCGTGGCACTCGATCCGGTTCCCGATCAACCGGCGTGATCGATAATGAGGGCTGTAAGCCCGCTTTCATCACGCCGACGAATGATTCGTCGGACCCTGGGTGCGCGGCACAGTAGCCCTCGCCTTTCAAAAGCGCTTTTAGTCACACATGTTCTCCTGCGTCGTGTCTTGGGGTAGTCAATAGGGAGGAAAAAAGGGTCCAGCGTCCTGGGTCAGAAGTTGGCTGATTAACTCATATCGCTTCGGGCGGTCGTTCGGAACCGCCGGTAGGAGCACGAAGTAGTAGCGACAGCGAAAGCCCTGGGGCGACGGGCCCACTCCTCCCCTATCGATTGACAGACGGCCCTCTGCCGCTGCGGTAGAGGGGACGGGAGGTGAGGGGAAAGCCACTCGACCCGACGTGGTAGAGGGTGCGAAAAAACGTGCTTGGCCGGTTGCAGCGGCGCTCTAAGGGCGTCGAAGACCATGATCTTGAAGAAACGCCGGTCAAAGGCGGTCGCTGCAGTCCGATCTTTTCACACCTTCTTACGACGCGGGGTGCTTTCTCGCGCCAGCTAGGCGGGCTCATTTAAATAGCGAACTTCTAACTCGGGACGCTAGCCGAGGCTATTGTCCTAAGCTCAAACGAAAGCGACCGGCGTGGCCCGCCAGTTCTTGCCGGCTTGGCGGCAGGTTCGGAGGTGTGGCTTGCGACCGCGGAGCGCACAGAGAAATCTTCGCGACGCGCCGAGAAGACGGGAACTGGTGGTGCAGTCGGCCGGCCATGGCCGTAGTTTTCTGAGGGTTCAGATTCTGCATACCGGGGGTCTCGGCCCCCGGCGAGACGACCTTAGATGCGGGTTATTTCCATTATTAGCTTTAGGAGGCGATCATGCTTATTCGGAAATTTAGGCACGCAAGTAGTCGAAGGACAGTCATCTTCGTCGTTCCGTGCCTGGGAGTTTTGCTGGCGGCGTTGACCCTGCCTCGAGCGGGTCGGGCGCAGGTACTCTACGGCTCGCTCACCGGCAATGTCAGCGATGCGTCGGGCGCCGCCATCCCCGGCGCGAAAATCGAGGCCACCAATGTCGGGACGGGCATCGCCACACAAGGCGTGACCGACACCCGTGGAGTCTTCTTGATTAATGAACTTCTTCCTGGCGCGTATCGAGTAACGATCTCCGCTCAGGGTTTCGCTACCGTCGTCCAGGAGAACGTACGAGTGGATGCCAACACCGAGCGCCGGGCGGATATCCTGATGCGAGTAGCCCCTGTGACCCAGAGGATCGAGGTGAACGCCGCCGTCGAGGCACTTCAGACGGACCGCACGGACGTCAAGAGCGAGGTGGGTTCGGTGGAGGTGACGAGTCTTCCCCTGGGAAACGACCGGAACTTCCAGGCGCTTTACGTCTTGGTGCCGGGAGCAGCCCCGCCTTTTGCCTCACACTCCTTTGCGGGCAATCCCACGCAGTCTTTGGCCATGTACGTGAGTGGCGGGCTGGACACTTCCAATATCACTTTGATTGACGGCTCCATCGACACCAATTTCTGGGAGCAGAACCTCATAGCCTATGTGCCGCCTTCAGAGGCCATCGAGGCTGTGAACATTGTCACCAGCGGCTCCGACGCCGAATCCGGGAATGCCGTCGGGGCGGTGACCAACGTGACGATCAAGTCCGGCACCAACCTGTTCCACGGCAGCGCGTTTGAATTCAACACCATCAGCAAGTTGCAAAGCCGGAACTTCTTCTACTATGGGCCCCGCATTCCCAAAATGGTCTTGAATCAGTTTGGCCTCTCGCTGGGCGGACCCATCAAGAAGAACAAACTGTTTTTCTTCGGCGACTGGGAACGCTATCGCGAGAGCCAATATAACACGGGGGTGATCTCTATTCCGTCGCAAGCGATGATTCAAGGGAACTTTTCGGGGGCCATTCCGGCCGGGACGAACTGCAATACCAACCCTGTGGCGGGATGTATCTTCGACCCCACCACCGGGAATGCTGACGGCACGGGGCGCACCGCTTTTCCTAACAATAAAATCCCCACGAACGAAATCAGCGCAGCGGCGACGCAACTGGCAGCATTGCTCCCCACACCGAATTATGGGCCTACGCCCAATGTCCCTGCGAACAATTATCAGTATGCCGGCGATCTTCTGTTCCACCGCGATAGCGTGGACCTGAAGATCAACTATGTTCCCAGCGATAAGAGCACCATATTTGCGCGCTACAGCGCAGAGCCCACGTATGTCTTCGATCCCCAGCAGCTTGGCAAGGCAGGTGGAAGTGCTATGGGCTCCGTTTCGCAACCCGGCAACGCTTATGGCTTGACGCAGAACGCTGCCTTGGGCGGGACGTACGTATTTTCGCCAACCTTGTTGTTGGACGCCAACGTCGGGTACACGCGGCCCCGCTATCAGGCCACCAACACCGACATCGGGCAAAACTATAACTCAATTATTCCTGGTACCGGGATCACCGGCGGCCCCGGCAGCACCCCGCTCCAAGGCGGCATTCCCAATTTCCAAATAAGCAGCCTCAGCACCATGGGTAACTCGGCCGTTTCCAACCCCTTCCTCTTTCGCGACAATCAGTACACCTTTGCCGCGAACCTGAGCTGGATCCATGGCGCCCACAATTTCCGCTTTGGCGGCGACATCGACCGCTATGACATGAACCGTTTCCAGGGTCAGCTTGATTACGGCGTCCGGGGCGGATTCAGCTTCACCGGAGGTGTGACTTCGTTGAAGGGCGGTCCCGCGACGGATGAATACAATTCGTGGGCAGACTACCTTTTGGGCTTGCCCCAAGGCTTGGGGAAGGACTTCGTCTATTTGAATCCTTCCACCACCCGCGAATGGGAGTTTGCCGCTTACGCGCGGGACAACTGGCAGGTCACCAGGAAGCTGAGCATCAATTACGGCGTCCGCTGGGAGTACTATCCTATCCCGACCGTAAGTCACTACGGCTCCGCCAATTTCAATTGGACCATTGACACCGCCTTTCTGGGCGGAGTCGGCGGAGTGCCCAGCAACGCTTACATGACCACCGGGCCCGGACAACTGGAACCCCGCTTAGGCATTGCCTACCGGTTGACCGAGAAGACGGTCATCCGTACCGGATATGGCCAAGCGAGTGACCCGTATGCCTTGAATTACATGGCTTGGGTCTATCCGGCGGTCATTTCTCAGCAGATCTCGGGGGCCAACTCCTACACGCCCGGCGGCTATATCGGATCCTCATCAGGTCCGACGGGCACCTGGGTTGGCCCGACCGTTCCCGCCGGCTTGGCTACTGGAATTCCTGCTTTCCCCTTCCCGAACCTCTCGGCAGGGTCGTTCACCCTGCCGCATTACTTGGGAACGTACGGGTATCCCAACAAATATAATCGCGGCTATCTGGAGGGGTGGAACTTCGAGGTGCAACGGGCCCTGCCGAAGGACTTTAACCTCACGCTGGGGTATGTGGGTGATCACGCCGTGCGGGAGGCTGAGTTTATCAATATGAACTCGGCCGGCCCGGGCGGGGGGAACAAGGGAACTCCCCTCTACGCTCAATATGGGAATCCCAGCGCCATGACCATCAATGGTCCCTTTTCGGGCGGGGGCTACAATGCTCTGGAAACCGAGCTTACCCGCCGTGTTGCCGGAGAGCAGATCGGGATCGTTTACACCCGCTCGAAAACGATTGACAATGACGATACCGAAGCCAATAGCTATGTAACCTGGTCTTATTATCAAGACCTAAGCCGCAACAAAGCGCTGGCCGGCTTCGACCGCCCAAACAACCTCGAGATCTATGCAGTCTATAATTCCCCGTTCGGGAATGGCCGGAAGTGGCTGCACACCGGCGTGGGCGGCAAAATCCTCGGTAACTGGAATTTAACTCCTGTCCTGACCCGTTTGAGCGGCACGCCATTCACCGTCACCTCTTCCGGCTCCTCACTGAATGCGCCGGGTAATAATACCCAAACCGCCGACCAGGTGAAACCTGATGTTGCCATCTTGGGCGGCCATGGCCCCAATTCACCGTACTTCGATCCCTTGGCATTTGCTCCTGTTACCGCGGTGCGCTTTGGGACAAGCGGCAGGAACATTGTACGTGGTCCGGGCTTCTTCAACCTCGACCTCAGCCTGGTTCGCGACTTCAACCTGGGCGAGCGATTCAAATTGCAATTCCGGGCGGAGGCCTACGGGCTGACCAACACGCCCAATTTCGCCAACCCGGGCGCCACCGTTTCCAATGCGAAGTTCGCGAACGGAGCGGTGACCAGCTACGGCGGGTACGACATCATCAGCGGGACCTCCAATTCGAGTTGGTCGCCGTATAGCGGGGCTGACCGGGAGTTCCGCTTTGCATTGAAGCTCGTGTTCTGAGTGGAAAAACTCGCCAGAAGAAGACCCGTGGGAAGGGGCCTCTCCAGTTCGTGGGGGGAGGCCCGCCCTGCCTGCCACGCAAGAAGAATGGAGCCGTCCCAGTCCCTGGCAGAGGGGATGGGGATAATAGTCGCGGATCTAGCGCCGGAAGATATCTCGAACCTCGTGGATAGCTTCGCGAATCAGTATAATCTTCCGCTGTTATCCAACGGGCGGCTCAGGGGAGGATATCTGTCGTGCAAACGGTTCGAAGCACCCTCAAGGGAATCTGCTGTCCGGGCCAGGGCGGGCGACATCTTTGTTTCGGACTCGCTTTTGCGTTGGTAGGGCTTGCCACGCTAAGGCCAACTCAGACTGAGGCTCAGACTGGCGCCCAGATTCAGGCCCCACTGGCTACGATAAATGTCCAGGCAGAGCCTTTAGGCCCCCAGATTCCCAAGGACTTTGTCGGTCTCAGCCTCGAGGTCTCGACGGGAGGTCAGGGTTTAGCCGCGTTCAAAAAGGCTGAAGGGGCGGGTCCATCCCCGGCCCAACCTACGGAGACGCAATACGCACTGGGACACCCAGGCGCTCCCAATACGGCATTCTTCCAGTTCATGCGCAATCTCGGAACGGGGGTTCTCCGCCTGGGAGGGAATAGCCAGGACAATACCTGCTGGGACAAGCAGAAGGCCCCCCACCCTGAATGGTGCCAGGGGACTATCGAAGATGGGGATCTTCAGCTTTTCTCTCAAGCTGCTGAATCAAGCGGGTGGCATCTGATTCTGGGGCTGAATCTGAAGCAGAACGCTCCGCAGTGGGCTCTCGACGAGGTTGTCCGGGGCATTGGGCGCGATATCAAACCACACCAAATCTCAGAACTGGAGATCGGCAACGAGCCTGACCTCTTCAGCCGCGGGCCAGCCCGGCCCAGGAGTTACTCGCCTGCGGATCATGTGGGTGAGTTCCTCGGTTATGTCCATGCTTTCGCCCAAGACCCTATCGCAAAACAGTACGCGGTGGCTGGCCCGGCGACCTGCTGTGGGTGGCGTGATCCAAACGATCTGGACACGTTCATGGATGGCGTGAAGCCTTCGGGTCTGGCGCTGGTCACCGTGCACGAATATCCGGCCACGACTTGCGGCGGCCGGACGGTCGGCGTGGATGAGCTCCTCTCGCCCGCTTTAATGGACCGGTTCCATGGTCAGGCACAACCGCTGATCGCGGCCGCTCACCAGCGCAACCTGCCCATTGCTTTGGCCGAAACGAATTCCGCCTCTTGCGGAGGAATGCCAGGGGTTAGCAACGCCTTCGCCTCGGCCGTGTGGGGACTGGATTGGTTGTTTTCTAACGCCAAGGACGGCTTTAGCGCCATTAATATCCACATGAGCTATCGGCCTGGCGGGAGCTCCTACAACCCCATCGAGACGGTAGGAGCTGAAGATGGCTCGAACCGCTGGCACTACCATAACACCGCTGAGCCGCTTTATTACGCGATGTACATGTTCG
>Ga0187782_10004477_pt1 | contig 10467 bp, 7 predicted proteins | sample 0715_SJ02_MP15_2_FD_132454 | JGI IMG/M metagenome (GOLD analysis project Ga0187782, IMG submission 132454) | Tropical peat soil microbial communities from peatlands in Department of Meta, Colombia - 0715_SJ02_MP15_20_MG | ecosystem: Environmental > Terrestrial > Soil > Wetlands > Peat | place...
CCGATGAGGTGATTGGTTACGGGAATTACGGATTTCGAGTCACGCGTCATTTTGGGAGCTCCAAATTCGTTCAGACCATCACCCTCGATGGAGACCAGATCGACATTGACAACGACATCGACTGGCACGAACAGCACATCCTGCTCAAGGCCGCCTTCCCGCTAGCCGTCACCAGCGACTTCGCCACGTACGAAATTCCCTATGGCGCGATCGAGCGGCCGACCACGCGCAACAATTCATGGGAGAAGGCGCAGTTTGAAGTTCCTGCCATGCGCTGGGCCGACCTTTCCGGTCCGGGTCCCAACGGCAAAGTGCACGGCCTGAGTATTCTCAACCAGGACAAGTACGGCTACGACACCGCCGGCAACGTGTTGCGCATTACGCTGCTGCGCTCGCCCACCTGGCCCGATCCCGTCGCCGACCAGGGCCATCATCATTTCCATTACGCGCTCTATCCGCACGCGGGCGCATGGACGGAAGCACTCACCGTGCGCCACGGGTGGGAGTACGACTATCCGCTCGAGGCCGTCGTAACCACCGCGCACGCAGGCACGCTGCCAGCGGAGCACTCGTTTGCCTCGGTCGAGCCCGACAATGTGGTGCTGACCGCCGTCAAGAAAGCCGAAGACCAGAACGGATTGGGCGTCAATGCGTTAATTTTGCGCGCCTACGAGTGGGCGGGCAAAGATGCGACCGCCGAGTTTCACGTTCCGCCTGGCGCAACCGGAGCCACTGTCACCAATTTGATGGAGCAGCCCCAAGGCGATCCGCTCAAAGTTGTGGGCGACGTGATCAAGGTGCCTATCCACCACAACGAAATCCTGACCATTCGGGCGGACTATCCGGGCGGGCCGAAGCAGTGATCCTTGGGCCGCTCCAAGCCGTTGCACGTCCTCGGTCCTCGCTGGATTCGTGGTAAAGTGGTGAAAGGATTGCACGATGTCGAGCTCCGTTCTCACAGAGGTCATTCCATTCCTCACGATCCTGATCGTGTGGCTAGGCTCGGCTCTTTCCAATCGGCAGGGGATGAAGACTCTCGAAGCAAAGATCGACGGTCTCGAGAAGAAGATGGATGCCAGAATCGACGGCCTCGAAAAGAGGTTGGATGCCAGAATCGACGGCCTCGAACAAAAGATGGACGCGCGATTTGAAGCCGTGAATGCGCGATTCGATGCTATTGAGCAGCGCCTCGGCCGCCTGGAAGTGACGGTCGATCGCATCGACAATGAAATTCGCAAAGATCACGAACATCGCATCACCCTGCTGGAAGCCGCCGTGCGCCAGTTGCAGAGCGCGGCTTGACAGGGCCCAGCCGCCCGCATTGTCCTGAAAAGATCAAGGAGCCCTCCCAATGCACATCTCTTCCCCGTTCGTCGTCGTTCCCGTCATCATCGCTGTGTTTGTGGTGTCGATTCTGTTTTCGACCAGCAGCAAGGAAGATAAGCCCTCAGAGCACTAATCCCGCTCGCCGCCCGCACACATGGATCGGAGCTGGGTTTGGAGGAAGCTGGTCAAGGATAGTATTCCGGAACCGGCTGGCCGCCGATGGCGTATAAGTGTGCCAGAGGGTGATTGCCATGATGCGGATCTCGACGCGGAAAGCGATGTTCGAAACGGCCGGTCTATCGGCGTGCCTGGTCGTGGCGGCAGCGATGTCCGGGTGCAGGGTTCACGTGGAAAAGGGCGCCAACGGCGAGGACAAGAACGTCCAGGTGGACACTCCGTTCGGCGGGGTCCACGTAAACACCGACCAGACCACCGCCGCGGACCTAGGATTGCCGGTCTATCCGGGCGCGGAGGTCGTCCGTGACAAGGACAACGACAAGTCAGCCGACATTCACTTGGGTTTTGGCGAATGGGAGCTGCGCGTGAAAGTGGTGAATTACACCACGCCCGACAGCCAGGACAAGGTGACTGCTTTTTATAGGAAGGCGCTGGGCCGATACGGCGACGTGATAGCCTGCCAAAACAACGCGCCCGTCGGGACTCCTACCGCGACCGCCGAGGGCCTGACCTGTTCCGACAATGGGCGCGCCAATGCCAACGCCGGCACCAACGGATTCAGTTATGGAGAGCAATCCAAAGGCAACGGATTTGAGCTGAAGGCCGGCTCTAAGCGCCACCAACATATCGTAGGCTTCGAAAGTTCCTCTGCCGGCGAAACGCGGTTTGCCTTGGTTGCCCTGGACCTGCCCGCGGAAGTCGCAGGCAGTTCCGGCAAGAGCGACTGAGTTCCGGCTTCGCGTATGCGGCTTGCCGGAGCCCGCACACTTTGTGTGCGCTGCGAGTGGGGAAAAGGGGTAAGTGGAGCACGATTCGTGCTTCGCTTTCAATAGGTCGCACAAATCAGCTAAACAAATACCTAAAATTGATTGATACGACGATTCAAGCGCGATATTTGCCTTGAACGTGCGCCGGGAGCGGTGACATCCGTCACTGCGGACTCCTGCGCTAAGGCAGAGAATAACGCCGGTTTGAGGGGAGTCGATGTGTAGTTAGGGAGCGGCCCTCGTGAGACGGAAAGCGGCGCCGATAAGCGGTTCCAGAGTTGTATTCGGAGGCGGATCGAGATGACCTGGACCGGGGAATACGAGCGCAAGTCGATGGGCGCAGCGCAGGCGCTGGAAGCGGTTTCATCCGGCGATCGAATATGGATACAGTCGGGCTGCGGCACTCCTTCCGTCTTGGTGGATGCGCTTGTGGCGCGAGCCAGTGCGCTGCACAACGTCGAAATCATCCACATGAAGACACTGGGCGCGGCGGACTACACGCGACCCGAGTATGAAGGACATTTCCGGCATCGCGGCCTGTTTTTGGGCGATAACGTGCGCAAGGCTGTGTGCGACGGGCGCGCCGACTACACGCCTATTTTCTTGAGCGAAATCGAAGGCCTGTTCGAAAGCGGCGCTCTGCCGCTTGACGTGGTGCTTATGCAGGTGTCGCCGCCGGACGCGCACGGCTTTATGAGCCTGGGGACGACGGTGGACTGCACGCTGACGGCAGTTCGCCACGCGAGAATCGCGATTGCCGAAGTGAACCGCCGGATGCCGCGCACCCAAGGCGAGACGGCGGTCCATGTGAGTCATATTTCGGCGCTGGTGGAGACGGACCGGCCGCTGCTGGAGCTCGAAGCGACGCCGTTTACCGAGACGCAGATGCAGGTGGCGCAAAATGTTGCCGGGCTGATTCCCGACGGGGCGACGCTGCAGACCGGGATTGGCGGCATCGCGGATGCGGTGCTGCACTGTCTGGGCGACAAGCACGATCTTGGTATCCACACCGAGCTGGTTCCGGACGGGGCGATCGATCTGATGGAATCGGGCGTCATCAACGGCGAGCGCAAGTCGCTGCACCGGGGCAAGGCGGTGCTGTCGTTCGTTCTGGGCACCAAGCGCCTCTTCGATTTCATTCACGAGAATTCGGCTTTTGAGTTTCAGCCCATCAGCTATACGAACGATCCTTTTGTGGTGGCGCAGAACGACCGCATGGTGGCGATCAACGGCGCGCTGCAAGTGGACCTGACGGGCCAAGTGTGCGCCGATTCCCTGGGGACGCGGCCTTACAGCGGGTTTGGCGGACAGATCGATTTTATTCGCGGCGCGGCGCGGTCCAAGGGCGGCGTGCCCATTATTGCGTTGCCGTCGACGGCGCGCGACGGGACGGTGTCGCGAATTGTGCCGGTGCTGGAACCGGGGGCGGGCGTGGTGACTTCGCGTGCCGATGTGCACTATGTTGTGACCGAGCACGGGGTGGGCTATTTGCACGGAAAGACATTGCGCGAGAGAGCCGAGGCATTGATTGCGATCGCCGATCCGCGGTTCCAGGCAGAGCTTGAGGATTTTGCGGTGCGCTCGCACTATATGGAACGGAAGACAGCGGCAGCGCTGGTATGAGCGACTGCGCGTGGAGGAAAGGAACGGAATGACCGAGGCGAAGAAGCCGGACGGCAAGCGGGACCGGGGCCTGTTGCGGATCGACGACGAGGAGTGCAAGGGCTGCGGGCTGTGCATTGAGGCGTGCCCGCCAAAAGTGATTTCGATGGGCGAGCGGCTGAATCACTACGGTTACCGGACGGCGATATACACGGGTGCGGGATGCACGGGCTGCGGCATTTGCTTTATGGTGTGCCCGGAGCCGGGAGCGATCACGGTGTACCGTCTGGTGAGTGAGCGCAATGTGGAGACCCGGCGGGCGCCGGCCGTTGCGGAGGGAGCTGCGCAATGCGCAAGCAACTGATCAAAGGCAACGAGGCCATCGTCAAGAGCGCGATTCTTGCCGGATGCCGAGCATTCTACGGCTACCCAATTACTCCTGCGAGCGAGATTGCCGAAGCCGCAGCGGAATTGATGCCGAAGACAGGCGGGGTGTACGTGCAGGCGGAAAGCGAAGTGGCGGCGATCAACATGCTCTATGGCGCGGCTTCTGCGGGTGTGCGGGCGATGACGGCGTCGAGCGGTCCCGGCATCAGCCTGATGCAGGAGGGAATCAGCTACATGGCCGGAGCGGAGCTGCCATGCGTGATCGCCGACATTACGCGCGGCGGGCCGGGACTGGGCAACATCGGCGCCGAGCAGGGCGACTATCACCAGGTGGTGAAAGGCGGGGGACACGGAAATTATCGAACCATCGTGCTGGCTCCGCACTCGGTGCAAGAAATGGCGGATTTGACCGCGCTGGCGTTCGATCTTGCCGATCGCTATCGCAACCCGGTCGTTTTGCTTGCCGATGGGTTCATCGGGCAGATGATGGAGCCGGTCGGCTTTCAGCAGACCGCGAAAGCGCCGCAACTCCCCGAATGGGCGGTAGCCGGCACAGCGGAATCTCGCGGCAATCTGATTACGTCGCTGGAGCTCGATTTCGACAGGCTGGAGAGGCACATCCTAGCGCTGGAATCCAAGTACAAAACGGCCTGCCTGAAGGAGACGCGCGCGGAAGAGTGGCTGACCGCGGACGCGGAGATCGTGCTGGTGGGCTACGGGATTGTGGGGCGCATTCTGAAGGCCGTGACCGCCGAGGCACGCACCGCGGGGCTCAAGGTTGGGGTGCTGCGGCCCGTTACGCTGTATCCGTTCCCGGTGGTGCAGCTTCAGCGGCTGGCCTCGCGCGCGCGGATGTTTGTGGTGGTGGAAATGAGCACGGGTCAACTGATCGAGGATGTGAAACTGGCGCTCAACGGCGCGCGGCCCGTGGAGTTCTTGAGCCGGGTTGGCGGCAATGTGCCGTCGCACGAAGAGGTGCTGAAGTTTGTTCGTGAATTGGCCCGTTTCGCAACCGGTGTTCGCGTCGGCGGAGCGACTCGAAGAACTGCCGAAGAGGAGCGGATGGCAAATGTCTATTGAGCCGGCGGCAGACTACGCGGTTGTGCAAGGGAGGGCGAAATCCTTTTACGAGCGCTTCGAGCGGAAAGACGAGCTGCAGCACGCGACCCATTTTTGCCCCGGGTGCGGACACGGCATGGTGCACAAGATGCTGGCGAAGGCGATCGACGAACTGGGCGTGCAGGACCGCACGATCATGGCCGGCCCGGTGGGCTGCGGCGTCTTCACTTATTACTACTTCGATGTGGGCAATGTGCAATCGGCGCACGGACGCGCCCCCGCAGTTGCTACCGCGATAAAGCGCAGCCGGCCGGGGAGCATCGTCGTCAGCTACCAAGGCGACGGGGATCTGTCGGCGATCGGCTCGGCGGAGATTCTGCACACCGCGAATCGCGGCGAGAACATCACGGTCATCTTCATCAACAACGCTATCTACAGCATGACCGGGGGCCAGGCGGCGCCCACTACGCTGGTAGGCCAGAAGAGCACAACCACACCGAACGGCCGCGATGCTGCGACTGAAGGATACCCGCTGCACGTAAGCGAGTTGCTGAGCACGCTCGAGGCGCCGGCTTACATTGAGCGCGTGGGATTGGGAGACAACAAGCAGATCGCGCAAGCGGCGAAGGCAATTAAGCGCGGCCTGGAAAACCAGGTGCGCGGTTTGGGTTTTTCGCTGATCGAAGTGCTGTCGCCGTGCCCAACGATCTGGAAAATGACTCCCGTGGATGCACAGCATTGGGTGCGCGACGTGATGGAGAAGACCTTTCCACTCGGGGTGTTCTGCGATAGGACGAAGGAACGGCAAGGGCAGGCACCGGAACGCCTCGCCGTGCCTGTATCGCCGCCACTCGACGATTTGCCGCGCATTCTCGGTGTGGCGGAAGCGGATCTGCCGGAGAGCAACGCCTCGGCGCCTGCGGAGGGGAAGGAGGTCGATCTTCAGGTGCGCATCGCGGGCTTTGGCGGGCAAGGCGTATTGCTGCTTGGAGAAGTGCTGGCCGAGGCCGGTCTCGATGCGGGCCTTGAAGTTTCGTGGCTGCCGTCATACGGGCCGGAAATGCGCTCGGGCACGTCGAACTGCCATGTTCGCCTGTCGCGCCGGACCATCGACTCGCCGCTGGTGACGGCTCCGAATGTGCTGGTGGCGATGAACGAGCCTTCGCTGAGGAAGTTCGACAAGAGCGTGCGTCCGGGCGGATGGATCATATACAACGGCGACGAGTTTCCGTCCGATTGCGTTCGCGAAGGCGTGCATGTGCTCGCCAGCGCGTTCTCGCGCCTGGCAGACGAGTTGGGCGATCCGCGCGCCGCAAACATGGTGATGCTGGGCGCGCTGCTTGAGATCACGGGCGTGCTGCCGCAAGTGAGCATCGGCGCCGCGATGCGCCGGCTGGTGAAGAACCGGCGCTGGGTGGAACTTGACGAGCGCGCCATTGCGCGAGGAAGAGCATTGCAAAGAGAATCGCCGGCGGAGGTGTGACCAAAGGGCCGAGTAGGGACCCAGGCAGGGAGGTGACACAGATGCTTACGTTAGTGAGTCAAGCGAATGCCTATGACGTGGCCATGGAAAACTTCGATACGGCGGCGAACGCCATGGGTCTGGACAAGAATACGCGGGAGATGATCAAGTATCCCGAGCGCATGCTGACGGTGGGTGTGCCGGTGCGAATGGACGACGGCAAGATTCACCGCTTTGAAGGTTATCGCGTACAGCACAGTTCGGTGCGGGGGCCCGCGAAGGGCGGCATTCGATTTCATCCCCAGGTAACGCTGGATGAGGTGAAGGCGCTGGCGACGTGGATGACGTGGAAATGCGCAGTAGTGAACATTCCGTTCGGCGGGGCTAAGGGCGGCATTACTTGCGACCCGAAGAAGATGTCGCCGGGCGAGCTGGAGCGGATGACGCGCCGTTACACCAGCGCGATTTTGCCGCTCATCGGGCCGGAGCAGGATATTCCCGCGCCCGATGTATATACCAATTCGCAAACCATGGCCTGGATCATGGACACCTACTCGATGACCAAAGGCTATGCGATTCCCGGCGTGGTGACAGGCAAGCCCATCAGCCTGGGTGGATCGCTGGGGCGCAATGAAGCCACGGGGCGTGGGGTTTTCTACACCATCGAGTGCGCATGCGAGCATTTGCACATGCCGCTAAGGGACGCGACGATTGCGGTGCAGGGATTCGGCAACGCGGGATCGATTGCCGCGCAGTTGCTCTTCGATGCGGGCGCGAAGATTGTCGCGGTGAGCGACTCGACGGGCTGCGTGTACAACAAGGAAGGGCTGAACATCCCCGAGCTGATCAAAATGAAGGCGCTTTGCGGCCACGTGGAGGGATTTCCTGAGAGCGAGCCGATCTTGCCCCAGCAATTGCTGGCGCTCGAGTGCGATATTCTTGTGCCCGCCGCGCTTGAAAACGCCATTCACGCGGACAATGCAGCGGCGGTGCGCGCCAAAATTGTCGCGGAGGCGGCCAACGGGCCTGTTATGCCGGCAGCCGACAGGATTCTGGAGAGCGATGACGTGTTCGTGATTCCGGATATTCTCTGCAATGCGGGCGGCGTCACGGTGTCGTACTTCGAGTGGGTGCAGGATGAGCAGCATCTATTCTGGGAGGCGGCGGATATATACAAGCGGCTCGAGCGCGTAATGAAGACCGCCTTCCGCGACGTGATGAAGATTCACCTGGAGAGGAAAGTTCCGATGCGCATCGCGGCGAACATGCTTGGTATCGGCCGGGTAGCCGAGGCCGTGCAGATTCGCGGGATCTATCCGTAACCGCCAATAAAGTTTTCTCTCAATGCCGCTCTCTTCGCACCGGCGCGCAGTGGAGAAGAGACCGGGAACGGAAATCCGGTTCTGCTCCCTACCCGACCGGCCTAGGCTCATCGTGCGCACCATTTACAATCCACCTGTCATCGGATAGCTGTTTTGCGCTCTTCGATTTACCGCAGTTTCATCTTAGCCTCGTTTGATGGATTCGAGGAGCTTCCATGCGAAGGATGTTGGCGTCATTTCTCGGCAACGCGATCGTCTGCGGCTCGGCTTTCCTTTGTGCGCAGTCTGTGGATCTGCCGTCGAGCAAGCAGTTGATCGGCGAAGTTCCCGGCCATCCGCAGCGCATCAATAGCCTGCCGATCTCGATGGCGGTTGCGCCTGACGGCCGGTACGTCGTCACGGTGAACGCAGGCTTCGGAACCTACGAGTCGCATTACGAGGAATCACTGGCGGTCTTTGACACGCAGACCGGCTTGTTGACCGACTTTCCCGATGCGCGTACGGGATGGGGCGCAAAGCAGACTCTCTACTCGGGGTTGGCGTTCAGCGGCGATGGCAACCATATTTACGCGAGCATGGCTTCGCTAACCGACGCGAAGGGCGGCGGCCCGGAGGCAGTGGGCAGCGGTATCGCAGTCTACGGATTTGAGGCGGGGAAGATCGTGGCCGAACGAATCATCCATCTGCCGGTCGAACCACTGGCCAAAGGCCGCAAGACCAGGCTGCCCGCCGGAACAGAGAACGATCAGGGAGTACCATACCCGGCGGCGATTGCGGTGCTGGGCGAGGGTGGCGATGAAAAGCTACTGGTCGCGGAGAATCTGACAGACGATGCGATTCTGCTCGACGCCGCGACGGGCGCGATCGAGAAGCGGTTCGACCTCTCAGAGGCCGATGTTGTCCCCGCGACCTACCCGATTGCGCTGGCGGTAACTAAGGACGGCAAGCGCGCATTTGTCGCGCTGTGGAATGCATCGGAGATTGCCGAGCTTGATTTAGATCGCGGCACGGTAGAGCGCAAGTTGGAACTGCTCAAACCGTCGAGCTTTATTGCGCCGGGGACACATCCCTGCGCTCTCGCGTTCTCGCCCGGCGAAAAGACGCTGTATGTGGCGCTCGCCAACCGCGACGCTGTGGCGGCGGTGAACGTTAGCGCCGGCCAGTTTGCCGTGAATGGCTACTTCGACACTCGGCTTCCCGGCCAGAGCTACTTTGGCGCGGAGCCCGACGCGCTCGCCGTGAATGCCGACGGCACCCGGCTGTATGCGGCGAATATGGCAAGCGATGCGATTGCAGTTATCGACACGGAGAAACTCACGGCGAGTGCTTCGAAGTCGGGGATGGTCGAGCCGGATGGATTTGTTCCCACGGAATGGATGCCGGTGTCGATGGCATTCGCGTTATCGGGTTCGGGCGGCAAACTCTATGTCGCGACCGCAAAAGGCAAGGGAACAGGTCCGAACAACTTTCCCCAAAAGATGGTCGAATCACAAACGAACGGGCACGAGAGGCCGAGCACCTACATCGGTACATTGCTGTACGGTTCGCTGGCGTCGCTAGGCGAGGAGGAGATCGCCAGGAACTTGCCGGCCTGGACAGCCGATGTGCTGGTGTCGAATCGCATGAAGGCCGCGCAGGAGCAGATTGAGTTTGCAGGCGGGATGCAAAACCGCATTCGGCACGTCATCTACATCATCAAGGAAAATCGCACCTACGATCAGATTTTCGGCGACCTCGAAAGCGACGGAAAAAAGGTGGGCAATGGGGATTCGAGCCTGACGATGTATGGCCAAGCGATCACGCCCAATGAGCACAAACTGGCGCTCCAGTTCGGCGTGCTCGACAATTTCTTCGATTCGGGCGAGGTTTCCGGCGACGGCCACGTATGGTCAAACGCGGCCATCGGCACAGACTACCTGGAAAAGACGTGGCAGCAAAATTACCGGGGCGAGCAGCGGCCTTACGACTTTGAAGGTGTCGTTGCCGATGGGTATCCGCTGCTGCAGAATATCCCCGACGTGAACGAGCCGGCGAGCGGATATCTTTGGGGCAATCTGGCCGCGCACGGCAAGACTTACTACCATTTCGGTGAGTTCGTTTCTTCGACTTTTTGCGATCAGGGTGCGGTCGCCGATCCTACGCTCGGAGCCATGCTCGCGGGACCGAAGTGCGCGCACAAGGCGATTGCCCCCGGCGAGGCATTGCCCGCGGAGTGGGGTGGTGGCGAGAACAAGTGGCCCTGGCCCATCCCGGTACTGGCCAACAATACGGCCACAAAGCCCGAGCTTGCGGGCCACTTTGCGCCCGAGGCGCCGGACTTCAACCTGATGGTCCCCGACCAGATCCGCGTGGACATCTTTCTGCG
>Ga0187782_10004478_pt1 | contig 10466 bp, 9 predicted proteins | sample 0715_SJ02_MP15_2_FD_132454 | JGI IMG/M metagenome (GOLD analysis project Ga0187782, IMG submission 132454) | Tropical peat soil microbial communities from peatlands in Department of Meta, Colombia - 0715_SJ02_MP15_20_MG | ecosystem: Environmental > Terrestrial > Soil > Wetlands > Peat | place...
GTCCTCACCGTCTTCCGCCGTCCGCCGCTCCTCGCGGCGCTGTCGATCAAGGACGGCAAGGCGCTGGCGACGCTGCCGAGCTGCGCCGATGCCGGCGCGGTCTTCGTCGACGCCGTCCGCCGCCGCGTCTATGTCGTCTGCGGCGAGGGCGCGGTCGATGTGATCGAGCCCGCCGATGCCGGCTACCGCCGCCTCGCGCGCCTGCCGACGGGACCCGGCGCGCGCACCGCGCTCTTCAGCCCCGAGCTCGACCGTCTCGTCGTCGCCGTGCCCGCCACGCCGGCGAGCGCCGCCACCGAGGCCGCCCCGCGCGCCCCCGCCGCGCTCTGGATCTTCCGCCCGGCGCCGTGACGCGCCTCTTCACAGGAGCCGCTCCGCGATCTGCACCGCGTTGAGCGCCGCGCCCTTCAAGAGCTGGTCGCCGGCGACGAAGAGCGCGATCGAGCGCCCGGAGGGGTCGCTGGCGTCGCGGCGGATGCGGCCGACCAGGATCTCGTCCTGGCCCGAGGCGTCCTTCGGCATCGGGAAGTGGTTTTTTTCGACGTCGTCGACCAGCCGGATGCCGGGTGCTTCGGCGAGCAGCCGGCGCACGGCGTCGGGCGCCATCGGCCGCGCGCATTCGATAGTGATCGCCGCCGAATGCGCGCGCAGCACCGGCACGCGCACGCAGGTGGCGCCGACGCGCAGGCCCTCCTCGCCGAAGATCTTGCGCAGCTCCGCCATCACCTTCGTCTCTTCGCCGTTATGGCCGCTCTCGGGATCGACCGCGCTGTCATGGCTGAAGAGGTTGAAGGCCGCCGGATGGCGCAGGACCTTGGGCGCCGTGCTTTTTCCTTCGAGCGCGGCGCGCGTCCCTTCCAGCAGCTCCGCCATCGCCGCGGCGCCGGCGCCCGAGACCGCCTGATAGCTGGCGAGGATGATCCGCTCGATCGGGTTCTGCCGATGGATCGGCCAGAGCGGCATGGCGACGGTGACGGCGACGCAATTGGGATTGGCGATGATGCCGCGATGGCGGGCGATCTCCTCGGCGTTGATCTCCGGCACCACCAGCGGCACCTCGCCGTCCTGGCGGAAGGCCGAGGAATTGTCGACCACCACCGCGCCTGCCGCCACCGCCAGCGGCGCGTAGCGCCGCGACACTCCGGCGCCGGCGGAGAACAGCGCGAGATCGATGCCGGCAAAGCTCTCCTCCGTCAGCGGCTCGATGGCGATGGTCCTGTCCGCGAAGCGAAGCTCCTTGCCGGCCGAGCGCGGCGAGGCGAAGAGGCGCAGGCTCGCCAGCGGAAAGCGTCGCCGTTCCAGGCAACGCACCAGCTCGACGCCGACGGCGCCCGAGGCGCCGACGATGGCGACGGCCGGCCGGCGGGAAAGGGGGGCATTCATGGCTCGATCTCCTGTTTTGGCCGGAGACGAGCGCCTGACATGACAAAGGCCCCGTCCGGTTCCGGCGGGGCCTTGGGAAGTGCCGGCGCGAAGGCGTCAGCGCAAGATCCCTCGAGCTCCCGCTCTGGGAGTCTTCCGGGTGGTCTTGCACTTAATGATCCGCGATAGCATGCCCACACACCTATCACGGCTGCGGCCGGGCTGTAAAGCCCTCGACATTTTGTTCTTGATATGTTCTAGCTCGTCCTTTACCCTGCGGCGATCATGGACGAGCCTCTGCCCGCCCGGCCGCGCAAGGGGCGCGGCGCCGTCGGCAATCCTGCGCCGCGCTTCGACCGCGAGAGGCGCGCCGCCATCGATGACGGCTGGCATCAGGCGGACGGCGCCGAGGACGACCCGCCGCCGCTGCGCACCGTGGTTTCGATCGACACCGCCAAGACGATCATCGCCCGCAACGATTCGCCCGATATCCCCTTCGAGCAATCGATCAATCCCTATCGCGGCTGCGAGCATGGCTGCGTCTATTGCTTCGCGCGCCCGACCCACGCCTTTCTCGGCCTCTCCCCCGGGCTCGATTTCGAGACGCGGCTTTTCGCCAAGAGGGCGGCGCCCGAGCTGCTGCGCGCCGAGCTGCTCCAGCCTTCCTATCGCTGCAAGGTCATCGCGCTTGGCGCCAACACCGATCCCTATCAGCCGATCGAGCGCGAGCATCGCATCACCCGCCGCGTCCTCGAAGTGCTGCGGGACTTCAACCATCCCGTCGGCGTCGTCAGCAAATCGACGCTGATCCGGCGCGACATCGACATCCTGGCGCCGATGGCGGCCAAGGGCCTCGCCAGCGCCGCCATCTCCATAACGACCCTCGACCGCGACCTTGCCCGCCGCCTCGAGCCGCGCGCCGCCACGCCCCAGCGCCGGCTCGACGCCATCCGCGCGCTCAGCGCCGCCGGCGTCCCGGTGAGCGTGCTCGCCTCGCCGATGATCCCCGCGCTCAACGACCACGCGCTCGAAAGCATCCTCGAGGCGGCGCGCGAGGCCGGCGCGGTCGGCGCCGGCTATATCCTGCTGCGCCTGCCGCTGGAGCTGACCCAGCTCTTCGAGGAATGGCTCGAGGCGCATGCGCCGGGCAAGGCGCGCCACGTCATGTCGCTGATCCGCCAGGCGCGCGAGGGCAAGACCTATCGCGCCGAGTTCGGCAAGCGCATGACCGGCACCGGCGCCTATGCCGAGATGCTGCGCCTGCGCTTCGAGACCGCCTGCCGGCGCCTTGGCCTCAACAAGCGGCGCGAGCTGCTCCGCCTCGACACCACGCAGTTCCGCCGCCCGCCGCAAAAGGGCGACCAGCTCGCGCTGTTCTGAGCTAGGAGCGGTAGGGCAGCCACTCGCCCTCGCGTTGGGCAAGCCGGTCGGCGATGATGCGCCAGGCGGCGGGGCTCCTCGCCATGGTGCTGTGCGGGCCCTTGATCTCGATGTTCTCGCGCCCGGGCCCTTCGGCTTCGAGGCAGCTTTGCCAGGCGACGATGCCGTCGCTGCGGGTATAGAGCGCTGTCACCGGCACCGCCGGCGGCAGGTTGAAGCCGGCATAGAGGCTCGAGGAGTGCGGGCTGTGCCAGCGCGCCAGCATGCGATAGATCGGCTCGAGCTGGCTTGCCGTCGGCAGGTGGATCGGGCTTGCCAGCACGATGAGCTGGCGCACGTGGTCCGGCCGCTGCTTTGCCAGCTCGCGGGCAAAGGCGCCGCCGAGGCTGTGGCCGATCAGGCTCGCCTTGCGCCCCGTGCGGCGGACGATCGCCTCGAGTCGGCGCTCGAGCCCGTCGAGCGCGCGCTCGGTGGGGCCGAGATTGACGCCCAGCCGCCAGCCATGGACGGCATAGCCGCGCGAGAGCAGGAAGCGGGTGAGCGGCTTCATGTAGCCTTCCCCGCGCAGGAAGCCCGGCACCAGCAGCACCGGATGGCCGTCGCCCCGGGGCGCCGCCCGCGCCGCGTCGCGGATCACGCGCTGCGGCATCGGCGTCGCCGCCGACACCGCCTCCTGCCACAGGCGCTGCACCGGCGGCCGCGCGCGCTTGTCGTCGTGGAACAGCGTCTCCATCGCGCCAGCATGCCGCCCCGCCGCTTGAGGTCAAGCGGCAGTTGTCGGTCGTCAGTTGTCGGTTTTCAGTTTTCAGTGACCGGCCCGGGGGCCAAACTGACGACTGACGACTGACAACTGACCACTCCTTCTCCCATGATCGCCCTCTTCACCGATTTCGGCCTTGCCGGGCCCTATACCGGGCAGGTGAAGGCGGTGCTGCACCGCCTCGCGCCGGGCGTGCCGGTGATCGATCTCTTCGCCGACGCGCCAAGCCGCAACCCCAAGGCCGCGGCCTATCTGCTGGCCGCCTATGGCGCCTGGTTTCCGGCGGGCACGGTATTCCTGGCGGTGGTCGATCCCGGCGTTGGCGGCGAGCGCGCGGCGCTGCTGGTCGAAGCCGAGGGAAAGCGTTACGTCGGTCCCGACAACGGCCTTTTCGAGATCCTCCGCCGCCGCGCGGGCGCGGCGCGGGTTTCGGAGGTCGTCTGGCGGCCGGAAACGCTGTCGGCGAGCTTCCACGGCCGCGATCTCTTCGCGCCGGTCGCCGCCATGCTGGCCCGCGGCGACTCGCTCCAGACCGCGCCGCGCCCGGACGATGTCGGCCGCCGCGCCGACTGGCCCGACGATCTCGCCGAGATCGTCTATGTCGACCATTACGGCAACGCGCTCACCGGCCTGCGCGCGGCGGCGCTCCCGGCCAATGCCGCCCTCATCGCCGCGGGCCGCCGCATTCCCCGCGCCCGCACCTTCTCCTCCGTCGCCGCAGGCGAAGCCTTCTGGTACGAGAATTCGAATGGGCTGGCCGAAATCGCCGTCAATCTCGGCCGCGCCGATGAAGCGCTGGGCCTTGCCATCGGCAGCGGGGTGGAGGTGGCGGGGTAGTTGTCAGTTCTCAGTTATCAGTTGTCAGTAAGGGGCGACTGAAAACTGACGACTGACGACTGAAAACTGATAACTCCCCTTGCCCGACTCGCCTGCGCTCGTGTCTCCTGCCGCCATGCCCGATTTCGCACTGGAGATGATGTGCTCGGGCCTGGTCTGCGGCATCGATGAGGCCGGGCGCGGGCCGCTGGCCGGGCCGGTGGTGGCGGCGGCGGTGATCCTCGACCGGCGGCGGCTCCCTCGGGCGCTGCGTCAGGGACTCGACGATTCCAAGAAGCTCAGCCGGGAAGAGCGCGAGGACTTCGCCCGGCGGCTGGAAGACTGCGGCGCCGAGATCGGCATCGGCGCCGCCAGCGTCCTCGAGATCGACCGCCGCAACATCCTGCAGGCGACGCTCGCCGCCATGGGCCGCGCCGTGGCGGCGCTGCCGCGCCGGCCCGAGATCGCGCTGGTCGACGGCAATGTGCCGCCGCCGCTTCCCTGTCCGGTCCGCACCGTGATCGGCGGCGACGGGCTTTCGCTCTCGATTGCCGCCGCCTCCGTCATCGCCAAGGTGACCCGCGACCGGCTGATGCGCCGCCTGGCGCTGCGCTATGGCGGCTATGGCTGGGAGACGAATGTCGGCTACGGCACCCCCGAGCATCAGCAGGCTCTCAAGCTATTGGGGCTCACGCCACATCACCGACGATCCTTTGCGCCGGTTCAGCTCGTTCTCGGATTTGAGTCGAACGAATCCCGCTAAGCAGTTGATTCTAAAAATTGTTGACGCCGCGACTCGGCGCGCGCAGAGTGGCCGCACGCGATCGGGGGACTATTCATGGCGCCAGCAGACGGGGTATCAGACGGAGAGGTTTTGATCGGCGATTGCATCGAGCTGATGGCGCGCCTGCCGCAAGCGTCGGTCGACCTCGTCTTCGCCGACCCGCCCTACAACCTTCAGCTCAACGGCGAGCTTTTGCGTCCCAATCACAGCCGGGTCGACGGCGTCGAGGAGGAATGGGACCGCTTCGACGGCTTCGCCGATTACGACCGCTTCACCCAATCCTGGCTGCAAGAGGCGCGCCGGCTGCTGAAGCCCAACGGCGCGCTCTGGGTCATCGGCAGCTATCACAACATCTACCGCGTGGGCGCGCTGCTCCAGGATCTCGGATTCTGGATCCTCAACGACGTCGTCTGGCGCAAGACCAACCCGATGCCCAATTTCCGCGGCCGGCGCTTCACCAACGCGCATGAGACGCTGCTGTGGTGCGCGCGCTCGGAAGAGGCGCGCTACACCTTCAACTACGAAGCGATGAAAGCGCTCAACGAGGAGACGCAGATGCGCAGCGACTGGCTGCTGCCGCTCTGCGTCGGGCCGGAGCGGCTGAAGCGCGACGGCAAGAAGGCGCATCCGACGCAGAAGCCCGAGGCGCTGCTCCATCGCGTGCTCATCGCCTCGACCAGGCCCGGCGACCTCGTGCTCGATCCCTTTTTCGGCACCGGCACCACCGGCGCGGTGGCAAAGCGCCTCAACCGCCGCTTCATCGGCATCGAGCGCGAGGCGGAGTACGCGGCGCTCGCCCGCAGGCGCATCGCCGCCGTCGCCACGGCGCCGGCGGAGAGCGTCACGCTCTCGGCAAGGCGCGAGGAGCCGCGCATCCCCTTCGGCGCCTTGGTCGAGCGCGGCTTGCTCAAGCCGGGCGATCTCCTGGTCGACGCCTCGCGCCGCTTCACCGCCAAGGTGCGCGCCGACGGCACCGTCGTCTCGGCCGAGGCGCGCGGCTCGATCCATCAGGTCGGCGCCCAGGTGCAAGGCGCGCCCGCCTGCAACGGCTGGGCGTTCTGGCATTTCCTGCATCGCGGCCGGCCGGTTTCGATCGACGTGCTGCGCCAGCAGGTCCGGGCGGAGCTGGGCGCGGCGGCCCAGGCTTGAGCGCCGCCATTGACGGCACCCTCGCTCCCCTCTATCTTTTTGCCATGCAGACCACCGGGTTCAACGGCCTTCGACTTATCGCCCCGACGCTCTGAGGAGTGTCGGGCCGCCGCCGTTTCCTGGTTCCCCGCGTGAGTTCTGCCCCATGCCTTCCGCCGTTTCGCACCGATTTTCCGCCGCGGTCACTGCGCCTCTCCTGACCCTGCTGCGACTTAGCCGCGGCCGCTGAGCCCTTTGCGCTCCGCGGCCCGCCGCTCTCGTCTCCCGCGCCCTTTCAGGAGTTTTGCGTCATGACCGCCATGCCCATCGAGAAATACCGCCCCTTCGCGCCCATCCGTCTCCCCGACCGGCAATGGCCGTCGCGGGTCATCGAGCGCGCGCCTGCCTGGTGCAGCGTCGATCTGCGCGACGGCAACCAGGCGCTGGTCGAGCCGATGGGCGCCGAGCGCAAGCGCCGCATGTTCGACCTCCTGGTGAAGCTCGGCTTCAAGGAGATCGAGGTGGGCTTCCCCGCCGCCTCGCAGACCGATTTCGACTTCGTGCGCCGGCTCATCGACGAGCGGCTCATCCCCGAGGGCGTCGCCATCCAGGTGCTCACCCAGTCGCGCCCGGAGCTGATCGAGCGCACCTTCGAGGCGATCCGCGGCGCGCGGCGCGTCATCGTCCATCTCTACAACTCGACCTCGACCCTCCAGCGCCGCGTCGTCTTCGGCCAGGACCGCGCGGGGATCACCGACATCGCGGTCGGCGGCGCGCGCCTCATCCGCGACTGCGCGGCGTCCATGCCCGAGACCGAGATCGTCTATCAGTACTCGCCCGAGAGCTTCACCGGCACCGAGCTCGACTATGCGGTTGAAATTTGCGAGGCCGTGCTCGAGGTCTGGCGTCCGAGCCCGGAGCGGAAGGCGATCATCAACCTGCCGGCGACGGTCGAGATGGCGACCCCCAACGTCTACGCCGACCAGATCGAATGGTTCGGCCGCGCCATCCGCGGCCGCGACCGCATCGTCCTGAGCATCCATCCGCACAACGACCGCGGCACCGCGGTGGCGGCGGCCGAGCTGGCGGTGATGGCCGGGGCCGAGCGCGTCGAGGGCACGCTGTTCGGCAACGGCGAGCGCACCGGCAATGTCGACGTCGTGACCTTGGCGCTCAACCTCTTCAGCCAGGGGGTCGACCCCGGTCTCGTCGTCGACGACATCAACGAGATCGTGCGCACGGTGGAGTACTGCAACCAGCTCCCCGTCCATCCCCGCCATCCCTATGCCGGCGACATGGTCTTCACCGCCTTTTCGGGCTCGCATCAGGACGCGATCAAGAAGGGCCTCGACGACCTCGCCCGGCGCAATGACGCGCTTTGGGAAGTGCCGTACCTGCCGATCGACCCGCGCGATTTGGGCCGCAGCTACGAGGCGATCATCCGCATCAACAGCCAGTCCGGCAAAGGCGGCGTCGCCTATCTGCTGAAGACCGATTACGGCCTCGACCTGCCGCGCCTGTTGCAGGTGGAGTTCAGCGCCCTCGTCCAGGAGATGACCGACCGCACCGGCAAGGAGGCGACGGCCGCCGAGATCTGGCGCCTCTTCAACGCGACATATCTCGATCCCGCCGCTTCCCTCGTCTTGGTCGATTACGAGATGCTGCCCGATGCGCGCGGCCTGCGCCGCCTGGAAGCGGTGATCCGCCGCGACGGCGTCCAGCAGCAGATCTTCGGCACCGGCAACGGCCCGATCGACGCCTTCATCGACGCGCTGCGCGGCCATTGCGGCATCGACCTTTCCCTGGTCGATTACCGCGAGCACGCGCTCACCGCCGGCTCCGCCGCCAAGGCCGCGGCCTACGCCCAGATCCGCGCCCCCGGCGGCGGCACGCTCTTCGGCGTCGGCCTCGACGAGAACATCGTCACCGCCTCGCTGCAAGCGGTGGCGAGCGCCGCGGCCCGCGCCGAGAAGCAGCCATAGCCGCGCCCGCCTCTCGCCGCCCCATAACCGTGAGTTGGGCCTGTCCTTGCGTCCCTGTTCCTGTCCGGCCCGATGTTCGTGGTGCCAAGGATAGGCGTAGGAGATGACGAGACCCGGTTCCGGGTTGGGGATCGGCATGCCGATCCGCTATTTCGGATCGAGCAGGGTATCAAGACGATTATGCCGCGGGTCCATGCGCGATGTGCCGATCGCCTTGACCTTCTTCTCCGAAAGTTCGGCGGTGGCAAAGCTGCGGCGGCTTTCCCGGAAGCGCCGGAACTCCTCATACTCCTCCGCGCCGACAAAGTAGCCGGTGATTTGCCCATGGCTCGACACGGCAACGGGCTCACGCTGGGCGCGCATCCGATAACGACCGAAATTCCGCGTGAATTCTGAAGCCGGAACAGTCTTGGGAATGTCCATGGGTCGCTCCGTTTCGTATGTCAGCTTATACGTAAATCACGCAAATTTTGCAAATTACATAAATCGCGCAAAATAGGAATTTTGACAATAGGGTTGATTGGTCAAATGCGATGGGCCTCGCTGTCGCCGATCCCGCCGGACGTATAGCGGCGCTGCACTCCCGCCCGCCGGCGAAACCGGGGTGTGCAAGCTGCAAGGGCTTCTCAGGAGCCGGAAAAGCAACGCGATCTGCGCCACGCGAAATTGCGTCTGTCTTTTCGGGTGGAGGCTCCCTTGTCGCGCACCGACGGGGCTGGCCCCTATTTGATTCTCATGTCCGTTTTCAAGGCCGAGGACGAGCGGCTCCGTTCGCTGTTGCCAGCGGTAGGGTCTGCAGGCTGCGCACGGCCGGGAGCGGCGGCGAGAGGCGACGGTTGATCAGACTCTGATGCGCGGATTGGCTACCGCAGGACCGTGGTTCACCTCGGGCCTTCCTCTGTCTCAATGGCGCGAATGCCAAGGGCTCGCGGAATCACGTCGAGGGTTGCCCTGACCGGCCGCCGCGCCCGGCGATGCGCAGCATGGTGATTGGCGAGATCGATCTCCTTTGCTGTTGCGGCTTGTCAGGTCGTCGGCTCGAGCGGCGGCATGACGGTGATGGCGATGGCCCAAACGAAAGCAGCGAGTTCGCGCGCGATGGCGACCGTGACGACGTTGGCGGGCTTGCCGGCCCGCAGCAGGCGCCGGTAACGGGCGCATAATCTGACCTGTGCTTTCCAGGCCATGGCCCTGATCGCTTCCGGCAGAGCCCGGTTGCGCCTGAGGAGCTCCGGGCTGATCCGGGCGGGTAGTCGGTAGGTCCAGGCGCCCTCGACCAGCACTCGCCGGGCGCGGCCATTGCCGGCCTTGGTGATCGCGCCACGCGCCGTTGTGGCGCCGGATGAGTGCTCACGCGGCACGAGGCCGAGCCAGGCCATGAGCTCGCGCGGGTTGGCAAAGCGCCGGAAGTCGCCGATCTCGGCCATCAGCGTGATCGCCGAGAGCAAGGCGACGCCGCGCAGAGCTTGTAGAGCCGTGACGACTCCGCGCAAGGACCAGCTTGGCAGCAAGGCTGTCATCTGTTGCTCCAGACGCCCGCGGCGCGACTGCGCCTGCTCGACCGCTTGGATCAGCTCTTCGAACGCGATCTGCTGCGCGGCATGTTCGAAGCGCTGCTCGGCGAGCCAGCGGCGGTGGCCGCGCGTCCAATGGCTTCTGGTCGGATAGATGCGTCCGTGCCGCAGCAGGAAAGACAGGAGCTGCTGACGTGCCCGGCGCAGCCCCTCTATCGCGGCTTGCCGTGCCCGCGACAGGTCGCGCATTGCCTCGTGGGACGCATCCGGTACCCAGATCGCCGTCAGCTCGCCCGCTCGGAACAGCGCAGCCAGCGTCGTCGCGTCGCGACGGTCGGTCTTGATGTGCCCGCCCGGCCGCACCGGCACCATGGACGGCGCCACCACCTGGCACTCATAGCCCATCGCACGGATCTGGCGGTAAAGCCCATAGCCTGTCGGGCCGGCCTCGTAACAGAAGGCGAGCCGCTGATGCCGCTTTGCCAGATTCTCGATCAGCTTCCGCACCGCTTCCTGCCGGCTGGCGATGGTACCGAAGAAACGCACCTCCTTGCGCCGCCCACTCTCGGCGATCGCAACGGCAAGCGTCTCTTTGCTCGTATCGAATGCCACGTACGTCGTATCCTGCTCCATGGCTCGTCTCCCATGCTTGAGGCTCTGACCGGCGCAACCCGGTCAACCCTCGATACTGGCATGTAGCGAGACGAGCCACCGGATTGGACCACGGACATGGGGTCTCA
>Ga0187782_10004480_pt1 | contig 10462 bp, 7 predicted proteins | sample 0715_SJ02_MP15_2_FD_132454 | JGI IMG/M metagenome (GOLD analysis project Ga0187782, IMG submission 132454) | Tropical peat soil microbial communities from peatlands in Department of Meta, Colombia - 0715_SJ02_MP15_20_MG | ecosystem: Environmental > Terrestrial > Soil > Wetlands > Peat | place...
CATCGCGATCTGGTGGTATCGCAGAGGCAGCTTCGGCAGGTTCGCGGCTGCCATGGTTCTCACTTCGTATGGCGCCCTGCTCACCTTCGTCCTCATGCCCACCGCCCCCCCCTGGTTCAGCGGGGCAGCCAACGACCTCTTCCGGAGCTCGGGGCTCAACGTGGTCGCATGGGTCTTCTCCCCGCTTTCGGCGCTGGTCGCCCCCGATTACTTCGCCGCCTTTCCGAGTCTACACGCCGCCTACACAATCACGTGCTGTTACTTTCTGTCAAAGGTCGACTACAGGCTCGGCCTTCTCGGCAGCGCCGTGGCAGGGGCGACGCTCTTCTCCACACTGTACCTGGGGCAGCATTATGCGATCGACCTGGTGGGCGGGGCGGCGTACTCCCTGGTCCCCTGTTGGGTCTCAGAGCGTTGGGGCCATTGCGGCGAAGACGAAGAGGACCTAGGGGAGTAGCCGTTCAGGGTCCCTTGGGAAAAGGGCGGCCTCCTTGATGTTTTCGATTCCCAGGAGATAGGCAGTGAAGCGCTCGATGCCGAAAGAGTAGCCACCATGGGGCGGAACCCCATAGCGGAAGGGCTCAGTGAACCACTCGAGCTCCTTTGTGCTGAATCCCTTCTCCTTGATCTGGGAGATTATTTTCTCGTGCCTGTGTTCCCTCTGCCCGCCAGAAGATAGCTCGAGCCCCTTGTAGACGAGGTCGACCGAGCGGGCAAAAGCAGGGTCATCGTCGACTCTCATCACGTAGAAGGGCTTGACGGCTGACGGGAAGCGGTTGAGGAAGAAGAAGTCGGAACCCGTCTCCTTCCTCACCTCTGCTGCGAGCGCCCTGAGCGAGGGGTCATCGATGTCCTGATTCCGTGGAATCGGTTTCCCCAGCCTCTCCATGATCCTGTAAACATCGCTGAAGGTGACCTCGGGGAACGGGGTGTCGGGGGTCCCGAGTTCTCGCTTCAGTAGGGCTAGGTCATCGCCGCACTCCTTGGCGGCGAGCTCGATCCCCCGGACTATCATTTCCTCCTCAAGCCTCATCGTGTCCCTCTCGTCTTTGATGAAGGCGATCTCTGGCGCGATGGTCCTGTGCTCGCTCAGGTGCCTCGGAGTGTGGGAGAGTTCGGCCCGCCAGTTGGTGCCGAGGTCATAAATCCTGTCGAACCCTCCCGCGATGGTGAGCTGCCTGTGGAGCTGAGGGTCCTGCCTCAGGTAAGCGTCCCTGCCGTAGAAGTCTATCCTGAAGACCTCGGAGCCCCCCTCAGAGACGCCCCCTATGATGCTGGGGGTGAATGCGCGGATGAAACCCCGCTTCTGGAAATAATCCTCGAAGCCCTGGACCAGGGCGTTCTCGATCTTGAATATGGCAGCCGTTTCAGGCCTTCTGAGCTCCAGGGACCTCCATTCCAGCCGCGTATCCAAGTTTGTAGGAGTCACGCCGCGGGGGTCTAGGGGGAGGGGGGATGCCGCCTTGGCGATGACCTCGATTGCCGACGGGACGACCTCGAAGCCAAGCCTAGCAGCCTTGCTCTCCTTGACCGTACCCTGGACCATCACGACGTCCTCCTGATGCAGGGACGAAATCAGTTTGAAAAGCTCTGGGGGGACGGCCTTCTTGGGGGCGGCGACCTGGACGATGCCCCTGGCGTTGCGCATGAGGACGAAGCTGATGCCCCCCAGGACCCTGACGTCGTGCACCCACCCCTCGAGGCGAACCTCCTGTCCGATCTTTGACCTGAGGGCGGTAGGGGATAGCGGCTTCTGCATTGGCAGAGGGTCGGAAAGGCGTGGATAAGAGCTTGGGGAGGTGCGACTACCTACTCGATTGGGAGTCGGAATGATGCTATAGTGCGTTGAAACTATTAGCCCATTGGGCATAGGCCCTCTGAAGGTCGGGCGAAACAGATGGCTTCCGCGTTTTCATGATTTCCTTGAAGTCAGCCACAGTGATCGGCCTCGTCGTGGTTTCCTTATCGAGGGCGTTTCCAGTCTTAAAGAGCTCCCTAACGACTCTCAGTTGCACTCCTTGGCAGATATCCTTGATGTCACTCCCGGAGTAGCCATCGCTCAATTTCGCCAGGGTTGCAAGGTCAACATCTTCAGCCAATGTCAAGGGAGCTGTGTAGAGTTTGAACTGGGCCATTCGAGCATCATTGTCTGGCAGGGGGATGAGGATCCTTTTGGGAAATCTTCTGATGAACGGTTGATCCAAGCTCCACGGCTTGTTTGTCGCGCCGATAATGTAGAGGTGAAGCTGCTTCCCTTTGTCGTTCAAACCGTCCGTCTCCTTGAGGAACTGGTCTCGCACCCTTACCTCACCGCCGACCTCCTGCCCTCTTGTCCCCAGAAGGGAGTCGATCTCGTCGACGAACACTATCACCGGTTTGTTGTCAGCGAGCATCTTACGCGCGTTGTTGAACAGCTTGGCCACGTTCTTCTCCCCTTCCCCGAGCCACTTCGACATGATGGACGCGGCATCTACGGAGATGAAGTACCCGTCGATCTCGGACGCGGTGGCGGCAGCGATCATCGTCTTTCCGCAGCCAGGGGGGCCGTAGAGCAGGATGCCCCTGGGCCACCCGAGTTTGAAGAGGTCGGGGCGGAGGAAGGGGAAAACGATCGACTCCCTGATCGCCTGCTTGCAGTCCTCCAGCCCTATGACGTCGTCCCACTTGACGTCTGGCTTCTCCGTGACGACGAGCTCACTGAAGGACGCCTTGAGCTGCTGCACCACCTGGGGCCCTTTCGGTGAGTTCTGGTTCGCGTTGCTCACACCGCCGTTCCCTCCGCCGTTCGCCGTATTGGTGGGGAGGTTCCAGTCCATTTCGGCCGGCTCGTCCCTTGGGATAAGACCGTGGGCCGCTTGGATCGCCTTCACCCTCTCCTGGTAGGCCATGGCGCGCTCCGTGTACTGCTTGTTCAGGCGGTAGTCAGGGTAAAGGTGGACAAGCTGCACCAGCGTTGAGATGGCCTTCTGGTACATCTGGATGGCCATTCCGTGCGCCCCCTGGGAGTCCAGGCGTATCGCCTCCGAGGCATACTTCTTCGCGTCGTCTTCCAGCTCCTTGGCCGCCACAACGCTCATTTTTCAGAACCCCCCAGGTCGTTGACCTTGACCTTCCCCTGGGCCATCAGTATCAGCATGGCCTGCTCCACGTCGTCCGAGGGCATCTTGAGCACGGTCGACGCGTCGGTGATGTCCACGTTCCCGTCGTGGATGGCAGCGTACTGCAGGACCTGTTCCTCTGTCTCCTCTGCCGGCCTGGGCTTGTAGAGAGTCCCCAGGATGGCTGACTCGTCGTCGTCCTCTCCCGTAGCGAGGAGCGGGACCCTGGAGCCCTGTTCATGCCCCCCTAGCTGCAGATGCAGAGGAGAATTAGCAAGCGAGCGTTTCATTTCTTCGGCCCTATCCTCTGCCAGTTTGCGGGCCTGTTCCACAAGCTCTTCTCCCGTCTCGGTCCGTATGTTCAGGGATATAGCGGGCGAAATGTTCTCCATGCCCGCCAGGGTCTCGGTAAGTGCGCTGTTGATGTCGCTCGAAGCCTGGTCGAGGGAGGGGACAAGGCCCTGCACGGTCTTGTTGACCTTCCGAAGGACTCTGAAGGCCATGCTCATGTGGAACATCACGTCCCCTACGTCGAGTATGCTCTCGAGCCTTAGCACCACCTGGGTGAGGGCCAGCTCGCTCGCGTAGACGACCTTCCCGACCTTCCTCAGCTCGGACCACTCGCTGGCGTATATGTTGGCCTTTGACTCGTCCTTCGTCATCATGGCCTTGACCGTTGTGTCGAAGAGAGACTTCCGCCTCTGTTCGAGTTTCACCCGGAGGTTCTCGAGTTCCTTGCGGTGGAACTCGATTTCCTTTATTGTAGAAGTCAACTTCGGCTTGACATTATCCTCTCTGCCAATGCCAATAAACCTCAGAGGGGCGCGGGCGGACAAATACGATGGTTCAGGATGGTCCCTCGATAATCACGGGCTAAGTCAAGAGTATCGGGACTACTTGGTGAAACTTTCTTCAAACGACCCGTGTCGGAAGGAGAAGGCGGTCCATTCGCCCCGTTGCGACCCTGGTTCCCATCGAGGACGTCGGCAAGAAAACAGACGGGTGGGTACTCTTCGACGGCCGAAAACAAAGGAAGGAGGGTTCCCCGCTTAGAACGAGGTTCCCTCGGTAGACGTAGTCTCGGTGCCCGCGGGGAGCGTTGATGGAATCTCAGGGAACTTCTCGCGCATGCGGGTCTCCGCCACAGCGGAAGCCTCGGCAAGGATCTTCTCTGCGTCCTCGTTGGCCGCCTCGAAGTTCAGCGAGTATCCACCGACTGTCCCTGCGTCAACCAGGATGCTACTGAGCAGCCCAGAGATCTCACCGATCTCGCTCTCTGCCTCTGGCAGCACGCCCACCAAGCCCTGCTTGACGTTGCGTATCACTGCCATGGCCGGCGTCAGTGTGACGACGATGTCACCTAGTTCAGTGATCGTGTTGAGTCTGAGCACTATCTGCTCCAGTGCGAGCTTTGCCTGAGTGACCATCTTGTTCATCTTTCTGATCTCGGCAAGCTCGTTGGCGAAGACAGACGCGTGCTGAGTGTCGTGCTTCTGTAGAGAGCTCACGACCTTTGCGAAGATCGAGTTGTCCCTCTCTCTGAGTTTGGTGGAGGTGGAGTCGAGTTTGGCGACTTGGACTTGGATCTGTCGGACTGCGAGGTCGAGCCTTGGCTTCAGAGGTCCTGGGTTCCTTACGGAGTCCTTGACCCGAGTGCCAAAACTCTGGGTGTTTTGCTTTTCCCACTTTCCTGCGAACGCAGACATGGATAGCTTCGAATATCACGCGGTCTCAAATTCTCTAAGTGGTGAGTAGTATAATCTTCTTTACAACCGCATGAAGATTTGTTCTTTTTTTGACCTGTGACGCGAACGCCCCGCCGGGGGTATGATTTTATGCCATTTCTTAGGCGCCGGGCGTGCTTGAAGAAGCTTATCATAATCTCCGACGTGCATGCCAATCTCGAGGCCTTTGAGGCGGTGCTCGCGGAGGCACAGGGATCAGATATCCTATGCCTCGGTGACCTTGTGGACTACGGCGCGAACCCCAATGAAGTGGTCGAGATAGTTCGCAACAAGGGGATCAGGACTGTCATGGGGAACCATGACTATGCCGCTGTGACCGGGGATACCAGCCTGTTCAACGCGAGGGCCGCCATGTCGTCCATCTGGACGAGGTCACATCTCACCAGCCAGAACAGCGAGTTCATTCGTACATTTGCGCCGGACTTCCGCACCATCTTCGAGATGGCCGAGGCCTATTTCACGCACGGGAGCCCGGATGATAGGTTGTGGGAGTACGTGGACCCCAGTACTCATGAGGATCTATTCGGCCACTACCTAGCTAAGCTTGGGGTAACGATAGTTGGACTTGGTCACACTCACGTCCCATACGTCTGGAAGGATAGGGGGAGGGTGGTTCTGAATCCGGGGTCCGTCGGCCAGCCAAGGGACGGCGACCCTAAGGCGTCGTTCGCTGTCCTTTCGGTCGAGGGGCAGGAAGTCAGGGTTGATATCCGAAGGGTGAAATATGACATTCAGAATGCGGCGTCGAAGATAAGGGAAGCAGGGCTACCGGAGGCCCATGCGGCTAGATTGTTTTCGGGAACTTGAAATAACCCCTTTGGGGAAGGAGGTGTGGCTTGAGTGGTTACAAAATTAGCCCGTCGAACTAGAACCTCCGAAACACTCGGCCAAGACTATGACTGGAAGAAGATAGAAAACAGGGTCAGAAAGTTCTATGCTGACCCATCGGTCAGGGAACAGATTACCAGAAGAGTCTCGAAGAGCAAGCCCGTGGGTTACGTCGAGGGACCGCCGACCCTGAACAACCAGCCACACGTGGGACACGTCAGGGGGCGCATGATGAAGGACCTCTGGTATCGGTTCAGGACCCTCGAGGGGGAGAACATAGTATTCCGAGGAGGCTGGGACACTCAGGGGCTCCCGGTGGAGTTGCAGGCGGAGAAAGAGATGGGGCTCTCTGGGAACAAGTGGGAGGACCTCAACAAGGTCGGGGTCGAAAAGCTGGTGGCCGAGTGCAAGAGGCTGATTTCGAAGTACAAGAAGGACTGGGAGGAGGCGGACCGACTCCTCGGGCTGATGATCGACCACGGGCATGCCTACATGACATACAGGGACAGCTACATCGAAAGAGAGTGGAAATACCTCGAGACCGCCTGGAAGCGCGGCCTGCTCGGGGAGGGGTACAAGGTCGTCCCCTACTGCCCGAAGTGTCAGACGGCGCTGAGCGCCGGAGAGGTGGCACTTGGGGGATACGAGCAGCTCGAAGATCCCAGCCTGTACTACAAGGCGAGGCTCGAGGACGGCGCTTACCTTGTCGTATGGACGACCATGCCCTTCACGGTCGTCACGGACGAGCTCGTGGGGACTAAGCCGGACGCCGAGTACGAGTACGTCGGCGTCGGGGATGAGGTCTGGGTCGTCTGCACTGGGAGGAAAGAGGCGCTCAACAGGGAGCTCGGGGTAGAGTTCGGGGACACTAAGAAGAAACTCCTCGGGAAGGAGCTCGAGGGTCTCCAGTACGAGCACCCGCTGGCAGACCTGATACCAGGACAGAATGCCCCCGAAATGAAGGCCAAAGCACACAGGGTGGTGGCCGAGGACTTCGTCGACATCACCACGGGCACCGGTCTGGTCCACATGTCCCCCGCCAACGGGGAGGAGGACTTCGCTGTCGCGCAGAAGAGGGGCCTCCCCGTTTTCGCCCCATTCGACGACAGGGTACACTTCACCTCGGAGGCTGGTGCCTTCGAGGGGTTGTTCGCACGCGACGCAGACGAAAAGGTGGTGGAGGCTCTGAGGGGGAAGGGGAGCCTCGTCAGAGCGGGCAAGATTGTGCACGAATACCCTGTGTGCTGGAGGTCCGACGACAGGCTCGTCTGGCTCGCGAGGAGAGAGTACTTCTACTGGGTGGACAGGATACGCAAGGACGTGGTGGAGGCTGCGGAGAAGGTCGAGTACTTCTTCGATGGGCCTCGAAACAGGTTCCTCGCGGGGCTGGCTGAGTCACCCCCCTGGTGCGTGACAAGAGAGAGAGTGTGGGGGACACCGCTCCCCGTGTGGGCGTGCGAGGAGTGCAGGGAGAGGGTGGGGGCGTTCTCGCGGCAGAGCATAGTGAGCCAGGCAGTGGAACTCCCCGACGGGGGAGGTTTCGAGTTGCACAGGCCCTGGGTCGACAGGGTGGTTCTCCGCTGCCCGAAGTGCGGAGGGAAGGCCTACAGGGAACCCTTCGTCCTCGACACATGGCACAACAGCGGAGCGTCCCCCTACGCGTCGTTCACGGACAGCGAATGGAAAGCCTTGGTCCCGGTCAACTTCCTGACAGAGGCCATAGACCAGACCAGAGGATGGGCGTACACGCTCCTGCTCCTCAACGTAATCCTGACGGGGAGGCCTCGGGCCCCCTACAGGAAGTTCCTCTTCCAGGGGCACGTGCTCGACGAGAAAGGGCAGAAGATGAGCAAGAGACTTGGAAACGTGATACAGGGGCTGGACCTGCTGCGCAACAACTCCGCTGACGTTTCAAGGTTCTACGTGATATCGAAGTCTTCCCCTGAGGATTCGGTGAACTTCGACATGAAGGAGATGTCTGGGCGTCCCTACCAGGTGCTCAACACACTCTACCACCTGCACCTATACCTGCAGCAGAACGGGGAACTGGACGGCTACGACCCCGTCAAGCACACCCCCTCCTGGGCGGCAGGGAGGAGGCTCCTGACCACAGTAGACAGGTGGCTCTTGGCGAAGCTGTCCAGGGCGGAAGAAGAGGTCTTCCGTGCCAATTCGAGGGCCAGGTTCAACGAGGGAGCCAGGGCGGTCGAAGAGCTGATAATCACACACCTCAGCCAGACCTATGTCAGGCTCGTAAGGGGCGAACTCTGGAAGGAGGACGCAAAGGCGAAAGGGAGACGGCTGGCGGTATATTCTATCCTCGGAAACGCTCTGAGAAAGTCTGACGAACTCCTCCACCCTATCTCTCCGTTCGCCACGGAATACCTGTATCAAGAGGCGTTCGCGCCTGGGGCTTGGAAAGTGCCGCTTCTCGCGGTCGGGAAGAGCAGAGGACCGCCTCTGGGCTCGCGCGAAGCCGAGAAGACCGTTGACTTCGCGCTGAAGGTCGAGGAGGCGTGCAATTCGGCCAGGGTGAAAGCGAGGCTGAAGAGGCGATGGCCACTCAGATCGGTCGAGGTCTTGGTCTCGGCTCAGAGCGCGGCGCTGGGGCGAAAGGCGAAGAGGACCGTCGCCCTGCTGTGCAACGTAAAGGAGGTCGTAATAGTTAGCGACGCGTCGAGTTTCCCGGCCGACTTCGACCTGAGGCCCAACACGTCCAGGGTGGGGGCACTCTTCAAGGATAAGACAAGGGACGTGTTGAGGGAACTGCGTCCCCTGCACGGCAGGGACGCACTGCGAGCATACAGAAAGGCCGTCCCAGTGAAGGCGGGACCCTTCGACGTCCCACTATCTGCTTTCGAGCTCTTCACGACCGCCCGTGAGGGGTTCGAGGTCTCGGAGAGGGGAGGAGTGTTCGTGGCGGTCAGGAAGGAGAGGGACGATAAGCTCGTGGCAGAAGGACTAGTGAGAGACGTCGCCCGCAGGCTGCAGGCCTTCAGGAAGGAGAGCGGGTACGTCCCCAGCGCACTGCTGGAAACCGCGCAGATCGGAGGACTTGAGGACGAGGACTTGGCCCTGCTGGGACCCAAGAAGGAAGAGATCGCGTTCCTGGTGCGAGTAAGGAGGGTGGAGCTTTCGGGGGAGAGTAAGAAGCGGAGCGGTTGGAAGGAGGCTGACTTGGACGGACGCCCCATCTACCTGAAAGTCCGGTGAGAGGGTCTACTCTTTGAGGTAGTCTGAAAGCGAGGACTGATACGCAGCGAGCGGCCTCGCCGAGAACCCCATTCTCCTAAGGTCTCGCGCAAACTCAGTCGCAAATCCATGGACGGTGTACACCAACTCAGGGCTGACGGCCTGGACCAGGTTGATTAGCTCCTGGTAGTCGCAATGGTCGCTGAGCGGGAAGGAGTAATCGGCCCCCATCGTGTACCTGTATCCTGGTCCGAGCGCCCAGCCGCTGAAAGCCACCAGGATGGCTCCGTACTCCTTTTTCAGGTGAGCCATCACCCTGCTCCGGCCGCTCGCCATGGGGCTGATCATCACCCAAGGACCCTGGGGGAGCCTGTCCAGATCCTTGGAAGGGTCGAACCTCTTCCCAGCCGTCAGAGGGATCCCGTGCGCCATGTGGATCCGGTTCATCTCGTCCACGCTTTCGTGGTAGAAGAGCGGGTCCCAGCTTGAAAAGAAGTAGGAGAGGAGCTGCGCCTTTCCGAGCGGATAGCCCATCAGCACAACGGGCACTCCCCTGTCGTAGGCCGAGGCGATCAGACCATTCACCTCCTTGACTAGCTTCGCAGTCGAGGGGAAGACGTACTCCGGGACGCCGTAGGTGGTCTCCATCACGAGTATCCTGGCCTGCCTCGTCCTGCACTTGCCGAGGAACGCGCGGGCCCGCCCCGAAGCGTCTCCGGTGTAGTACACCTCGTCCTGAATCCTGATTGCCCTCGAACCCAGGATGTGGCCGGAGTCGAGCAGCTCCACTCCGTCGGCACCCTCGATGGTATCCCCGAGGTCATACCCCCTCGCCATCGCGAGCTCCTTTGTCAGCGATGAGGCGATCACTTGCTCGTTCCTAGATGGGTTGTGCATATGATCCATGTGGGCGTGGGAGACGAAGGTGTAATCGGCGCGAACGCGGGAGTGAGGATCGAGGACATACCTCATGTTTCCGAGCTCTACCTGGATGCCACCGTTGGCACTGACAGAAGCACCCCCCAAGGTGGGAGGCTGGATGCGGGCTGCCCTATTAAGGGGTAGACACGCGGTAAGCCTTCCAGTCGTTCGCTTCGACCAGAGCTTCGAAGGCCATTGTGGGGGACACCCGGACGCTCCCGACCTTCGACCAGGTGCCCTTTGCCGTGTCGTACGCCTCCAGCGCGCCACTCAGGTGCTTTAGGAGCTCCGCTGCCTTCGGGGCGAAAGAGACCGTGATGCGGACCTGGGAGGAAGTGCCGTTGCCGATGCACATGATTTGTCCGGGCGAGTAGAATGTCACACCGCAGACTCCCTTAAGGGGGATCTCCAGCCTTTCCCCCTTCGCGAATTTAGTCCCAGCCTTGGATTCTGTCTTAGCTCCGCTGAAAAACAGGTGAAACTTTCCAGCCCCACGGCCGAGGAACACGCAGGCGGGGTCCCCCACCCAGATGTCCGTCGCCATTACCCAGGACAGACCTGAAGATGGAGCGGGGGAGAAAGAAGCCCTTTCGGCCCCCTCCGGGAGCCCCAGTTCCCCCTCGAGCACAGCTTCTATGAATCGGGCAGCTCCCACCGCATCAGGTTCGTCCCCGTGCG
>Ga0187782_10004482_pt1 | contig 10462 bp, 8 predicted proteins | sample 0715_SJ02_MP15_2_FD_132454 | JGI IMG/M metagenome (GOLD analysis project Ga0187782, IMG submission 132454) | Tropical peat soil microbial communities from peatlands in Department of Meta, Colombia - 0715_SJ02_MP15_20_MG | ecosystem: Environmental > Terrestrial > Soil > Wetlands > Peat | place...
AGATCCCACCCTTCGCATTGATGTCTTTGACCGCCTGCTCATAGGCCCACCTGTGCTCATTGCCCACCATGGCCTCCCCACCGGTCATGGAATTGATGGCGCCGATAAGTATCTCCGACTTTCCCGCAGCGCTGGACGGAGCTGGTGTGAAGACGAGGCCGCTAGTGAGAGCAAGTGCCAGAAAAACGAATAACAGTTTCTTCATCTTTTCCCCCCTTTATTTGTTTAGGTATGCATCCTACCACGCTTACAGAAAGTTTCTCTTAACGTGCCCTCCTTTCTCCTTATTTTGCGGCATTACGTACTTTCCCTCTGAAGCCTGCCTACCTTAGGCAAGCCCTCTCCTCCGGGTATTTCTTTTCGAGGGACCGTGCTTCTTTAGCTGCCCCCGAAAGTTTTCTCGGCCGTTGATCCGATCTTTCTATTTATTAGGGACTCTACCCTCAACTTATTGAGCTTGTCAAGACTTATCTTCATTGCCTGTCCCAAAAACCGCCCCGGGTATTCCGTCTGGCTCTGTACTAAATGAGACACAGAAAGGCTGCGAACATCCCGCCACTTTGACGAAAGCATCGCGAACCCGGGCTTCTGGCCCTTCTAGTGTCACGTCACACATGTCATGTCGCTCCAGCGCTATGCTCCACGAGCGTGTTACCCGTTACCTCCTCTTAGCAGCCTCGTCCTAAGAAAAGCATATCGCTCCTTCTTTCGTCGAGAGCGTCCCCGCCCCCACGCCCCCTACCGCTTCGCTCGGGGCACCCACGACTGTGGGTCGATGGCTCTCTACCTCGACGAAAACGTCGCGAGCGTCCCGACCAGGGGAAGGCTCACGTACCCGCGACCGACCACATCTTAGTTCCGCGGGTCGCATTGCACGAAGTCGGCAACGGGCAACACGCCCTTATCATCATGTCATCTGGTGTAAAAGAGACAAGGATACCCCGTCCGCGGAAGGCTATTCCTTCTCGAATCGCATCGCTCAAGAGGTGCTGGGCTACCCGTCACGAAAGACGAGCGTACGAGGAATGAATAGGCAAGCCCCGCGTCTATAAGATGCGGGGCTTCTCCCTGGTCCCGCGCCGAACCGAGGCATAACCCTCTCGTAAGGCGTTCCTGTTTGCGGAGTATCACATATCAGAACTAGAGGGCAGGAACCCGCGGCAGACCACACTCAAGGGGCCGCGGGTTCAGTCCGCAATCGGTGCGTGAGCGAGTCTTGCGTAGACGGGTCAGCGCGTAGGCGCAAGCGAATCGGAAGGAATAGCCTTCGAAAGCGGACGGGGGTGTTATCTTTGAGCCGGTGCAGTCTTCCAGGCGGAGAAGTCCTTCGCTCATGCGACGATGGCCGCTTGACACAACACTAGGGAGTATCCCCTATGCCTCATTCCCTATGCTCCTATACACCCTGTATAAGCCACTCATACAGTTCGAGGCCCAAACTCACCCGCACTCTTTTGGGCCCCTCGCAATTTGTCTCGATATTCCGCCATGTTGCCGGCGCCGCATCGGCTCCTCAAGGTATGGCATCACCCTTGCTGTGAGGAAGGGAGAGACCGAATCTATCAAGGAGGTGCGAAAATGGCAAAGCTAGCGAGAGGTGCCAAAATGACGGCCGGGCGAGAGCTCTTGGAGGGGCACATTGAAAGAGAGGCCTTCCGTACGGAGACCGCGGTCAGGCTTCTCGAGAAAGGGCGTCCGCCCACGCAGTACACGATAGACGTCGAGGCAGAAAAGTGCATCGGCTGCCAGATGTGCATGGTCGACTGCGCAGCCCATCATGCCGAGCCAAAGGACCTTCCCATCGTTTATCCGAAATCATGGGACCTCCTCCCCGGGCCCGAGGTGTTGGGGGATGCCCCTTGGAAGGAAAGGAAAGACGGGATGAAACAGAAATGCAGCGCCTGCATGGAGGGGCTCGATGAAGGCATGGAACCTCTGTGCGTGCAGATTTGTCCCTTCGGGGCTCTTTCAATCAGGCCAGGGCCCGATGCGCTCGGGAGGAAAGACTTCCTGACGCTCATCACGTGAGGGAGCGGATGAGGCAACAGAGTCGCGCGGCCTGAATTGCCCGCGACGAGGAAGGACGGGGAGACTTCTCTTTTTTGCCGCCCCTTTCGCGGTCGGTTGGGGGGTCTCCCTCCCCCTCTTTTAGCCTTCAACCACTTGATTGCCAGCCAGGAACGGTTATAATTGTTTAGCAACAGGCTCTCTCAAGGCAGGTACGTTGCCGGGCTCCATCCGGCAATCGCCTGAAAGCAGAAGAAAGGGCCTGAGGCACGGCACCGGAGCGCAAGAAAAGGGGAGGGGGCCCCCATTGAAAGGCAGCAATGAGAAGCGATTGATGTGGGCCATCGCAGTGACGCTCATCGTCCTCGTGGGCGAATGTGTAGGCGGCATCGTCTCCAACAGCCTCGCCCTCCTGAGCGACGCAGGCCACGTGCTCACCGACGTTTTTGCCCTGGCTTTGAGCCTCATCGCAGCGTACATCGCGAAGCGCCCATCCGACTACCGTGCCACCTACGGGTACCAGCGGATCGGGATCCTGGCGGCCCTCGTCAACGGATCGACCCTCGTCGTCATATCCCTCTTCATATTCGTAGAGACGTACCACCGCCTCTTTTCACCGCCCCAGGTGAATTCAGGCGTGATGCTCTTCGTCGCCGGAGGCGGTCTCGTGGGGAACATCGTCATGGCCCGCATTCTCGGCTCAGGCCACAAGGACCTCAACATCAAGAGCGCGTGGCTCCACGTGCTGGGCGATCTCATCACCTCGGCGGGAGTAATCGTCGCCGGCTTGCTCATCCGTTTCACGGGATGGCACCTCGCAGACCCAGTGGCAAGCGCCCTCGTCGGCGTCATCATCATCGTGGGCGGCAGCCGCGTCATCAAGGAGGCGCTCTGGGTCTTCCTCGAGTTGAGCCCCCTTGGTTTTCACGCCGCGGACATCTCGAAGATGATCTGCGGCATGGAGCACGTGCTCGGGGTACATGACGTCCATGTCTGGTCCATAGGTCACGGCGTTCCGGCCTTCTCCGCCCATGTGTTGCTCAATGACCGGAAGATAAGCGAGACGGATACGGTGAGGAAGGAGATCGAGGAGAGGCTGGCCGATCTCGGCATCAGGCACACAGTGCTCCAGATGGAGTGCGCCGAATGCCAGACGAACGGCCTCTACTGCCAGATATCCGGCAGCGAGGAGATCGACCACCACCACTGACCGGAAGATTCGCGAAAACTCAAGTACCCATGGAGATCAGCCGGAAGAGGCCGTGCCCGGTCCGGGAGGCCTCTTCCGGCCCTTTTTTTGTCGCTTCACCTCACCTGAGGCTTACCCCTATCGCTTGTCCCACGGCGGGGCCACCTTGACCTTATACCCCGCGCTCCTCTCAAAGGGGTAGACCGTCTTTTGCAGCCCGTCCTGCCACTGGAAAGCTGCGCAAGGGAATATGGCGGTCCCGTCCGGGTTGTACTTCACGTCGCCCATGACCGTGCCCTTGAAGTTGGTGGTCATGACCGCATCCTTTACCTTCGCGCTGTCCACGGAGCCGGCCTTCTCGATGGCCTCCCAGAGTATCTGGCAGCTCGCATAGTAGAGCCCTATGGCCACGGACCGTTTGCCGAATTTCTTGGAGTACCTCTCCCCGATCTCTTTCCCCTTCGGGTACGGCCAGTCCTCTGACCAGAAGCCGTCGCAGAGGACATAGCTCGCGTCCTTGCCGAGGGCCTTCCAGAAGTCGCCGTTCCACGTGCCTTTGTACCCGTGGAGGTACTTCAGGTTGAGACCCGCCTCCTTCATCTGGCGCACGAAGGTGACGCAGTCCCCGCCGGATGCAAAGAGGATGGCCCCGTCGATCCCCTTCGACTTCAGCTTGAGGATCTGGGCGGAGTAGTCCTTTGCCCCGACCCCGAGGGGTTCATTCAGGGCGATCTCCCATTTGTGCGCCTTGCCTGCTTCTGCCAGGCCGCCGCCGAAGGCCCTGCCGTCAGCGGTGTCTTCCATGAGGAGGGCGAAGTTCTTCGGCCGCTCGGCAGCAGGTATCGTATCGAGTACCTCGTAGGGTATCTCCGCCCCCTTGTCCAGCTCGAAGAAGAAGACAGTGGACCATTTGAGATGTGCTCCGCGCCACACCACGGGGAAGCACGTGTTGCCGTGGTAGTAGATCTTGAATTTCTCCGCGGCAATGGCAGTGGGCATGACGAAGTTCGCAGCGAAAGACGACAGGAGCAGATCAACCTTGTCGATCTTCACGAGCCTCTCTACGGCGCCTGCTCCCTTGCCGGGGTCGCTCTCCATGTCTGCGACGACGAGCTTCACCGGGAGCTTCTTATTGTACTGCTTCACGAAAATGCCGCCCTTCGCGTTGATGTCCGCCACCGCCTCTTCGTAGGCCCACTTTTCCTCATTGCCCTCCTGCGATGCGACGCCCGTCACCGGCAGCGGCGTGCCGATGACAATCTCCTTCTTCTCGGCGGCCTGAAGACCTGCGGGCGAGAAAAAGCATGCCAGCGCAACGAGGACAAACAATCCGACCAGCCACGCGTCTCTCAACTTCACCATTTTGAGCCCCTCCTTTTTTGGTTTATGAAGCCGAACACACATCCTACTCCCCTTTGGCGCGCTTTGTGAGGAGGCGCCCGATGGAGACGCCTCCTTTTTCCCTTTGCATTGTCCTTGGTCTGAGACCCATGATCCCGGTGGGCAGAAACATGATGGCGAGGATGATGAAGAGCCCGGAGAAGATGGGGTGGATCTCCGGCAGGAAGTATCTCGCTATCTCAAAAACGGCGGTGAGAAGGAGACCGCCGATGATCGGTCCTGTCATGGTGCCGGCACCGCCGAGCACACACATGAGAACAGGATAGAGCGTCCAGTTCAGGCCGTAGAAACCCTGGGGCTCGACGGTGAAGATATAGTAGGCGAGAACTGAGCCGCTCATGCCCGCGAGAAAGGCGGCAACGGCAAAGGAGAGGACCTTGAACTTCAGGACATTGATGCCGCTTGCCTCTGCAGCTGCCTCGTCCTCCCTGATGGAGACAAGGGCAAGCCCTATATGGGACCTCGCCATGTAGAACGTGACCGCAATGGCGAGCACTGCGAGGAAGAGGGCTATGAAGTAGTGGGGCAGGATGGTGCCGAAAGAGGAAGAGGGCAGGAGAATCCCCATAGGTCCCCCGGTAAAGGCCCCCAACTGGATGGTGATGAGCCTCATTATCTCCCCAAGGCCCAGCGTCCCGAGGGCAAAATAGTCCCCCTTAAGCTTGGAAAGCAGGGGGATGCCCACGAGGACGGCGAGCATCGATGCGGCAACACCTGCCAGGATGAAGCCGATTGGATCGAGATAGCCTATGAGGTGCCTCGACCACATGATGGCGACGACGTAGGCGCCGAGGCCGAAGAATGCGTGGTGGCCGAGGGACACCTGGCCCGTGTAACCCGCAACGAGGTTCCACGACTGGGCCAGGGTCACATAGATCGAGGCCATGAAGAGAAAATAGACTACGTACGACTTCTCCGGGTCGAAGACAAAGGGAACGGCGCAGCACGCGGCAATGATCACGATCAATAAAAGGAGGCTCTTCCTGCTCATAGCTTCGCACTCACATCCCGGGAGAAGAGGCCTTCGGGCTTGAACATGAGCACCAGGAGAAAGACCGCGTACGAGACCACGTCGGCCCACCCGCCGGTCAAGACGAAGGCCGCGTAGTTCTCGACAACCCCGAGGAGTATCCCTCCCAAGAGGCCGCCCGCCACGCTCCCCATGCCGCCGATGGCGAGGGCGATCATGGCCTTGAGGCTAAAGACGAACCCAGAAAAGGGGTCGAAGCCGTAGGTCGTGGCCGTGGCTACCCCGGCAAGACCGGCGAGGCCCATGCCCAAGGCAAAGGTGATCGTGTTGACCGCGTGGGGGGTTATGCCGACCATCATGGCGTACTCGAGATTCTCCGAGGCGGCCCTCACCGCCTTGCCCAGCATGGTCTTCTTCAAGAAGAACGTTACCCCTCCTGTGCCGGCGAGAGCCATGATGAAGGCCATGAGCCTCACGAAGGAGACCTTTATCCCTAGAACGGTCAATGCGTACGACGCGTAGCTCGTCTGGACCGCCCTTGCATTGCCGGTGAACATGACGAACATGAGGTTTTCCAAAAGCGCCATGAGGCCGAAGGCGATGAGCAGGGTGGGGAACTGCCCTGCCCGGGCCACCTTTCGGAAGAGGCCCTGATAGAAGCCGATGCCGAGGATGAGGGACGCCGGCACCACGAGCACAATGGACAGGTAAGGATCGATGCCCAGGAAGATGAAGAGCCAGTAGCTGCCATAAGCTGCCAAGATGATCATGGTCCCCTGGGCTATGAAGACGATCCTCATGGTCCCGAAGATGAGGCTCAGGCCTATGGCGGCGATGCCGTACATGGTCCCGGAGAGTATGCCGTTGACGAGCACCTGCGTGAGGATCTTAAGCATGGTCGTCTCTCATCCCGCTCAAGCCCATGTAAGCCCGGTGGATGTCCGGGTCAGCCAGAAGCTCTTTTCCTGTTCCCGTCATTGTCACGTGCCCGGTCTTGATAACGCAGGCGCGATCGGCTATCCTCAACGCTTGATGGATATTCTGCTCAACGAGCAGAATGGTTACGCCCTTGGCCTTCAGGGTCGCAATGGTCTCAAATACCGTCCTAACCACGATGGGCGCCAGGCCGAGGGACGGCTCATCGAGCATGAGCAGCTTCGGCTTCGCCATGAGGGCCCGGGCTATGGCGAGCATCTGCTGCTCGCCGCCGCTCATCTTGCCGGCAAGCTGGCCCTGTCGCTTCGTGAGTATGGGAAAGAGGCTCATCATCGCTGCGAGGCTTTCCCCTTTCAAAGCCCGCGAGCGCTTCGAGAAGGCCCCCAATTCGAGGTTCTCGCGCACGGTCAACGTTGAAAAAAGGCCCCTTCCCTCCGGAACGAGAGAGACACCGAGGTTCACCATGGCCACCGGGCTCATGCCGTCGATGCGGGATCCGAGGAATTCGAGCGTTCCGGAGCTGGGCCGGAGGAAACCGGACAGGGTCTTGAGAATGGTCGATTTCCCTGCGCCGTTCGATCCAATTATGGAGAAGACCTCTCCCTCCTCGACGCGGAAGCTCACGTCCCACAGCACCTGGGCATCGCCGTAGCCGACATTGATGTTCGCTGCGCTAAGCAAGGGGTTCGCCAAGGTAGGCCTCGACTACTCGTCTGTCCGCTGCTATTTCCTTGGGACGGCCTTCTGCGATCTTCTGCCCGTAGTCGAGGACAACGATGCGATCGCACAGGGTAAAGACCGCTTCCATCTTGTGCTCGATCCATATGATGGACAGGCCGCGGCGCTCTCTGATCGTCCGGATGACCTCAATGGTCTTTTCCGTTTCCGCCGGGTTGAGACCGGCCAAGGGTTCATCGAGGAGGGCAAGGGCCGGGCGGGTGGCAACGGCCCGCGCGATCTCGACAAGCCTCCGGTCCGAATAGGTGAGATGGGCCGAGACCGTGTCCTTCAGCTGGCTGAGATTGAGGAGCTCGAGACACTCGAGGGCCTCATCCAGCACGTTTCCCTTTCTGCCGGACTTTCCGTACACGGCCCCTACGAGCACGTTTTCCAGGACGGTCATGGAGGGGCATATCCGGACAAGCTGGAAGGTCCTCGCAACCCCCCTCCTGCATATGGCGTACGGCTTGAGGCCGGTAAGGTTCTCTCCCTGAAATCGGACCAGCCCGACGTTCGGCCGGTAGACGCCCGTTACGACGTTGAAGAGCGTGCTCTTTCCCGCGCCGTTCGGTCCGATGAGCCCCAGAATCTCGCCTCGGTTCAACACGAAGCTCACCTCGGCGAGAACCTGGAGCCCTCCAAGATACTTGCTCAGGTTCGACACTTCGAGAAGCACTTGCTCCTCTTTCAATTCAGGCGCGATCAATCCCAAGCGAGGACCCAGCGGCCCCTGATCTGTCGCTTGACCATCTTGTCAGCCACATCGTTGATGTCCTCGAGCTTGAACTTGCCCGTGACGAGCTTGTCGAGCTTCAGGTCGTGGGTCATGGCCATGTGGGTCAGCCTCGGGATATCGACGTCAGTGGAGATCATACCGTAAAGGTTCCCTAGTATTGACTTGTTGCCGAAGGGGAGCACCTGGAGCGGGAGGTTCGTGGTCTGGTCGGCCGGCGTAATGCCGGGGAGGACGAGCTTTCCAGACGGCCTGATGGACCAGTAAGCCTGAATGATGGCACCAGGATCGCCGATCGCCTCGAAGGCGACATCCGCCCCTCCCCCCGTTATCTCCTGGATCTTGGGCACGGGGTCTTCTTTGGAATTGCAGATGAAGTGCGTGGCGCCGAAGTCTTTTGCCAGGTCTTCCTTGCTCTCCTCCAGGTCCACGGCAATGACGGGATAGGCGTGGCGCAGGACGCAGGCGCGGAGGATATTGAGCCCCACCCCGCCGAGCCCGTAGACGACAGCCCTATCACCCGGCTGGACCTTGGCGCTGTTCGTCACGCATCCCCAACCAGTGGGAATGCAGCACCCCATGAGGCAAGCCCACTCCAGGGGGAACTCCTTGGGGAGCGGGATGAGGCCGCCCTCGGGAACCACGGAATAGTTGGAAAAGCCCGACACGAAGTTGCCGTGGCGCACCATGTTGCCTTTTCTGTCCCGGATTCTCGAGGTTCCATCGAGGAGCATGCCGTCCACGAAGGCTCCGAAGTTGCCGCTGCAGATATTTCCCATACCCCTCCGGCACTCGGGGCACGTCCCGCAGGGGATCATCCATGTACCCACCACGTGGTCTCCCTTCTTGATCTTCGTGCAGCCGGGACCCACCTCCTCTACGACGCCCGCGCATTCATGGCCTGCCACAAAGGGGAGAGCCATGTATATCTCGCCAAGGAGGTTATGCAGGTCCGAGTGGCAGTAGCCCGTATAGACATAGCGGACAAGGGCCTCTTTCTCCTTTGGCGCGTCAAGCTCCAGCTCTTCTATGCTGTACGGTTTGTTCGCTTCCCTCAAGACTGCTCCTTTGATTTTCACGACACACCTCCTCTATAGTTTCTTGTGTTGTCTCGGATGCTCCTTCCGATTCAACGAAATTACCCGGTGTCAGACTTCCAACGGGAGAGCTTCTCGTCCGTTGCCTTCCTAAGTCCATATCACAAATACTCGAAAAATAAATGATACTTAAGTGGGTCAATAATGGTACATCAGTTGTACCATAAAAGAGACCGGATTAATTGAGGAGCATCAGGTAGGCTTTAAGGCTTACCTTCTGTTTGTTCAATCCAAGCTTGTTTCTGATGCTCTGCCTGTGCCGGTTGACGGCATTCGCCGATACCCCCGATACCCCCGCGATCTCCTTGATTGTCTTGCCGTCCCTGATGAGGTTTGCCACGAGTATCTCGGACCTGGTGAATTGGGAATAGGCAGAGGCCATTTTCTGAACGAACGGGGAGACGATGTGCGTCAGATTCGTCTCCAGGATGTTCAGGCAGGTCTTCTGCTCATCGTCCAGTCTCTTCTCTTTGAGCCTCTCCACATAAGGGAGGACGAGCTTCCTCACGTTGTTCATGATCCTAGCCCCCATCTCGTCTTTGTCCTTTTCCCGCTGGCGAAGGAGCACCCTCAGGGCAGCGTTCACCTCTTCGAGGCTGAGAGATTTGGCCTTCAACTCGTCTTCCGCCTTTTTCTTGCCGCTGATATCCCGCACGTTGGCCAGAATGAAATCTCCCCGGGGCAGAGCCAGCTTCGTGAGAAAGACCTCCACATCGAATAGGGAGGCGTCTTTCGGCCGCCTGGCCTTCCATCCGAAGAACTGGTTCTCGCCGGACAGTACCCTCTTCCACCGGACCCACACCTCGTCTATGGGGTTGTCGCGGGCCGAATAATCCTCGATAATGGAGAGCTTGAGGGCCTCTTTGCGGCCGACCCCGTACATTTCGAGCATCTTGTCGTTCACGTCGATCACTTTCCCGTCAAGGTCGTGGATGATGATGGCGTCGTAGACGCTGTTGAAGACCGTGCGCAGGTATTCCCTGGTCACCCGCAATTCCCTCATACCCTCTTTTTGCTTGGTGATATCGCGCACATTCGCGAGAACCACGTCGCCATACGGAAGATGCAGCTTGGTGAGAAACACCTCCACATCGAATACGGAGGCGTCTTTCGGCCGCCTGGCCTTCCATTCGAAGAACTGGTTCTCGCCGGACAGTACCCTCTTCCAGAGCAAGGGCAGCGCATCGACGGGATTATCGGCGGCCGAGTAATCACGCACGATGAGGGAGCCGATCGCCTGCTGTCGGCCGACCCCGTACATTTCGAGCATCTTGTCGTTCACGTCGATCACTTTGCCGTCGAGGTCGTGGATGATGATGGCATCGTAGACGCTGTTGAAGACCGTGCGCAGGTAATCCTTCGTTGCGTGGAGCTCCTCCTCCACCTGCTTGCGCTTCGATACGTCACGA
>Ga0187782_10004483_pt1 | contig 10458 bp, 7 predicted proteins | sample 0715_SJ02_MP15_2_FD_132454 | JGI IMG/M metagenome (GOLD analysis project Ga0187782, IMG submission 132454) | Tropical peat soil microbial communities from peatlands in Department of Meta, Colombia - 0715_SJ02_MP15_20_MG | ecosystem: Environmental > Terrestrial > Soil > Wetlands > Peat | place...
GCAGACAGAAGAACGCCATGGCCAAGTGACTGAAAAGCTCGGCCCACTGCCTGCCATCGCGATCGGCTACACGATGCCGGAGCGTGAGACGGCTGATTGGTATGCTGCCGCCATCGTCGACCGCGTGCTACACGGCGGTCGAGCCGGGCGGGTCTACCGCAAGCTGGTGCTCGAAGAACAGATTGCCGTGGATGTCGACGGCAACGCGGACCTGCTTGACACAAACGGTCCGACACAAATGGTCACACGCATCTTTCATAAGCCTGAGTTCACTTCTGAAGGCACGGTCGCGGTATTCGATGAAGTGATGGAAGAGCTGCAACACAAGGGAATCGCGCGCGATGAACTCGAGGACGTGAAGGTGAAATTCCGCTCCGACTACTACTCCATGCTCGAAGGAGGCATGGGTTCCTACATGCCGCGGTTCGGATTGATGCATTATCTCGCCTGCTTCACACTTTTTGACGGCGATCCCAACCGCATCAACACAATCATCGATCACTTTCTCAGCGTCACGCCGGATCGAATTCAGTCGGTCGCGAAAACGTATCTCGTGCGGGACAATCGCGCCGTCCTTCAGCGCCGACCGGTGACTCTCGGAGGCAAGCAATGATGTCTTTGGGTGCGCCGGCAACCTCTTTTGCGCGTCGCACGACTCCCCCAGCCCTTCGGCCGGAGCGCCCTCTCGCGTGGCCGAAACGGACCGCGATCACCCTCGAGAATGGTTTAGAAGTCGTGTTGGCCGAATCGCGCGCCTTTCCCAAGATTTCCGCACAGCTCTATTTCCGTAGCGGGAATGCCGTCGTCGCACACAGCCGGCCGGGCCTGGCCGAAATGACCTCGACGGTGGTCCGCACGGGAACGATTTCGCGCTCAAGCCGCCAGATTGAAGAGGACCTGCGCCGTATGGGCGCTGGCCTTGGGAGCAGTTCCGGGACCGATTCGAGCGTCATTTCCGTTTCCGGGCTCGCGGAATTTTCCTTCCCCATCTTGGAGCTGATCGCCGATCTGGCGCGCCATGCCTCGTTCCCGGAAGGCGAATTCGAACGCGAACGACGCCAGCGCTTCGAGGAGGTGAAAATCGAGCGCACGACGCCGGCCTTCCTCGCGAATGAGCGCCTGCGGCAGGTACTTTTCGGCGAGCACCCCTACGCCGTCATCGCGCCGACCGAGGAGCAAGTCGCGGCATTCCGCCGCGAGCAACTGGTCGACTTCTATCGTGAGCATTACGTTCCGGCGGGTTCACTCCTGGTCGTAGTGGGTGACTTTTCGACCGAGTCGATGCTCGATCAGGCCAGGAGCGTTTTCGGCAGTTGGACCGCTCCCCCTCCCCAGCCACCGGCATCGCCTGCGCCGCCGCGGCCATCGGGCCGGCACGTTCACTTGGTCCATTTGCCGGGCACGGTGCAGACCAACGTGCTCGTCGGCAATCTTGCCATCACGCGCCGCGATCACGACTGGTATCGCTTGACACTGGCGAATTCAATTTATGGCGGTGCGTTTCATTCTCGGCTCGTTCTGAACGTCCGCGAGCAAAAGGGTTACACCTACAGCCCCGGTAGCAGCGTCAACGCGTTGCGCCAACATGGGTATTTCACCGTGCGTGCCGCCGTCCGTAACGAGGTCGTCGCTGCAACGCTCGCCGAGATTTTCTACGAGATGGACCGTATGCGCGCACTTCGCGTCACGCCCGATGAGCTCGATAGCGCGCGCCATTACCTGAGTGGCGTCTTCTCGCTCGGTGTCGCCACACAAAACGGCCTGCTCGGTCAACTCTCGACTGTGTCCCTGGACGAGTTGCCCCAGGACTATCTGGAGACCTATCGCGAAAAAATCCGTGCGCTCACGGCCGACGACGCCCTCGCTGCTGCCCGCCGGCATTTCGATTCGGCCAATGCCCAGATCATCGTTGTGGGAGACCGCGCCGAGATCGGCGATCAGGCTGCTCTGTTCGGACCGGTTTCCTACTACGATTCACGTGGGAATGTGATCACCTAGTTTCGTGCTCGGCCATCGAAGGTTCCTGCCATTTCATCGCTGCGTCATTTGACTGTCCATGGAGCGCCGCATACCATTACGTAGCAAACAGAATTCGCCGGGAGGGTTGCGATGGCGCTTGCGCACTTCTCGCCATTCCGAAGGTCTGTAGGGTTCCTCGCCGCTTGGGGGACGGTGGCGGCATTCCTTGGGTTGTCACTCCACTCAGAAGGTGCCTCGGCCTCGGCTGCGCCAGCCGTCGGCCCCTCTGGCTATCACTTGATCAAAACGATCAAGGTAGGCGGCGACGGTTTCTGGGATTACCTGGCCTTCGATTCGCCCACGCGCCGGCTTTTCATTTCGCGCGGCACCAGAGTGATGGTTCTGGATGTTGACTCAGAGAAAATTGTCGGAGAGATTCCGGACACGCCCGGAGTGCATGGCATCGCGCTCGCGCCGGATCGGGGCAACGGCTTCACCTCCAACGGCATGGCTGGCACGATTTCGATCTTCGATCTGAAGTCGTTGCAAGTGATCGGCCATGCGCAAGCCGCGATGAATCCGGACGCGATCGTGTACGATCCCGCGACGAAACAAGTCTTCGCGATGAACGGCCGCAGCGGCAGCGCTACAGTCGTCGATGCCGTCACGGGAAAGGTCGCGGGAACCATCCCGATCGGCGGCAAGCTGGAATTTGCAGTCTCCGACGGCGCCGGGCACGTGTACGTCAATGTCGAGAACAAAAGCGAGGAAGTCGAGCTCGATGCCAGGAATCTGACCGTCATGGCGCACTGGCCGCTTGATCCGTGCAAGGACCCGTCAGGTTTGGCGATTGACGCGAAACACCGGCGCCTATTCGCGGGTTGCGGCAACAAAATGATGGCCGTGGTCGACGCCGATTCGGGCAAAGTCCTTGCGACGCCGCCGATCGGCGCCGGCGTAGATTCCAATCAGTTTGATCCGGGAACGGGATTTGCATTCGCATCGAACGGCAGCGGCACTCTGACCGTTGTTCACGAAGACTCGCCGGATCAATTCAGCGTCCTCGAAGACGTGCCGACGCAGCAGGGTGCGCGAACGATGGCGCTAGACTTGAAAACGCACGAAGTGTATCTGGTCACCGCGGAGTTCGCACCGCCCCAAGCGCCCACGCCAGACAATCCGCATCCGCGCCCCAGTCTTGTGCCTGACTCCTTTGTTGTGTTGGTCTTCGGCCGCTAGGCAGAACCGTGGCGTGGCACGGACGGAGTCCTATAGCACCTGGTGGATCCGTCCAGCTGGCTTGATCGCCAGGGAAACCTGATCGGCGATTTCCAGTCCGTAGCCTTTGAGCGCCACAACCTTGCGCGGAAGGTTTGTCAGTACACGAATCCTCCGCAATCCGAGGTCTTTCAGGATCTGCGCCCCAATCCCGCTTTCGTGCTGGATCACCCGCTGCGCGCTGGGATCGCGCTCGATGTGCTCGCGGTGATGGTACAGGATGCGGGGCAGCGCGGCTCCTTCCTCGGTCCGCGAATCAATGCGAAACCCCCGGCCGGTGTGATGCAGGTAGACGAACACGCCGCGGTTCTCCGCCGCGATGGCCTCGAGCGATCTTTCGACCATCTCACGACAATCGCATGCCGTCGAACCGAGCACGTCACCCGTCAGGCAATGTGAGTGCACGCGTACCAGTGGCGGATTGTCCTGCGTCGTAAACCCAATGGGACGATCGGAAATGTCGCCGCGCACCAGCGCAACGTGCAGCTCGTGATCGACGTCGCTCGAGAACGCGATCATCCGAAAGTCGCCATATTTCGTCGAGAGTGTTGATTCAGCAATACGACGAACATTCCGCTCATGCTGCATGCGATAGCGAATCAGGTCGGCGACGGTCACCAGCTTCATCCCGTGTGTGTGGCAGAATTCGACGAGCTCCGGTGTGCGTGCCATCGTTCCGTCGTCGTTCATGATTTCGCAGATCACGCCCGAGGGTTCGAGGCCTGCAATCCGCGCCAGATCGACGGAGGCCTCGGTTTGGCCGGCGCGTACGAGAACTCCTCCATTGCGAGCCTTGAGCGTGTAGACATGGCCCGGCCGCGCCAAATCGTCTGGTTTCGTATGCGCATCCGTCGCGGCGAGAATCGTCGTCGCACGGTCCCACGCGCTCGTACCGGTGGTCGTGCCTCGCCGCGCGTCGATCGGCTCGCAGAACGGTGTGCCGAAAGCAGATGTGTTCCGCGCCGAAATCGGTTTCAGATCGAGCTCGTCGCACCGCGCCTCGGTCAGTGAGAGGCAGATCAGCCCGCGTCCGTACTTCGTCATGAAGTTGATGGCTTCCGGCGTAACTTTTTCCGCCGCCATCGTCAGGTCACCTTCGTTTTCGCGGTCCTCATCGTCCACCAGAACGATCATCCGCCCCTGCTGGATCTCCTCGATTGCCTCTTCGACGGTTGCAAACGGAACTGGATTTTCAGCCATGTCTGGATTTCCCACCTCGACTATACCGAATGCACTTTCCTCCAGCAAGGAACCCCGCCCGGTACACGCCGTTAGGCACAATCACCTCCCTTTTCGGGTCCGCGAGCCGAGAGGCGATGCCACCCGTTGCAAGACCACAAGGGAGAAACCGGTCGGCCATCGGCGGGGGCGTCAGGCTCGCTCAGTCGCGACGGATTCCATCACGCGGAGGCTGTATGGATGGCATGGCCTTGCTGTACGGAAGCCTTTACCGGAACCGTCGCGCGCAATTGCGTTCCGGCCTCGGTCGAAATCAGCTCTAGCTTTCCCCCAAACTGGCGTACGCGATGATTCATGCTTCTCAAGCCCACTCCCGGGGTGCCAATCCAGTCGCGCGCGGATTCTTCCAGCACGTCGGCTGGCACTCCCTTTCCTCGGTCGGTGACCTCTAGGACCACTGCCTCGGGGGTACGCCGCACGCGCACATTGGCGGTGGTACTGCCTGAATGTCTGTGCACGTTTGTCAAGCTTTCTTGGAGAACGCGAAACAGGATCAGCTCCGCATCGCGGGGCAGGCGCTCGAAGTCTTCCGCGATTTCAAAGGTCGTGCGGATTCCACTGCGTTTCGAAAACCCGTCCAGATACCACGGGATCGCTGATTTCAGGCCCAGTTCCTCGAGCATAGGAGGATACAGAAGATAGGAAATCGTCCGGACTTCCTTGACGCACTCCTCGACCAGCGCGGCCGATTCCTGCACTTCCTGCCTGGTTGCGATCGCAGAACCTGTTCGAGGGTCGTAGGCAATCGTATCCAGCTTCATCTTCAACACGGAGAGGTATTGTCCCAGGCTGTCGTGCATCTCCCTGCCGATTCGTCTCCGCTCCTCATCTTGCATGCTCAATAGTTCGAAGGACAACTCGCGCAGAGATTTTTCTGAGGCCTGCAATTTCCGTTGCGATTCCTGCAGGGACTTTTCGGCGAGCATGCGCTCTGTGAAGTCGCGCGTGATCTTGGTAAAACCCGCGAGCTTGCCGGCGTCGTCGCGAAGTGCGGTAACGACGATAATGGCCCAAAATCGCGACCCATCCTTGCGGACGCGCCAATCTTCGTCCTCGAACCTTCCTTCCTTCGAGGCCACTTGCAGCTCCCGCTGGGGCTTTCCGGCCTGGATATCCTCCTCCAAATAGAGGCAGGAGATGTGTTTGCCGAGAATTTCCGAGCTCTTATATCCGTTGATGCGTTCAGCTCCAGTGTTCCACGTGACGATTCGACCTTCTGGGTCCAACCGGAAGATCGCGTACTCTTGTACTGTCTCCACCAGCATCCGGAATCGCTCCTCGCTTTCTCGCAAGATGGCTTGTGCTCTCCGGCGAGCTGCCATATCGGAATGAAGCGCGACCCCTGAAACGCTGAGGAGGATAAACGCTGCGAGGCTGCCCAAGAGAATCAGTAAGTTAATCTGGTGATCGGACTGCCGCGCGGCTTGCTGCCGCTGACGGAGCAGCTCGAGCTCTACCCCCTGCATCTCTTCCGCCGCAGCGTGCGCGTCGCCAACCGATCTCCGGATCGAAGATTCCAACTCCGCGAGTCCCGCAGCCCCAAGCTCACCGGATTTGCGTAGATCGATCTCTTGCTGAATTGCTCGAAGGCTGATGCCAATCAGCGCTTCCAGGTTGGCAAGTCGATGTTGTTGGGACGCGCTGTCGGCGACCAAGGTACGCAGGTTTTGAATATGGCTGGAGATCCGTTGGCTTGCCTCCTGGCAAGCCGGCAAGCCAGAGCTGTCACCGGATATGGCAAAGCTCTGGGCGCAAGCGTCGGCATCATTCAGACGCATCTGGGTGGCTTCGAGCTCCCGGAGTACATCCTGCGTGTGCGACACCCAACGGTTGTCTTCTACCAGCCGCCGCGCCGCGCGGTACTGCAGGGCGCCGAGAGTGATGATACTGGCCAGGGCCACGCCCAGCGCGATCGCGATTTTCGTTTCCAGGGATATCCTCATGGGTGCGGCGGAGCCGCTCGCTTGCGGCAGGTATCGAAGGTATTTTGATAACGGCGAACGGGGTTGCTGCCGCGGGGTGTCGGCGCTCATATCCGATGGACTCTTGTGGAACTGTGCTGACGAGCGAAGCGCGAATCGCTTTATCCAACCAAGGCAACTATAGCATGGCCTTACAGCACGGGGACACGCCGGGGCCTAGGTCGGGGGGCCGGTCGTTCGTCGGCACAGTTGCGGAGACGCCAGGCGGGTGACATCGCTTGCCGCGCAGGGTATTCTTTCGCGTGCACCTGAACCACATCAATCATCCCATCTTCTTGTTCTTCGCCGCACTATTTGGCGGAGCCATTAATTCTGTGGCGGGTGGCGGCAGCTTCATATCGTTTCCCGCCCTGCTGTTCACGGGCATGGGGCCCATATCGGCAAATGCGACCAACACGGTCGCGCTGTGGCCGGGCACGACAGCCAGCGCGGTAGCCTACCGCAACGCATTCACGTCTGACGCTCGCCAGCTGCTGCCGCCTCTTCTCGGCACCTGCACGATCGGCGGCGTGCTCGGCGCTGTGATCCTGCTGCGGACGCCGCCGGCCACGTTCTTACGCCTGGTGCCCTGGCTTTTGCTGGTGGCCACCCTGCTTTTCGTTTTCAGTGGCCGCATGACCGCGTGGATTCGCAGCCGCGCCGGTCACCTACCCGGTGACAAAGAGCTGCCGCGCAGCTTGTTTTTCGCCGGCCTCTTTCTCCAGCTCGTAATTGCCATGTATGTCGGATACTTCGGCGCAGGCACAGGCATTTTGCTGCTCGCCCTACTGGCGCTGCTCGGGATGGAAGACATTCATGCGATGAACGGTATGAAAACGGTGTTGGTGAGTGTGGCCAACGGCGTCGCGATCGTCACCTTTATCTGGGCACGCGTGATCGTCTGGCCGCAGGCTCTGCTAATGATTGTGGGCGCGGCGGTGGGCGGCTATGGCGGGGCGTATCTGGCTCAGAAGATGAATCCGCAGCACGTGCGCAGTCTGGTGATTGTGATCGGCTTCGCGATGGCGGCGTACTTCTTTTGGCGTTATTGAGGGGCGTCTCCCGCCCATCGCGCAACCAGCCCCTCGTTCCGGCTGTAGATGCCTTCCGCGGCCTGCTGCTCTATGCTTCGGCCGCCGCACTCGCAGCAATGTGAAACACTCTCTCGGCGTTGGCGTGATAGAGTTTCTCTTTTTCTGCCTCCGACACAGGCGCTGCATCCATGAAGGCCACGGCTGGCGCCGTCGGCTGATACGGATAATCGATGGCCCACAGTACGTTATCGATGCCCAGCGCCTTGATCGAGAAATCAAGGGCGAGGTGAGATTCCTGCCCGCTGGTGGTGATCACGAAGTTGCGCCGGAAGTATTCACTGGGCGTCAACTTGGTCTTTGGCGCGGCGCCACGATTCTGCGCGTTCTTGTTCATGTAGTCGAGTCTCCACAGCCAGAAGTGCACGGCCTCGCCCATGTGCCCGATGCAAATCTTCAGCTTGGGAAAACGATCGAAGACGCCGGCTACCATCATACGCACCGCGTGGGTCGAGACCTCGATGCCGTAGCCCCACTGCGCGCTATCGAGTCCGTATTCACGGAACGGTTCCGCCATCCCGTCCGACGGCGCCCGTGGATGGATGTAGATGCAGCCGTCGAGCGCCTCCGCGGCTTCGAGGATGGGAAAATATTTCGGATTGTCCAAATATTCGTTGTGCGTGTGCGAATTCAGGATGAAGCCGTTCAGCTTGAGCGTTTTCATCGCGCGCTCCATCTCCTGGGCCGCGCGCTTGGGCGACTGGGGCGCAAATGTCGCGAGGCCAGCAAAACGCGTTGGATGCCTGCGAATAACCTCTGCCAGGCGGTCATTGGCGAGCGCGGCAAGCTCGGTGGCCGTGTCGGCGTCAAACATTTGGACGCCCGGTGCGGTGAGTGAAAGCAAATGCATCGAAACCCCGTTTTGGTCCATATCACGCAGACGTTCCTGTTCGAGATCAAGCAGGCGAGGCAGCAGTCGCGCCTGCGCGTCGTCCTGCTTGGCGTCGTAGATTCGTGTCACCAGGGTTAGGTCGAGGCTATGGCCGGGAGCGCGTGCCACATCGCGCAGCCGGGCCGCCACCTCGGGAATCGAGAAGGCTTCTTCGGTCGCAATGCGGCGAATTTTCTTCAAGTCAGCGGTCATTCAAATTCCTTTCCTGACGGCGTTGTCGGTCATCCAGTCCGTTTGCGGGGTGCTCAGCTTGGCGCTTTGTTCGTTGAAATGCAAGCGGACATTCGTGCCTGCTGTCAGGTTCGCGCTATGATCCTCCGTCCTTCCGCCCCTGGGCGTAACGATGCCAAACCGAACAGAAAAGTCGCGGCGAGCAGCGCGTGAGCCCGGCAGCGGCCCCGCACCTTCACGCGCCTGGTGGACTGTGGCCATGCTGCTGGCCTGCTCCTTTCTGAGTTACATGGACCGCCAAATTCTCGCCGTGCTTTCACCGATGATCCTCGCCGACCTGCAGCTCAATGCCCAGCACTACGCAGAAATCCTCAGCTCGTTCAGCGTGGCCTATATGCTCGGCAATCCCCTCTGGGGCATGGTCCTTGATCGCATCGGATTGCGCCGAGCTATGACGATCGCGGTCACCATCTGGACGATCGCCTGCGGAGCGCATGCGATTCTCTCCGGATTCTTCGGCTTTGCCGTCGCGCGCGCCGCCCTCGGGCTCGGTGAAGGCGCCACATTCCCCGGTGGCCTGCGCGCGGCCCTGGATTGGCTGCCGGACCAGCAGCAGTCGCGCGGCATCGCCGTGGCCTATAGCGGCGGCTCGCTCGGCGCGATCATGACGCCGCTGATCGTGACGCCGATCGCACTCGCCTACGGCTGGCGTGCTGCCTTTCTTGTGGCGGGCATTGTCGGCCTCCTCTGGGTGTTGCTCTGGCGCACCACCATCGATTTTTCCAAGGCTCCGGCGGCGCGCCAAACCCATCGCCTGGTGCTACCAAATCCTTGGGAGCGCCGATTCTGGAGCCTCGTGGCGGCCTACGCACTGGGCGCGCTGCCAATCGGCTTGATTCTTTATCTCGCGCCACTCTACCTCGCACAGGTTTTGGGTTTCACGCAGGCCCAGCTCGGACGCGTGCTTTGGATTCCCGCGCTCGGTTGGGAGGTCGGCTATTTCGCCTGGGGCTGGTTCGCGGACCGCTTCGTCGGTGCAAACCCCCGCCCGTCGTGGCTGCTTTTCACGCTCGCGATCCTGGGGTTACCGCTCCTGCTCGTACCGACCTTTAAAGATTCGGCCCTCGTGCTCGGATTGATGTTCTGGTCGATGTTCGTGGCCTCTGGGTTTGTGGTTATCGCGCTGCGGACGAGTGCTCTGGCCTACCCTCGCGAGCAAATAGGTCTCGTCGCGGGCATCGGAGCCGGCTCATGGTCTGCGGTTGTGGCCGCCGTCTTGCCTAGCCTCGGCCACATGTTCGATGTGAAACACTACGCCAACGCGTTTCTGTTCTGCGGCCTGGTGCCCGTGATCGGCACGTTCTGCTGGTGGTCTTTGACGCTCCCTAAGCGCAACCAGCCCGCGGTGGACGATACGAGGTGAGAGCTGAGCCCCAGACGCTCCTTATTATGGCGACGCTCGCGTTCGGAGCGTCTCGGTGAAGCGCGTGGATGCGAACACAATTGAGGAAGTCGCTACAGAATGTGTTCGCTGTCTCGCCCGTGCTGATTCGACAGGGTTAATCCGAGTAGTAGCCGTCTCGCGCCTGAACGGTGAGATCCGCCTGCTTCGTGGTCAGATGAATCTTATGGTAGCCGGTTTGTTGGTTGGAGCGGTCGGGCGTGTAACCGAGCGTGTATTGGTTTCTCAACTCTTCCTGCACTTGTGCGTATATGTCGCTGATCGAAAGCTTCTTAGAAATTTGAAACAGTCGTCCACCCGTTTCCGTGGATATCCGCTCGAGTACCTTCTTGCCATCGGTGTGCTCCTGGCGAGGATAGTGCTGTCCGCCCCCGCCCCCCCCCCCCCCCCCCCCCCCCCGGGAAA
>Ga0187782_10004485_pt1 | contig 10455 bp, 13 predicted proteins | sample 0715_SJ02_MP15_2_FD_132454 | JGI IMG/M metagenome (GOLD analysis project Ga0187782, IMG submission 132454) | Tropical peat soil microbial communities from peatlands in Department of Meta, Colombia - 0715_SJ02_MP15_20_MG | ecosystem: Environmental > Terrestrial > Soil > Wetlands > Peat | place...
CCGGCCTGCATGTGCCTTTGACTCGGGAATTCTGCAGGCAATTTTCACCCGCCATTACCGGAAACCCCTGGTGGTGGACGAGACTGCCTGCTATGCAATGGGTGACGACCACTGCCGGTTTGTGATCGCACCGGGAATTCACGGAACCGTCCCGCTGCCATAAGACCTTCTGCCGGAACGGTCTTTTTTAATGCATAGTGCAGTACCGATCGAAAACCTCCTATCCCGGGGCACCGGATATCAACGGTACCAGTACAGCGTTTGCGAGGCTGCATCATGCCCTACACGGTTACCCTGATCTCACCTGAGGAAAAAGAGCGCCTGGCCGGGTGTTGTGCTTCGCGGGTGAAGTACGAGATCAAATCTGAGATCTTTGGTTGCTGCATCAAGCTTATTACCGACGAAAAAACCCTTGCGGAAACCTGGCAGGAGAACTTTTCCCCGATGTCCCAGAGTATCCGCTCGCACGGGAGACTCTATGTATTCCATGATCCCGCAGTAGCGGACAATACCGTGCGCTTCGATCCCTATTCCAAAACCGCGTTTCTCTCCAACTTCTCGTATTATGGCTGGATAAAATCGATCGCGCTTGGCCTGTGCGGGGACATTCTTGAAGATGAGCACGGGATCTTCTCTCTCCACGGTGCGTGCGTTGACGTATCCGGCCACGGGCTTGCCATGGTTGGGATCTCGGGCGCGGGAAAAACTACGCAGACCTATGGCCTCCTCCGGGATCCTCATGCCCGGATCATCTCGGATGACTGGTTCTTTGGCCGGGTATTTGGGCCCGAGATCCTTGCCTACGGATCAGAGCGCAATTTCTACATCCGGCAGGATCTTTCTGCGATCTGGAAAGAGTTCGGCGGTCTTGTTGCAGCAGACGAGTACGATGCCGACGGGCGCGCAGTGACCGATATCCGCTGGATCGTGGGAAAGGGCCGGCTTTTGCCGCTTACTACGCTTGGAACGCTCATTATCCTGCACCGGGATCCGTCTGATGCCCGGATCCTCTGCCGGCTGGAAAAAGAGGAAGCACTCGCTCTTTTTACTGCAAACGGATACTTCAACCCGCACCTGCTGGTAAGGGACCGCAGGAAGGCTGCGCTCCGGGATCGCTCCATCAGGGATCTTCTCGGACGCACAGACTGTTACCTGCTCAACACCACCGGGACGCCCAAGGAGACACAGGACCGGATCCGGGGTATCCTTGGGATGAAAGAAGGGCAGGCGGATGGCTTGTCCGGGTAAAAAATAACGTGCCTGATCCCGGAGAGCTGCAATACCCGGGAATTTTTCCCGGCGGGTTCTGCTCTCTTCCGGAGGATGGTACGGCCACCCATAATCTGCTGTACCAGGAACCATTTGTCTTTTTGCTGGCCGTATTGCGTCCAAAAATGGTAAGATTCAAATACCCGCCCGAGCAGAATTCACATATTAATTTTGAGGTTTTTGTATGGCTGAAACCACTGCTCCTACTCTATCTCCGCAAACATGCGGCTGGTGCGCATCTGTTTTCCACCCCTGGTGGCTCCTGCTCCTGTGGGGACTACTCTCGCTTGCCATCGGGATCATGTTCCTTGCATCGCCGGGTATCACAACGGTGGTCTTTATCACGTTCCTTGGTGCCTACTGGCTGGTGAGCGGGATCTTCTCGCTTGCAAGCCTTGCAGTTGACCGGACGGACATGGGCTGGAAGATCCTTCTTGCAGTCCTCAACCTGATCGCCGGGATCATTATTCTTGCCTACCCGCTGTACAGTACAGTCCTCCTCCTGGTGTTCCTTGTCATCTTTGTGGGAGTCTGGGCCTGCATTACCGGGGGCGCTCACCTGTACATAGCCTTCTCCAAGAAGGATGCGGGTAACGGGGTTCTTGGGGTCATCAGCCTTCTCTTTGGGATCCTGCTTCTGATCTTCCCGCTCCTCTCGGCGGTCCTCGTACCCTTTATCGCCGGGGTCTTTGCGATTGTTGTCGGTTTTGCGGCTATTGTTGCATCTTATGGCGCAAAAAAGACCGGGGATGCAGCACCGGCTGCATAACCTGACCCGGCTGTTTTTTTCCTTTTTCCTCGTACGCGTATGTGTTCTTCTGCCTGAACCCGAAGGAATTAAAAAATTATGAGCCTGGTATTCATGCCTGGATCCGGGGCAGATCAGAACCTCTGCAAAAGATCCCGGGGGCCACCCGGAAAACATCAGGCAGATACCCGTAAGGAAGATCCGGTCTTTTCATCCGTAGAATGAAGATCCTGCCCGGTCAGGACATCAGAACCCGGTTGCGTAGTACCAGCCAGCCTCTTCCTGCACATGAACCGGTACCGAAAAAAGTCCGCTGATATTTTCATTGGTGAGCAGGGGGCCTTTCTCTCCATCGCAAAAGACTTTTCCGTCCCTGATCATAACGACCCGGGAGATCTCCGGGATAATATCGTGGAGGTTGTGAGTCACAAGGATAATCCCGGTTCCGGATTGTGCAACTTTCCGCAGCATCCGCCGGAAGGTATGAAGCGCGGAAAGGTCGAGACTGCTCGTGGGTTCATCGAGAAGCAGGGTTTTTGGACCCGGTGCAAGGGCGCGCCCGATCAAAAAGCGGCGCGCCTCACCCGAAGAAAACGTGTTCATGAGCCGGCCGGCCAGCTGCCCTATCCCCAGAATCCGCTCGATCTCTCCGGCCCGATCCTCCATCGCCGGGGTAATCTTATGGTTAAACAGCCCGATGCTTGAGAAAAATCCCGAGAGGATAACTTCGTGACCGGTAAGTGGCCGCGTAAAGGTATACTGGAGATCATTTGAAACGATCCCGATATACGCGCGGAGCGCAAAAACATCCCAGACCTCCTCCCCCCGGAAACGGAATGTGGCCGGTGTATCCGCGATCACCGGGTAGCACTCGCGGGTGATGGCTTTTACCAGTGTTGACTTTCCCGCACCGTTTGGCCCAAGGATAACTGCGTTCTCCCCCTCATAAAGGGTAAGCGACAGGGAATCCAGGGCCCGCACATTGCCCCGGATCACGGTCACGTCCTTAAACTCAACAAGTGGCGGTCCCCGGGCCGGGATGACGGCAGATCCCTGTGTCATCGTGTGCTCTCTCTTTGTGGAGACACTGTTTTTCTTTGTTTGCACTTATCCATTATCCCGCTCCCGGGCAGGAAGGGCTATCTCGCCGGGGCCCTTAATAACGGTAATATGCCCGATCCTATCCCGCAGCCCCGAGGAGCAGGGCAGGAGTTCATGGAGCAGACAAAATACCGTTACCTTGGCCGTTCCGACCAGGAGAAAGGTGTTCCCCAACCCCCGCTCGAACTCCCCCCGGCACCCGGTCTCCCGGTCATTGATCTTGTAAACCCCCGGGATCTTGCCATCCCTCTGTTTGATCTCAGGGTTGCCATTGAGCACCGCTGCAGCATCCGGTCGTATGAACGGGTGCCGATCAGTCCTGCCGAACTTTCGTTTTTGCTCTGGTGCACGCAGGGGGTCCGGTACGTCCATGGTACCTCTGCTACCTTCCGTACGGTTCCCTCGGCCGGGGCCCGCCACGCCTTTGAGACGTACCTGCTTGTGAACGATGTCAGCGGCCTTGAACCGGGTCTGTACCGCTACCTTGCCCTCAGTCACCGGCTCCAGCAGATACGGGTAGATCCGGATCTCCACATAAAAATCGCCCATGCATTCATGGATCAGGACTTTGTTATGCGCTGCAATGCTGCCTTTCTCTGGACTGCGGTCAGTTACCGGATGACCTGGAGATACGGGGAGCGCGGTTACCGCGATCTTCATCTCGATGCCGGCCACGTCTGCCAGAACCTGTACCTTGCCGCTGAGGCGATCGGCTGCGGCGTCTGTGCCCTCGCCGCGTTCGATGACGACCTGATGGCAGGGATTCTCGGTATTGACGGGATCCGCCATTTCATGGTTTATGGCGCAACCGTGGGAAAACGGGGCGGGGATCCGGATCCAGTTGATTAGGTCAATGAAAAAATATTATCCGGGTAGGTTTTGTCCCGGCAGGCTGATCGCTTCAAGCGCTTCTGACTCGGTTGCATAGATAGAAAAAATAGTGGTAAACCCGGCAAGGGTCATCACTTTTTGCACTTCAACCGAAAGTCCGCAGAGCATAAGGCGGTCGCCGTCATTATGCAGTTTTTTTGCCGTGGCCAGGAGCACACGCAGACCCCCGCTGGAAATATAGGCGAGCCCGGAAAGGTCAAGGATAATGCGCCGATCCCCAAGATTGATCCGGCTGTTGATGGCACCTTCAAATTCACCAGCGGTAGTGGCATCAATACGCCCCCTTACCGACAGGATGGCGGCGGTATCGTGTTTTGTTGTAGTAATATCCATGGGAGATCACGTGAAGGACAGGCTGGTACAAAAAGATCTCTTTTTACACATATCATTCCTGTGCGGTGATAATCTTTCCTTTTACCGGTGTCCCCGCGCCCGAGGTTTCCATCAGCTGCCCTTTTATGAACGGGAAAAACAAGATCCTATTGTGTGTCCCATGCGGTCCCGTGCAAGCGCAGCAGGAGAGCTGCCCGGCATGTATGCACGCAGAGGGGTGGAGATCTGCCTGCAGTGATCGATATTGCTATCCCCGCACGGCTGGATGCTGTGCCGGGAGTTGCCGGGGCAATCGAGCAGTTCATGCGGAAGGCCGGTTTCCCGGACCAGGCAATCCTCGATATTCAGCTTGCCCTGGAAGAAGCAATCGCCAATACCGTACTGCACGGGTACCATGGGGGTCCGGGTACGATCGCCCTCCATGGCAGTATCGCGGATAACCTCCTTGTTGTTGAGATTATGGATGCCGCCCCTCCCTTTGATCCGCTCACCGTTCCGGATCCGGATATCACCTCCCCCCTGGAGGAGCGCAGGGTGGGGGGGCTTGGCATTTACCTTATCCGGAAGGTGACCGATATGGTAACCTACGGGTACGATCAGGGGAAAAATATCCTCGTTATCTCCAAAAGAAAAGAGTCACCGGGAGACCAATAAAAATATGCCCCTGAATTAAGGCTCGCGCACGATATCCTGGATATAGGCAATGCCAATTTTTGCACGACGGAGCCGGGTGCTGTCCAGCAGGTGGCGCATGTCCACGAACGTTGCCTCGTTTACGATCTTTTTTACCTGCGTGTTGAGATCGAGCGAGGCATCATAGGGTACGCCGCGGAAAACGACCCCATGGTTGTGGAGGTACATGGCCTTCTGGGCTGCCCGGTTTGCCGGGTTTGCATAGTACAGCGCATCCAGGTCTTCGGGCCGGAAGCCGGCAAGGCCTGAGGAGAGATCGATCCCAAAGCCAAAACTCACCAGGGTATCGCCTTTGTAGGACATGCCGGTATCTGAAGCCATCCATTGGGGGGAGAGAGCCGGATCCATGATTGTGGCATTGGCAGGCAACCCGGTGCCGGCTACCGGCGCCTTCTTGATCCCGGAACTTGCCAGGCCATCAAGAACTCCCCAGATCGCAACTGCCACTATTCCCCTGTAACTCTTGATCCCCCGCTCTTTTGCGCCGGTAAAGATCATCTGGTAGATGTCAGCAATGCTCACCCCTTTTGCGCCCTCCGTGGACAGTGTCAGGTATTCGTTGAATGGGCCGTCGAGCGCCACGTTATATCCGGTATATACCGGTACATCAGCCTCCGCATTGAGCGGTGTTAAGAAATCCGGTGTATTGTTCCCATCAGTGGGCAGCCAGACCATGGATCCGTAGAGGGTGATCATCTCCCCAAGGAGAGATGCCGCTTCGTTTTTATCCGCTCCGAGCGCGCCAAGGCCCAGCGAATAGGTGATCTCAGAAAATTTTTTTGTCTTTATATCAGCAACGGTGAGACGTGCATGGAGTACTTTTGTGAGCTCGCCGGATACCCGGAGTGCGGGCGGGCTGGTCATCCAGCCGGGCTCGATCGTAAGCGAAACTCCTTCCGCCTCAATCTTTTTGTAAAAAATTTCGTTAAAGAGTGTCGGGTTCCTGCGTTTCTTTCGTATGTCATCGACAGCCTCTTCGGTTGTCGGAAAGATCTCAAGGATTGTCGAGAACCCTGCCATGTCCAGCACTTTTTTCGGGTACTCCCCGACAGCCGCAAGAGCAAAACGCCCGCTCCTGCGTTTCATCTCCTTTTTGAGCATGTTAAATGTCCGCAGGCCCCCGCTGGACAGGTACGTGGCTCCGGACAGATCCAGTACCAGTTCCTTGTCATCGTCATGCAACGCGCTTTTGATCCAGTCATCCAGCTGCTGGGCGCCAAATGCATCCAGCCGTCCGTTGATAAAGAAGACGAGTACGCCTTCTTTTCGCTCGCTCCTGGCTTCCATGGTTTTCTGCCTTCTCTCCGGAATAATACTTCATACACCCGGAGTTTATAATGTTCGCATCGCTTTTTGCAGGGCGGCAGCGGCGAAAGGATCAGTTGCCGGCAAGGTTAAAGACAAGGAGTGGCCGGCCGGCTGAATCGGAAACAAAGAGCTGCCCGGACCGGAACCGTATGTCGGATGCATGGGCTAGATCGCCAAGGTAAAGCGATGATGCATATCCTGTCAGGGTAGTATTGCACGAGTCCGGCAGGATGCTGAAATTGGTCAGGTGAATGACCGTAGCGTTCCGCTCATACGCAGAGGAGTACCCGGTGCATCCGGAATATCCCCCAAGCACGGCACTACCCGCCGGGCCAAACGTCAGGTTTGCCACCCCGGGCTCATTTACCGGGACCATGGTACCCTGTGCATCTGCGTACGATGCAAGAGTCCAGCTGGTACCGGTCAGGTTAACCCCGATGGGATGAGTAATTCCCTGGACCTGTCCGTAGAGTATCATAAGGATCAGGATACCGATCATGCCCATTACAGCCCAGAACCCGGGGCACATGGGTTTGGGCGGAAGTATCTCCTGTTCTTCACTTTCCGGCTCTTCCGATCCAACATCAATGGACTTATCGTCTTCCCGGGTACCGCTCTCAACGGTTTCCGGGTCTTTATCTTCCCCGGGCACCCCGGAACCGGGCCCATCATTTTCCATATCCATACAGAGTGCCTGTCACACCATAAGTATTCGCGGATTGGTGGGATCCCGTATTTTGGTAGAGAAACCGGAATGAATTCCGAAGATTTATTTTTCCATATCTGTGACCATATCTTCGAGCAACAACCGGACCCGGGGCAGTGTCTCAGTACTGAATTTCCAGAGAAGCCGGGGCCGGTCGGCAGGGTTGGCCCGGGAGATCTCATCTTCCAGTAAATCCAGTTCCTTCCAGGGCACCAGCACGAATTTTACCCGGATAATAGTCGGGATCTCGCGTTCGTACCCGGCAATAGTGCGGATGTAGCCGGCGATCGTAGCATGGGCCTGCGGATCCTGGTAAAAGTCTTCGTACCGGTACTTTCCGGCCGTCTCGGAGACCTGGCTGATCCCGTTAATGATCCCGCGCAACAATCTGCATGTATCCTGTTTTTTCATGGGATTTTATCCGGAAACAGTTTTTGCCCGGAACCGCTTTTTCTGTCCGGCCAGCCGGGTTGTATATCTGGAGACAAATCCGGATACCTGCGTGAAGTTGGAACGGGCCAGCCAAATACTTTCTCCATGGCCTGCACAAACGGGATAAAAAAGAGATTTCTTCCTGCGCTCCCGGGACCGGCAGAATTTTTTCCATGATATATCCGCGTATTTCGCGTTTTTTTCAGGGCCGGTTATTCCGGAGCATTTACGGGTTTTAATAGGATGGAACCCAAGTACAGCTATGGATTTTGCCACTGTCAGGAAATGGGTGATCTTCTTTCTGGGAATTCTTGTAGCAATTGTCATTGCGAATGCGCTTTCGAATATGATCACGAATTATTCCGGCCTTGCCGGCTGGGTAAATTTCGTGGTAGGTTTCATTCTTTATGCGGGGATTTTCTTTGCCATTCTTTATGTACTGGAAAAGACCCTCGGGATAGAATTCTTCGGCTTCGGCCGTGAATAAGAATTTTTTTTATCCGGCTCCCCCACGCTCTCCGGTAAACGAATCACATTTTCCCGGAGAGGGTTCTTATGGTGACGGGCGCCATGAACATATCCCGGTGTCTCTCGATAACGCATACGAAACTATTAACGCGATTACGGTGACGTAATTCTATGGATGCGAAAACGTCCTGCCAGCTCAAGGGGCTTGCAGGAGTTATCTTCGGGGGTCTTGCGCTGGTGGTGCCCGGATCCCTGCTTGCCTTCTTTACCGGGATATTCTGGATCCTCCTTATTACGGGAATTGTCCTGAGTATTCTGATTGCTATCAGCTCCCCCGCAGATGAATCCTTTTTCTGGTTCCTCTGTGCAGTCGGCCTCCTTGTCGTTGGCATCGTAGAACTGATCTTCCCGGACTCGCTCTCCTTTATCTTCATCCTGGCCGTGGCGTTCCTTGCGTTCTATGCCGGCTATACCGGTATTGCCTGTGCACTTACCCATGAAAAGACAAAAAAATATCTTGTCGGGGGCGTTTTTGCGGCAAGCGCAATCCTGCTTTACGTTTTCCTCACCTATGTTCCGTCAATGCAGTCGTACCTGGTCATGACCGTTGTCGGAACGATCTCGTTTGTGCTTGGGCTTTTTGCAATCCTGATGGGGGTAACCGTCAAGGACAGCGCTGCAGTACCCCCCTCCCCCCGTACGCTCATCCTCAGCCGGATCAAGATAAACCCTGCAACCGCACCTGAAGAAAAATCCGAGGAGCAGTCTCCCAAGTAACGATCCTGGTGCGGTGTCGATGAGGCCGGCCTATGATATCGTGGTTGCCGGTGCCGGGCCAGCGGGCTGTGCAGCCGCCCGGGCCTGTGCAGAACAGGGCCTTTCCGTGCTCTGTATAGAAGAGCAGGGGACCATCGGGTACCCGGTCCAGTGTGCAGGCCTTCTCTCCCTTGCTGCATTCAGCGAATGTGGAGTTTCGCATCGTCCTGTCCAGAATACAGTGACCGGTGCCCGGATCGTATCCTCGACCAGTCAGGCTCTGGAGATTGACGCCGGTGTTCCTAAAGCCTATGTGGTTGATCGCGCCATGCTCGACCGGGAGATGGCAGCGGCAGCTGCGGACGCCGGAGCGGAGTTCCGGCTCAAAACCTTGGTCTGTGGTGTCCGTGGTGCCCGGATAATTACCCGCGGGGTAAACGGACATGAGGAGATATCTTTTCGCATTCTGATCGCAGCAGACGGGCCGCGGGGAACGGTTGCGCGATCCCGGGGAATGGCACGGTCACCGGTCTTCCTTGCCGGGATCCAGGCTGAGGGAATGCTGCACAAAGAACCCGGCCTGGTGGAGTTGTATCCGGATGCCTCACCGGAGTTTTTTGGATGGATAATCCCCGTGGGGAAAGATCGGGTACGGGCGGGGCTGTGCGGAACAGTACAGGTACCGGAACGCTTTGCTTCTTTTATCAAAAGGATCCGCCTCCGATCGGATATGCACCTGGTCACCGGCACGATCCCGCTTGGTACGATGCCCCGGACCTATGGACAGCGGACGCTCTTTGTGGGTGATGCCGGTGGTTTTGCCAAGCCCACATCGGGCGGAGGAGTCTATACCGGCGTCAGGACCGCCCGGCACGCCGCAGCCGTAGCCGGTGTGTGCTGTGAACGGGACTGCTTCTCTGACAGTGCGCTTGAGGAGTACGAAAGGCGCTGGCAGGCTGATATCGGGCGCGATCTGGCGCTTGGCTACCGCCTATTCCTGATGCGCCAGCACCTCCCTACAGAAACGACAGACCGGATGATCCAGGCGATGAACCGCCCGGAGATCCTCCGTGCGATCGTGGAGAATGGCGATATGGACCGGCCGGCAAAAGTTGCCGGCCTTCTTATAAAAAATCCCTCTCTTGTCCGGTTCTTCTCCCCGCTCCTGCTCTCTGGCATCCGGTCATTTTTCTGATGACGCGGAAGGGAATACGGGGAGGTCCCACGTGGCATTTCTTCAGGGATCTCCCCTGTCTTTGCCTCAGTACCTGCGGGTATCCTCTGGGGGGCCCGACGGGGAAATGCCTGGTTCGCTGCACTGGTGAGCCCAGTCCCCGACCGGCAGCTCCCGTTTTACCCGCGGCCAGATCCGGGCGATAATGGCCGTAATAATAAAGATCCCTATCGTGACAAGGACAATTGCACCGCCTGAGGCAAGATTGTACGAGAACGAGAGCTGTAATCCGATCACAACAGATAAGATGGCAACTCCAATGGCAGTAAGGACCGTGCGGCGGAAGGGGAGGCGGAGCTGGAGTGCGGCAAGAGCAGGTATCACCATCAGGCTTGAGACAAGGAGCACACCCACGAGCCGGGTGGCAACAACCACCGTCAGGCCGACGAGAATCGTAAAAAGAATTTCAAGAGCAGTCACCGGCATGCCGGCAACCCGGGCAAAATCCGGGTCAAGGGTGATCCCGATCCATTCCTTCCAGAGCAGGGCAATAACTGCAAGCACGATAATGCCCAG
>Ga0187782_10004486_pt1 | contig 10455 bp, 8 predicted proteins | sample 0715_SJ02_MP15_2_FD_132454 | JGI IMG/M metagenome (GOLD analysis project Ga0187782, IMG submission 132454) | Tropical peat soil microbial communities from peatlands in Department of Meta, Colombia - 0715_SJ02_MP15_20_MG | ecosystem: Environmental > Terrestrial > Soil > Wetlands > Peat | place...
AAGGCTTGATCGTGGGCTCCGTCTCCGTGAGAGCCAGGCGCCAACGAATGTAGGCATTCATGTGGCTGTCGGCGAGGTGATGGACCACCTGGCGGAGAGTCCAGCCGCCGTCCCGGTAGGGGGTTTCCAATTGAGCGTCGGTCAAGCCATGCACGGCGGCGCGGACGTGCTGGGGAGCAGCGGCGATTTCGCTGATGGCTTCCGCGCGCTTTGCTGCAGAGATATTTTGGGGAGACTGGTACGGTCCGATGGGATAACGCGGGTCCATAACGTACTCCTCGCCACAGAATCGGGCACAAAGCAGCTTAAAACAGATCGGGCGGCGGGGTCCAAATCCAAATTGGCTTTTCGAGGGGCCTGAATCAGGGGAACACGAACAGTTTCAGAGGGATGTTACAATCAAAGTTTCGCTCCGTACCCGCGGATACTACTTATGAATCTAATGCTTGGAGCTATATGAATGTATAACGTGACGATCATCGGGAGTGGTTGTGCCGGGTTAACGGCTGCCATTTATGCGGCCCGCGCCGACCTGAAGCCGCTGGTCTTGGAAGGGCATGAGCCTGGAGGCCAGCTTTCCCTGACCACGCATGTCGAGAACTTTCCAGGATTTCCGGAAGGAATCATGGGGCCGGAACTCATTGAAAATATGCGTAAACAGGCCATGAGATTCGGTGCGGAGTTCAAGGCAGGAACGGTTAGCGAAGTCGATTTGCGGCAGCGGCCCTTCAAAATCACGGCGGGGAAAGATGTGTACGAAACCCGCGCCCTGATTGTCGCCGCGGGCGCTTCGGCACGGCTGCTGGGTTTGAAGGGCGAAAGGGAACTGATCGGGCGGGGGGTTTCGACCTGCGCCACCTGCGATGGGTATTTCTTTCGCGGCAAGCCGATCGCGGTTGTGGGCGGCGGCGATTCCGCGATGGAAGAGGCGACGTTTCTTTCGCGCCATGCGAGCAAGGTATACCTGATTCACCGGCGCGACGAGTTTCGCGCGTCAAAGATCATGATTGACCGGGCAAAGGCAAACCCGAAGGTCGAGTTTGTCACGCCGTACGTTGTGGAGGAGATTCTGGCTCCCGAAGGATTGGTCAACGGCGTGAGGCTGCACAACGTGAAGACCGCCGAAAAGAAAGAGCTCACTCTCGATGGGGTTTTCGTGGCCATTGGGCACGACCCCAATAGCATGATATTTCGCGGGAAACTGGACATGGATGAGAACGGCTACCTGATCGCACGTCACGGCAGCCTGACGAGTGTTCCAGGGGTCTTTATTGCCGGTGATGTGCAAGATCACCGATACCGGCAGGCGGTTACCGCGGCAGGGTCCGGCTGCATGGCCGCACTGGACGCGGAAAAGTTCCTCGAAGAACACAAAGACTAGCTTGCCACTGGTCTATTTCGCCAACTGCGGGCATAATTGACTTGTACATGCTTCGTTCGACTCTGCTTAAGCTTTCCGAAAGCAAAGGTCTCGCCCACTGGGTCACCACCAACGGCTCCACACGCCGGATGTCACACCGTTTCGTCGCCGGCGAGCAACTGGATGAAGCGATTCAGGCCGCCTGCCAGTGCAATGATGCGGGAATGATGGTTACGCTGGATTGCCTGGGCGAAAATATCGCCACTCCCGCCGACGCGCAAAAGACGCGTGACACCTACCTCGGGATGTTCGACCGCATCGCACAGGAAAACCTGAAAGCGAACGTTTCCTGCAAGCTCACGCAATTGGGATTGGATATTTCCGTGGAATTTTGCGAGGGGCTAGTGCTCTCGATCGCTGAACGCGCGGCTTCCTACGACAGTTTTCTGCGCATTGATATGGAAAGTTCGATCTACACGCAGCGCACCGTGGAACTGGTGAAACGTGTACGGGCACAGACGCCATGTGTTGGCGCTGTGATTCAAGCCTATCTCTATCGAAGCGAGAGCGATATTCACGACCTGCTTTCCTATGGCTGCCGCGTCCGGTTGTGCAAGGGGGCGTACAAGGAGTCGGCAGAAGTGGCGTTTCCGCGGAAGCAGGAAGTAGACGCTAATTATGTCAAGTTGATGCGGTTGTTGCTTCCGAGCGGGTTCTATCACGCCATCGCCACGCACGATCCCCACATGATTGCGGAGACCATCCGCTGCGCGGCGGAAAAGAAGATTTCCAAAGACGATTTTGAATTTCAGATGCTGTACGGTGTACGGACCGACCTGCAGCGCCAGCTTGTGCGCGACGGCTACCGCGTGCGGATCTACGTGCCGTTCGGTCAGGAGTGGTTCCCTTATTTCATGCGGCGGCTGGCGGAGCGGCCCGCGAACGTGGGTTTCTTTGTCCGCAACTTCTTCCGCTCCTAGCCGACGAGAAAACCTCCCTATCCGATCGTTTCCCCGGGCTTCAAGGCATGAATCTGCAGTCCCGCGATATCTTTGGTTTGCTCGCGCAGGGCTTCGGGCGTCCCGGTGAGAAAAGGAAAAGTGGCATAGTGCATCGGGATGACGTGTTTGACGCCGAGAAGGCGAATAGCCACGGCTGCTTCACGCGGTCCCATAGTGAAGAGGTCGCCAATCGGCAAGCAGGCCAAGTCGGGCTTATACAGTTCAGCGATGACCTTCATATCGCCAAACACGGCCGTGTCCCCCGCGTGGTAGAGACTGATGCCTCCGGGCAACTTGACGATGTAGCCGCCGGGTTCGCCAGCATAGATTCTCTGTCCATCTTCATCGATGGAATTGGAGTGGAAGGCGTGGGTCATGGTCACTTCGAAATCCCCGACGGTCTGCGTGCCTCCTTTGTTTCCTGGAAGAGCCTGGGCTCCTGTGCCTTTTGAGTCGAACCAGAGATAGGTTTCAAACGCAGATAGGACCTTGGGCTTGTGTTGTTTGGCGAGGGCCAGTAGATCGCCGATATGGTCGCTGTGAGCGTGGGTCACGAAAATGGCGTCCAGCCGCTTCACTTGCTTGAGAGGGTCCGGACAGCGAGGGTTGGTCATGACCCAAGGGTCAATCATAGCCACCTGGCCGCTCGGAGTCGTGATGGTAAAGGTGCTGTGGCCGTAGTAGGTGATTTTGTTCCCCTTCAAATCCAACATGAAAGCCTCCTTGTGGCTTGTCTTGGGTATGCTCGTAGCGCGGTTCTTGCCTGGAGCGGAAAAGAAAATCCTGGCTTCGCCGGAAAAGAAGTGCTCTCGTCAGCGTGCCGCCGGCATCGCGCTCGCTCGCTTGTTATTTTAGCGCGTCCGCGTGGGTTGAGAATCTTACGTGTCCCACGTAAAATAACCAGACAGGCTTGCGACCTGGCGGTGCCGTGGTATCTTCTAACCTTGGTTGTTAGATGCGGCTGTTCACTCCCGGTTCGCTGCTTATGCAAAGGAGATTTTGAATGGCTTACGTGATTGCGGAACCTTGCATCAACACAAAGGACACTGCCTGTGTTGATGTATGCCCCGTGGATTGCATCCACCCGCGCAAGGACGAACCGGCTTACCAGGCCGAAACCATGCTCTATATCAGTCCCGTAGAGTGCATCGACTGCGGCGCCTGTGTGCCGGTTTGCCCCGTGACCGCCATTTTCGCTCTTGAGGACCTGCCGGAGAAATGGCAGAAGTTCACGGCCATTAACGCTCAGTGGTACGAGAAGAAGTGACCGGGCGCCGCAAACTCGCTTTGCGTCCTTAATTTCGAGAGGTGCCGCGATCTCCTCGTGGCGCCCTTTCTTTTGCAGGCCGCCTTTCTGGGGAAGGGCACATCCAAAGGGCTGAACCTCGATCCAGCCATTCAGGGAGTTGCGATTGGGTAATTTCAGAGTGCTGCGACTCGCGATTTTAGGGTTGTGTCTTATTTCGACGGCGGTAGCAGTGCGGGCCCAGATGCCGCTTCCCCTAGAGGGTACCTATTCCGGGACGTTGCAGGCCGGGGAAGCCAAGCTCCATATTGTTTTACACCTTTCGAGAAATGGAGCCGGCGCGTTGCGCGCCACGCTGGATAGCCTGGACCAGGCCGTCTTTGCGATTGAAGCCAGTTCAGTCTCCCTGAACTCCGACACCCTCAAGTTCGAAATTCGCCCGGTTGGGGTGAACTTTGAAGGCAAGGTGTCGGCAGACCATAAGACCATTGAGGGGGAATGGATCCAGGGAAGCGGTTCTCTTCACGTGATCTTTCGGCGGGACGCCGACTCGCCGAAACCGGATAGCGCGAAATTTCCGGTGGAGGGACTTTGGCAGGCAGCGCTGGAGTCTCACGGCTTGCGGTTGCGGTTTCAATTGCACGTTTTTCATGATTCGAGCGGGGAATTGATCGCGGCGCTGGATAGCCTGGACCAGTTTGTCAGCGGACTTCCCGCGACGAAAGTCACGCAGAAGGAAAACGCCTTTCATTTCGAAATCCCCGCGCTTGCGAGTACGTATGATGGGACGCTCGAGACGAATAAGAACAGCATCACAGGGGAATGGGCGCAGAGCGAAATCAAGGAAAAGCTGGATTTCAAGCGGTCCGACCAGCCTTTGGAATTGCGGCGGCCACAGAATCCGGGAAAGCCGTATCCGTATCGGGAAGAAGAGGTCACGTTTTCGAATGAGAAGGCAGGCGTGAATCTTGCCGGGACGCTGACTCTCCCCAAAGGAGCAGGTCCATTTGCCGCGGCCGTGCTGGTGGCAGGTTCCGGGCCTCAGGACAGGGACGACACCATTGGGAATCACAAGCCATTTCTGGTGCTTTCGGATTACCTGACGCGAAAAGGATTTGCTGTTCTGCGATACGACAAACGGGGGATCGGCCAATCCACAGGGTCCGAGGAAATGGCAACGACCTTGGACCTGGCGAGCGACGCACAATCTGCGGTTGCCTATCTGAAGACTCGGAAGGAAATTGACTCGGCGAAGATCGGTCTGATCGGACATAGCGAGGGGGCCATGATTGCCCCGGCGATTGCGGCCGCTTCGAATGATCTACCCTGGGTTGTGCTGCTGGCCGCTCCGGCGACCAAGGGAGAAGATACCCTGTTGAATCAGTCGGATTTGATCGCGCGCGCCGGCGGCCTGAGCGATGCGCAGGTTCTCTCCAGCCTGAATTTTGACAAGCAGGCGTACGAACTCGTGCAGAAAGAACCAGATAACGCTGTGGTGACGGAGACACTGAAGACTCTCGTGAAGGAAAGCGGGTTGGACGCAGCGGTGCCACCTGCGGCACTGGAGGCTCAGCTCCACATGATGACCTCTCCCTGGTTCCGTTTTTTTCTGTCGTACGATCCCTTGCCCGACTTGAAAAGAACAAAGTGCCCGGTGCTGGCGCTGTATGGTGAAAAGGACCTGCAGGTTCCTCCGAAGATCAATCTACCGATGTTACAGCAGGCACTTTCCGACGGGGGGAACAAACAGGCGGATGCACGACAACTGCCGGAACTCAACCATTTCTTCCAGCACGCCTATAGCGGCTCGCCGACGGAGTATGCGGCCATCGACGAGACGTTTGCGCCTGAAGCCATGAAAATCATCGGGGACTGGCTGACGGCGCGGACGAAATAAAGGCAAAACACGGCTTTTGAGACGTGATTTGTGGCGTTGCTTTCCCGCGCGGGTCTCGCGGTATCATGGAACGTGACCTCATGACCCAGAACGTCCCCTCATTACATTTTGTACTGATTGTCCACGCCCACCAGCCCGCCGGTAACTTCGAGCATGTCTTCGAAGAGTGCTACCAAAATTCCTACAACGCATTTCTGACCCTGATTGAGGAGCACCCCAAGATTCGCATGGCCCTGCATTATTCCGGCCCGCTTCTCCAATGGATCGAGAAGAATCACCCGGAGTATTTTGAGCGTGTGCGAGCCTTGGTGATGTCCGGTCAAATCGAATTGATGGGGGGCGGTTTCTATGAGCCAATCCTTATTTCCATCCCTGAGGCGGACCGCTATGAACAGTTGACGCGCCTTGCGGATTACGTCGAGAAGCATTTTGGAAAGCGTCCCACGGGCGCGTGGCTTGCCGAGCGTGTTTGGGAGCCGCAACTTCCTTCGTCGCTTGCCGCCGCGAATGTGGGCTACACGCTGGTGGACGACCTTCCATTCTTGGCGGCGGGCTTCGAACCTCGGGAGCTATTTGGTCCGTACATTGCAGAAGACTGCGGCCGATCGGTCTGGTTGTTCCCGGGGCTGAAGGAGCTGCGTTACCTGATTCCGTTCCGGAACGTAGAAGAATCGATTACCTACTTCAAAGAGGCGGCGAAAGCGCATCCCGGCGGGGCGGCAGCGTTTGGCGACGACATGGAAAAGTTCGGGGTGTGGCCGGGAACCTATAAGCATTGCTACACGGACGGATGGCTGAGGGAGTTCTTTGAAGCACTGGAGCAGAACAGCGACTGGTTGAAAACGGTGACGCCCAGCGAGTGCATCGCGTCGCATGTGCCGATGGGTCGAGCGGACCTGCCGACCGCATCCTATGCGGAGATGATGGAGTGGGTGCTGCCGACGAGCACGCGCCTGCGTTTTTACGGCTTACAAAAGGAGTTCTCCGCGCGGACAGATTTGCTCACGTTTTTGCGCGGCGGGGGATGGCGGGGCTTTTTCCGGAAGTATCCGGAATCGAATCTGCTTCACAAGAAGATGCTGCGCGTTTCCGCCTGCGTGGCCGCCGTGCCTGCACGGCGCTCAAGCCCGGACCACAGTGCCCAGGTGCAGGAAGCGCGCGACCGGATGCTGCGTGGGCAAGGGAATGATGCGTACTGGCATGGCGTGTTCGGAGGACTCTACGCTCCGCACCTGCGCACGGAGCTCTGGCGCAATCTGGTGCGAGCGGAGACGCTGGTGGATCAACTCAACCCAGGGGCTTCGCTGCCGCGTGTAGAGTTCCTCGACTATGACGCGGATGGACAGTCTGAGTTGCTGTTCAGTGCACCCGAATATCAGGCTTTGCTGAAGCCTTCCGACGGCGCGACGCTTTCTGCCTTCGATTTCCGGCCGTCCACGGCCACCTTGATCAATTCCGTCCAGCGCCGGCCGGAAGCGTATCATTCGAGGCTTCGCGAGGCGGCGTCTGCGACACCAAGCTCCGGTGGGGCGGTTTCTATTCATGACCAGGTGCGCGTAAAGGAGCCCAATCTGGAGCGATTTTTGTACTATGACCGTTTTGCACGGCACTCGTTCCGCCTGCTCTTTTTCGATCCTGCGCGAACCTTCGGCGATTACGAAAAACTGCAACTGAACGAAATGGCTGGGCCGGCCGCAGGGGATTTTGCCATTCGGAATTCTTCGGCGAATAATGCGGATCTCGTCTTTGAGCAATCCCTGCCAGAGTTCGCCAAGGGATCGGTGAGCAGCCCGAGGCTTGCGATCACGAAGTACTTTTTATTTGGACCCGCGCCGCAAGGATGTGAGGTCAGTTGCGACATTTCTATTACACTTTCGGCCCCGCTGACCGTGCCGCTGCGGTTTGGGGTCGAGTCGGTCATCAATCTTCTGGCGCCCACGGAACCGGACCGCTTCTTTGAAACGCCAGCCGGCAAACAGATTCTGCGGTTCGCGGGGACTTCGGCCGGGCCATTTCTGCGCCTGGAAGATGGCTGGCAGCGCTTGAGAGTCACGCTGCATGCCCCAGGTAACGATGAATTCTGGATTGCCCCGATTGAGACGGTCTCGGAGTCAGAAGGCGGATTCGAGCGCGTATATCAAGGTTCACAGATTCTTGCGCTATGGAGCCCCGACTTTACGAAAAAAACCTCGTTCTCAGCGCGACTGATGTGGAGAGTCGAATCCATTTAGCCCAGGCAAGAAATAAGGGCGTCAGATATTGGCCTCCTTCGGTAAACGCAGTGACTTTATCAGGAATCAAGATTTGATTCCCAACATCTCCCTCAGTTTGGCGAGCACGTCCTTGATCCCGGATGCTTTCTTCAAGGCGTCGCCCAGGTTGCCCTGGGTTGCCGCAGAAGAAGCGTCCCCCCAGGTTTGTTTCAGTTGTTCGTATTGCGCCTTGGCGTCAGCGAGTTTGTCCTTGTCGAGCCCCGCAGGCATGTGAGCGCCGTGGGAGTAGGCGTCCAGTTTCTTTTTCACTTCATCCAGGGACTTGGGCAAGGAGGCGCTCATATCGGCCCAATCCTTGGTCCACTCCTGCTTTTTCGCTGTTGCCGCCGCAGCCAGATCCCGCGCCTTGTTGGCGGCGTCCTGCGCCGCGTTCAATGCGGCCTGGTAGTCTCCCTTGGCGAGCGCGTCTTTTGCATTCTGCAGTGCCGTCTGAGCGGCTTGTAATTGATCGGGAACGTACTTCACTGCCTGGTCTTGAGCTGCGTTAATCGCAGCCTGAGCCGCGTTAATTGCCGCTTCGGTAGCATCCTTCTGCGCGTTCGCGCAACCTGCAAGGATCAGCGCGATACCGAACAAAGCACAGAGAAACCAGCCGGTCTTCCTGGCCATGTGGTTTTCCTTTCCGGGATTGCTTCAAGCTGGGCGGTACTTGAGCACCGTGTGGTGCAGGGGGCCAAAGAGAACTGTACTCGAATGCTACGGTGTCTGACAAGGATCCGAGTGGAAAGTTGTATAAAAATGGCCAGAACTGGTTCGAGAAATGAACGAGTCCACTGTATGCTTTTTTCTGTATGCGCGAGCGAGCGATTCGTCTGGTGAGTTCGGCATGGTTCATTGCCCTTGTGGCAATGCTCCTGCGCCTGGCCTACGTCCGGTTCATGGCGCACCAAGTTGCGGCCGAGGTGCTTGCGATAGTGCCGTTTCAAAATGAAGTGGGCAACGTGGCCTCGGCGCTGGCGCAGGGAAAAGGATTCTGCTGCCTGTTTCGCCAGCCAACCGGCCCGACGGCTTGGCTCGCTCCGCTTTACCCGTTGTTGGTGGCGGGAATATTCAAAGTCTCTGGAATTTTCAGCCTGCGCTCCTTTTATGCGGCGGTAGTTTTGAATTGCTTGTTCTCGTCGCTTGCGACGATTCCCTTATTTCATGCTGGGAAACGTACCGCCGGAACGGCGACTGCAACGCTCGCAGGCTGGATCTGGGCCTTCTTTCCGAGCGGCATCATCCTACCCTTTGCGTGGATCTGGGATACTTCGCTTTCTGTGTTCTTTGCCGCGGCCCTGCTTTGGAGCACGCTTGAGCTTGAAGATTCTGTGCTCCCACGGAGTTTTGGTCTTTACGGGCTTCTCTGGGGACTGGCACTGCTCACGAATCCGGCACTGGGAGCGCTTCTGCCATTTCTGATTGGGTGGCTGCTTTACCAGCATCGGAGCAATCGACCGCTGCAGTTGCACCTGGGCCTTACAACGCTGGCGCTGGTGATGCTCACGTGCTTGCCCTGGGCGGCGCGAAATTATGTGCAGTTTCACCGGCTGATTCCACTGCGTTCGAACTTTGCGTATGAGTTCTGGTCTGGCAATAACGAGATTTTTGATGAACATTCCCGAGCGGTAAACCGCATTACCCGCTATGAGCAGATCCGTCTTTACGCCCAGCTTGGCGAAACAGAATTCCTGAATGAAAAAAGACAGGACGTTCTCGAGTTTGTGAAGAGTCACACAGCTCTCTACCTACAGCTTACCGGAAATAGAATCGTTGCTACCTGGATCGGCTCGGAATCTCCCTGGCGAGACTTTCAACGCACTGACTCACGGCTTGCGCAGTACCTTCTGGTCTGGAATTCCCTGGCACTTTTGGGTATTGTATGCGGGCTGGTGCGGCTTCATGTTGAACGGGGTGAGTACTTCTTTCCGATTGCCTCTTTCCCGTTCTTTTTCCCGATCACGTTCTATATCGCACACACTTCGCTCCGTCACCGTCATCCGTGCGACCCAGTTTTGGCACTTTTGATAGCAATCAGTATTTTGGGTGCAAGAATACGGAGGACTGCAAAATAGGGTACAATCACGGGATTCATCCAGCCCAAACCGCCCGGAAGGTAAGAGAATAATTCCTAGGTTTCCCGGATTTGCCGCAATGATCCTTGGCTTCGAGACATTCTATTATTCCGCGACTGCTCAGCTATTGCTGACGGTGTGCCTGGTCTGCTTGTTGTGGGCACTCTATACGCGCCTGCAGCGATTCGAATTCGCGCGCTATTGGGCTTGGGCGTGGACTGCATTTGCCGTCTATCTGTTAACGGCCACCTTTTCTTTGCAGCTGGGTACGGTATGGACGCCGCGAAAGGCAAGCCTGGTTGCGATCCTCCTGGTTTGCGGATTCCTTCAGGCTATTCTGCTGATGTTAGGCGGTCTAAGTTGGCGTCCTGCAAGGAAACCGTCGGAGCGGCAGGTTTGGGGCGCAATGGCGCTGGCGGTGGCCGGGGCGATGATCTCTTTTGCCCTGAGTGCGAGGTTCAGGGAGCTTCCGCTGGTCAGTTTTTCTGTACGCAACGCGCCACGCACGCTGGTTCTTGCGGTTGCGTTGCTGTTTTGTTGCGGGGTTTTTTGGCGGGAGTTTCGAAGAAGCAGGTCCTTCGCAGCTGCCATCACCGGGATATTTTGTCTCGCCTATTCCGTCGA
>Ga0187782_10004487_pt1 | contig 10454 bp, 8 predicted proteins | sample 0715_SJ02_MP15_2_FD_132454 | JGI IMG/M metagenome (GOLD analysis project Ga0187782, IMG submission 132454) | Tropical peat soil microbial communities from peatlands in Department of Meta, Colombia - 0715_SJ02_MP15_20_MG | ecosystem: Environmental > Terrestrial > Soil > Wetlands > Peat | place...
AGCAGGTAGCGCAGAGTCCCTGGTGTTGGGACTCTGCGGTTTTTCGTCGAATTTGAATTCGCCATCGTCCGATCGGGGCGATCCGTCACAGGCGGGTTCGTTCGTCGGTCGGCAGGGATATCCGGTCAACAGGCAGGATCGGATGCGCGCTGACTGTCCCGCTCAGTCACTCCGTGTAGTCTCGCGCACTCGGCCAGGGCCGGGAAGAGCCGCAGAGTCCCAACAGTAGGAACTCTGCTACCGGCGCAGACTCCGGGTTGGGGACGTTTGTTCGCGGGCGGTTGTGGTAACATTAGAAGATTAGGAACGACGATGACTTCATTTTCGCTTAAAAGCCGTGTAAAGCCGGACGGTACCCTGCAAGTAGTTGTTTCAACGGGGTTGCCCGAGAGCGACGTCGACGTATTGCTGTTCGTACGCCCTATCAACGTGGACAGCGGCGAAACGGTGAATTCCTGGCCCGACGAATTCTTTGAGCACACCTACGGATGCTTAGCGGAAGACCCGTTCGCGCGTGCGGCTCAACTCCCGCAGGAAACGCGTGAGAAGCTGCTTTGACCTACCTGTTGGACACCAACACCTGCATCCGGTACCTTAACGGGCGGTCTCCTTCCGTCCGAAAGCGTCTGGAAGCTCTGACCCCAGCCGAAGTGTGTTTGTGCGCCGTGGTGAAAGCGGAGTTGGCCTTCGGCGCCGCAGGTTCGCATGATCCCACGAGCACCCTGGCAAAACTTGCGACATTCTTGGCACCGTTCACCTCGCTCCCTTTCGATGACTCCTGTGCGGACACCTACGGGCGTGTTCGCGCCCAACTGGAACGGGCGGGCACGCCGATCGGTCCCAACGATTTGATGATTGCGGCGATCGCTATCACGCATGGCCTCACGCACGTGACCCACAACACCCGCGAGTTCGAGCGAATCCCCGGACTGTCGTTGACGGACTGGGAGGCGTGAGTGCAGAGTACTTCCCATCGATTGCTGGAGGCGAGAAAATCCACAGACCTAAAGGGTACGTTCATCGGTGGGCAGGGATATCCGATCAAGAGGCAGGATCGGTTGCGCGCTGCCTGTGCCGCTCAGCCACCCCGTGTAGTCTCGCGCGCTCGACGAGGGCCAGGAAGAGCCGCAGAGTCCTAACGCCAGGGGACTCTGCTACCCACTCGATTTGCGCGCCGGTGCATCCAACCACGATCTCGCTCGCCATGAAGGAAAAGCCGCGGACCACAAAAGCGGTGGTCCGCGCTACCAACGGTCACGCGACAGAAAGGAGGCGGGCCACAAAAGCAATGGTCCGCGTTTGTAGCTACCCGCCGAGCGTCACCACGGCGACGCTGAGGCCCGTGAGCGTGGTGTGGTCGCCGTGGATCTGCGCCGTGGCGGGTGGCGGGAAGCCCGGTGTCTGGTCGATGTAGTCAATCTTCGCGCCATCGCCGCCGGGGATGGAAACGTCAAAGCTCCGGTTCCGCTTGTTGACCAGCAAAAGTTTGTGTTTGCCGTCGGCGCCCACGAAGCCCTGCGCATAAACGTAAGGACTGCTGGAAGCCGTCTCGATTAGTTTATCCCCGGGGGCAAAGTTGCCGTGCAGGAGCTTCAAAATCCAACCACGGGTATTGGGTTTCCCGGTATTCCAATCGGTCATGGAGACACTCGGGAACTGGGTGGGATAACCAACCCATTGCGAATCGCCCGCCACCTCGATACCCAGCTTGGCGATCTCGGAAAAGACGTAAGCGTAATTCGCGGCGCTCAAATTCCAATACGTCTGGGGAAAATCCTTGAAGACGTAACCCGGTTTCCCCTCGTCGAAATCGGTTGGATCCTGGGAACCGATCTCATCCACTGTGGTGGCGGTCTGCGGAGAGAGCCGCTGGCGGATCTGCTGCACATAGCGCACCGTGGCAATGAACCCATCCGCCTGGTCGAAGAAGGAGTGGATGGTGCTCTCGGTGTCCGCGTCGAGAGTGGCGCAGGCGTAAAAGTGGTAGGAGATCATGTCGAGGGGAATTCCGGGCTTGTGGTTCTTGGGATTCAGGAAGTACTCGAAATACTGGGGCTTCATTCTCGGATCTCCTATCACCAGGCCCACAAACTTTACTCTGGGATCGGCTTTATGGATCGCGGTCACCACGGCGTCGTAGATATGCGTGTAGGTTTCCGGGGAAATACTGTGTTCAAAGTCGATTTCGTTCAGGACTTCCCAATAATCAAACTTGTAGTGGTGGCCGGACTCGTGGCGCTTGCCGTATTCGTCGGTGAAGCCGCCCTGGGTGTACCAGCTCACCAGGCGCGCGAAGTAATCGGCAACTTCTTTGCATGTCGGGTCGCGAAGCTCCGTCCCTTGTTCGTAGTCCCACACGGGCTGGTCGGGATCGGCGGGATAAGGGACAGGCTTATCCGTTTTGTACATCCACTGTGGGATGGTGCTGAAGTTGATGATGACGGAGTGCCCCGCCGTCGCATTGATGAAATCCTCCGTCATGGGGTCGATCAGCGAGAAGTCCCAGGAGGTCTTGCCGTCCTTGGGCGGCTCCAGTTCGGCGACGCCCAATTTGGGGTAAGGCAGCCAGGGGACGTAGCGCACATAGTCCACACCCATGTCCTTCAAGTTGCTGAAGAAGGCATCGTGAGTCTTGGAGCCGCGCCTTAACGGCGGGTTGACCACCACTTGCAGCGTCGTATTGGTCTTGGAAACCGTCACCACCTTGTCCCAGCTCGCCGTGATCGCGGCTTTTTCCGGCGCCGCGGGGCCGGGGCTCGTGCCCGTCTGCGAACACGAAACCAGTGACGCAAGCACCGCCAGTAAAGCAACAATGCCAAGAGTTCGATGAATCCGCATAATCTGTCCTCCCTATCGCGTGGTCAGGGGCCACCAGTTATTTGCAGCAACGAATGGTTCGGGCCGCAGGAAGAGTACGCCCCTGGTGTCGTGGTGTCAATTCCTGTGTAACGAATGGAGCTACCGCTGCGACGTTGATGGGGCAACCCTCGATAAACGCCCCCAGATTCGCGGCTGGCGCAGACCCCTGCCTTGTGGGGTCTGCGATTTCCCGCAGGGACGTAGATTTGTTTACACCCAAACGACTGGCGCGAAACCTTCCAAGGTCCGAGGATTTTGCCAGACCCTGGCGCACGAGCCGCGGACCTCAAGGTGCGGGCGGCGTCAACCGTTCTTGCATCAGCAGCCGCGATTCGATATATACTGCCGTCCTCCGAGTAGGCATGGGCCTGCGGCCCGCCCATGTAAATAAAATTCGGTGTCACCCTGAGCCCTTCGCTGTCGCCCTGAGCGAAGCGAAGGGTCTGCAGCTTGCTCGCTCAGGGTAGACTTCGCGAAGGATCTGTAGTTCCGAACCGCCCCGAGGCAATGCAGATTCCTCGCTCCGCTCAGAATGACAGACTTTCGAGAGAGCGGGCTGGATAAAACTTTTCGGCAACGCCAGCGGTTGCACCGCCGGAGGTTCGTATGCGATATCACATTTTGGGTTGGAGCGCGATGGCGGCGATGCTGCTGTCTGGAGGGGCGCCGGCATGGGCACAACTGCCGGACTTCTACAAGACAATGGACGGCGCGGTGTGGCTGGTGAAGGACGCGTCGCGGCCGGTGACCGCGTGGCGAACGGTGGGCCTCGAGGAAATCCGCGATCACGGCCGCATTGGGTTGGACGGCCCCCGGCAGTTCACGGCGCGATTCATCACCGGCCGGTTGGGGAATTTTGCGGTGCAAATGATTCAGCCTGATGCCGGCGATCCCGTGTACGACGCCTTCCTCGCGCACCACGGCGACGGCATCTTCGCGTTGCTTTTTGTGGCGCCTGACCGCCGGCAACTCGAGCAGGAGACCGCGCGGCTGGGCGGACTTGGCGTTCGGGTGCTGCGCACACTCGATGTCGACAGTGCGCGTTACGTATTCTTCGACACTGAACCCGAAGGCAAGTATGTTCTCGCGCTGGTCTCTCGCCCGCAGGGTCAGACTCTCGCCGGTCCGGCCAAGGTGACGCACGCCGGACTGGTGATCCGCAAAGCCGCGCCGGTGTCGGAGTTCTGGCGCCGGCTGGGTTTTCCCGAGATGTCGCTGGCCAATGCCACAGCCCGGGAGGACGGGCGTTACCACGGCAAACCTCTGCTGCTGCCGTTTGTGGTCGGCTGGCAGAATTACTCGCATCCCACTTTTGAGTGGATCATTCCGCCGCAAGACCCGCCTAATTGCTACGATGATTTCCTGCGCGCGCATGGCGAAGGAGTGCAGCACCTCGGAGTGCCGGTGGACAACCTGGAGAGTGCGCTGGAGCGCTATGCGAAGCTCGGCTGGACGCCGGTGCAGAGCGGCGCGTGGGGCGATGTCGGCAAGCCCGGCTCCGGCCGCTACGCGTACATGGACACGGATGTACTCGGGGTCAGCCTGGAGTTGATCCACGCCATTCATTAGGCCCCCTATCACCCCTCTCCCCTCCTCGCTCCCCCCAGGGGAGTGGGAGGGCAGTTGGGGTGAGGGGTGTGTGACAAAACCCGGCTGATCCTATGTCCTGTATTCGTGCGCAGTTCGTATCGCGGTCCTGAGGTTTTCGATCGGCGTCTTCGAGCTGACCGTACAATCGGCGCCCAGAATTACATTCGCCGGAGCATCCGCGAGCACCTCGAGGGCGGCCTTTCTCACCTCCTCCGGGCTGCCCGTGCTCACCGTGCCGAGCCGGTTAAGCCCGCCCATGACCGGCCGTTTGAACATCTCAGCCGCCTGGCGCAGCGACAGGGGCTTGCCGTCCGCCGCGAGGGGAACGTTCACCACTTGCCCAGGGTAGTCTCGAAAGCGCGGATAGAAATCGTCGTAGGAGCCTTCGTAGTCGCAGAGGTGCATGATGTTGTACGCAACCAGTTGCGAGACCTCTTTGTAGAGCAGCAGGTCGTACGTCTTGACGGTCCGATTGAAGAGCCCGCGATCCGCGATGCCGTTCGTCTCGCCTCCCTGCGTACACATGTAGAACCCGTCCACGCCCGCGCGCGACGCGGCCTGCACGAAGTTCAGGAGCGAGAGGGTGATGTTCTCCATCCCGCGGCAAACGGATTCGGCGTCCTGCTGGACATGCTCGAGCAGCAGTTGCCGCGGCACCGCCTGCTTGGCCATCTGATACGGCGAGTACAGCGTCTGGATGATCAGGGCCTCGGCCTTGGCCTCGCGGATCAAGCTCTTCAACAGATAAAGGGAGGGCTCGAACCACTTCTCGGGGTAGATGGGGATCCTGGCCCAGTCCTGCGGCGCCTGGATTTGATTCTCGGCGGGGAGAGTCTGTTCGTCGAACTGAATCTTGACAAAATCCATGCCGGTGGCGTGGAAGTAGTTGCGGTGCGCCTTCACGGCGGCGTCGCCCCGGACACCAAAGTGCATAAAGAAAGCGGCCGGAATGTAACCCGGCTTGGCCTGCAGGTTGAGCACTTCCTGCATGAGATCCCGCTTCGATTTCCAAGGCTTTGCCGACCGATCGCGCGCGGGCTGCGCGTCTTGCGTGCCTCCCGCTGCCGGCCCCTGCCGGGACAGGGCAGTCTTCATCCCAACCATCGACCCGAGCCAAGCCAGGGATGCTCCCTGGATGAGGTTTCTTCTGGTGAAAGCAGTCATGAGACGATCTTTCACAGCTCCACTCCGTTTGCTGAGCTTTATAGGACGGCATGAGTATATGCCCGCGGGCGCGGCCGGCACAACTTCGTTTTGAATTTGCGTCCGGCTCTCAGCCTGGTGGAGACTCCCCCTTAGGATGTGCGACGCACTTGCGCTGCCGGATGTCTGGGGCTAGAATCTTGGCGCTCCTAAACGTTCGTTAGGTCCGAAACTGCGCGCAGCGCCTTGGAGTGCGGCGGCTTGACGCCGCCTTGGGATCGAGACGGCCCGCCGAGCACCGAGGAGCGGCGGAAAGGCGGCGGCTGCAACTCACCTGGAGGAGGGACAGGATGTTGAATTTTCGGACGCAACCAAGGTGGGGCGCTAAGTTCGGTGGGTGGGCGATCATGATTGTTGTTGTGGGTTTTGGCTTGCAGCCTCTGCTCAGGGGTGACAATTCAGAAAGTCAAGGCAGGCGCTTCCGCTTGCCGCTCCGCGCGGAGGTTCAGGTTTTCAAGGGAAGCGGCCTCTGGCAAGCGGCCCAACTCGAGTGCGAGTTCTCAACCCGCGAGACGGCGATTGTGATCTGCGACATGTGGGACAAGCACTGGTGTACCGGCGCGGCAACGCGGGTGGACGAGTTGGCGCGCAGAATGGAGCCGGTGCTGGAAGCCTGCCGCGGCGCTGGCATTCTGATCATTCACGCGCCTTCGGATACGATGGAATTCTACAAGGGCTACCCTCAGCGCCGCGCGATGCTGCTCGTCTCCCCGGTGAATCCTCCGACAAGCTTGGGGCTCTCGTCGCCGGCGCTTCCCATCGACGATTCCGACCGAGGTTGTGAGAATCCTGAGGAGAAGGAGCACATCGCCTGGACGCGCGAGAACGCGCTGTTGTCCATGCACGCGAATGACCTCATCTCCGACAATGGCAGCGAGATTTACAGCCTGCTCGAGCAGCGGGGCATCAAGAATCTGCTCATCATGGGCGTCCATGCCAACATGTGCATTCTGAATCGCAGCTTCGCCATCAAACAGATGACCAATTGGGGGGTCCGATGCGTCCTGGTTCGCGACCTTACCGATGCCCAGTACAATCCCCGATCCTGGCCCTACGTCTCGCACGCTGAAGGGACCGAACTGGTCATCCAATATATCGAGAAGTACTGGTGCCCATCAGCGCTCAGCGGCGACCTGGTTAACGTGCTGCGGTAGTTGCGCGTAGGCCTACGGAATCTGTCATCCTGAGTGGGCATGGGCCTGCGGCCCACCCATAGAGATGAAAGTGAGAGGGAAGGTCGGGGCTTCAGCCCCGCCGCCCAACGCGCCCGATGGAGAGGGGGCTTTAGCCCCTGAAGCGAGGCGACTTCAGGGCCTAAGGGCCCTGCCTTTAGCCGGCCCCAAAGCGGCGTCGCTGAAGCCCCGCCCTTCCACAGCACTTTCAAGAGAACGGACTGCCCGGATTCTTCGCTTAACTCAGAATGACAAGCGTTGGGTCTAAAATCACAACCTAAGGGCTCGGGATGACAGCCGGTTGGTGTGCAAGACTATCCCGATGTCGTTCCACACCAGCCAGTGCGGGTTCAGCGTTTCGGCGCCGTGGCGCGTGTAAAATGCGCGCGCCACGGCGTTCGAAGGTTCCACGTCCACACATATTCGGACCGCCTTTTGTTCAACGAACCAACCTGCCAGCCGGCGCAGCAGTTGCGACGCTATGCCTGCGCCGCGTCGTTCCGGAACGACGTTGATCCACTCCAGTTCGCCGTCGCAGCCGTGGCGCTGCGTGAGATGGCCGGCGATAAACCCCACTACCGAACCTTGCTCCTCCGCGACATAACCAATTCGAGGCGGCAGCGCGCGTTGGGGATTGACTTCACCCGCGAGGTAACCGGTGATGCGGTTGGTCCAGTAGTCGAAGCTTCCCCATTCGCGAGCCCGGATTCGAGCCATGGCGGGGATATCGGCAGCTTGTGATGGCCTGTAGAGCACAGCGCTCACCATTGCGAGGATTCTATTGCGCTCGGTCGAGAGTGTCGTTGTAGGAATGTCGCGCCCATCCCTGGTAGTGCGGGCTCGGGTGATTCGCGTCGTCCAAGACCTTGAGCATCTGGGGCAAGAGGCCGTTGTAATCGGGGGTGCGCAGCGCGATCACCATCTTCGCAAGTTGCGGATCATTCAAGCCGTCGTAAGCCATGGTCAGGAACTTCTGGCTGGCGGTGCGGAGTTTTTCGGCCTTCCTCTCTACCGTATCTCCGTCGTTCGGGCTGCTCAGCTCATAGAGCATGAGGGTAAACCTCGGCAGCGACGACAGGAGCATTCTCCGCTGTGCAGCGTCGCCCTTCAAAAGTTTATTCTGAATGTCGGCATTGACCATCAAGCGCGCGGGCTCGGCTTCGGCGCGTACCGCTCGGTAAGCGTCTACCAGGTTGGGAAGGAAACTCAAGTTACCCGGTCCTTTGATCTCCGGCCGTTGTTGGGGTTCGATGTCGAGGTGGATTCCGTCGAATCGGTCGGTGGGGTGAGTGCGATTGAATTGCACGAATTCCTGAACGTGAATCAAGAGCTTTTCTCGATGTTCGCCCGGCTCGTCGGCATCTGTACTCGAGAGCAGAGCTTCCACGCGAATGTTCGATCGATGCAGGAGAGCGATGAGCCGCACGAGACGGCTTTCCATCGACGCGTCACCATGCGAAGCGAAGGCAACGTAGGCTTCGTTTACGCCCTGGGATTGACAAAAATGCAGCAGCCTTTCCGCTCCCTGCGGCGCCTCCAAGACCGACGCAGTCTTCCAAACCCACAGGCCGTGCGTCAGGGTGTTCTGCTGGCCAATGGCCGATACGCAGAACGCGCACGCGATCACTCCGCGGAAGACACCGAGTGCCAGAGTGCGAGCGATTCCCCTCGGTTTATTCATACCTCAACGCTACCACAGGATCGACCCTCGTGGCACGCCGGGCGGGTAGGTAACAGGCGAGCAGTGTCGTGGCCACCAGCACGACCGCGGCAGCGAGGTAGGTGACAGGGTCGGTGGAGCGAACGCCGAAGAGCAAGCCGGACAATACACGACTCACCGCGAGAGCGGCCACTAATCCAATACCCACGCCCACGAGACTCAGCCGCATACCCTGTTTCACCACCAGCTTCAGCACGTCTCGCCGTTCAGCTCCCAGCGCCAGGTGCACGCCGATTTCTCGCGTTCGCAGCCCTACGTAGTAAGCCACCACGCCGGACAATCCCACTGCCGCGAGCAGGAGCGCTAGCAGCCCGAACACCCCCAGGAGAGTCCCGGTGAAGCGCGGAACAAAGAGTGGAATTGACATGTACTGCGCCAGGGTCTCCGCGTCCAACACCGGCAGGTTCGCATCGAGCGCATGAATCGCGCGCTCGACCGTCGCCACCATGGGCCGCGGGTCGCCGGCCGTTTGCACCACCAGCGCCGCTTGCGCCTCGTAAACCTGGGAGAAAGGCCGGAACATGTATGGCTGATCCTCTTCCTGCAAGCTCCGATACTTGCCGGTGGCAACCACACCGACAATCTCCAGGCGTTGCCGCTTGCCATATGCGAGGCTGATCTGCTTCCCGACGGGGTCCTGGCCCGGCCAGTAACGCCGAGCCATCGCCTCATTGATGATGGCTACTCCCTGCGCAGCGTCGTTGTCCTGCCGGGTAAACTCGCGGCCGTGCAAAAGCGGGATTCCCATGGTGCGATAATATCCGGGCCCGACACCCACAAAACCGACGGAAATTCCAGGCTCGCCCGGGGGCGGCTGATAACCGTCGATGGTTACGGCTGTTGCCATGTTCGCGAATCCCAGAGGCAGGTGGTTCGCGACGCTTGCCGACTGGACGCCGGGCAATGCCCCGAGGTTGTCAATTAACTGGTTGTAAAACGCCCGGCCACTCGTTTCGGAATAGCCGAGAATGTCGAGGTCGAGCGTGATGACAAGGCGATTGTTGATTCGGAACCCCGGGTCGACGGAGCCGGCGCTCAGCAAGCTTCGCAAACAGAGGCCGGCGCCGATGAGCAAAACGGTGCAGACGGCCACCTGCCCCGTCACCAGCGCGTTGCGCAGGCGGCTCCTGCCTGGGCTGCCGGTGGTCTCGTCTTTCAATCTTGAAACCACGTCGACTCTCGAGCTCCGCAACGCGGGCGCGACGCCGAAGGCAAAGCCGGCAAGCAACGATACGGCAAGCGTGAAGGTGAGCACGCGCCAGTCCGCAGGCAGTTGAATGGTGACGAAGGAAAGCATGGCGGGCTTGAGCTTGAGCAGCAGCGGGCCGGCCAGAATGGAAAGCCCCAGCGCCACCGCGCCGGCGGCGAGTGAGAGCAGGGCGCTCTCCGTCAGCATTTGTCTAACGATTCGGCCTCTTGCGGCGCCCAGAGCGGAGCGGATGGCCATCTCGCGCGTGCGCCGCGACGCTCGTGCGAGCAGCAAGTTGGCCAGATTGGCACAGGCAATCAGCAGCACCAAACCTACCACCGTCATGAGAATGGCCACAAGCGGCCCGGCGGCTCCGCGAAAGTCCGGTGGAAGCCCAGTGACCGGTGTGATGGCCGCATCCCATCCCTTGTTGGTTTTGGGGAAGGCCTGCGCCAGTTGTTTCTCCAGGACGCTCATATCCGCTTGCACTTGTCCCGGCGTGGTACCCGGCTTGGGCCGGCCCGCGACGAAAAGCCAATAACCGTTGCGATTGCCCAGCAAGTCCATCTCGGGAGCGATTTGGCGCTGCATCATCATTGGGGCCCAGAAATCCGGTTCGGAAAGCGCTTCGATGCCGCTGAAACCGGCAGGCGCTACACCCACCACGCTGAAGCTGTTCCCATTGAGAGTTAGTGTCTTGCCGATGACCCCAAGGTCAGAA
>Ga0187782_10004489_pt1 | contig 10452 bp, 9 predicted proteins | sample 0715_SJ02_MP15_2_FD_132454 | JGI IMG/M metagenome (GOLD analysis project Ga0187782, IMG submission 132454) | Tropical peat soil microbial communities from peatlands in Department of Meta, Colombia - 0715_SJ02_MP15_20_MG | ecosystem: Environmental > Terrestrial > Soil > Wetlands > Peat | place...
CGCCCGCACGCACTGACATCCCCACCACACGGCCTCGCGTCGCGGCAGAAGGCAGGCGGTGAAGATGACGGCGTCGAACCGATGCGCCCGCGCCAGGAGCTTCCGCGCGAAATCGAGCGGCGGCTCTTCCGTCGGCCGAAGACTGATTTCCGCGCTCACGCGTGGAAACGCGTCGAAGACCTGCCGCGCGGTATTGAAGCGAAGACGTGTCGACATGGCCTGCTCCTGTCGCCGACGCGAGGCGCCGTTTTCCGAACAAGAACCGGCCGATGGCGGCCCGCCGTTCCCGCCCGGCTCGATCGCAGGTCGGTGGAATCGCGTGCGGCTCAGCTATTGATTTCGACCATCGGCGCGGTGGTGCTGACGGTGGCGTTGCCCGTGACGGTGACTTGGGTCGACTGCATGGTGATGCTCGTCGGGTTCATGACGATCTGACTGAGCGAGCCGCCGGGGCCGATGTTCAGCGTGATGCTTTGGGTGTCCATGATGAGCTGGGTGAGCGGCGATCCCTGCGGGCCGACATTGATCGTGACTTTGTTGAGCGCGTTCAAAGTGAAATTGCCGCTGCCGGGGGTGGCGCCTGGAGGCACGGGAAAGCCGACGTTGATCGTCTCGTCCTGCCCGATGTTCTCCGTCTGGCTGCTCACGATGTCGCGCTGCTCGTTGTTGAGCGCCTTGAACATCAGGTCCTTCTGCGAGCGCAGCTTCACGACCTCGCTGCCGGCGGTGTCGTCGAACAGCAGCATGTGGTAGCCGCTGCCGCCGGTGCTGGAGAGGGTGAGAAGCCCGGACTTGGTCTTCTTGCCCGGCAGCGTCATGGGCACCTTGTTCGTCCCGTTATAGACCGAGCCGATGACGATCGGCCGATCCGGGTCGCCCTCCTCGTAGGCGACCAACACCTCGTCGCCGACGCGCGGCACGAACAGCGTCCCGCGATTGGCGCCGGCCCAAATTTGCGCGACCCGCACCCGCCGCGAGGGCTTCTTCTTACGGTCCCAATAGAACTGCACGAGAATTCGACCGAACTGATCGACGTCGATCTCCGACTCTTGGATGACGAGCGCCGACTGAAAGCCGACGATCTCGGGCTTACGCGCAACGAGCGGCGCCCGGAACTGGCGGTCGCTCGGCGTCATCTCGTAATTTCCGACGCAGCCGAGCGCGCCGCCGGCGCGCGAGCGGTAGGCCTGGGCGTCGAAATTGTGCGTGCAATGGGTGACCAGGTATTGCCGGTTTTCGCTGTCGTCGGGATGGCGCTCGAGCGTGATCAGCGCGCCCGGAAACAGCGACGCTGCGCCGCCCGTCGACGCGCGGCGCGTGTCGAGCGATTGCGCCGCCTCGAGCCGATATCTCGCCAAGTTCTCGCCGACCTCTTGATCCACGAGATCATTGCCTTCGGTGTCGACGTAGCTATAGGTGTAGTCGAACATCTCCAGGCTGTCGTGGGCGTAGCCGCCGGGATTTTGCGCCTGCGCGAGCAGATTGGCGGACGGCTTCTTGTAGCCGTAGTCCTCGAGCGTGAATTGACCCGTCTGGAAGCGGCGCCCGAGCGACCAGGTGTCGACATATTGCTGTTCGCGGCGGATGGCGTCGTCGAGCGGGTTGAAAACGAGCGAGGCGAGACCGGGCGCCGGCTGGTGGCTCGATTTGGCGTCGGCGAGGACGAGGGTGTGCTTGCCGTCGGAATGCTCGAAGAAATAATAGACGCCGTATTCTTCCAACAGCCGGCTAACGAAATTGAAATCCGTCTCGCGATACTGGACGCAATATTCGAGCGTCGGCGGCGAGCCGGTGGTCGCGTCGCGGAAATCGGAGAAGCCGCGATCGGAGAACACCTGCTTGACGATGTCGAGCGGCGTCATTTGGGAGAATATTTTGCAGTCGGAGGTGCGCGTCAGCAGCCATAGCCATGGCCTGAGCACCATCTGATAAACGAAGAGATCCTCGTGCGTTCCCGCCCACCGCGCTTCGGTCATGACGCCGTGGAAATAGCGCTCCTGACCGTCTTGCGTCGTGAACGTGACGGTCGAGCCAAGGCCGAGCGTCGAAGCGAAATCGAGATTGGGCTGCGCGCCGACCGCCTCGACGCGGATTTCGAACAATTCGCTCAGCCCCTCGATCGAGCTGAAACTCGCCAACGCCAAGGCGTTCTCGCCGAGCGGCGTCGTCAGCTTGGCCTGTTGCTGGGTCTGGGCAAGCGCCTCGGGCATCGCGTCCCTCGCTGGCTGATCTGAGCGGCGATCCGCATCATAGACGAACTCGCCCTCACGCGTCCCGTCGTCGTCCAATCAGGCGGCGACGCGACGCATTGGCCCGCGTCGTTCCGGCTAAAGTTGACCGGCGGCGCCCCGCAGGCCCATCCTGCCCTCGCAAACGGCGTTCATCGGCGGAACGCGGCCAAAGGGGATCTCGGCGATTGGTTAAGAGAAGGAGAGCGCTATGAGCCCGGTTCCTGAATCGATAGGGGCGGCGTTCGAATGGATCGACGGCGTCCTCACACGGCAAGGGATACTTGGCCGCGCCGCTCATGCGGGCGATCCATCGCAGCAACAGACCGACCGGATTGAGAAGGCCTTGGCGGACCTCGAGAAGATATGTCCGGGAGCCTATCCGGCGGCCTGCCTTGCAAACGAAAGCGAAGTCAAACGTAGGATTCTCGCGGCCGGGGATGTCGTCAGACAGGCGCAGGGAAATCCATTCGCGTCCGTGCCACTCGTCGGGCTGCAACGGAAAATCGCCGACGTCGTCGACCGCTACGTGGCGCGCCAAGTGCAGCGATTTCTCGAAGGCGCTCAATTCGCGCGAGATCACAAGACGCCGGTCGGCGGAACGCAGGGGGGCGATCGCACGCTTCTCCACAGTCTCGACAACGCGATCGCGGCGATGTCGTTTGGCCGTAGCGCGACGGGGAAGCTCCGACCTGAAGCCTGCCGGCAGCTCGCCGACGGCCTCAATACCCTCGTCAGCCTTAAGATCGCCGAGCTGCGCCGAGCCATGGAGGGGACGAGCGCCGGCGGCCCCGCCAAACGGGTCATCGACGGCGCGAGCGGCGCCGTTTTATCGGACGAAGACGACATCAAGGAGAAGCTGCGCGAACTGGCGCGCGCTCTCAGCTCCGCACAGACGTTTAGCGCCGCCGGAAAGGGCATCGACGAGGCGTACGGTCGGATGGCCGACGCCATGAAGGAATTGGTCCTGCGCGCGACGCGGGACGTCAACCAGCTCGTGGCGAAATTGCCGGACGGCGCCGGGTCAACGCAAGGAGGGACCCGGAGCGCGGACAAGGACCTGCTTGCCGAGATCCACAGATTGAAGGCGCTGCTTGAAGCGGAAAAGGCCTTCGGGATGCAACCCGATCAGGCCGCCGAATTTTCCGTGTTGCAGGCGATGACAAAGTTGAGCGTGAAGGCGGCCCAGCAGGTCGAAATCGAATTCAATGACGCGGGGCTGCCGCTTCCGATCCGAAAGCAAAAGGTCCAAGAGTCGGCGCAGCATCTTCAACTGATTGAAGACCACGCCAAGGCGCTGGGCATAGAGCACGGCAATAAGCCGAAGGCGGAAAGGGCGCTGCGGTATCTGGGCGACGGGATCTGGATTCGGGAGGACTTTGCTCCGAGCAGCTCCGCCTCCGGCGCCGGGAAGGGACGCTAGCGATTTCTTGAACTCGAAATGATAGAATTACGGCGACGGGGCGGTGGACGGCGCCTCGTCGGTGAGACGCGCTAATTTAGGGACAAGGGGGTTGCGGTTTCCCGTTTGCGTTTTTGAGCGTCGTCGAAGGCGGCTTCAAAGGCAACCGGGGATTCCTATGCGAGCGCCGAGCAAAGGCGGCCGCGGAGCGTGATCCTTGACAAGGCTTCTCCTCTGGAATTGGGCGCCCCATGAGATCGACGCCGAATCGCCTCGCGGCGTCTCGGCGGGGCAGAGGCGGCGGCCTTAAGCCTAAGGCGTGGCGCCCGCGCCCTTGAAGAGGCTCACGAGCGTCGTCCCAAAGCCTTGCCTCAGAGCGACGGCGACGACGATCGCCGCGACGACGATCGCCAGCACGGCGAAGGCTATTCTCGCGCCGCGGCCCGGCGCTTCGGCCTTCTGCCCCAGCGGGACGCCTGACAGTTTCGCCGCCGCCAATTGGCGGTAGGTTTCGAGCCTCAGCGTCGTGCTCTCGCCGATGATGTAGGCGCGGGTTTCGTCGTCGGTCGGCGGGCGCTTCGTCGCCTTGACGAATTCGTCGAGCCACGAGCGCTTGTTCTGCTTATAAAGCGCGTAGGCGACCAGCCCGACAAGGCTCGTCTCGTCGCCGGCCAGCGCGTCGTAGACGGGGTTGCGCTCCATCTCCTCAGGCCGCGGATTGGCGTTGGCCGGGCCAGGGAAAGGGAGAGGCTTGGCGGGCGTCGGCTCCAACGCGCCGTCGGTTCCCTCGATCCCGTCGTTTCGCGCTCGCGCGGCGCTGCTGTCGCTCATGAACGCCACTCGCAACTGAAGCCTAACCAACCGTAAACCTAGTCCCGAAACATCGACGAGTCCAACGCCGTCGCGGCTTGTCCGAGACCCGGAACAATTGGGGTTAACGCCGCAACCCTTCACGGCGCGACGTGCAACGCCTCGAGGCCGTGAAAATGGTAGACGTCGCGCACCTTTGGCGGCGCGGCCAGGCTGAGGCTTGGGAACGCGTCGAACAGCATCGGCAGCGCGACCTGCATCTCAAGCCGCGCGAGCGGCGCGCCGACGCAGAAATGAATGCCGGCGCCGAAGGCGACGTGGGCGTTGTTGACGCGCCGCGCGTCGAAGGCGTCGGGGTTTTCAAAGCGCGCCGGATCGCGGTTGGCGGCGCCGAGCAGAAGGCCGATCTTCTCGCCGCGCTTCAGCGCGACGCCGCCGACAGTGACAGGCTCAAGCGCGTAGCGCGTGAACATGTGAAGCGGCGAGTCGAATCTCAGCATCTCTTCCGTAAGCAGCTCCGCTCCGTCCTCAGGCTCGAGCGCGGCTTTTGCGTCGAGGCCGTGCTCAAGGACCGCACGCACGCCGTTGCCGATCGCATGCACGGTCGCCTCATGGCCGGCGTTGAGCAGGAGGATCGCCGTCGTGACGAGTTCGTCCTCGCTCAAGCGCCCGCCTTCCGCCTCCAGCGCGACGAGCTGGCTGATCAGGTCCTCGCGTGGCGCCTTGCGGCGCGCGGCGACGAGCGTGCGCAGGTAGGCGTCGAATTCGCGCGAGGCGGCGGCGGCGCGCTCCTCGACCTCGCGCGTCACCCCGAATTGGTACATCGCCACCATCCGGTGCGACCAGGCGAGGAATTGCCCCGCCATGTCGAGCGGCGCGCCGAGGAACTCGGCGATGACGCCGACGGGGATGGGCGTCGCGAAACGCTCGATGAGATCGAAGGCGTCTTCACCCCGCACGCGGTCGATGTATTCGCGCGCCAACGCCGCAATCCGCGGCCTTAAGCGCTCGATGTTGCGCGAGACGAAGGCGCGGTTGACGAGAGCGCGCAATCGCGTGTGCTCCGGCGGCTCGAGTTCGAGCAGCGAGTGTTTTTCCAAGGCGAGGAACGGCGCCAGGTGCTCCTCAGGCTCAGGCCAGCCGAGCTCCTCGCGGCTCATCACGTGCAAAATCTGCCTGCCGAAACGCCGGTCGCGCAGCAGGCCTGAGACGTCGGCGTAGCTTGCAAAGCACCAGAAGCCGTAATCCTCCCAAAAGAACATCGGCGCGGCGCGGCGGATTGCCGCATAGGTCGGGTAAGGGTCGGCGTAAAATGCCGGATCGCGGGGATTGAGCGCGACGCGCCGCTCGCGGGCGTCGATCAACGCCGGAATTAAGTCGACGCTCATCCGAGGTCGAAGGCGCATTCGACGTGGTAGGGCCCGCCGCCCGTGCCCTCGCGCGCCGAAAACAGCGCAAACCGTCGCGCCTGAAAGCCGCTGAGCGACAAGGCATGGCGGACGCCGAGATAATCGGCGATGGCGCTAGCCGTCCCCGCGCGCAGGCGCGCCAGCGTCACATGCGGCGAGAATTTGCGCGACTCCGGCGCAAGGCCCAGCCGCCGCAGCCGGCGCTCGTGGTCCGACTGCAATTCGATGAGGCCGGGCGTCGGCTTGACACGCGCGACGACCGCATGCGGCCGGTGGCCGCCAAAGGCGTCGAGGCCTGCGAACTCGACCGTGAAGGGCGGCGCGCGAACGGTCGCCAGCGTCTCGACGATGTCGTCGGCCACGCGCGGCTCGACGTCGCCGACGAAGCGCAAGGTGACATGATAATCCGACGGCTCGATCCAACGCGCGCCGGCGACGCCGCCGCGCAATCCGGCAAGCTGCGCAGAGACGGTTTCCGGGATTTCAATACCTGTGAACAAACGGGGCATTAGAGCCGGCTTTTTTGTTGGGGCCTGTGGGGTCGATTCGCATCGTCGCCAAGAGGGCCGCGGCGCGCAATAGGGGCCAAGGCGCCTCGGTTTTGCTTCACTTCGAGGCGACAAGCAGGCCCCAATCTGCGCGCTTGCGAATTTGGCGCAATGTCGGCAGGTTCGCTCAAGCGATGCAAGCGAGGAGCCTTCATGTTCGCCAAGTTCCTGTGGTCGCCTTTGGCGGCGGGATTTGCGGCGGCGCTCGTTCTGCTCGCGGCCCCGCCCTCAGCTTTGGCGCAGCCGAAGCCTGAGACGACGGTCGACATGGCGGCGATGCTTGCGCCCGGGCCGCTCCCTGAGCTTGCGCTTGGCGCCGCAACCGGCGTGCCGGTGATCGAATATGGGTCCTTGACCTGCCCGCATTGCGCCGCGTTCGACAAGACCGTGTTCCCGAAGTTTAAGGCGGCTTATGTCGACACCGGCAAAGTTCGCTTCATTTTCCGCGAATATACGCGCAATCCCCTCGACACGGCGGCTTTCGTGCTGGCTCGCTGCGTCGGCGACGACAAGGCGCTGGCGACGATCGACTTGCTGTTTCATCAGCAGGATTCTTGGGCTTTCTCCGACAAACCGCTCGAGCCGCTGCTGGCGTCGCTCAGGCCGACCGGCCTTGGCCACGACAAGGCGCTCGAGTGCCTGAAGGACCAGAAGACGGCCGAGGCGATCGGCGCGATCGGCCAGCGCGTCAACAAGGCGTTCGACTTCACCGGCACGCCGACCTTCATCATCGACGGCAAGGTCTATGGCGGCGAACTCAGCATGGACGACCTCGACGCGATCTTGAAGCCGCTCGTCAAGTAAGTCTTTGAGCCATGTCCTGGCTCACTACATCCGACACGACGTGAGGCCACATCGCGCCGACGCCGTCAAACGCGCCATGCGGCGCGTTCCTTCGCTTACGCATCGGCCCTTCGGGTGACCGCGTCGCCGCGATGTGGCCCCTTTTCCACCATGGTCTTCGACGGACGAACCCGGCCGCTTTGCGGCCGGTTCGCGCCGTCGAAGACCTTGGTGAGCAAAAGCCCGAGGCGCGCCATAGGGCGTCTTTTTAGACGCCCGTCATTCGACGGGCTATGGCCGTCAACCCTTGCGAAGCAACCGCGAAGCGGCGTCTCGCGTCAGCCAGACGGGGTTGACGGCGAGCACGGCTCGGGCATGTCGGTCGTGCTCGCTTCACGTCTCGCCCGGTTCTGCGCCGAGTTAAGTCACCATTGCAGCCACCGGCGCCCGGCGAGCGCGCCGGCGCCGATGACGATGAGCGAAGCAAGCGGATACCAGCTTGCGACGAAGAGCGGCGAATCGTCCGTGCAGTTCGTGGCGTAGATCATCGCCGCGACGCCTGCCGACGCCGCCCCGGCCATCGCGCCCGAGAGCATGGGATTGGCCGGCGCGCCTGCCCTTAAGGCCGAGAGCAGCGCGCCGAGCGGCGGGATGGAGAGAAGCGGGATCAGCGTCAGGCAATGCATCGCGTTCGAGCCGACGAGCTTCTTCATCCATTCATCGCGAGGGATCAGCGCCAATTCGGCGACGACGCTGATCGCCAGCACCACGGCCGGCGCGGCAAGCGCGGCAAGAAGCGCGCGGGGCTTGGCGTCGGGCCGCGCAAGGCGCCAGCAGAGCAGGATCGAGGGCAGCGCCAACAGGAATGAATCTAAGAACTTCAGCTGAAATCTGACCGTCAGCGCCGCGGCGCGGATGTCGGGCCGCATGCCGATTGCGGCCATGAACAGAGCGAGACTCGCCGCGCCGCCGATGAAGATCGCCAGCGCCGCGCGCCTGCCGACGGAAGGCGTCGGCTGCGGCGCGTCCGCGGCGAGCGCTTGAATGAGTTCGGACGTCTTCACGTCAAAGAGTTCCTATAAGCGGCGGCGAGCGCCTTCAGCGCCCGATGCAGCGCCACCCGCACCGCAACCTCCGTCATCGAGAGCCGACGGGCAGTCTCGGCGATCGATTGCCCATTGATCGAGATCGAACGCACGATGTCTTGTTGTCGCGGCCCAAGCCCGCCTAAGAGCCGTTCGACGTCGCGCATCGTGTGCGGGTCCTCCGCCTCCGGCGCCGCCAAAACCTGCTCGAAATCCTCGATTGGCTCGGCGCGGCGGATGCCGCGTCGCCGCATCGCGTCGATGATCTTGTGGCGCGCGATCGCCGCCGCCCAGGGCGCGACGCGTGGCCCGCCGTCCCAGGTGTGACGCTTCAAATGGATCGCCAGCAGGGTCTCCTGCACAACATCCTCGACATCCGCGTCGCCCAGCCGCGCGCGTGAAAAAGCCGAGCGCGCCATCGCCCGAACCGAGCGGCCGATTTCGTCGAGGAGACGCGTATAGGCCGCTTGGTCGCCGGCGATCGCCGCGCGCATCAACGGGACCCAGGGATCGTCCGGACTGGCGTCTGCCGAGGCCCCCATTCCCTTGAGTCCTTCGTTCGGAACCCCTTGTTGTTACGGGATTCCGTTTCCGGCCGCGCCGCAACGCAAATCCGGCGCCGGCGTGCTGTAACATGGGGCTTCAGGATCGCGAAGACGCAGGCAGACGCCGCGCCCCGAGGGCGTTGAGGGAGAGTTCGTTCATGACCGCGTCAAATGGAGCTTCCCTCCGAGCCGCCTCGCCGATTCCGGCGGAGAGCGGGGTCGGGTTCAAACCGGAGCATTTCGACGCCATCCTCGCCGAGCGTCCCGGAATCGGGTTTTTCGAGGTCCACGCGGAAAACTACATGGGCGACGGCGGGCCGCCCCATCGCCGGCTCGAGGCCATCCGCGCGCGCTATCCTCTCTCCCTGCATGGCGTTGGCCTGTCGATCGGATCGCCTCGGCCGCTCGACAAGGATCATCTGAAGCGCTTGGCGGCGCTGAACGCCCGCTACGAGCCCGGCCTCTTCTCAGAGCATCTCGCCTGGTCGAGCCACAACGAGGGTTTTTTGAACGACCTGCTGCCGCTTCCCTACACGAAGGAGACGCTGGCGCGGGTCTGCGAGCATATCGACGAGACGCAAACCGCCGTCGGCCGGCGAATGCTGCTTGAAAATCCGTCGACCTACATCGTGTTCGCCGAGAGCGAGATCCCTGAGACGGAGTTCTTGAGCGCGATCGTCGAGCGCACGGGCTGCGGCCTCTTACTCGACGTCAACAACATCGTCGTCTCGGCGACCAATCACGGGTTCGATCCCCGCGACTACCTTGCCCGTTTCCCCGTCGAGCATGTCGGCGAGATCCACTTGGCGGGCTACGCCGAAACCGAGGACGATTGCGGCGCAAGACTGCTGATCGACGCCCATGATTCTCCGGTCCGCTCCGAGGTTTGGGCGCTTTACGGCGATGCGATCGACCGCATCGGGCCGACGCCGACGCTGATTGAGTGGGATAACGACGTGCCGGACTGGGCGACGCTCTACGCCGAAGCCCGGCGCGCCGCTCAAGCGATGCGCGCCGCGGCGGCGCGCGCCGCGGAAGGGCGCCGCCGTGTCGTTTGAGACGACGATCGACGCGTTCTCGCGGGCGCTCGTCGATCCCGCCGCGCCCCCGCCCGTCGAGACGCGCGGGCATAAAGGTCGCCCGGACGCCAAGCGCTTCGCCGTCTATCGCAACAACGTCGCGGTCGGGCTCATCAATGCGCTTGGCGCCCGTTTCCCGGTCGTCAGGCGCCTCGTCGGCGAGGACTTCTTCCGCGCCATGGCGCGCGCCTATAGCGCGGGCGAGAAGCCGCGCTCGGCCGTCCTTATCCATTATGGGGCCGAGTTCCCGGATTTCATTGCGCGGTTCGAGCCGGCTCGAGACCTCCCCTATCTTTCCGACGTCGCAAGGCTCGAGAACGCCTGGGTCGAATCCTATCACGCGCTCGACGCGACGGCGCTCGGCCTCGCCGATCTTTCACGTCTTGCGGCGAATAGCCTCGAGAACGTGCGTGTTGTCTTCCATCCGGCGGCGCGGCTTTTGCGGTTCGCCGATCCGGCGGCGTCCATCTGGGCCGCGCATCAGGGCGAGGGCGAGCCGCGCCGGCCCGAGCGCTGGATCGCGGAGGACGCCTTGATCGTCAGGCCTGAGGCCGACGTCGCCG
>Ga0187782_10004490_pt1 | contig 10451 bp, 7 predicted proteins | sample 0715_SJ02_MP15_2_FD_132454 | JGI IMG/M metagenome (GOLD analysis project Ga0187782, IMG submission 132454) | Tropical peat soil microbial communities from peatlands in Department of Meta, Colombia - 0715_SJ02_MP15_20_MG | ecosystem: Environmental > Terrestrial > Soil > Wetlands > Peat | place...
ACGAAGTCGAGGTAAATTTTTCCGTGCGCGGATCATAAATCTCCGCGCTGCTCAAATTCCCGTTCCATCCCCGATTGTCCGACCCACCCGCAACCAGCACGCGCCCGTCGGGCAGCAAGCCCGCCGTATGCTTGCACCGCGCCGTGCTCATGCTGCCGGTTTCAGTGAAAGCGCCCGTCTTCGGATCGTAAATCTCCGCGGTCGACGAAACGCTACCGGCGTAGCCTCCCGCGACGAGTACGCGCCCGTCATTGAGCAGCGTCGCTGTGTGCGCAATGCGCGCATGATGCATCGACCCCGTCGCCTGGAACGAAAGCGTCTTCACGTGAAAGATTTCCGCCGACGCCAGCGACGCGTTGTCCTCGACTTCTCCGCCCGCGATCAGCACATCGCCGTCAGCCAGCAAGGTTGCACTCGGCCTTCCGCGCCGCACCGTCATTTTGCCGATCACGCTGAATTTCCCCGTCGCCGGATCATACAACTCCGCTTCGTCCGTACAGCCATGGCCCATAATCCACCCTCCGGCGATCAACACTTTGTCGTTTCTCAGCAGCACTCCGATGAGTCCGACCCTGCCAATCTGCATTTCTCCCGTGGGCGTGAATTTCCCGGTTGCCGGCTCATATAGTTCCGCCGACTTGTAGAAATCCTGATTGCGCCGCATGCCTCCGGCGATGAGCACTTTGCCATCAGGAAGCAGCGTTGCGCTGTGCCCGGAGCGCGGCTCGAGCATGGAAGCCGTCGGCGATACAGATCCTGCTCGCGGCACGGTGGCACCAGCCCCGCGAAACGCCACTGCGGCGACGGCGCAGGTGAGGGTTAGAAACGAAACGAGAACCAAGCGGGAGCGAGTCATGGTGACTTCCTTAGCAGTCGGACGAATGGAAGGCCGCGAGGTTAGCAAACAAACACGCCACCGAGGACTAAGAGCCGAGTACGACAGCGAGGGCGATGTCATCCCGAACGCGGCGTCAGCCGCGAGAGGGAACTTACGACAGCCGAATGCTCCGTTGTCGCTGCCAGGAACACCCCCGCAGCGTATGCAAGCCGAGGGTTCTTCCCGTCCGCAGTGCCCTCGCCGCGCATCGTAAGATCCCTCCGAGAGCTGGCGCTCTCGTCGGGATGACATCGCTGGGCTATCACGCAGCCCCTACGTTGAGGCGTTCTGCGGGCGTGAGCGGAGCGGGAGCCCGCAGCCGAAATCCCGAGCGTCCTTGGCGAGGGATCTCTAGGCAGTAATCATCTCGCGTTTCTCACTCGGTTCGAATTCGACGATGTATCCCGCCACCGCGCTCGCCGCGACCGTCAGCGGAGATGCCAGATACATCTGCCCCGGCCCGCTGCGGCCGGGGAAATTGCGGTTCTGCGCGCTGATCACAATCTGATCGGGCCGCGTCGACACTCCCGGCCCGGCGTTGATGCACGCGCCGCAACTGGGCTCGATCACGTGCGCGCCCGCCTTCTCGAAGATTTCCAAATATCCGCGGCGCACGCAGTACTCGCGTGTTTCCTGCGAGCCAAACTGAATATAGAACTTGCACGACTCCGCCACTCGCTTGCCCTGCTTGAGCGCATCGGCGAGCACCGCAGCGTACATGTCCATGTCTTCGTTCTTGCCCGCCGTGCAGGTGCCACCGTAGGCGATCTCGACGGGCACGGGCGTGTTCAACTCGCGCACGTATTTTCCGTTGCCGGGATCGCCGGGAGTCGCGACCATGGGCGTGATTTCGGCCGCATCGAGTTCGATCACATGCGCATACTGCGCGCCGGGGTCGCTGTACAAGCCCTCGATCATCGTCTCGGCTTTCTTGCGATCCATGCCGCGCCGTTCCACCAGAAAGTCGACTGCCTTCTTGTCGGGCGCGACGATGCCGGTAAATCCCCCAATTTCGGCGGCCATGTTCGTCATGGTCGCCCGCTCATCCACGCTGAGTTCTTCGATGGCCTCGCCCGCATACTCCATCACTTTGGCGAGGGCTTTGCCGCTGCGCACATAATCGAGGCTCAGAATCTTCAGGATGAAGTCTTTCGCCGTGACGTTTTCATGCCGCTTGCCGCGAATCACGATGCGCACCGACTCCGGCACCTTCACCCGCACATCTTTGGTGATCCAGCTATTGAACACGTCAGTCGTGCCGATGCCAAACGCCACGCAGCCGATGGCGCCTACGTGCGGCGTGTGTGAGTCCGAGCCGATGTTGAGCTGGCCCGGCAGGGCGTAGCTTTCGAGCACGATCGAATGGCAAATGCCCTCGGAACCCTTGCGGTCTTTCAGTTCTCCATGCAGCCTGATCCCCTGCTTCGCGGCAAAATCCATCTGCTTGAGCTTGAGCTGCGTGGCCAGATCAAGCAGGCCCAGCTTTTTCTTCTCTTCGGAGATGACTTCGTCGAGGAAGGTGAGGTGATCGCGGAAGAAGATGATCGAAGCGGGATCGTTCACCTTCGCGTCCTTGCCGACATACTGCTCGAAGAAGATGGCCGCCATCGGCGTGACGTACTCGTGACTGAAGCGGAGGTCGGCGCGGGCAAAGCCGGTATCGCCCGGCTTCACGCGGGCCACGCCAATTCCACCCTTCTCATTAATCATGTGCCGCGCAAGAATCTTCTCCGCCAAAGTCATCGGGCGTGCGTCGTTCTGTGTAGCGCGAGCCGCAGTTCGGTTCTCCGCGGCGCGGTTCGGCACGGCGCGATTCGGCACCGCATGGTTCTGTCCAGCCCGGTTCGGCGCCTCCTGTCCGCCTCTGAACGCCGTCCGAATCGGCGGTAGGACCACTTTCCCCTGCATGCGCGCCACATTGAACGGAAACAACCCGCCGTATTCAATCACCTGCCGCGTAATCTCATCCTCGCCCTTCGTGAACTCAGCTAACGCAATTTCTTCCCCGGCGCGAATCTTGTCGATCAAGGAAAAGTCAGTCGAAGTCAGCACGCCCAGGTTCTGGCAATTCTGCTTGTAGATGCGCTCGATGTTCTCGGCAATCACCACGCGAATGCCGGCGCACATCTCGGCATAGGGAGACTGCTCGCGGCTCGATCCCTTCCCCCGCCGTTTGCCGCTCACCGCGCAGACAAAGCCGCCGCGCTTGACGTCGCCGCGGCCAATTGGAGTCACGCTGCCGCACTTCAGCCCCACATACGGAATCTCGCCCAGTGTCTCGTCAAAGTAGAAACAGTAGTGCGCGGGGGTGATCTCGTCGGTGGAAATATCGTCGCGCAGCTTGGGATTGTTCGCCGGATTCTTCGTATCCCACGGCAGGTCTTCGCCCGCGAGCTGGCGCTTGATCAGCTCGGGATCCTCGGTGAGAAACAGAATGCGCCCTTGCAGGCGGACTTTGTCAGGACGCTTTTCGATCTTGCGTTCGAGCAGAGAATTGATCACGTTGAACCCACAGAAAAAAGGAGTAAGGACCGCAGCCGGAAGCGGTCCTGAGTAATTGTAGCGCGGCGCTTGTGTGGCGCGGGCACTCCTGCCCGCGAGTGCCCCACGTCCCGCCGCCCTTGCGGGACGTGAGGGTGGGGACAGAAGCCCTCGTAAGTCTCCTCCGAGCGAGCGTAGCGAGTCGAATGGGTCCGGTCGGCGAAGCTCGACAGCCTTCTCGCCCACGCACAAGCCGGACGATGCTGCCCTCGTGAGGGGTGGCATGAACAGCCCCGGAGGTAAGTCGGGGATAGGCTCGATAGAATAGGGCCAAGGTCCCCGAAGCGGACGGCGCGACTCGCCGCCTCGGATAAGAGCGTTTGGTTTTTTCTAAGGAGCCACATGCAGGAACTCACGCCGCAACGCAAGCGCGAAATGAACCGCCTTCTACGCAAGGTTGTCGCGTTCTTCGATAAGGAAACTCTCTACCCGAGGGGACACGTATTCCTCGACAAGGTCGTTCTCGCTCATGTCTCGAAAGCCCTCAACGTGGCGCAGGCCGTAATGGCCCTGATCGACGCGGGCTTTCCGGAGGAAGCGTTCGGCCTGTCAAGGACAATGCTCGAAATCGCGCTTAACTTGCGGTTCATCACGAATCGCTATTCAGAGCAGCGCGCAAAAAGATTTGTCCACTACATCTCTCGCTGGAAGATCGAGCTGCTACGCCGAACCTTGAAGCACTTCTACAAAATGGACTCCGACGGGAAATTCATTCTCGACCACAAAGGAGACAAGATCCCTCTGTACAAGAAATCTGAACTGAAAAAGCTCTTGAGGGATTACAAGAAGCACACCAAGTTTGCTCGCAAGTACCCAAACCGGACGTCCTGGACTGAAACACGAAACCGCAAAAGCAAGGGCGGGGCATGGATGATGGCCATGGAACCTGACCGATTCGAGTCGGTTAATGGCGTGCCGCTAAGGTGGGAGTTCGACTACGACTGGATGTACTTCTGGACCTCGCAATATGTCCACGCGACCGTCGTGAGCATGGAGCCGGCACACGCAACCCGGCCACTCTATCCATTCGTAGTTCGCAAGCCCTTTGAAGGTGGCCCGGGCAGAGCTGACATGGCCGTTTTTAACACTGCCGTGCAATTGAACAAAATCCTGCTCATGTCCTTCCGTGCCCTTGGTCAACCTTTCCGGCCCAAGTTAGCGGATCCGCTCGGTGACTTCCTCATCCGAATGGTGAGAGATGACCCTCAGGCGACGTTCCAATTGAAAACCCTCGAAGATACGAGCCGCGGCGCGCTGCCGTAGGAAGGGAGACCGCTACGGCCAGCGCTGCGAGCCATGCAACACCCTCGCAATTTCGACGAATTCGTCCTTCACTCGATACACGACAATAAACGGCAGCGGCGTAAATACTAGCTCGCGTGTGCCGCTCTGCCTTCCCTGGCGTCCTTGATTGGGGAACTTTGCGAGCGACATGATGCCGTCGTAAATGGAATGTGCAACGCGGTCGGCAGCTGGGGGATTCTGTTTGCGAATGTACCCAACGATGGCCGCGAAATCGGCGGCGGCTTCAGGGGACCAGCGAATGGTCATCAAGACTTGAGAATGCGCTCCATCTGGCGGCGCACTTCTTCATGCGATACGAATTTGCCGGCGTCCAGCGAGGCTAAGCCCTTCTGCACTTCCTGCCGGAACCATTCTTCGTGCTCCAGATAATTGGAGACCAGCTCTTGCACGACCTGGTTTGCGCCCTTGCCCGCCTCAGAGGCAATTCGTGCGAGGCGTGCCTCAAGGTCGGGTGCTAACGAGATTTCCATAAGGCATATTGTAGGCGGTGACCAGCCGATCTCCAACCGAATTCAGGTGGTGTGCAATTTGGCTTACGCGCTAGGCTGGTTGAGCCTGAGATCCTTCACTTCGCCTGAAAAACGGCTACGTTCAGGATGACGCCCTAGTGGAAAGGGTCAAACAGTACTACTACCCGAAATCATCGCTCGTAAATCCGCGGATCGGGCAGCGCCTCCAGGCCGCGCCCGGCAAAGATGTCCTGAAACTCGTGCACTAACTCGTCATGAATGATGCCGTTCGAGGCCAGGGTCTCGCGGCTATTCAGCTCAAATGCCGAGCCATCGAAGCGCGTCACCTTGCCGCCGGCTTCTTCCACGATGAGCACGCCCGCGGCGGTGTCCCAGGGATTGAGGTTGAACTCCCAGAATCCGTCGAAGCGGCCGGCCGCGACCATACACAGGTCGAGCGCGGCCGAGCCGGCGCGGCGCACGCCGTGGGAGTGCAGCGTGAGCTGGTGATAGAAAAAAATGTTGGGATTCTTGTGGCGCTTGTGGCTGGGAAATCCCGTGCCCAGGATGCTTTCTTTCAGCTTGCGCGTTTTCGAGACATAAATGGGTTCGCCGTTGAGGTGCGCGCCTCTTCCCTGCTCCGCCGAAAACAGCTCATTGCGCGTGGGATCGTAAATCACGGCGGCGATCCGGCGCGCGGGCGTGCGCTGTTCAACGGCCATCGACACGCAGAACACGGGAAATCCATGGGCGAAATTGGTGGTGCCATCGAGCGGATCGACGTACCAGCGGTACTCGCTGCCGCGGTCGCTGAGTCCCTGCTCTTCGCCCAGGACGTCGTGTGAGGGCCAGTGCTGGTGAATGCGCTCCCGAATCAGCTTCTCCGAGGCGCGGTCGGCGGCGGTGACAAGATCGGCCTCGCCTTTGTATTCGATTTTCAGATGCTGATGGAAGTAATGGATCAGCAGCGCGCCGGCCTCGCGAGCGATAGCGGACATTGTAGGAAGGAAATTGTCGGGAGTTTTGGGCACTGGGCTTCGGGCTTCAGCTGCCGGACTTCGGCTATTGTAATTCAGACGCTCGATCAGGCTGGTCGCTTGGGCTCAAGGGAAGCCCGCAGCCCTATTTTTTCTTTGCGCCATCCTCGGTGATGTACATGATTTCGTGCTTGAAGATGAACAGATTGGGGGCGCCTTCGCGGGTCAGGCGCACCATGTGGCGGTCGTAATATTCGATCCAGCCGCGCACGATCTGACCATCCATCAGCTTGATACTGACGGGCGTCTGCTTCTCGCCCAGACTTTTGAGAAAGTCGGCCTCTTCGAAGGTCTCTTCCGGAGGCGGTGTGCGGCCCTGCTTGTTGGGCTTCCCCTTGGCGCGGAAAGGCATGTCGGCATTGTACCGCAGTGAGAGTGCAGCGGGCTTCGATCTCGCTCCGGGCGTGTCGAGGGTTGTTCACGGCAAAATGCACAGGTCCTTCGTCGGGCGGCAAACGCCCCTCCCCAGGATGACAAGGTCTTGTCTTAGAAGCTTATGTGCAGGCCGAACTCCAGTTGGCGCGGAGTTCCCTGGGCGTAGGTTCCCGACTGGAAGGTGGAGCGAAAAGGCGTGAGGCTAGAGGATCCCGCCGAGACTCCGCCCACGGCATTCGGCGCCAGCAGGCCATTGGGGCCGGGAACGAGGGAAGCGCCCGGCAGATTCCCAGGCTGGAAGGCGCTCCAGGAGTTTAAGACGTTGTAGAGCGTCGCGCTCGGCTCCACGGTGAACCGATCCTTAATTTTGATCGGCCAGGCGGCACGCAAATCCATGGTTTTCAGCCAGGGGATTCCCGCGGCTTCGGGGGCGACATTGCTGACCACGGGCATGACCCAGCCCAGGGCAACCATTTCATCCTCCGTCATGACCGGCGTCCCGGAAATGAGTCCGGGGCAGCGGAAACGATCCGCGGATGATACGCCGTTGGCTACCAGGCAGGCGCCCGCGGGAGTCAACAATCCGCCATACGTGTGGTTATAAGTGTTGATGACTCTTTGCAGGCCATAGATGTTGGCGCCGCGCTGGAACTCGCCGATATTCGTTCCCGGCAGCGGCTCGGGGGCAGCGGCAGGATTCAGGCCGGAGCCCAGCCAGTCCGTAGCGAAGATTTCACCCCCGCTGGTCAGTTCGGGGAGCAGCAGATTCTGGGGAAGCGGACTGAAGAAGTGTGAAACCAGGCTGAATGTGAAATGGAAGGGCAGATCGAAAGTCCCACCAAAGGTGATTTGCTGCCTGCGGTCCATAGCGTCCGGACCGGTGAAGCGCGTGGGATCGTCATTGTCCACGGCCAGGTTCACAAAATCCTGATCCTGCACCTGGCTGATGAATTTTGAGTAGGTATACGAGGCCTGGAAGTTGGCCTGCTTCACAACGCCCAGAGTCTGATTGAGCCGCTGCGACAGCTTGATGTGGTATCCGGTATACACGGAGCGGCCGTCAGGAAACAGCATATCGACGCCGCCCACCGCGCCCACATTGCCGGTCAGTGGATTGGTTCCCGGAAATGCGCAATAGGAACAAGGGCCGCCGCCGGTGACTGCCACGTTGGAATCCAGTCCGGCGACCGAGTAGGCGCGTTGCGCGCCCGCCTGACCGAGGTTGTTGATCATGCAGGTAACTTCATCGAATCCGGCCGGGCAGCCATTGGCGACTTGCGCTGCGTCGCGAGCGGCGAGGGCATTGGCCTCATTGAAGCTGCGGGCGGCGCCGCTGTGGTTGATGTCGCCGCCCAGCAGGTAATGCAGGCCGATGTTGCGGACGTAGTCCACGCTGATGGTCGTGCCCGGGCGAAGCTCCTGCTCAATGCCCAAGTTCATCTGCACCGAACGCGGCGTGCGGTAACCGGGATAAAGCAATGCGTAGCTGGGACTGAGCGCGGTCAGCGCCGTGCCGACGAAGTTGGCATTGGGCTGCGATGTGCCGAGGCTGGAAGCGGCGGATTGAAAGGCATTGCTCAGTGCGAGAATTTGGGGGGCAACGGTGGAGATGGTGCCGCCGCAAAAATTGGGCTGGACGGTGGTCGCACTTACCGCGGTGGCCGCTCCTCCGGCGATGGAAGAGCCGGGGACCACGCTTGAAGGCCAGACGAAGGGTTCGGCCAGGCCTGCCGCGCAAACCTGGGGAGCGTCGGCAAAAATTCCCTTGGCCAGGCGCGCAGGACCGTCACCCAGCACATTGCTCCACAGCGAGCCGGCGTAGTAGAGGCCAGCGCCGCCGCGGATTACAGTCTTGCCGTTGCCTCCGGCGTCCCACGCGAATCCCAATTGCGGGGCGAAATTGATATTGGGATTACGGACCTGTCCGCCATAACCGGGATTCCACTGATTCAATACCGGCAAACCGCCCAGATTGCTGTCGGTGAGGCCGGTGTCGCGGAGATAATGCATGCCGTAGGTGAGAGTGAACTTGTCGGTGAGTTTCCAGACGTCGCCGACGTAAGCTTCCAGGCGATTGTCGGGGCCCAGTCCGGCGCCGGGAAGGCCGAAGAGACTCTTCGCCGTATAGGATCCGATTGCGTTCCCCAGACTTACGAAATCGGCAGGATACGAAGTGGGATCAGTCGAGGCCGCGTTAGCGAGCGTGATCGTGCCCACCTGGGGAAACTCGGAAAACGCAGCCAGTCGCGCGGCTTCGAGGCGGGTATAGGCAGCGCCGAAACGGATGATGTGGCTGCCCAGAACGCGGGTGCCGTCGTAGCGGCCGGCATAGTCGGATTGAATATCGCGCTGCGGCCCGAGCCAGCCGGGGCCGCCGCAGTAGGCGCCGCCCTGGCTGAGTTCACAATTTCCATCGGTGCCGGCCCCGATGTTCAAACCCAGGCCGGGAATCGGATTGGCGATGCCCGTCAGCGCGCTGGTGGCGTCGTTGACGGAGCTGCGCTGATTCAGATACTCGAAACGCAAACTGTGCACATACGCGCCGGCATTGAAGTCGACGCCCAAGGCGCCAGTAAGCACGTTGTTGTCGCTGTGCAGATCCTGAGCGGAGCTGAAGGAGCTGAACGGGCGGAGGTCGCTGTTCTGAAAGAAATTCACGCGCAGGAACGCGCGCGTGCTGCGGCGCATGTTCCAATCGATTCGCTCATCGGTGTTGAAGTCGCGATAAGGTTCGGGCAGGCTGATGCCCAGCCCATCAAAGGGATAGACAAACGGCTCAGCCGTGGTCAGGTTTTGCTGCGAGCGTTCGGCGTCGGCGAACCAGAAAACCCGGTCTTTGATGATGGGTCCGCCGGCGTCTCCGCCATACTGTTCGCGCTGCATGGAACCCGTTGGCGTTCCCGGCAGCTTAGCCGCGCCCTGATCGCCGCGGTAAACGCCAAACACGCCCCCATGGACCTCGTCGCCGCCCGAGCGCGTGATGATGTTGACGGCGCCGGAAGAGGTTGGCCCCGTGGAAAGGTCGAGCAACGATTGCGAAACCTGGAATTCGAGAATGGCCGAAGGTGGAATGTTCTGGGTCGGCGCGCCGACCGTCACGTCGCTGATATCGACACCATCGACCATGATCTGCGTCTGCCGGCCATAGTGGCTGAGCAGCGAAATGGCCGCAATGCCGTTCTTCGCCGGATCCAGAACTCCGCCATCCTGGATTTGCACGTTGGGCTCGAACTGGGCGAGATCAAATATGTTTCGGCCGTTGATGGGCAGAGTTTCAACCAGCCGGGGGTCGATCACTCTCTGCACGCTGGGCTGTTCGATGTTGACGGCCGTTCCAGCCTGCCCCGGCCTCTCCGGCCCGACCTGAAGGGTCACATTGGCCGTGGTCGTTCTTCCGACACGAACCACCACCGCGAGATGAACGACACCGAATCCCTTGGCGTTCACGCGCACCGCGTAGTCGGCGGGCTGAGTGGGGCCCGATGAATACAGCCCCTGGGAAGAGCTGGTGACGTGAAACTTCGCTCCCGTGGCCTGGTTTGAGAATTCGACATCCGCCCCGGCTACCGCGGCGCCCTTGGAGTCAGTCAGGAAGCCGGCAACACTGCCGGTAGCCACGGTCTGGCTCAACATCAGGCGTGGAACGAATAGCAGGGCGAGAACCGCAAGCATGAAAGAACCGCGCTCGAACCTGGAGCGGAAAATCGCAAATCGGTGATGGGGAATGATCACGGCCCCTTTCCAATGCAAAAAACGGAATTCCAGAGAATATCAGACTTTCATGGCGCTAGCGCTGCTTGCCCCGTTCAGAACTCGGACTTCCCGGTGTAATAGCCGGCGCGATGGCGCACGCGGTAGGAAGACGCG
>Ga0187782_10004491_pt1 | contig 10450 bp, 7 predicted proteins | sample 0715_SJ02_MP15_2_FD_132454 | JGI IMG/M metagenome (GOLD analysis project Ga0187782, IMG submission 132454) | Tropical peat soil microbial communities from peatlands in Department of Meta, Colombia - 0715_SJ02_MP15_20_MG | ecosystem: Environmental > Terrestrial > Soil > Wetlands > Peat | place...
CAAATTGCCGGTTGACATCCTGATGGCCGAGAAAGTCGGAGAACTGAAGGCGCAGATCATCGAGCGCGACGGCAAGATCCTCATGGTGAAGGACTGCCCCAAGCACGGTCACTTCGAAGACGTGATGTCGATCGACGTCGATTTTTACCGGCACCTCGAGCAGACCTTCCCCGGACGCGATATCCTTTCGCACGCCGACAAACATCTGCATCACCACGGCACAAGCACCGTGAAGTGGGGCCGCGGCGCGGTCCTGACCATCGACCTCACCAACCGCTGCAACATGATGTGCGATCCCTGTTTCATGGACGCCAACCAGGTGGGCTTCGTCCATGAGCTGACGTGGGAAGAAATCAAGACCATGCTGGACAACGCGGTTTCGCTGAAGCCGCGGCGTCAGCTCTCGGTGCAGTTCTCAGGCGGCGAGCCGACGCTTTCGCCTTACTTCCTCGATGCGGTGCGCTACGCCCGCAAAGTCGGCTACAACAGCGTTCAGGCGGCGACCAACGGCATCGAGTTCGCCAAGAGCTTCGAGTTCTGCCAGCAGGCGGCGGAAGCGGGGCTGCGTTACGCCTACTTGCAGTTCGACGGCATGGGCAACGCCGCCAACGCGCACCGCAAGGTCGGCAACCTGTATGACGTGAAGCTGCAGGCCATCGAGAACCTGTACAAAGCCGGCGTCGATATCGTGCCGGTGACCACCATCGTCAACGGCATCAATAACGAGCAGGTAGGAAAGATCATCAAGTTTGCGCTCGACAATCCGAGGATCATGTCGTTCTGCTCGTTCCAGCCGGTGTCGTTCACCGGGCGCGACGAAGCCATCACCGACGAACGGCGCCAGGCGCAGCGCTACACGCTCTCCCACCTCGCCCATGACGTTAAGAACCAGACTGGCCTGGGTGAACCTGCCCGCGACTGGTTCCCGCTCTCGTTCATGTCGACCTTCTCCGACTGGGCCGACCTGGTGCATGGCCCGGAAGCGCAGTGGGGACAAATGAGTTGCGGCTGCCATCCCAACTGCGGCGTGGGCATGGGCATCATGGTGGACAAGGAGACCAAGGAGGCCGCGCCGATCACTGCGTTCCTCAACGCCGACCAATTCGCCAAAGACGTGCAGAAGGTCACTGACGCCGCCCGCGGACGCACACTCTCCCTGCTGGGCATGGCGCTGGCGGTAGTGCGCAACTACGATCCCTTCAAGACGACCACCCACTTCACCATCTTCGACCTGCTAATCAAGCTCGATAAGAGCTTCGGCGCCAGCAAGAAGGCGCGCAGCGGCGCCTACGGCAAGGTCACCGGCGAGCGCACGCTGGAAGATATCGAGAAGCGCCGCAAGGACCGCTGGAACGTCCTGTTCATCGCCGGCATGTGGTTCCAGGACCTGTTCAACTACGACTTCCGGCGCACGGAGCAGTGCATCATTCCCTACGCCACGCAGGAAGGCGAGATTTCATTCTGCGCTTACAACACGGGCATCGGCTGGCGGAACATTATCGAGAAGATGCACATGACCGCCACCCTCACCAAATGGTACGAGGAGAACGGACGGCACGAGATCTTCGCCGGCGGCAAGCGGGTCAACCTGGATTCGCCCGACGTAATCACTGCCGGCAAGGTGCTCAAGATCAACCAGGAACTGGTCACCGAGAAGGAGCAGGACGACCTCGACCGGCTGGGTATCGCCAAGAACGCACGCGAGGAAAAATTCCGGGCGCGCGACGCAAAACAGAAGAACGCGAATGACGAGGAGATGATGAAGCTCTACCGCAAGGTGGTCCTGAAGGACCCGACGGCGGAGAACTTCGTGTCGCTCAATTCGCTGATCGCTCCCAAGCCGGTCCAGGCCACTGAGCCGTTAGGTGAGGAAGTCCTGGGCGACTAGAGTATTCCGGCAAACAACGATTTCAGCAGGCCGCCGGGCTATCCGGCGGCCTTTTTAGCTAGTAAAATGCGAGGTTTGTGAGCACGATCGTGGTGCTCGCCATGGCGGGCGATTTCTAGCGACGCTCGCAAGACCGCATTGAACCCATCTCCGGACAATCCGGCGCATTCTGAACCGTCTGGGGACTACGTCTTCTGGCGGGTCGAGGGCAGCCTCCTGAACCTGACTGCGGTGCGCCCGCTGGGATACTTCACCTGGAACGCGCAAACCTTTCTGGAGCGGTGGCTGCGGCGCGGCACCATGGCCCTCATGGCGCTGGTGCGGCCTGTGCTCTATCTCACGCACCGCCGCGCGGCTACCCGAGTTTTGCATTCCGTGCTGCGCGGGATCAGTCGCGATCGCCTCGACCTGCTGGGAGCTGAGTACTTCGAGTACCGCCTAAAGCCCAAACTCAAGCCACACGGTGTAGCTCAGCTCAACGAGTTGCTGGCCAGCGGCGCGAAGGTCGTGCTGGTCAGCCAGGGACTCGACCACGTAATGCGGCCGCTGGCGGAACATCTGGGCGTGCGTTATCTGCTGGCCAACCGTCTGGAGCTTCGCGATGGCATGGCCACCGGGCGTTTGCTCGATCCGGTGATCCGTCCCCGCGGTGTGCTGGCGCGCATCACTGGCCTCAGCCCCAACGGACAAGTTCCGCTCGAGCGGCTCTGCCGCGATCTGGATTTTCCCAGCGTCGTGTTGCTCTCGGCAGTCACTTGCGCCAGGCGGCCGTCGCCGGCTCGGGTCCGCCCCGCCCTCTTTTTCGAACCCGGCAAGGCAGTGCGCCGGCTCTCTGTACGCGAGTCGATGGCCGGCAAACAAGTGCTGCTCATAGGCGTTACCGGATTCATCGGAAAAGTCTGGCTCGTGAACACGCTGCTGGACCTCCCCGAGGTCGGCAAGATCCACCTCCTGGTCCGGAAGCAGCGGGATGTTTCCGGTCTGGAGCGCTTCGAAAAAATAGTGGAAGAATCGCCGGTTTTTGAGCCGCTCTATCGCCGTTATGGCGATCGCCTCCAGGACTTCATGCGGGAGCGGGTTGAGGTCATTGAAGGCGACGTGAGCCAGCCGGGAATGGGGATGGAGCCCGCAGTCCAGCAGCGGCTGTCGCGCACGGTGGACGTGGTGATCAACAGCTCCGGGCTTACTGATTTCAATCCCGACCTGCGCGACGCCATCGCGTCCAACGTGGATTCGATCCTGCACCTGCTCGCGTTTCTGCGCCAGTCCGACCACGCCGCTCTCCTGCACCTTTCGACGTGCTATGTGGTTGGCTTTGTGGACGGACGCGTGCCGGAAGTCCTTACTCCCAATTACACGCCTCGTGGAATTCCGGGCTGGGATGCGGAGAGTGAAGTGGAGGTGCTGCGCCGGCGGATCGCTGAGATTGAAGCTGCCGCGGAAACTCCGGCCGTCACCGAACAGCTTCGGCAACAGGCGCTGCACAAAACCACAGCCGCCAAGGATCTGCACGGCGCCGCACTCGAGAACCAGGTGCGCAAGAACCGCATCCGCTGGCTCCGCAATGCGTTGGTTGGTGCCGGAACACGGCGGGCGCGCGAGCTGGGCTGGCCCAACACTTACACCTTCACCAAGAGCCTGGCGGAATCTCTGCTTGTGAAGCGCGGATCGGGACTGGCCATTGTCGTCGTGCGGCCATCGATCGTGGAATCGTCGGTCGAAAAGCCCTTTCGCGGGTGGAATGAAGGCATTAACACTTCGGCGGCGCTGTCCTATCTGCTGGGCACATTTTTTCGCCAGCTTCCGACCAACGAGCGCAAGTGCCTGGACCTGATCCCGGTGGATACGGTCACCCGCGGCATAACGCTCATCGCGGCCGCGCTGGTGCGACGCTGTCACCAGCCGCTCTATCAGCTGGCGACGTCGGTCTCGAATCCCTGCAATATGCGGCGCTCCATCGAGCTCACCTGCCTGGCGCACCGCAAGTACTACCGCGCGCAGGAGGGGCTGGAATACTGGCTGCGCCTGCGCTTCGACACCATTCCGGTTTCGAAGGAACGCTATGTCCGGTTCTCGGCGCCGGGCCAGCGGGCGATCATTCAGGCGATCCAGAGGATCATGTCGCCTGTCCCTCTGAAACAGCCGGTGCTGGCACGCGCCGAGCGCAACCTGGAAAAACTGGAGAAGTTGATCGAGCTCTTCGAGCCCTTCATCCTGCACAACGAGCATGTCTTCGAGGGCGAGAATGCCGAGCTGCTTTCCGCCGCTCTTCCCCAGGAGGAGCAAGCCGAGTTTGGATACGATCCGCGTGCCATCGATTGGTACGAGTTCTGGATTGACGTTCACATTCCCGCCTTGCGCAAGTGGACCTACCCTTTGATCGAAGGGCGGACGGTGGAATACGAGTCGCGCCGCCAGTTTCGCCTGCTCGGATCCGGTCCCGTTCAGGGACCGGGCATGCGCGGCGGTGTGACAATCGATACGGGAGTGACGTGGCCATCTTCCTGACCGGTTCGACCGGATACATCGGCGCGCATGTGGCCGCGGGGCTGCTGGAGCGGCACGGCGAGCGGATGAACCTGCTCGTTCGCGCCCAGGATGAGCATGAGGCCGAAGTGCGGCTGTGGAAGTCCATGCAGCTTCACTTTTCTTTCCCGCAGTTCCACGAATACCTGCGCACGCGAATCTCGATCTTTCGCGGCGACCTGACGGACTCACGGTTTGGTCTGTCAGCCGAAGAGTACGCACGCCTTGCGCAATCGACGGATTCCGTCATCCACTGCGCCGCATCGCTCAATCGCAAGTCGGAGAAGGCCTGCCTGAACGTCAACCTGCGCGGCACGCTGGAGGTGATCAAGCTGGCTGCGGCCGCGCGCGACCATCACGGCCTGCGCCGCTTCAGCCACGTCTCCACCGTGGCGGTGGCCGGGCACCGCTTCAACGAGGTCGTGCAGGAAGACGATGCCATCCAGTGGGACCGTTCAGATTACGATCCTTACGCCCGCACCAAGAAGTTCTGCGAGCACATGATCCGCGAGCTGCTGCCGGAGGTGCCGCGCACTATCTTCCGTCCCAGCATTGTGCTCGGTGACAGCCGCCACGCCGAAACCACACAGTTCGACATGGTGCGCGCCTTCGTGTTTCTCGCCGGGCTGCCTGTGCTGCCGTTTCGAGCTGCAGATAAGGTCGATATCGTCCCCGTGAATTACGTCGCCGACGCCGTGGTCGCGCTTCATCAGAAGCCGCGGCCGGACCACGAGATTTACCATCTTTCGTCCGGCACGCAGTCCCAGACCTACCGGGAACTGACCATGGCTTTGAATCGTGCGCGGGAGAAACGGCCGCCCATCTTCGCGCCTGGCCTGGAAAAACCGTTCACGGCCACGGTCAACTGGCTCGCGAACCGCGAGGGACGAATGGGCCGCGCGGCATCGCTGATGAAGGTGTTCATGCCCTACCTGGTGTGGAACACGGTCTTTGACAATATCCGTGTAGTGAGCGAACTCGGGACATCGCCACAGCCTTTCTCGGAATACAGCTACCCGCTGCTGAAGTTCTCCACGGAGAACCACTTCAGCTATCGCTACAAGGAGTGGCCCACCGTGCCATCTCAGCAAAGCAAGGTCGAGTTTGTGGGGACCCCCATGGGAGGCTCACTGGCATGATGGATTTTGTGCTGGAGGCGTGGGTTAGCAGTCTGATCGAGCTCTCGCGGCTGCAGTGGATGTTCGGCATGGGCCAGCCGTGGCGTCCGGGCGAAAAACTCCGTTTGCTGTTCGCCGGATACAACGGCACGCGCAACACCGGCTCTGACGTGCGCGTGGAAGAGATGCTGCGCCAGGTGCGGCGCGTGTTGGGAGCGGAGAACATCGCGCTCAGCGTGATGACCCAGAACTTCGAGCGAAGCAGGGGCTATTTCGGCGACGCCCGCCAAGTCCATTTGCCCGATATCTTTCCGCCGTTTCTTTACCGCGAAGTCCGCCAGCAGCACGGCGTGATCGCGTGCGAAGGCTCGATGTTCAAGAGCAAGTTTGCCAACGCGCTGACCACCATGATGATCGGATCGCTTGGCATCGCCGCCGCGCAGAACAAGCTCTCGGTCGGATACGGGGCCGAAGCCGGCGATATGGACAGGCTGCTCCGGGCCATGTGCCGCCGCTACTGCGGCGAATCGATGGTCATCACCCGCAATACAGAGTCGCGCAGCATACTCAGCGCGCTCGCCGTGCCCACCGAACTCGGCACCGACACCGCATGGACCTTCGAGCCGCTCGGTCCCGACTATGGCCAGAAGGCTCTGCGAGCCATCGGCTGGGACGGCGTCAAGACCGTGCTGATCGTCTGCCCGATCAATCCCTTCTGGTGGCCGGTCAAGGCGTCGATCGCAAAGTACCTCTTGCGGGTCACCACCGGCGCTTACAAGTCGAGCCACTACCGCACGGTTTACTTCCACCATGCCGGTGCGACGGTGGACGCCGCGTACACTCGCTACCTGACCGCCATCGGGAATGCAGTGGATGCCTTCACGAAAAAGCACAACGTCTTCCCGGTCCTGGTGGCGACCGAGCGCCTGGACCGCGACGCCTGCGAGCGCATCTCCGCCCGGCTCGGTGGCGCTCCCGTGCTCACCTCCGACATGTACGACATGTACCAGTTCGTGAGCATCCTCCGCGCCGGGCACATGATGGTCTCTTCGCGCTATCACGGCATCGTGACTTCGATGCCGGGACTGGTGGCGTCGGCCGGCATCACCATGGACGAGCGCATCCGCAATCTGATGCACGAGCGCGGCCACGATCATTTGCTGCTGGAGGTTGACGATCCCGATCTGGAGCCCAGGCTCGTCGACATCATGGAAAGGCTGTGCACCGAGCGCGAGGCCATTCGCGACGCCATCGCCCGTACCGTGGTGAAGAATCTGCGGACTATGGCGCGCATGGGCGTGTATCTCGAAGAGAACGTGCAGCAGTGCTATCCGGAGTTCCCCCTGCGGACGGGCAAGCTTAGCTGGGAAGACTATTTGCCGCCGCTCAGTCCCACGCTGTGCAACCTGGCCGAGACGTGCGCCGCATGAACTTCCTGGAGAACATATTCGACCGCTTGCGCCGGAGCACCGAGCGTCCGGTGCTGCAGCAGATCGACGCTGGCAAGCTGCATGCGAGCAACGACCGCCAGGTGCTGGGACTGGTGCATGCTGCCAGGACCTTTCTGCTGGGCGCCGGTTTAAGGAAGGGTGATCGCTGCGCATTGCTCGCTGGCAACGACGTGCGCTGGGCCGCTCTGGACCTGGCTGCCATGGCCGAAGGCATCATCGTCGTGCCGCTCTATGCGCGCCAGTCGCCGAAGGAACTCGCGGGGATGATGAAGGATTGCACGCCTTCGCTGATCGTCTGCGACGACTCGGGGCTGCGTGATGCCGTCGCTCAAGCCTGGCCGCAAATGCCGCACGCAGTTTTGTTCGAGGAGATCTTTGTTCGCGGGTCTGGAGTTGCCGACGATGGCCGGGGTCCGGCCCCGCTCGCCGACGCCGATCCCGTCACCATCATCTACACGTCCGGCACTTCCGGCGAACCCAAGGGTGTGGTGTTCAACGTTCGGAACCTCAACCACATGCTGGGCTGCACGACGCAACGGCTAGACTTGCTGATGGGCGCCGCTGCCCAGCCCGACCGCGTCTTTCACTACCTGCCATTCTGTTTTGCGGGGTCCTGGATCCTGCTTCTAAGCTGCCTGTCGCGCAATGCGGTCTTGACGATCAATACCGATCTCGACCGCCTCAAGCAGGACCTCGAACTCGCCGCGCCGGATTATTTCTTGAACGTTCCGACCCTGCTGGAGCGCGTGCGGGCGGGCATCACCGGGCAGATCAGGAAACGCGGCGGAGCTGCACAGGCGATCTTTGATCACGCTCTGAAGGCTTACCTTCAAGGACATGCCGGAAAATCCGGCCTGCGGGAAGTGTTCTGGCTGATGCTGGCGGGCAGGCTGATGTTTCCGAAGATCCGCGCCGGCATCAGTCCGAACCTCAAGGCGCTGATCTGCGGCTCAGCGCCCCTGGCGGTAGAAACGCAGCTGTTCTTCATAATGCTCGGCATCCCCGTGCTGCAGGTTTATGGGCTCACTGAAACCACCGCCATCTGCACCATGGACGATCCGCAGCAAGTCGATCCGGGAAAAGTCGGCCCAGCGATATCCGGCGTCGAGATGACGGTCGGCGAGAACCAGGAAATCCTGGTGCGAGGTTCGAACATTTTTCCCGGCTACTGGAACCGTCCACAGGAAACCGCAAAGGTTTTGCGCGACGGGTGGTTTCACACCGGCGATCAGGGTGAAGTGGACGCCAACGGCAATTGGCGGATCATTGGCCGCATCAAGAACCTGATTATTTTGAATTCCGGCCACAACGTCGCACCCGAACCGCTCGAGGATGAACTCCTGCGACGCCTGACCGGCGCACAGCAGGTTGTGGTCGTGGGCAACGGGTGCAGCTTTCTCGCCGCCATTATTACCGGCACCTGCTCGCGGGAGGAGGTTGAGCGCGCGCTCGGGCAATTAAACCGGGAACTGCCGCACTACAAGCGCATCCGCGCGTTCCACCTGTCGCCGGAGCCTTTCAGCATTCAGAACGGCCTGCTTACCGCTAATGGCAAGCTCAAGCGTGATGCCATTGCGACACACTTCAGTTCTGAGATTGACGAGATCTACGCCGCCGGCGTGGGGTCAGCGAGACCGGCATGAAAAAACACCGTGGCGAGACCCTGTCGTGGGAGGCGATCGACGGCGTCATCGAACTGGTGCTGCACCACGAGCCGCTCAATGAAATCGGTTCGGCCACGCTCGGTGAACTGGAACAATTTATTGAAGAGCTGGAAATCGCAACCGGCCATGCCAGCGCGCTGATCATCTCCAGCGCGCTGCCGCAGGGATTCTGTGCGGGGGCGGACCTGCGTGAGCTCTACGAAAAAGGACGGCCGCTGCCCGTGGAAGAGCGCGTTGCCGGTGTGCGGCAGTTTCTGGAGCGCATCCACCGGGTGTTGAACATCATTGATGCCTCGCCGCTCACCACTATCGCCGCCGTGCACGGTGTCTGCTTCGGCGGTGGCTTTGAACTGGCGCTGGCCTGCGACCTCATCGTCGCCGACCGGATGGCTCGCTTCTGTTTCCCCGAACTGCGGCTCGGCCTGATTCCCGGTTTCGGCGGAGTCCCGCGTCTGAAGCGTGATGTGGGCAACGCCGTCGTGCGCGACCTGCTGCTCACCGGCCGCAGCTTCAACGTGCAGAAGGCGCAGGCGATCGGTCTGGTCGGCCAGGTGGCGGGGGAAGGTGAGGCGCTGCGTATCGCCCGCTCGACCGCCGCGCAGATCGGCAAGTTCGACCGCCACGCCAGCGTCGCTGCCAAGCAGTTCATCAAGCCGATTCCTTACAATGAGCTGCGCCGCGAGATTGAAATCTTCTGCACTCTTTTCGCTCGGCCGGCAGTTGAGGAAGCGCTGCACAAGTTTGTCGAGAGCAGGGATCTGCAGCCGTATTTGCCGTGATCGGCCCTCTTACATTCCGGCAGGGAGCCGAAGCAGGATGAGCAAGAAGGAGCAATCATCCACAACCAGGCATCTTCTGAGTGTTGGCTTCTACGTCGTAGGTGTTTTCTGGTTGGCTCTGGTTTGGGGTGGAGTGAAAGCTGTTTCCACGCCTGACACCGGCAGGCACTCTCATTTGCGTGGCTGGATTTTGCTGGCTGTGGCCGTAGGAGCGATGCTTGCGACCATGAATCACTGGGTTAAGTACCTCCGTGTAGTTCTCGGCGGTGGCATCCTGGGTGGTCTGCTTGCGACGAGTTCCGGACATCTCCTAAACGGTGGTAAGCCCTTCCCGCGCGTGCTTGCCGCCGGGTTCACGGTAGTCCTGGTCGGTTGCAGCGTGATCTCGCAGAGCTTGGCCAAACGCAAACTCACGATCTTTGATCGTGTTGTGCTGGTGGCTTTCCTGGCGGCATTTGTTGGCGGGTTCGTCAAAGACACACCGATATCGGCCCTCGTAGGGGTTAGCCTAGGATTCACCTGTCTTTTTGCTGCATGGCTATACAACAGGTTGTCGTCCATTCGAGAGGAGAGGGGACGGACCTGCCATTCATAAGTTACATTCGATCTGCGCTTGGCGGGGCCCGCGGCCCGGGTAACCGACGAGGAGGAGAGAACCGTGCCTACCCTGGAGCAAACCACGGGTGAAGTCCTGGAACTCGCTGCCACGCACTTCAAGGTGCCGCGCGAGAAACTCGGTCCTGACGACGATTTCTTCGAGAAGCTGAAGATCGACAGCCTGCAGGCGCTGGAGTTGCTCACCCGACTCGAAAACCACTTCCGGGTCGAGCTGCCCGACTACGAGATGCAGGGCGTCACCAGCTTCCGCGCGCTGGCGGAACGCATTCAATCGCGGCTGTGACGAGCACCCACCACGGAGTCACAGAGACACAGAGGTTGTCGGACTTGGTTTTCTCTGTGCCTCCGTGTCTCCGCGGTTGATGTTAGACCTTCATCAATACGAATCGCTGGGAGCGGCGCTGCG
>Ga0187782_10004492_pt1 | contig 10449 bp, 8 predicted proteins | sample 0715_SJ02_MP15_2_FD_132454 | JGI IMG/M metagenome (GOLD analysis project Ga0187782, IMG submission 132454) | Tropical peat soil microbial communities from peatlands in Department of Meta, Colombia - 0715_SJ02_MP15_20_MG | ecosystem: Environmental > Terrestrial > Soil > Wetlands > Peat | place...
CATGATCGCCGGCACCTACACGCCCTTCACGCGCCTCCTCGAGCCCGCATGGGCGATCGGCCTCACCGCCTCGGTGTGGGGCGTCGCGGGCGCGGGCATCGCCGGTAAGCTGTGGCGGCCGCGCGGCGGCGGAGCCTTGAGGCGCCGGGACCTTGTTGGGCTCCGCCCGGACGTGATCGCGGCGGCCCACGCGCACTCGATGTATGGAAAATCGTGGGCCAGTCTCGGGCGATTGCTCGATCCCATCACGCAAGATGCCTGCGCGTTTTATGAAGACCATGCCGTTTTCGCGGATTACACCGGCGTCGTTTACGAAACGTCGGAAGGCGAGCGAATCGCGCAGGCGCTGGGGCAGCGCAAGGCGGTGATTCTGCGAAATCACGGATTGCTCACGGTCGGCCACACGGTGGAAGAAGCGGCGTGGTGGTTCATCACCATGGACCGGAGCTGCCAGGCGCAGCTTCTGGCAGAGGCTGCGGGAACGCCGGTGAAAATTGATGCGGGTCATGCGGCGGCGACTCGAGAGCAAGTGGGCACGCACCTGGCGGGGTGGTTCCAGCTTCAGCCGCTGCTCGCGAAGATTGTCCGCGAAGAGCCGGATTTGCTGGAGTAGTTTCGATTTCCTGGGAATTCCGCCGGGCGCATAATCGGCGCGCCGCACTGAGGGGTTGTATGGCGCTACTCGTGGTGGAGACTCCGCAAGCTCTAAGAAATTTTCTGGGGCGCGAGTTCGGCGTGACGGAATGGTTCACCGTCACGCAAGAGCGGATTGAACGGTTTGCGGAAGCCACTGAAGACCGCCAATGGATTCACGTGGACCCGAAGCGCGCGGAAAAGGAATCGCCGTACGGCACGACGGTCGCCCACGGTTTTCTGACGCTCTCCCTGCTCAGCCAATTCATGAAGCAGGCGATTCAGATTCGCGGCGGGGTGCGAGTGGTGATCAATTACGGTTTGAACCGGGTGCGGTTTCCATCGCCTGTGCGGGCCGGCGAGAAAATTCGCGCGCGAGTGAAACTCCAATCCCTCACCGAGCTTTCGGATTCCGTGGAAGCGATTTTTTCGTGCGCCGTCGAAGCCGAAAAGGCAGGAAAGCCCTGCTGCATCGCGGAATGTATCGTTCGCTACTATTCTTGAAAATCCATGCCGCCCGATGAAGCAGTCCCCGCGTGAGAATCTTCAGACCTTGCCGCTTTCGGCTGTTTGCAAAGATGCGCGCAAGAGAATTTGCGCCACGTCCGCGAGCGAGGCGAAGCGCGCGTCCTTCGTCAACCCGTGGTGATAGCGGTAGTAAATCTGCTGGACGATGACCGCAACCTTGAAACGGGCGAAGGCCAAATAGAAAGGCACGTGCGTCGTATCGCGTCCGGTGGCGCCGGCATAATGCGCGACGAACTGCGCGCGCGTGAGACTGCCGGGCAAGTTCGTCGGACTCCAACGGATCTTTTGCAATTCTTCGGGATCCTGGGGATCTACCCAATAAGCCAGGGCTGTGCCGAGGTCGCTCAGCGGATCGCCGATCGTGGCCATCTCCCAGTCGAGAACGCCGATGATTCTGGTGATGCCGGCGGGATCGAGGACCACGTTGTCATACTTGTAGTCGTTGTGGATCAGCGCGGAATCGTTGCTCGAAGGAAGATGCGCGACGAGCCAGGAAGAGATGCGCTCGACTTCGGGGAGTTCGTGAGTCCGCGAGCCGTGGTAACGCTCGATCCAACCGTGGACCTGGCGCTCGAGGTAGCCTTGCGGTTTCCCCAGATCGGCAAGGCCGATCGCCGAATAATTCAAGCTGTGCAGCCACGCCAGATTATCCACGAAAGATTCGCTCAGGCGTCGCGCGGTTTCCGGAGGGAGGTCCAGGCCGGGAGGCAAAGCCCTGCGAATGATGACGCCATGAATGCGTTGCATGACGTAGAAGGGAGCGCCCAAGACATCGGGATCGTCGCAGAAAAGCAGGACCTCCGGCGCGGGCGGATACGCGGCGTGAAGTTTCGCGAGCACGCGGTACTCGCGCCCCATATCGTGAGCGGATTTCACTTTGCTGCCGAAGGGCGGGCGCCGCAGGACCATTTCCCGGTTTCCGAGCCGCACGAGATAGGTGAGATTCGAATGGCCGCTGGGAAATTGCTCGACCGCGATGGGGCCTTCGGCGCCGGGAATGCGGCTCAGCAAAAACGGCTCGAGCGCCGCGAGATTGAGCTCTTCGCCTTGCCGCACAGCCGAGGGGTGGTCTTGAAAATCCGCCATGTCTTTCTCGAAAAGTTTCCGCGTCAACGATAAGTCAGCAGCGACGCGTCATCCAAATGCGGAAACGCGTTGAACGCGCTCAGTGTGAAGCGCTGGCCAGAAAACAGAAACTCGGTGTAAGAACAGTTGCGCGACATCCAGGCGACGCGCAGCGTATCAGAAGCGGAAAGATGCAAAGCGCGTTGGACCGCAACAGCAATCGGCCCGCCGGAACAGAATATCGCCGAACAATCGCCGTGCTTCGCGCTGGAAATGATTTTCGCGAGGCCGCGGTTCACGCGCGCGGTAAATTCGGCCCAGGACTCAGCGCCGGGCACGGTCAGCTCTCCGGCGACCCATCTGCCGATAATGACATCCACGATTTTTTGAAAATGTTTCGTGCGATCGGCCTCCGGCGACGCGTTCAGAAAAACCTCATGGAGATTGCGGATTCCAGGATCGCTTGCGAGCAATTTGGGCAGGGCATACTTCATCACCGCCTCGCCGTCATATTCGTCGAACTCCTCGATCACGACTGTTTCGGGAAGCTTGAGGCCGCCTGCGCGAGCAACTTCGCCCACAATTCGCGCGGTATCTATTTGGCGCACGCGCGGGCCTGAAAAGACGCGGTCAAAAGCGGTCTTGTGCCGCGCCCAATGTTCTCCGAGAGAGCGCGCTTGCTCTTCCCCAACGGCCGAGAGTTTGTCGTAATCCGGTTCGAGGTAGGAGGCTTGCGCGTGGCGGAGGAGTAGAACGCGGCTCATGCGGCGTTCCGCGGCCTATGCCGTCGCGACCTGGCCCTTATTGAAATCGGCAAACGTCTTCCCCTGCTCGGCGAGAGTTTTCAGCAGCGGCGCGGGCAGCCAGTGATCGCCATGCGCGTGATGGAATTCGTTGACGCGGTGAAGAACGTTTTTCAGGCCAACGGTATCGGCATACCACATCGGGCCGCCGCGATACGCCGGGAATCCGTAGCCATAGAGATAGATGATGTCTATATCCACGGCACGCAAGGCGAAGCCTTCCTCGAGGAGGCGCGCGCCTTCATTCACCAGAGCGTAGATGCAACGGTCCACGATTTCCTCGGCGGAAATTTTTCGCTGCGGGATTCCCGCGTTGGTGGCCCAATCGAGAACGAGTTTCGTGACTTCGGGATCGGGAGTGGGCTCGCGATTCTCATTGTATTTGTACCAGCCGGCGCCGGTCTTCTGGCCGTAGCGGCCCATTTCGCAGAGGAGATCCTCGGCGAGAGGATCGCGCCGGCCCGGCTTTCGCAGATGAGGATTCTCCTTGCGGATGCGCCAACCGACGTCGAGGCCGGCGAGGTCGCCTGTCGAAAGCGGGCCCATGGCCATGCCGAAATCGTAGAGCGCTTTGTCCACCGCTTCGATGCCGGCACCTTCTTCGACCAGGAACTGCGCTTCGCGGCGATAAGGGCCGAACATGCGGTTGCCGACAAATCCGAAACAGTTGCCGACGAGCACTCCGACTTTGCCGAGCTTTTTCGAAAGCTGCATGCAGGTGTTGAGTACTTCTTTGCTCGTCGCTTTGCCGCGGACGATTTCGAGGAGCTTCATCACGTTGGCCGGGCTGAAGAAATGCGTGCCGAGGACGAATCCGGGCCGCGTGGTGGCGGAGGCGATTTCATCAATGTTTAGAGTCGAAGTGTTGCTGGCGAGAATTGCGCCCGGCTTGGCGATGCGGTCGAGCTCCGCAAAAACCTGCTTCTTGAGGGCCATGCCTTCGAAGACGGCTTCGATGATGAGGTCGGCGGTCGAAAATCCGTCGTAGGTGAGCGTTGGCTTGATTCGCTGGAGGCGCTCGTCGGCGGATTGCTGCGAGAGGCGGCCACGCTTCACGGAATTTACGTAATTTTTCTGGATGTTGGCGAGGCCGCGATCGAGCGCGGCCTGGTCTGTCTCCTTCAGCACGACGGGAATGCCGGCGTTCGCGAGGACCATAGCGATGCCGCCGCCCATCGTGCCCGCGCCGACGACCGCAGCCGAATTCACCGGAATCACCGGCGTGTCTTTTGGAATGTCCGGAATCTTCGCGACTTCGCGTTCGCCGAAGAAGACGTGAATGAGCGCCTTCGATTGATCGGAGAAGAGACATTTGACGAAGCGCTCGCGCTCGGCTTTCATGCCTTCGTCGAAGGGCAGGCGAGTTGCGTCTTCGACGGCGTCAATCGCGGCGAGCGGCGCGATCAAATTGCGTTGTTTCTTTCGAGCCGTTTCGCGGGCGGCGGCGAAAAGCGGCGCGTTTTCAGCGGCCGTGCCGAGTTTTTCGTTGCGTTCGTGAGTTTTCGGCGCGGACTTGCCGGCGATCTCACGCGCGAAAGCAACGGCTCCTTTCAGCAAATCGCCTTCGATCAATTTATCCACGATGCCGAATCGCAGCGCTTCTTCCGTCGAAATGGGATTGCCTTCCGCGCACATTTCGAGCGCCTTCGCGATGCCCGCAAGCCGAGGCAACCTCTGCGTGCCGCCCGCGCCGGGTATCAGGCCGAGCTTCACTTCCGGCTGGCCCACCTGTGCGCCGGGAGAGGCGACGCGATAGTGCCCCGCGAGCGCGAGTTCCAATCCGCCGCCGAAGGCCGTGCCGTGAATGGCCATCACCACGGGCTTGCTACAATTTTCGATTTTCACGAGCACCGAGGGTAAATCCATCGTGCCGCTCGATTTTCCCGAGGTGACCTTCCCGAATTCCTTGATGTCCGCGCCGGCGACGAACGTGCGCCCGCCACCGATCAGCACGGCGGCTTTCACGCCGGCGTCTTTCTCGATTTGTGCGATGGATTCGGCGATTCCTTCGGGGACGCCGGGGCTGAGCGCATTCACAGGCGGATTATTGATGGTGATGACGGCGATGCCGTCCTCTTGCGTGAGTTGAACCAGATCGCTCATGGCAGTGCCTCTTTGGCGAAAAATTAAGCAGACTTGGCGGAGCTCGTCGCGGAGTCAACAGTGAATCGCGCGATGCGCTCGCGGTGAAAAGTGGCGTCGCCGAACATCGTTTCCGACGCCTTGGCCCGCCGGTAATACAAATGCAGGTCATTCTCCCACGTAAAGCCCATGCCGCCGTGCACCTGGATTCCACGGTTGCCGACGGTCCGACAGGCATCGCTCGCGTACATTTTGGCGATGGAAACGGCCACGGCGGCGTCCGGGGCGTGTTCCTCGAGCGCCCAGCCAGCGTAGTAAGCAGCGGAACGCGAACTCTCGGTTTCCAGGTACATATCAGCGCATTGATGCTGGACGGCCTGGAAAACTCCGATCGGTTTGCCGAATTGTTTGCGTGTCTTCGCATATTCAACAGTGATTTCGAGCGTGCGCTGCATGCCGCCGACCATCTCCGCCGAGAGAGCGGCAGTGGCGATATCGAGCGCTTTCGCGAGGCCGGAAGGGGCGCCTAATTTCTCAGCGGGGGTGCCTGCGAACTGCACAGCATAGAGCTTGCGCGTGAAATCCATTCCCGTCATAGGCGTAATCTCGATGCCCGGCGCATCCGCGTCCACGATGAAGACGCCGTCGCGCGCGATGACAATAATCGAATCCGCCACCGCCGCATCGGGAACGAAAAGCTTTTCGCCAGTCAGTTTTCCCTTCGAGGCAGAAATCTGCAGGCTCGCGAGGTCCCAGTTCGCGCCGGCCTCGAGAATCGCCGCGGTCGAGCGCGCTTCACCGCGGCAAACCGGCGCAAGATATTTCTTTTTTTGCTCGGGAGATCCAGTGGCGTCGAGCAAGGCACCGGCGAGCACGACGGATGAAAAAAACGGGCCGGGGACGAGGGCGCGCCCCATTTCCTCCATGAGCAGGATCAGCTCGACTTTGCCGAGGCCCGCTCCGTCGTACTCCTCGGGAAAAATGATTCCTGTAAATCCCTGCTCGGCCATCTTCGACCAGAGCGCGGCGTCGTAGGCGGTGTCGGTTTCCATCAGGCGCCTGACCTGCGCCATGGGACATTCGGCGGCGAAAAATTTTCGCGCGTTGTCCTTGAGAAGCTGCTGGCTATCGCTCAACCCGAATTGCATCCTGATTCCCCCTAGTAGCTTCTCGGCAAGCCGAGCACGAAGTGCCCGATGATATTCCGCTGAATTTCCGAAGTGCCGGCTTCGATGGTGTTGCCGCGTGTGCGCAAATAGCCGTACGACCAGATTCCGTGGTCCACGGCGCGGCTATCGGTTCCGAGGAGCTGCCCGTACGGGCCGAGCAATTCCTGCGCGAATTGCTGGATGCGCTGGTTCAGCTCGCTCCAGAAAATTTTCAAGATGGAGCCTTCCGGGCCGGGAACGCCGGTGGCGGTGATGCGGCTGAAAGCGCGCATCTGATTGAGGCGCATGATTTCGATTTCGGCGTAGTACTGCGCGAGCTTCTGGCGAATGAGAGGATCCTGCGCGGCGGGCTTACCGTTGTGCTGAATCGTGTGCGCGAGCGCGATGAGCCGGTCAATATTGCGCTTGAAGAGAAGGTGCAGCCGCGCGCCGTACGCGCCGCGCTCGTGCGCGAGAGTGCTGATGGCCACATTCCAGCCGTCGTTTACTTTGCCGAGGACGTTGGCCGCGGGCACGCGCACATCGCGGAAAAAAATCTCGTTGAATTCGGATTCGCCCGTCATCTGGCGCAGAGGCCGGACGTCCACTCCGTGCGCTTTCATGTCCACGAGCAACACCGTCAGTCCCTTGTGCTTCGGCACGTTCGGGTCAGTGCGCACAACGAGCTCGCACCAGTCGCCGACCCAGCCGTAGCTCGTCCAAACTTTTTGGCCGTTGACGATGTAGGCGTCGCCATCGAGCCGCGCTTCGGTTTGCAGGCTTGCGAGGTCGGAGCCTGCGTTCGGTTCCGAAAATCCCTGGCACCAGATTTCCTCCGCGCTCAAAATTTTCGGAACGTAGCGCTTCTTCTGCTCTTCGGTGCCGTAGGCGATGATGGTCGGGCCGATCAGTCCCAGGCCGAGCGAATTGGCCATGGGCGGCGCTTCCACGCGCGCCATTTCCTCCCAAAAAATTGCCTGCTCCATCAGCGTGGCGCTGCGGCCGCCGTATTCTTTCGGCCAGGAAACGGCAGCCCAGCGGCCTTCCTGAAGTTTCCGTTGCCAGGCGCGCAGGTAAGGGAAGGATTCCTCGAGCGGCTTTTCGCGCCAATCGTTCCAGTCCCTGGGCATGTTGGCGGCGAGCCAGGCGCGCAGCTCGTCACGAAATTGCAGCTCGTCCTTGGTCAGATTCAAATCCATCTGCGAAACTCCTCCGTCTCTCTGCTTACCTTTTCTCCACGAATCCGGCGCGCATCGTTTCCCGGCCACCCCAGTATTTCTTCCGCAAGTCTTTCTTCAGAATTTTTCCCGTGCCGGTTTTGGGCAGGCTGGGCAGGAACTCAACCGAATGCGGAACTTTGTAGTGAGAAATGCGCGAGCGGCAAAATTCAATCAACTCTTTTTCGCTGGCGTGCGCGTCCGGCTTGAGCACGACGAGCGCTTTGGGCACTTCGCCCCACTTCGGATCCGGGACAGGCACGACGGCGACCTCATACACGCCCGGATGGGCGACCAGCGCCTTTTCGATTTCAAGCGAGGAAATATTTTCGCCGCCGCTGACGATGATGTCTTTCTTGCGATCCACGACGAGGAGATAGCCGTCGGAATTTATGGTGGCCATGTCGCCGGTGTGAAACCAGCCGCCTCGCATGACCCGGGCGGTGGCTTCCGGCTGGCGCCAATAACCGGCCATTACGCCGTCGCCGCGCGCGACGATTTCGCCGATAGTGGTTCCGTCATGCGGAACATCCTTGTCGTCCGGGTCCACCACGCGCACCTCTATTCCAGGAGAGGCAAAACCCGTCATGGCTTGGCCCTCCCACCGCGCTTCGCCCTGCCAATGCATTCCGAATTTCATGGGCGAGGTCGTGAGCATCGGCGAGGTCTCCGTCAGCCCATAGCCGGCAAAACAGGTGCAGCCGAGTTTTTCTTCCACCTCGCGCATCAGCGTCGGCGAGGACGCCGCGCCGCCGATGATGACTCGCTGCAAGCTGCTCAGATCATATTTTTTTCGCTCCGGGCAATTCACAAGCGCCGCGGCCATCGTCGGCACCAAGCTGCAGGCCTGCGCGCGCTCTTTCTCGATGAGCCGAAAGACTTCCGGAGGGTCGAAGCGGTGAATCATCACGTGCGTAGCGCCGACGAAGGTCACCGAGTGAGCCACGCCCCAGCCATTGGCATGAAACAGCGGAATTGTGTGCAGCTCGATCGTGCCGGCCGTGCTCTGAAAATTGATGCACACCATCATCCCGTGCAGGTAGACGTTTCGGTGGGTGAGCATCACGCCTTTCGGTTCGGCGCTCGTTCCGCTGGTGTAGAAAAGCTCCGCCAGCGAGTTTTCATCAACCTCCATGATGTCGGACTCATACGGGCTAGCGGCGGCGATGAACTGGTCGTAATTCTCGGGCGCGAGCCAGTTTGCCTGCGGCGTACCGTCGAGCTGGATGTATCGCTCGACGGTGGACACTTTCTGCCGGAAGGAATCCACCATCGGCACGAACTGGCTTTCGAGAAAGAGAATCTTCGCGCCGGAATCGTTCAAAATGTAGGCGAGCTCGTCCGTAGCCAGGCGAATGTTCAGCGGGAGCAAAACAGCGCCTGCTTCGAGCACGCCGTAATAGGCCTCGAGCAACCGGTGGCAATTGGTGCTGAGAAACGCCACACGGTCTCCGGGTTTCACGCCCGCGCCGCGCAGGGCTCCTGCAAGTAGCGAGACACGTTCGGCGAATTGCGCGTAGGTGAAGCGTTCTTCGCCGCAGACGACCGCAAGCTTCTTCGGATATTGCTCGCGCGCATAGCGCAGAAAGCGAATGGGCGTAAGAGGGACGTTCATAGGCTCGCTCCTATCACGCTGATTGCCCTCCGTCCACTACGAGCACATGCCCGGTGACATAATCCGAGGCATCGGAGGCAAGAAACACGGCTGCTCCCTTCAGATCGTGGTCGTTGCCGAACCGGCCAAGCGGAATTCCCGGGAGCAAGGTGTCTTTCCCGCGCTGGATGACGACTTCCGACATATGTGTCGGAAACCAGCCCGGCGCGATCGCGTTCACATGAATATTGTGCGGCGCCCATTTCCACGCCAGATCTTTCGTAAATACGATGACGCCCCCTTTGCTCGCGTGGTAGCCGATGGCACTTAAATAGCCCGGGGAACCGCCGAGTCCCGCGACGGACGCGATGTTGATAATCTTGCCGCGCCGCTGGCGAATCATCACTTTTCCCGCCGCCTGCGAAAAAAGAAAAGTTCCGGTCAGGTTTGTCTCGATCACCTTGTTCCACTGCTCGAGAGTCATATTCTCCACGGGCGCGCCCCACGACACGCCCGCATTGTTGATGAGGATGTCGATTCGCCCGAAGGAGGCGAGCGTCGCATCCACGGCTTCCTGAATGCTCGCCTGGCTCCGCACATCGCAACCGAGCGCAAGCGTCTTCACGCCGGCTTGCTGCTGCAACTCGCGGGCGGCTTCCTCGCAGCGCTCCTTCTTGCGCGCGCAGAGCGCGAGGCTCGCGCCCATTTCCGCGAGGCCTTCTGCCATCTGGCGTCCAAGGCCAATGGACCCGCCGGTGATGATGGCGACACGCCCGGTGAGATCAAAAGACTGCCTAACGTTCATCCATTGACCCTAGTTAAACCAGCAAATTCCAAGCCCGCGCGGTTGGCGAGCGGCTATCCGCGCCACGTGCGGCTGAAAGGAAGGCGGCGCCCAGCGATTTGCGGAGCGCCGTCGAATTTCCCCCGAACTTCACCCGTGCAACCGCTGGGCGCGGCAATCGTTTACTTGCAAGGGAAGCCAAAGAGCTGGCATGCCCCGTTGAATGCGTCGAACGGCCGCAGATACGGAGTCGGATTGAAGTTGATGTACGCCGGCGGAGTCGGAACGATCGTTCCGCTGGAATTTGCGAAGATGTTGAAGTCCGGCCCGAGCGCTGCGGCGGCTGCGTTGAGCTGATTCACATCTTCACTCCATGCTCCGGTGTCCAGCCGCGTGATGAGCTTGCCGACGGCCGCAATGGTCTCCGCCGGAGTAAAAGCGCAGTGCCCGGCGCGGTCAATAAAGTTACGGCGCAAGAGATTCCCATTTCCCGCTTCGTCCACAACATGCAGATAGGCCGACTCGTTTTCGTTCACGACGAGCCCATCGCCCTTCGTATGCAGGGTGAGGACAGGGATGGAGATTTGACCATTGA
>Ga0187782_10004493_pt1 | contig 10448 bp, 5 predicted proteins | sample 0715_SJ02_MP15_2_FD_132454 | JGI IMG/M metagenome (GOLD analysis project Ga0187782, IMG submission 132454) | Tropical peat soil microbial communities from peatlands in Department of Meta, Colombia - 0715_SJ02_MP15_20_MG | ecosystem: Environmental > Terrestrial > Soil > Wetlands > Peat | place...
GCCGCTACGCTCGATTTCGTTGAGCGCCGACGCAGCGCTCGCAAAACGTCGGGTAGTCTGCGCTCTCTCCGACGTGCGTCGAATAGTTCCAACAGCGGTCGCATTTCTTTCCCTGCGCACGTTCGACCTTAATCTGCAAGCCTTCGATGGCGCTGGCGATCGCCCCTTCGACGGCGCCGCCGTCCGCCATCGCGACCTGGGAAACAATGAAGAGCGCCGGAAGCTGAGCCGCATACTTTTGAAGCAGCGCAGCCAGATCGCCTGTAGCAGTTAATGTGATCCGTGCTTCGAGACCGGCGGAGATCGTCTTCGCGGCTCGAGCGGGTTCCATCGCCTTGAGTACTTCTTCGCGAACCGCCAGCAGGCGATCCCAGTCATTCGCGCGCTTTTCGTCAAATGCATTCTCGAAATGTTCTGCAGCCGGAAAGATCGCCACGTGAACACTGGCCGCTGCCGAAGCTGTTTGCGGCAGATGCTTCCAAATTTCCTCGGAGGTGAAGACGAGGATCGGCGCAATCAGCCGCACCAGCGTGCGAGCGATGTGATAGACGACGCTCTGCGCCGAGCGCCGGCCGCGATTATTGGGCGCAAACGTATAGAGGCGGTCTTTGAGCACGTCGAAATAGAACGCGCTCAAATCCACGACGCAATAATCGTGCAGCGCGTGATAGACGCGGTGGAATTCGAAACTCGCGTACCAATCGAGGCACTCGCGGACGAGCGCTCCCGTGCGGCGCAGCATCCACGCATCCATCTCCCACATGTCCGCGTCGTGAACCACGTCGCGCGCTGGATCAAAATCGAACAGATTCGAAAGCGCGAAGCGGAACGTATTGCGAATCTTGCGATAGGCCTCGGCGAGCTGCGTCATCATCGCGGGCGAATTGCGCATGTCCGCTGTGTAATCCTGCGAGACCACCCAGACGCGCAGCAAGTCGGCGCCCCATTTGTCCACTATTTCATTCGGGTAGAGCGCGTTCCCGAGCGACTTCGACATGGGCTTGCCCTCGTCATCGAGCGTCCAGCCGTGGGTGACGACTTGCTGATACGGCGCGCTACCGCGCGTGCCGATGCCGTTCAAGAGGGAACTTTGAAACCAGCCGCGGAATTGATCGGGACCTTCGAGATAGACCTGCGCCGGCCAGTGGAGACCGTTGCCCTCAGTCAGAACCGACAGGTGCGTCGAGCCTGACTCGAACCAGACGTCCAGAATGTCGTTTTCCTTGCGCCATTTCGCCGCACCGCACGAACACTTGATGCCGGGCGGCAGCAACTCGGCCGCAGAATGCGTGTACCAGGCGTCGGAGCCTTCGCGCTCGAAAAAAGGCAACACGTGGCGCAGCGCCCGAAAATCCTCCAGCCGCTTGCCGCACGCATCGCAGTAGAAAACGATCAGCGGCACGCCCCAGAATCGCTGCCGCGAGATGCACCAGTCGGGCCGGTCCGCAATCATGCCGCGCATGCGGTCGCGGCCCCACTCTGGCAACCATTTCACTCTCTCGATCTCGGCAAGCGCGCTCTGGCGAAGTGGTGGCGCTTTCGGCGCGGGAACGGTCGCCGATCCCGCGTCCATTTGAATGAACCACTGCTCCGTCGCGCGGAAGATCACGGGATTGTGGCAGCGCCAGCAGTGCGGATAGCTGTGCTTGATCTTGTGCTCTGCGAGCAACGCCCCACGCTCGCGAAGCAGCTTGACGATCGGATGGTTTGCTTCCCACACCGTCTTGCTCTTGTACTCCGGCAGTCCCTCCGTAAAGCGGCCGTCGTCGTCCAGTGGAGCATATGCTTTGAGGCCGTACTTCTGGCCGGTGCGAAAGTCATCCGTGCCGTGACCCGGAGCCGTATGGACGATGCCCGTGCCTTGATCGAGCGTGATGTAGTCCGCGAGCACCCCCGGCACGCGCAGGTCGAGAAATGGATGCTGGAATTGGACGCCTTCGAAGTCTTTTCCCCTCCAGCCTCCTTCCGCGACCTCGGCCTCAAGCTTGAGTTCGTCGGCGAGCGCCTGCACGCGTTCTCGCGCTAGGAGCAGCTTTCCATGTGAGGTGTTCGCGACGACGTACTCGAAATCCGGATCGAAGGCGAGAGCGCGGTTCGCAGGAAGCGTCCACGGAGTCGTTGTCCAGATCAGCGCGCTCACATGGTCGCCGACCGGACTGGATCTCTGTCCAAGGGCGACCGGAAATTTCACCCAGATCGAAGGACTGGTGTGATCCTCGTATTCGACTTCGGCCTCGGCCAGCGCCGTGCGGTCGTGGATGCACCAATAGACCGGCTTGAGCCCGCGATAGACGTAACCTTTCTCGAGAAAATCGAGGAACGCTCCCGCGATCGACGCCTCCATCGACGGGTCCATCGTGAGGTAAGGTTTGTCCCACTGGCCGAAGATGCCGAGCCGCCGAAATTCGCGCTTGTGGATTTCCACGTAGCGAGCTGCAAACTCGCGGCACATCTTGCGAAACTCAGCGGCGGAGACTTTGCTGGTTTTCCCTCCCAGCTCTTTTTCGACCTTGGTCTCGATGGGCAGGCCGTGACAATCCCATCCGGGAATGTAGGGCGAGCGAAACCCGGCCATCGTCTTCGACTTCACGATCATGTCTTTCAGGATCTTGTTGAGGCCGGTGCCGAGATGGATTTCGCCCGTGGGATACGGCGGGCCGTCATGCAAGACGAAAAGAGGCTTGCCTTCACGCGATTCTAGGATGCGCTGGTACAGCCCCATCTGCTCCCAGGCGGCCAACTGCTCGGGCTCGCGTTGCGGCAGTTGCGCCTTCATCGGGAAATCGGTTTTCGGGAGATTAAGCGTGCTTTTCAGGTCGAGGAGTTTCGCCATGCGTGCGAGATCGAGATGCCCTTTCTTGAAAGACGAACGCGGCGTGTGGCGTAGTTGCGCCTTTTTGTGCTAATGATTGCGCCGTGGAAACCGGAATTTCCGGTCAAGTTCGGTATGTTACAATGAATTTGGGGAGCATGTCAGCCGCACCCAGCGCGCAGACATCCTTTTCCGCAGGCAAGCGTCTAACTATCTGATATGTCTGCGGCAGGAAACCAGGCAACGGGTATGTCGAACTTCAGCGCTAAAGTGAGCGACGCCAACCGTTCCGCGGGCGAGCCGGAGTCTACTCTCCAACTGGGGCGCCTGCGTTTTCGCTCGGATGAATCGAGCGTCAAAAGTCTCTTTTCCAACCTGAGGGATTTTCTCGTCGAGCGCCCCGCGAAAATCCGCACGGGCACACCGACGGCGTTCGACATGCCGCGGTTTGGCTCCGATCTGGGCAGCAATCTGAAGGAATTCTTTCATTCCGGCCCGAGCGGCAGAGTGGATTCCGCCCTGCTAGTGAACTGGAAAGAGGAACCGAGCCTTTGGCAGAATCTGCGCGACTGGATCGCACCGCGGAAGCTGCCGCCGCTGAAGACCACAAGCCAGCCGGTCGCAGTGCCGGAGATCTGGTCGAAGAACAAGCAGTTCAGCCGAGTTCAGGTGGTCTCGATTTTGGTTCACGCGCTGGCGATAGCGCTGATCGTGCTGGTCCCGCTGCTTCTGCCCCCTTGGATTTCGCCACCGGCGACGAAGGCATTCAATCCAGACTCGGCGGTTGATGTGTCACCGTATTTGGCGAAGCTGAATCCTGGAGCCCAGCGAGCAGGCGGAGGTGGCGGCGCGCACAATGACGCACCGGCACAACAGGGGAAGCCGCCAAAGTTTTCGTGGGAGCAGTTCGCAGCGCCGATGGCAAAGCCGGTCGAGCATCCGCAAATCGCGATGACGCCGACAGTGCTCGGCAACCCCGAGATCAAGTTGCCCAACGTGGACGCCCCAAGGTGGGGCGATCCGCTGGGCAAAGGCCTGACTGAGTCGATGGGGCAAGGCCACGGCAGCGGCGTGGGCAACGGAAATGGCGCGGGCGTGGGACCGGGCGAGGGTTGGAACACAGGTGGTGGAACCCCGAACGCGGGATCAAACGGATATGGACAGCCCGCATGCTATTACATGCCGAAGCCCGAATTCACGGATGAGGCCGTCAAAGTAAAGATACAGGGTGTGGTTGAACTGCTCGCGATCGTGACCGCGGACGGCCGTGTGACGGACCCTCATGTCTCAAAGGGCCTCGGATTCGGCCTGGATGAGAAGGCGATGGAAGCCGTCCGCACGTGGCGTTGCACGCCAGCGCGCGGACCCGACGGCAAACCCTCCGCCGTACGCGTAACAATCGAGCAGACCTTCTCGCTTTACTAACCATCGCGCGATTCCCATACGGCGAACAGCGCCGGTCTCAGCTCAATCTCGGCGTTTACCAACTCGCTGCAATTCTCCCAACACGTGAATCCTTTTCGGGCGATCTGCTACGATGAGCGGCATGAAAACGGGCCTTTGCCTCGCCATTCTCGTCTGCCTCGGAACGTTGGCGCTTGCGAACCGCGCACCCGCGCAGGCCGGATCGATTGAATTCGTAGCGCGAGCGACGCCATCAAGCGGCGTGGAGGAACCCGTACGCGGATTTCCCTTCTACCTTCTCAGCAAGAGTTTCGAGGACATCGAAAAGGAAGTCGACGCAGCCGATCCGAAACCCGACATGAACGCGTTCATCGACAAGCTGGACTCCAATTTTTCGTCCGAGTTGAAAGCGTGGATGAAAAAGAATGCATGCGTGTCTCTTGCGGGAGATGACTTTATCCACAAGCTGAACGCGACGAACATCCTCGGCGTACCCGAATTTCGCAAGGCGTACCTGGAAAGAAATGCGAGTGACCAATCCTCCGATTTTCCGAAACCAAAGGCTAAGCCGTCGGACCAAGCGAAGAATCCGGAAAAATTCGAAAAGCTTTCGGCCGAATATACGGAAGCGATCCGCCGTTATATCGAAATGCATCCGGAGAGCGTTGAACTAGTCTATTTGAGCCTCTCAGACATCGATCCGGGACCCAAATGGAATGTGCTGCTCGGCAAACGGCCTCCTGAGATTCGCCAGCGCACGTTGGAATTGGCCCAATCGAAATATTTCGTGGCGCGCACACAAACAGACCTGCAAGGCCAGGGATTTCTTCGCGGCATTGCGCCCGGTGCGTACTGGATCAGCACACTGGATGTCGCTGCCGTGGTCGGCGACGTGCGTCCCCTCTGGGATGTGCCCGTCACCGTACGCCCCGGCCAAACGGAATACGTGGCGCTCTCCAACGTCAACTCCGTACAGCCAGCGCGATCCTCTCCCTGATCCGATTCACTGCGCATGACAGGCCAGAAAGACGAGATCGCTAAGTGGGTCGCTGACCTCGCGGATGCGGATCCTTCGGCGCGCGAAGCATCTGCACTACGCCTCCACAGCGCGGGGGTGGCCCTAGTTAGTCCTATCTTGAATGAATGGCTCAAAGACCCGGAGCTCCGCGAACTGATGCGCAGCCTCTCGACAGACAACCAAGGGAAACCAAACCCGGCCTACACGGTTGGAATCGCCGTCGAACCCCATCATTTCGAGCGAATCCGAGCCGCAAATGGCTCTCCGCGCCTCTCCGAAGTTCCGCCGGACCAGGACGCCAAAGAGTTCGAACTGCGATTCGCGGATTCTTGTCATTTCGACATCTTGACCACCCGTCAGCCCGGTGGGGCGGGAGCTATCGCTAGATTTCTGCAGAAGCTTGGTGAAGGGATTCAGCAGATTGAGGTGAACGTAACGGACGTCGACCGCGCCACGGACATCTTACGCACGCGATTCGGCGTCGCGCCAATTTATTCCGCGACGCGACCGGGCGCGGATGGCACGCGTGTGAACTTCTTCCTTGTCTCTGTGGCTGAAGGCAAGAAGTGCCTGGTCGAACTCGTAGAGCCCTCCGGAGGAACGTAGCTCGGCAGCAGCCCGCTATTCGCCGCTCTGTTCGAGTAACTTTGCGACGAGCGCCGTCCAGCCGGTCTGGTGGCTCGCCCCAAGTCCCGCGCCAGTCTCTCCGTGAAAATACTCATAGAACAGGATCAGATCGCGCCAATAAGGATCTTTCTGAAATAGTTCTTCAGAACCGTACACTGGGCGGCAGCCATTGCGGCGCAGAAAGATGTGCGAGAGACGCCGTGACAATTCTGCCGCAACCTCCCAGAGCGTCTTCTGCTGGCCCGAACCGGTCGGCAACTCCACCTTGAAGTCATCGCCATAGTAATGGTGAATCCGCTGCATGGATTCGATCAGAAGAAAGTTCATCGGAAACCAGATGGGACCTCGCCAGTTGGAATTTCCACCGAAGAGATCGGTTGTGGACTCTGCCGGCTCGTAACTCACCGAATGGTTCTCGCCGTCGATCGCAAGCATGTAGGGATGAGCGCCGTGATATTTCGACAGCGCCCGGATGCCGAACGGCGAAAGGAACTCGCTCTCATCGAGAACGTAGCGGTAAATTCGCTCGAGCTTGGCGCGGTTGGCGATCGTGAGCAGCAGATGCGGACCCTTCGGCGTGATCCGGCTCATCTCCACGTGTTCAGCCACGTCAGCGTGATGGTCGAGGAACCAGTGCATGCGCCGCACGAAGGAAGGCATGCGCGCCAGGTCGTCTGGGTGAAACGCTTCGACGGCAAACAGGGGGGTCAACCCGACCATCGAGCGCACCTTCATCGGGATGTGCGATGAACCATTGGCTCTGTGCAAAACGTCGTAGTAGAAGCCGTCTTTCGGATCCCAGAGGCCGATGCCTTCGCCTCCCATGTCGTTCATCGCCTGTGCAATGTGAACGAAGTGCTCGAAGAACTTGCTAGCCACATCCTCGTAGGCGGGATCGTCGCGCGCTAACTCCATCGCGATTGAAAGCATGTCCAGGCAGAACATCGCCATCCAGCTCGTCCCGTCGGATTGCTCGATGAAACTCCCGGGACCGAGCTCGCGCGAGCGGTCGAACACGCCGATATTGTCGAGGCCGAGGAAACCGCCTTCGAAGACGTTCTTTCCCTGCGGGTCCTTCCGGTTGACCCACCAGGTGAAGTTCAGCAGCAACTTGTGAAAGACCCGCACCAGGAACATACGGTCCGGCTTCTTCTGAATGCGCGCCGCGATCTTGTAAACGCGCCACGCCGCCCACGCATGCACAGGCGGATTCACGTCGGAGAAGTTCCACTCGTAGGCGGGTAGTTGACCGTTCGGGTGCATGTACCACTCGCGCAGGAACAGGATCAGCTGATCCTTCGCGAAATCGGGATCAATCAACGCCATCGCGACGCAGTGGAACGCCAGGTCCCAGGCCGCGTACCACGGATACTCCCACTTGTCCGGCATCGAGATAACGTCTGAATTGTAAAGATAGATCCATTCGTGATTGCGCCCCTGGAATCGGATCGGATCGGGCGTGGGCTGCGTGGGATCGCCGTGGAGCCAGCGGTTCACGTCGTAGTGGTAGCTTTGCTTGCCCCACAAAAGGCCTGCAAACGCCTGGCGCTGTACCAAACGAGGATCGTCGGTCATACCTGCGTGGATTCGCTGTTCGTAGAACTCGTCCGCTTCTTTCAGGCGCTGATCGAACACGGCGTCGAATAACGCGCCAAAGAATTCTCGGGCAGTCGCGCCGCTCTCCCTTGGGTTGCTATCGAGCAGGCGTAGACGGATTCTCCAGTTCGCGCCGGGCGCGATTTCGGATGAGAAATGTGCTGCCGCCTTCGTGCCGGTCATGGCGGGGTTTACCGCCGCATGGTCGCCATCGACCACGTAGCGATGAAATGCGTCTTTCACATAGGGAGTGCGGCTCTTGGTCTGGAAGAGACGCTCCATGTTCGTTTCATTGTGCGTAAAAAGGAGTTCCGGCGAGCCTTCGATCAACAACCAGCGCTGACCGTAGTGAAACTCCGTCAGGTGGATCAACGCCGTTCCACCGGGACCATCGATTCGTGTCGCGTCCGGCAGGTCGTCAAAATCGCCCCACGACCACCGGTTGCGAAACCAGATGGTCGGCAGAAGACGGAGTCGCGCGGGCTCAGGGCCGCGGTTCCACGCCGTGATTCGAATCAGCACGTCTTCGGAAGTGGCCTTCGCGTACTCCACGAACACGTCGAAGTAGCGGTTCTCGTGGAACACGCCCGTGTCGATCAGCTCGTACTCGGGGTCCTTCCGCGTGCGCTTGGCGTTTTCGCCGATCAGTTGATCGTATGGGAAGGCTGCTTGCGGATATTTGTAGACAAATTTCAGGTACGAGCTCGTCGGCGTAGCATCCAGATAGTAGTAATACTCCTTGACATCCTCGCCGTGGTTCCCTTCCCGGTTCGTCAGACCGAAGAGGCGCTCTTTGAGGATGGGATCTTTTTCATTCCAGAGAGCGATGGCGAAGCAGATATGCTGGCGGCGGTCGCAGATTCCACCGATGCCGTCTTCGCCCCAACGGTAGGCGCGTGACCGGGCGTGGTCATGCGGAAGGTAGTTCCAGGCATCGCCATTGGGGCTATAGTCCTCCCGGACAGTGCCCCACTGCCGCTCGGAGAGGTAAGGACCCCAGCGCCTCCAATGAACCTCGCGCTTCTCGGAGGCATACAGCCTCTCTTCTTCGCTTGTCATCCCAAGGTTCCTCGCGGCGCAGAGGCTGCGGATTCGACCGACGGAATTTTGGAGTAACGCTCTCTGGCAGTCCCGATTTCACTCTATCCGCTGGACTCGCGCGTGGCAAGACGTCTGCGGCCAGCGCATTCCTGAATCGCACGAATCCAGCCGAGCACTGGCAGGTTGCGACTTGATTTTGTATCCTCGACCAAACGAGCAATCCTTGGAGCCATCCGCTGACTTTGCCACCCACCAGCTCAGCGCCGAGTTCGCAACCCATCGAGGCGCAATCTTCATGGCATTCTGCGCTCTTCTGGGTGTGCGTCGCGGCCACGGGAGTCGTTGCCCCGATGATCTTGCTGGGCAATGTGTCGGGACATGACTTCCGATTTCACATCGAATCGTGGATGGACGTTGCGGGACAGTGGCGCGAAGGAATCCTCTTCCCGCGGTGGGCCGAATGGGCAAACTGGGGGTTCGGCGAACCGCGTTTCGTCTTTTACCCGTCCCTGTCGTGGCTCGCTGGCGCTGCGATTGGCTCGGTGCTGCCGTGGCGGATGGCGCCCGCTGTTTTCATTTGGCTCACGCTGATCCTGGCCGGGATGTCGATGTGGCGGTTTGCGCGAGATTGGCTTTCCCGGCCTTACGCAACCGTCGCAGCAGTTTTGTACGCGGTGAACCCCTACCACCTCGTGATCGTGTACTACCGCAGTGCGTTTGGCGAGCTGCTGGCCGTCGCGCTTCTACCATTGCTCATCTGGGCTGCTCTGCGCGCCACAAGCGGTGAATGGCGGCGCGTACCACCCCTCGCACTCACGTTCGCCGGTATCTGGCTTTCCAACGCGCCCGCCGCCGTTATCGCAACTTACTCGCTCGCTTTCTTGATCGCCATTGTCTGCGCATTGCGGCGCAGCTTTTGGCCGTTTGTGCAGGGCGCGACCGGCGTGATGGCTGGTTTCGCTCTCGCCGCGTTCTATGTCGTTCCCGCAGCATGGGAGCAAAAGTGGATTCAGATCTCCCAAGTCGTATCGGACGACCTTCGCCCCTCGGCAAACTTCGTCTTCACACGCGCGAACGACCCTGACTTTGTGGCATTCAATTGGAAGGTCTCGTGGGTCGCCGTCGGCCTGATCGCCCTGACTGCAATCGCCGTGTTACCGACATGGAGAAAACGACGGGAGATCCACACGCCGTGGTGGACTCTTTCGATACTTGCGGCAATTTCGGTCGCGCTCATGCTGCCGCCGAGTCTGCCGCTCTGGCGTCTGTTGCCGCGATTGTGGTTCATACAGTTCCCCTGGCGATGGCTCGACGTTCTGGGCGTCGCGTTCGCATTCCTCGTCTCCGCGGCGATCGCCGGATTGCGAAATCGCGTTGCGTCGTGGTCGGTAATCGCCCTCATCTTCGTTGCGATCGGACTGGCCGGCGCTTTCATGGCACGAAATGCCAATTGGGATAGCAGCGACATTTCCGATGTCGCCGCCTCAATCAACTCAGGGCGGGGCTACGAAGGCACGGACGAATACGCCCCCACCGGCTGCGACCGCGACCAGCTCCCCGGAAATCCCGATGACGAGGAGCGGCCCACAGACGTGTCGCGCGATCCAGCGCCCCGCATCGCCAAACTCGACCCCGAATCGGGCGACATCGTTCCGGCAGCAGGCGCCAGGATTCACGTGCAAGCGTGGACGTCGGAACGTCGGAACTTCACGGCCGATTCAGCCGACGCCCTCATTCTGGCAGTGCGGCTCGTGAACTATCCGGCGTGGAGAGTCGAAGTCAACGGACGCGACGCGGAGTTCGGCACCCGTCCTGAAACTCAACAAATCCTCGTGCCTGTCCCGGCGGGAAGTAATCGCGTCGACGTGCATCTTCGACATACCAAAGATCGCATCGTGGGTGGCTCCATGTCGCTGGTTTCGCTCCTTTTCATTCTCGGCTTTCGATTCA
>Ga0187782_10004495_pt1 | contig 10445 bp, 8 predicted proteins | sample 0715_SJ02_MP15_2_FD_132454 | JGI IMG/M metagenome (GOLD analysis project Ga0187782, IMG submission 132454) | Tropical peat soil microbial communities from peatlands in Department of Meta, Colombia - 0715_SJ02_MP15_20_MG | ecosystem: Environmental > Terrestrial > Soil > Wetlands > Peat | place...
CATGCGAAACGCACCTTCGGTGTCAGAGTGATCAGCATGTCGAGGCCAGCTCGCAGCCTACCTGCGATCGGCCCGGGGACGGCGTCCACCAACGCGAGAACGGGCCGAGCGATCGAAGGTGTCACCATTCTTGCGAGACCTTGCAAGCTACCGATCTTGTTGCATGCGGGCAGTTAATTCGGTCGTCGCCCCCCGATACTGCAGGCAGCAACGGCGTGTCCCAGGCCCGCCCGACTCGCCCGACGGACGCGCGGTGCACAATCCGATTTATTGTGGTTTAGTTCCAACCGATTGGACTGAACCAGCGAAGCCGCCCAGCCGTGACTGACCACACGGATCTGCTGGTCGTTGGTGGCGGTCCCGGTGGCCCTGCCACCGCATTACATGCTCGCAGGCAAGGACTTTCGGTGATCGTTGCCGAGCCGCGGGAGACCCCGATCGACAAGGCGTGTGGTGAAGGGTCGATGTCCGGCGGTCTGTCCGAGCTGAGAGCCGGCGCGCGGTCGTCCCGGCATCCACCCTGCTGCCCGGCTTCGGCGCGCGTACGATCGCCGCGGAGCTTTTCCTCCCGGGCTCAGCGCGCTTTCCAGACCGGCGGCCGCTTTTCGGCGAAGGCCAGCGGGCCTTCTTTGGCGTCCTCGGATTTCAGCACTACGCCGAATTCGCGTTGGGTGCGAGCCCAGCCGGGTTCTTCGTCGGGGATGACGCCGTCGTCGACACCGTAGGCGATCCGCTTGCTGGCCTGGACCGACAGCGGCGCGTTCACGGTGACCCGCTCAGCCAGCGCCAGCGCGGCTTCCAGCACCGTGCCGTCCGCGACGACCTGGTTGATCAGTCCCCACTTGGCGGCCTCCGCGGCGCTGATCGGCTCACCGGTGAGCACCATCTCAAGCGCGATCTTGCGCGGCAGCTGATGCACAATGCGGAACACCCCGCCGGCAGCGGCAAACAATCCGACCTTGACCTCGGGCAAACCGAATGTCGCGCTGTCGCAGGCCACCACCAGATCACTGGCCAGCGCCAGTTCGGTGCCGCCGCCTAACGCGGTGCCGTTTACCGCGGCGATCGTCGGCTTGTCGATGAAGTGGTGCACGTAACCGGCGAAGCCCCATTCGCCATGGTCGGGGTGATACAGATTCTCGCGCCGCGAAATCGCCTTGAGGTCTGCTCCGGCGCAGAAGGATTTGTCGCCGGCGCCGGTAATCACCACCGCCCGCACCGCGGCGTCGTTTTGCGCTTGCTCGAGCGCGTCGCCGACGGCGGTGCTGACCGCGCCGTTGACCGCGTTACGGGCCTCCGGCCGGTTGATCGTGATCACCAGAACATCGCCGCGCCGCTCGGTGAGCGCTGCCGTCACAGCAGCTCCACAATAGTGGCGTTGGCTTGACCGCCACCCTCGCACATCGTCTGCAAGCCGTAACGAATTCCCTTGTCCCGCATGTGGTAAAGCATCGTCGTCATGATCCGGGCACCGGATCCACCGAGCGGATGGCCGAGTGCTATCGCGCCGCCATTGGGGTTGAGCTTCTTCTCGTCAGCCCCGATGTCCTTCAACCACGCCAGCGGCACCGGCGCGAACGCCTCGTTGACCTCGAAAACCCCGATGTCCTCCAGCTTCAGGCCGGAGCGCTTCAGCGCCTTCTGGGTCGCCGGGATCGGCGCGGTCAGCATGATCACCGGGTCGGCGCCGGCCAGTGTGGCGGTGTGCACCTTGGCGATCGGGTTGAGCTTCAAGGACTTCGCTTTCTCCGCCGACATGAACAACAACGCGGCCGACCCGTCGGAAATCTGGCTGGAGTTACCGGCGTGGATCACGCCGTCCTCCTTGAAGGCGGGCTTCAGTTGCGCCATCTTCTCGATCGGCGTGCCGCGGCGGATGCCTTCATCCTTGAGGACCACTGAATTTTCTGAGCCGCCCGTAACTTTGATCGCCACGATCTGGTCGTCGAATGCACCCGAATCTTGTGCGGCAGCAGCTTTTTCATGAGAGCCAAGGGAGAATTCGTCGAGCGCGGTCCGGTCGAACCCCCACTGCTCGGCGATCATCTCGGCACCGATGCCCTGGTTGGGGATCGCCCCGTGGTAGCGGTCCAGGAAGCCCTGTGAGAACGGCCTGCCGCCGTTGGCGAGCGAGGACCCCATCGGGGTCCGCGACATCGACTCCACACCGCCGGCGACGACGACGTCATAGTGGCCGGCGATCACGCCGGCGGCGGCGAAGTGGATCGACTGCTGGCTGGATCCACACTGACGGTCGACGGTGACACCGGGAACGGTCTCGGGCCAGCCGGCAGTCAGCAACGCTGTGCGCCCGATGTCGAGCGCCTGCTCGCCGGCCTGCATCACGCATCCCCAGATCACGTCGTCGACGATCTCGGGATCGACGCCGGCCTTCTGGACGAGTCCGTTGAGAACCTGCGCGGACAGGTCGGCGGCGTGTACGCCGGACAGCCCTCCGTTGCGCTTGCCGATCGGTGAACGCACCGCTTCGACGATGACGGCTTCAGCCATGACCTTCTCCCTATGACACGAGGTTTGTGCCTCGATTGTTAACCAACCCGTTGGACGGCCCGCCGGGGGGGTGCTCAGCCGGAAGGTAGCGTCGAGAGTCATGTCGCGCATTGTCGTCATCGGCGGCCACGGCAAGGTCGCTTTGCACCTGGCTCGCATCTTGACCGAGCGAGGTCACGAGGTGTCGTCGGTCTTTCGCAATCCCGACCACGCCGACGACGTCGCCGCGACAGGTGCTCGTCCGGTCGTCGCGGATATCGAGACACTGGACACCGATGCGCTGGCCGAGCTGCTCGCCGGGCACGACGCGGTAGTGTTCTCCGCCGGGGCCGGCGGCGGTAACCCGGCCCGCACCTATGCCGTCGACCGCGACGCCGCGATCCGCGTGATTGATGCCGCCGGGCAAGCCGGCGTGCGGCGCTTCATCATGGTGTCGTACTTTGGCGCGGGACCGAACCATGGTGTAGCGGAGGATAATCCGTTCTTCCCCTATGCCGAGGCCAAAGCGGCCGCCGATGCCCACCTCCGGGCCAGTGACCTCGATTGGACCGTGCTGGGCCCCAGCCGGCTGACGCTGGAACCGGCGACCGGTCGGATCGCCGTGGGCACCGCCGGCGCCGACAAGGGAGAGGTCTCGCGAGAAGACGTCGCACTCGTGGCGGCCGCCGTGTTAAGCGATGACGCGACGATCGGCCGGATGATCGAGTTCAACAACGGCGACCTGCCCATCGCCGAGGCGCTGGCTGCCGAGTAATCTCCTCTACGCAGCTGGTTTGCCGGCGGTGTCAAAGCGACGGCGTCGACATCGGGCGAAGCATGTTAGATGTGCTTCGTAAGAGGGAACCCGGTGAGAGTCCGGGACTGTTTTTGACGGTGCTGGTGAGCGACGTAAACCACGTGTGAGCAGCAGCAACAACATCACTGGAACTCACGCTAGTTATCTGTGACTGTGGGCAGGTTGTGGGCACAGTGTGGGCGCGATCAGCTCACCAATTGCCTGAAACGTTCCAAGACGGATCACCCCACCAGTCGTACGTCCCCGCCGACAGGTCGGGGGCCGGTTTTGGCGGCGGCGGAGGCGGCTGCGGCGCGTTAGTGGGTGGATCCGCTGGCAGCGGCGCCGGAAGCACACTCGGTGTGTCCGCGGGCGCCGCATACGCCGGGATGCTGACGGCCGCGGCGGGTAGACCCAGAAGCATCCCCGCCACCACGATCTTCGCGATTCTGCCGCGGGATCCGGACGATCTTGCCCCAGTCATTGATCACTCCTCTCGCCGGGTGCCGAACATCACAATCTTCATCGGATCCCGGTAAGTGAATGTTGCCACGTAATCGCCCGCAACGTTGGGCCGGGACGGGCGGGGAAAGAGGACCCGCCCGTCGTAGACGCGCTGGCCCGCACCGCCGAGGGTAAGGGCCGCGACGACTTGCTGTGGTCGTCCACGTCGGGCGGCTATCTTAGATCGCCGGATTCTGACGAGTCGTGGTTGGCGGGCGCGGTGGCACGCTGCCGGGAGGTTGACAAGACATTCCCACGGGTGACCGCTCACGACCTGCGCCACACCGCGGCGTCGTTGGCGATCCATGCCGGCGCTAACCCGAAGGTGGTGCAGCGGATGCTCGGGCACTCCAGCGCGGCGATGACACTCGACGTGTACGCCGATCTGTTCGACTCCGACCTAGATTCCGTCGCAGAAAGTGTGGGCAAAATGTGGGCACGGCAAGCGATCTAGCACCTGTGTTCGACACCGAAAAACGCTCCGACTAGGGTGTATGCCGCAGTCGGAAAGGGAACCCGGTGAGAGTCCGGGACTGTCCCGCAGCGGTATGCAGGAACGACCGCCGTCTGAAAGCACTGGTCTTAGAAAGAACCGAGACCGGGAAGCGACGGCCAGTAGGAGCACCACCGGCGTGTGCGCCTGTGAGTCCGAAGACCTGCCGACTGTGCCGGGCGCGCCGCGCCTGGCGGCTCATCGCCTCGTGGAATGGGCGTACGGCTCTCCTGGTTGCAGGAGTGTGCTGGCGGCACACCGCATCCGGGTCTGCTTCGCGTCCGCTGGCGGTGACCACCCCGTCGATTGAAGGACGAACTCGTGACCGCAACACCGTTTACCGCCACCGTCACCGGCACCCCGCGCATCGGCCCGAAACGCGAACTCAAGCGTGCCACCGAGGGCTACTGGGCGGGCCGCACCAGCCGCTCCGAGTTGGAAAACGTCGCCGCCACGCTGCGCCGCGATACCTGGTCACAGCTGGTCGCCGCCGGCCTGGATTCGGTGCCGGTCAACACCTTCTCCTACTACGACCAGATACTCGACACCGCCGTGCTGCTCGGCGCGCTGCCGGCCCGGGTGCAAAGTGTCTCCGACGAACTTGACCGGTACTTCGCCGCCGCCCGAGGCACCGAGGACATCGTGCCGCTGGAAATGACCAAGTGGTTCGACACCAACTACCACTACATCGTCCCGGAGATCGGGCCGAAGACTGCGTTCACCCTGAACCCGGCCAAGGTGCTGGCTGAGCTCAACGAGGCTCAGGAGCAAGGGATTCCGGCGCGGCCGGTGATCATCGGCCCGATTACCTTCCTGCTGCTGAGCAAGGCGGTCGACGGCGGAGGCGCGCCGATCGAGTGGCTCGACGAGCTCGTTCCGCTCTACGCCGACCTGCTCGGGCAGCTCGCCGACCACGGGGCCGAGTGGGTCCAGCTCGACGAGCCGGTGCTGGTCACCGACATCTCCGCCGACGCGCCCGCACTGGCGGGGAAGGTCTACTCGACCCTGGGCTCGGTGAAGAAGCGGCCCGCTATCCACGTCGCCACCTACTTCGGCGACCCCGGCGCCGCCCTGCCCGCGTTGGCCCGCACGCCCGTCGAGGCGATCGGCGTCGATTTGGTCTACGGCGCCGACGCCGCGATCGCATCGGTTCCCGAGCTGGCCGGCAAGACGCTGGTGGCCGGGATCGTCGACGGCCGCAACATCTGGCGCACCGACTTGGAGTCGGCGCTGAGCAAACTGGCCGCGCTGCTGGGCTCAGCGGAGGCAGTTGCTGTTTCGACGTCATGCTCGACGCTGCACGTGCCGTACTCGCTGGAGCCCGAGACCGAGCTGGACGACGCGCTGCGCAGCTGGCTGGCATTCGGGGCCGAGAAGGTGCACGAGGTCGCTGTCCTGGCGCGTGCACTGCGCGAAGGCCGTGACGCAGTCGCCGACGAGATCGCGGCGTCCAACGCAGCCGTCGCCTCGCGTAGGAAGGACCAGCGGCTACACAACAACCAGGTCCGGGCCCGCATCGACTCGATCACCGCTTCCGGCGCTCATCGTGGGCCGGCCGCCGAACGCCGGGAAGCGCAGAACGCGCGGCTGCATCTGCCACCACTGCCGACCACCACGATCGGGTCGTTTCCGCAGACCGTCGAGATCCGCAAGGCCCGCGCCGCGCTGGTCGCCGGTGAGATCGACGAGGCCGAGTACACCCGCCGGATGCAGCAGGAGGTCGCCGACGTGATCAAGCTGCAGGAGCAGCTTGGTCTGGACGTGCTGGTGCACGGCGAACCGGAACGCAACGACATGGTGCAGTACTTCGCCGAGCAGCTGGAGGGCTTCTTCGCCACCAAGAACGGCTGGGTGCAGTCCTACGGCAGCCGCTGCGTGCGGCCGCCGGTCCTCTACGGTGACGTCACCCGCCAGCACCCGATGACGGTGGAGTGGGCAAAATACGCGCAGTCGCTGACCGACAAGCCGGTCAAGGGCATGCTCACCGGTCCGGTCACGATCCTGGCCTGGTCGTTCGTCCGTGATGACCAGCCGCTGGCCGACACCGCCTACCAGGTGGCGCTGGCCATCCGCGACGAGACGGTGGACTTGCAGTCGGCCGGTATCGCGGTGATCCAGGTGGACGAGCCCGCGCTGCGGGAACTGCTGCCGCTGCGCGACGCCGACAAGGCGGCCTACCTGGACTGGGCGGTCGGCTCGTTCCGGCTGGCGACCTCTGGTGTTTCGGACGCGACGCAGATCCACACTCACCTGTGCTACTCGGAGTTCGGAGAGGTGATCGGTGCCATCGCCGCCCTAGACGCCGACGTCACGTCGATCGAGGCGGCCCGCTCGCACATGGAGGTGCTCGACGACCTCAACTCGATCGGCTTCTCCAACAGCGTCGGACCGGGTGTCTATGACATCCACTCGCCGCGGGTGCCCAGCACCGACGAGATCGCCAAGTCGCTGCGTGCTGCGCTGAAAGCCGTTCCCGCTGAGCGGCTTTGGGTCAACCCGGACTGCGGTCTGAAGACCCGCAACCCCGACGAGGTGAACGCGTCACTGAAAAACCTGGTGGCCGCCGCCGAAGAAGTGCGGGCCGGCGCGTAACTCCGCATGTCACGCCCCGAGCGTGAAACTGTTGCAAAAAAATCGCGCGTGATGTCAAGCGGTTAGTGCAACAGCTTCACGTTCGGCGTGTGGCCCGACCCTCGGTGCGGCTTTCATGCACGCACACCGGCACGTCGTCGGCCCACGGCTGGCGGGTCACCATGTCGGCCACCCGAACGTAGCCGCGCTCGAATTCGCCGGTGGCGGCGTCCACCAGCCGATACTGCTGGGTCTGATGGTGGATGGGCTGAGCGTCGAGCATCACCACCCGCACCTCGCCCGGCTCGAAGTGGCATCGCTTGTGCAGGGCCGCGACCAACTGCTCGTTGCTGAAGTGCCCGTCGCCGAAATTCCAGCCGATGGCGGTGCTGCATATCCGCTCACCATCGGTGAGAACGTAGTCTTCCTCGTTCTGATCGGCCATCGCGCGGTGCGCCAAGGTGAACAGCGCCCTGCCGTGAGTGTTGAAGGCACGGAACGCATATCCCATGTACATCGGGATCAGCGCGGCTTCCTTGCTGCCGTAGAACTTCTCAAGCTGTGCGGCGGGCATGCTCGCGATCGCTACGACGCCCCTGGCGATCTTCTCCTCGGCCGATGGCTTGATGCACCACAGCGTGGTGTCCCAGTTACCCGCGTAGTAGCGCATGCCCGGCAGAAAGGAAACCTTGCCCGGCAACAGGTTTCCCACCACGACAGTACCGGCGACGACGGCAAACAGCACAATCGGCAGCGGTGTCGTCAAGTCGCCCAGCCCTATCGAGGCGTGGCCGACGAACAGCGCCAGCACGCTGAACATCATGAAGACGTTCCACTCCAGCGGCACACCCATCGGAATCGACGACAGGATGCCAAAGTGGAAGCACAGCATGATGAATGCGGCGATCGCGGTGGGCCAGCCGCCGTGACTGAAGAACAACACAAGCGGCACCAGTCCCTCGATCCCGGTGCTGAAATGCGCGAGCCAGCGCGATGGCCGGCCAGGACGCAGGTCGTCCGGGAAGTGTTCGAAGAACTTCCGTTTGATGAACCGCGGCCGGAACACCGGATTGTTGCTCATCATCGTCGAGATGACGAACGGAAAGTGCTTGTTGAGCTTGGACGTCGCTGCGCCCAGCCAGATCACCAGGCACACCAGCTTGGCGCCGAGGATCATGTCCACGCCGTAGCCGGCGAACAGGAAGGCGACAGTGAACGAGGCGTACACCTCGCCGCGGGCGGCCAGGAAGATGACCTTGTCGCGCAGACCCAGCGCGGCCAGCACGCCGAGCACCGCCCAGATCTGCCACGCCGGCAGCACCCCGACCGTAGTCCCCAGCGCCGGGACCGGCCCGGTGCCATCGGAGAAGATCGCGATGACGAGCAGCACCAGTAGCGCGCCGTACAACAGCGCGTCGACGGCTGTGCGCGCATCCCCCTTGGTGAGCGGTACGCGATTCGGCCAGGGCGGCAACCGGATGGTGCCGGGCCGCAGCCAATACAGGATCGAGCCCATCGGCGGAAAGAACCGGTTGTTCAGCGGTCCGAAGCCGCAGCCCAGGCCGACCACTTCGAACAGCATGGTGTAGAGCACGACCTTTTCGAACACGATCGGCTCGGCGTACCAGTGCGCGACATTGGTGAAGCCGTTGATCCCCGTGGTGGTCAGCGCAAGCAGCCACGCCCCCAGGATGTACAGGCCGATCTTGACGACGTAGAACAGGTGCAGCGCTATCGGGGTACCGAAGCCGACCTCGGCCCAGTGCCGGGCCATCGGGATGATCTTCTCTGCACGGGTGCCCTTGCTCCACTCCTCGAAGTCGATCTGCGGAGTGTCCTGTTTGAGAAATCCCATGGCGGCAAGACTAGAACGTGTTCTAGCCGGATTGTCCGGGTTCAGCAGAACAACATCTGACCTTGACTACTACGTAGTGTAGTAGTAAAACTGGTGGTTGGGCAGTCAAATTCTCCTTACCGGCCCCACCAAGGACGGTGATCCGCGATGATCGATCAGATTTCGCCGGGACGCGACACTACTGACATTCTCCGTTGGGCCGCAATAGCATTCGCCATCGGATTCGGAATCCACGGCCTGGACCATGTGCGCCGCGGCATGTCGGCATCGCCACCGTTCATCATGGTCGGCGGCATGATCCAGGGACTGTTCGTCGCTGTTGCGGTCGTCATGGCGCTCACCCGGCACCGACGGGCGCCGGAAGCGGCGATCGCGGTCGGATTCGCCAGCGCCGTGGTATTCACCTACGCGCATCTGTTGCCGACTTTCTTGCCGGGCTACCAGGACAGCTTCGTCTCGCCGCCGCACATCAACGTGACGTGGTTCTCCTGGTTCTCCGCCCTGACCGAGATCGGCACCGGCATTGTGTTCGCGATCGCCGGTATCCGGGCGCGCCGAACCCTCGGCGAAGCGTCGGTCGTCCGGCTGCGGCCACGCCAGGGTGTCTCACAATGAGCACCGGACCGGCGGGAATCCTGTTCTTCGACGGAGCCTGCGGAATGTGCACTCGCTCAAGGGATTTACTGTTGAAAATAGATCGAACCGGTGACCTGAGGACCGAAGCGCTGCAAAGCTCCGGCGCCGCCGAGCGACTGGGTATCGCGCCGACAAGTCTGCTCGAATCGGTCCGGTGGCTGGACGCCTCGGGTGCGGTCTACTCCGGCGCAGAGGCTGCCAACGCGGCCTTCTCGGCGGCCATCGGCACCCGAATCCCGTTGGCAATTTACCGGATTCCCGGCGTCCGCTTCATCGAAGAGGCCGTCTACCGATGGGTCGCCGCGAATCGGTATCGCTTCCCGGGGACTACCCCCTACTGCCAATCACATCCGAGCGCCTGCTGAGCTAAAAGGCAGGCACCCCGTCCCGGTGCGGATGCAGCGCGCCAATAGGTGAGGTGAGCGGGATGTGCAGCGCGTCAACGATTCCGGGCTCAGCATCGCAGACCCAGGGTATGGCGTTGACCGCGCGCATGCCCGTTGCCAGCAAGCCGTGATCGTTGTGGCTCTCACCGGGCCGATACCCGACTTCGAACTCCGCATCGAAGCTCGGCTCGCCGTCGATATTGACCCGCCAGATGCCATCGGTTCCGCCGGTTCGGCCCTTCGGCCAGTCTGGTGCCAGATCGTCGGCGATGCGGTCCACGTGCTCGATGGTGACGACGTCGCGGCCGTCGACGACGCCGATGCACGCTGCCCGGGTGGCTCCGACGGTGCCGGCTTCGACGAGGCCGAATGCGGTCGAGATGTCGCGCGGTGTGGGCTGAAATTCGCACGTCTCACGGATGCCGTCGAGTTCAACCCCCAGTGATTCGGCGACCATGGTGACCGCTGCACCCCAGCCCCAGCGCAGCGTACCGGGCGCCTTCAACCCGCCCTGGTAATCGAGCGGCTGGCCGAACCCGAACAGATCGCGCATGTCATATTCGGCTGGATATTCCGAATAGTTGGTGATTTCGATGCCCCGTACCGAATAGACCTTGTGCGACATGGACATCAGCGCGATGGGAAACAGGTCGGCGCCGAATCCCGGTTCGATGCCCGAGGAGAACAGCGAGCTTCGTCCGGCTTGGGCTGCGC
>Ga0187782_10004496_pt1 | contig 10445 bp, 6 predicted proteins | sample 0715_SJ02_MP15_2_FD_132454 | JGI IMG/M metagenome (GOLD analysis project Ga0187782, IMG submission 132454) | Tropical peat soil microbial communities from peatlands in Department of Meta, Colombia - 0715_SJ02_MP15_20_MG | ecosystem: Environmental > Terrestrial > Soil > Wetlands > Peat | place...
GGGGCTCAACCACTCCTTGCTCCAATGACTCAATGATTCAATGATTCAATCACTCGATGAGTCAATGACTCAATGGCTCAATGACTCAATTCTTAGTACTCCTGATGTTCGGTCCGCGCGATGATCTCGTTCTGCAAAGCCGTGGTCAGGTCGCAGAAATAATCACTGTAGCCGGCAACGCGCACGATCAAGTCGCGATACTTCTCCGGGTTTTGCTGCGCGGCGCGCAGAGTCTCCGCGGTAACCACATTGAACTGGATGTGGTGCCCGTCCAACTTGAAGTACGAGCGGACGAGGTGTGCGAGCCTGTCGATGCCCTCTTCGCCTTCCAGCAGTTGCGGCGTGAACTTCTGGTTCAAAAGCGTGCCGCCGGTTCGCGCATGGTCCATCTTGGCGGCGGATTTGAGCACCGCGGTGGGGCCGCGCCGGTCCGCACCCTGCACGGGCGAGATGCCGTCCGACAGCGGTTCATAAGCCTTGCGGCCATCGGGTGTCGCTCCGGTAACGGAGCCAAAGTAAACGTGGCAGGTGGTGGAAAGGTAATTCACACGATAGTTGCCGCCCTTCGTATTCTTGCGGCCGTTTACCTCGTCGTAAAAGTTATCGAACAAATGCGTCAGGATGGCATCGGCATATTCGTTATCGTTACCGTACTTGGGAGTCTTGTTCAATAGCATCTGGCGGGTTCGTTCGTGACCCTCGAAATCAGCGGCCAGGGCCTCGAGCAGTTCCGGCATCGTCAAGTCCTTGCGGTCGAAGACGTGATAGCGAATGGCCGCCAGGCTGTCAGTGCAACTGCCCGGCCCCACCGCCATGATGTAGGTGGTGTTATAACGAGGGCCGCCGTCGTTGTAATCCCGGCCATTGGTGATGCAGTCGTCGATGAGTAGAGAAAGGAAGGGTGCGGGCATGTGGCGCGCGTAAAGGCGCTCGATGACGTTGTTCCCTCTCACCTTGATGTCGATAAAGTGGTGCAACTGTTTGCGGAAGGCGCCGAACAGCTCCTCGTAGGTACCGAACTGCGCGGGATCTCCGGTTTCGAGGCCGAGCCGCTTGCCGGTGCGCGGATCGACGCCGTTGTTCAATGTGATTTCAAGTACTTTCGTAAGATTGAAATATCCAGTCAGGATATAGGCTTCCTTGCCAAAGGCTCCCGTCTCCACGCAGCCGGACGTCCCGCCCTGGCGCGCGTCTTCGATGGACTTCCCTTGCCGCAGCAGTTCCTCGACCACCAGGTCGGCATTGAAGATCGACGGCTGTCCCCAGCCCTTGCGGACGATTTCCAGGCCGCGCTTCAGGACGCGCTCCGGGCTTTTCTTGCTCAACTGCAAGTTCGAGGACGGCTGCAGCAACCGCATTTCGTCGATGACTTCGAGGATCAGGTACGTCACCTCGCTGACGCCGTCCGAGCCATCCGCCTTCAGGCCGCCGTTGTTGATGTTGGCAAAGTCGGTGTAGGTGCCGCTCTCGGCCGCCGTCACGCCCACTTTCGGGGGCGCGGGCTGATTGTTGAATTTCACCCAGAAGCACTCGAGCAGCTCCTTGGCCTTCTCGCGGGTAAGGGTTCCGTCGGCGAGTCCCTTCTCGTAAAACGGCGCGAGGTGCTGGTCCAGGCGTCCCGGGCAGAAGGAATCCCAGGTGTTGAGTTCGGTGATCACGCCGAGGTGGATGAACCAGTAGGCCTGCAACGCTTCCCAGAAATCCCGCGGCGCCTGCGCCGGAACGCGCCGGCAGACTTGTGCGATTCTTCTGAGCTCGGCCTCGCGGTCGGGGTTCGATTCGCGGTTCGCCATTTCCCAGGCGAGTTCGGCGTGGCGTTCCGCGAACCGCATCACGGCGTCCGCGGCCGTGGCCATCGCTCGCAACTCCTCCTGCTTCGAGTAAGCCTCGGGATCGTTCAGGAAATCCAGGCGGCCAAGGCTGGCTGCGACTTCAGATTTCAGATCGAGCAGTCCCTTGCTGTAAATGACCCCGCCAAGGGCCGTGTGCCCCGGAGCGCGCTGCTCCATGAACTCCGTGTAAATGCCGGCCTCGTAGGCGTCTTTCCACGCCTGCGACATTTCCCGGAAAATCATGTCGCGAATCGAGCGCCCTTGCCAGTAAGGAATGATCTGCTCGCACTGTATCTTCCGGGCTCTCTGATCCACATGGTAAGAAATCTTGGGGCGCGAATTGAGGATCTCGAGGTCTTCCATGCTGTGGCAGCAGAGTTCGGGATAGGTGGGCGTGGCCTTGGGCTCGGGACCGCGCTCGCCCACAATCAGCTCGTCGCTGGCAATGCAGATTTTCTTATTATTCATTAAGTGCCCGAGCGCCTGGGCCCGCAGGATGGGCACGGAAGCAGTTCGGCAATCGCGATAAGACTCCGTGATCAAGGCCGCCCGCTCGAGCGATAGCACGGGTTCCGCGGCGAGGCTTCTCTCGCGCAATCTTGCCACTCGTTCGTTCATCGTCAGCCACCCACCTTCACTTTGAATCCTGCTTTCTCGAACTCCGCGGCGATTTTCGTCACCAGGCTCGCAGGCGGGGCCTTGATGTCGTCTAACCGGAATTCCATTCCCAACCGCTTGTACTTCTCCGTTCCTGATTCGTGATAGGGCAAGAGATGAATCTGCCAGAGGCGCAGCCGCGAAAGCAAAGAGACCATGCGGCCGACGTTCTCACTGTCGTCATTGATTTCGGGGATGATAGGATAACGCACCATCACCGCCGTATGCTTGGCGGCCAGCGCCTCGAGGTTCGCCACGATCGAGTCGTTCGAAACGCCGGTAAACTTCTTGTGTTTCACCGGATCGAGAGTCTTCAAGTCAAACAAGACCAGGCCGGCCTTCTCGCTGAGGCCGAGCACCACGTCCCGGTTGGCCAAGCCGCAAGTCTCGAGCACGGTGTGGATGCGTTTTTCGCGGCACGCGTCGAGAAGCGACTCGAGGAAGCGCGGCTGCGCCAGGGGTTCTCCGCCGGAGAATGTGACGCCGCCGCCGGATTCGTCCCAGAAGATCAAATCTTGCTCGACTTCACGCATCACTTCCGCTACCGTCATGTGGCGCCCCGCCACTTTTCGGGCGCCCGCCGGACACGCCTCGGCGCAGGTACCGCAAACCTGGCATTCCGAATCGGTGCGGACTTCACCTTTCAGGCAATGCACGGCGCCGTGCGGGCAAACCCGGATGCAATCGCCGCAAACCAGGCAGCGGTTCTCGAAGAACATCAGGTCCGGCTTGGGACTACGGCCCTCCGGGTTGTGGCACCACCAGCAAGTGAGCGGACAGCCCTTGAAGAATACCGTGGTCCGAATGCCGGGACCGTCGTGCAGGGCGTACCGCTGGATGTCGAAAACCAGGCCGGCTTGGCCGGAGGCACCCGCGGCCTCGTGGGACGTTCCGGATTGGTTGTTGGCTGTGCTCATGTGCTTGCGGAAGGGCGGGGCTGACGCCCCGCCCTTCCATTTGACTTTCATTTTCATCGGTGGGCCGCAGGCCCATGACCAATCGGGATGACCGACTAGAAAACTTGTTTCAACCACCAGACTTTTTGACCTTCTCCTTTATTTTCATATACATTCCCGGTTCGTTCGTTAAATTCCGCAATGAACCACGGCTACGCCGGGGGTGACCCGAGCGCCATCCCATATTCCACCTGGCATTTTCTCGACCGCAGATCACTCAACTGCCGGACTTTTTGACCTTCTCCTTTGTTTTCATATACATTCCCGGATTGTTCCTTGAACTCTCTACCACCGACCCTCGCGGCTGCCGAGGGCGGCCACTGGGGCCGCCCCTACGTCCGTTGCTCAACCTGCCGCCTGGGGGGCTATGCCGCGGACCGCCCAGGTTAACGAAATGGCTTGCGGCAGAGCAGCGGCATGGCCCCGTCATGCTCACCGGTGGGCCGCCACGGTGAGCCCGCCTTCACCGAAGAATTCTAGCCTACTTTTTAAGGCGTGTCAAGAGACAGAAAGTCCCCAGCGGGAATTTTCCCGATTTCAGCGCGAGGTTATAACGTTATTTTGTACTGGATAACATGGCAACAGCCTGTGGAAGAATCGCCGCTCACGCCCCGGGGAAACGAGGGCTGCGCTCGCTATTCGGCCCCCTGCAGATATTTCTCCAGCGGTTCCCAGTAGTTTGCTTTCCATCCCGCGGCGAGGTGCGGAGCTTGTCCCGGTGGGAAACCACGGTGATCGAAAATGATTTTCGTCCCGGCGCCTTGTTCAACCAGCTCGAACCTCACGATCGAATAATCGCCGGGCTTCCAGCTCTCAGACCGCCAAGCCTGGACGATTCTCTCGTTGGGTGCCAGATCCAGTTGCCGCCCGACGATATACCCGCCGAAGAGCGCAAAGGCGCCGCCGACCTCCGAGCTCATTACCGAGGGTTTATCACTCACCGCCCCGGACTGCCTGGCTTGACTCAAGCGCACGATCTGGTCGAATTTCGAGGCCTCGGTCAGCGCTTCATAGATGCGCTCCCGAGGGGCCTGGAGCACGGGTTCCTGGTGAATCGCTTCCGCAGAATGGGAAATCCCCTCTTCGACTGCGACGCTGGCGTAAGCGGCAACTGCGGTGAGACTGCCAAATGCCGCGGCGGTGGAGATCATCATGTGCCGGCGGGTGACCGCGTGCTGTGACTTTGACGATTCGTTTCTGCCCATCCTCCTCGCCTCCTCGGGTGCGGTATTTCAGCGGGTCGCGCCGGCTCTCCTGCCCTGACGTGTCTGCGCCTTCTCCCTGAGTGCAACAAGAAGCCTCAGGCTCTCTGTAAGACTAGACCCTGGGCTTCTTGCCGTGTATCCTGTATTACAACACGAACTCGGGATGTCTTCTATATAATATTCTCGGGGCCTCAAACACGCCTACAGACTGGACCGCATTAACCGCAAAGGAGGCTTCATGAGACTTAAAGGAAAGGTTGCCGTCATAACAGGCGCGGCCACGGGTTTGGGCGAGGCGACGGCGCTTTTGTTTGCACAGGAGGGCGCCAGGTTGCTGGTCGCCGATGTCGACGACGCGGGGGGCGGTGGCGCGGTTGCCGAGATCAGAAAGAAAGGCGCCGAGGCTCTATTCGTCCACGCCGACATCGCTCAGGAGCCCGACGCGCGAACCATCGCCGACGCAGCGCTCAGAGTCTTTGGGCGGATCGACATCCTGGTGAACAATGCGGCGATTTTTGTGTTGAAAGGGTTCGATGCGACCGTGGCGGAATGGCAGCGCTCGCTTGGCATTAACGTGGTGGGAACGGCCCTGGTGACCAAGTACGTGGCGGAGGTGATGAAGAAGAACGGCGGCGGAGCCATTGTTAATCTCTCTTCCATTTCCGCCTGGATCGCCCAACGCAACATGTTTGCTTATAGTTCCACCAAGGCCGCCATTCTTCAGATGACCCGCAATATGGCGATGGATTTGGCGCCTTACGGAATTCGAGTCAACGCCGTTTGCCCCGGCACCATCATGACGGCTGCCGTGCGCCGCTACATGCAAGAGCGCGGCCTGACGCTCGAACAACTGAACGCCGAAGAGGGGGCCAAAACGCTGCTCAAGAGAGTCGGCGAGCAACGCGAAGTTGCCAGCGCGATTTTATTCCTGGCTTCCGACGCGGCCTCCTACATCACCGGAACGTCTTTGATGGTGGATGGTGGCTACACGGCGATGTAGCGCTGGCTATGGCTTGAACGGTTCCAGCGTCAGCGTCTGCTCAACGTAAGGCACAACTTCGACAGGCCCTTCCAGCCCGCAAACGTCAATGTTGGCCATAATCCGGTGCGATGGCCCCACCGCCCGAGCGTTCGCCTCCGTGTTGGTGAGGCGAATCTTCAAGTGATTCTCGCCCGGCCGAACAAACTCCGCGATGTCCAGTTTGTAGGGACTCCACACCAAGGTTCCCGCCTGGCGCCCGTTGACTTCAACCTCCGCCACCGAGCTCACGCGGCCCAAGTCTAGTACGAGTTTCTTGCCGCGATAGGCCTCCGGCAGGGTAAAGCTCTTTTCATAGATAGCGGTCCCCGAGAAGTTGGCAAGCGGAGTCTTCGTCCACGCTTGGAGAGCGAACGGCGTCGCTCCACTCACGAATTCCACGGGTGTGCTCAGGCGATCTTCCTTGCGCGCCACGATGACCAGCACATTCTTGTCCGGGCGCAGCATCTGGCGAATGTCGATCGGCGCACCGCCCGAAGGCTTGAGCTCGACCTCATTGAGCATGAGGCGGTAGGGGCCTTCCAGCGCCGGTGGCGCCACGGCCGTGACGCCGGGTGGAACTTCCGTGCGGTACCAGCGCATTCCTGCGCTCGCGGCGGACGCTTTCTGCACATCGAAGGGGAGCAAGCCGCTGATCAGGCCGCGCAGTGTCTTACCCTCCCGGTCCGCAACCCGGAAGGTGAATCCATAATACCCGCTGGACGTTTCCCGGCCCACGCCCACCTTCAGGAGCACGTCATTCCAGCCCGCGCGCAGTTGGACGGGAATCCGGTCGGCCCAGTTATCATTCATCTCGTACCAGAACGGATGGCGCAGGCGGGCAAAGACCTGCTCGTGGTTCAGCCAGACCTTCAACCAGTTGTCAGCCGCCACCACGAAGGTGGCGGGCCGTTCTTTGGGCGCGTAGAGATAAGCGCGGGCGTAACTCGCGATCCAATCTTGCCCCGAGGTCTCAAGCACCCGATTGAATTGCACGACGTAGCTGGAATCGTCGAACGGGCCGCCTTCGGTCTGCATCCAGATGTTCCAGTGGCCCAAGGCCAGGTAGGGCTCGTCGCCATAATAGCGCTTCCAGCCCACCGGCTCGCCCTGCTCGGTCTCAGGCGGGTAGGCCTTTTCAAAGCCTTCATCCACGGCGTTGGGGAACGGGCCGATGACGTTCCAGTTGCGCACCGTGTTTTCGGCTTCGCTCAGCCAGAGCGAAGGCCAGGCCGAATCGTCAAACTTAAGCCGAGACCACCCCAGCTTGTCGCCTTCACCTTCCCTCGCATCTTTGACTTTCACATAGGGGATTCCCACGCGCTGGGGCTCGGGACGGAAATCCCAATTGCCGGAAAGCGCTAGGGGCTTTAATTCGCCGATCGGGCTGCGCCCCCGGTAAGTGTGGCCGCCGGCGCGCATGGTGACATCGAGCTCGCGCAGGGTTCCGGGCGCTGAAGCGCGCACCTGGATGGCGTCCGGCGAGCGGGAAACAACCGCCAGACTTTCCGCATTCGTGCTCACTAGTTCGGCCTCCTGGCCCTGCCCCTCGAGTGGATGGAACGCCACGTAGTACGCGTCCCAAGGCGCCAACGTCAGCCGCACTTCGGTTCCTTGCGGACGGTTCACGGAGAACAACGGCAGGCGCTGGCCGCTCAGGGCATCCCACTTTTCTGGCACGCCGGTGACGGAGAAGAGAACTTCATTGGTGCGCGTCCGGTCAGAGTCGTTGACCACCCAGTAGTAGTTCGTTCCCAGCTTCTCGCGGTGCTCAAAGTAAAGGCTGGCGGAGGAGCCCGAAACCACCCGCACGTCTTTTGGAACTGTGGAATCGAGCAAATCAATCAAGGTCTCCACGTCGTAGGAAACGAAATAGGCGCGGCCTCCCGCGGCGCTTTGCTGCTCGGTGAAAGGCAGTGGCGTGCTGCTCGCGGCCGTGCCAAAAAGCTCGTTAATTCCGCTTTCCAGTTCGGCGTCGTGTCCGCCCGTTTCCGAGGACGAGGTCGGAAGCAGACGGATGCCGAATACCGCGCCGCCGGCCTGATAGAAATCCCGAATCTTTTTGAGGGTGGTGCGGCTGAGAGTAGTGATGGGCGGGATGATAATTGCCTGGAAACGCTGCGGGCCAATCACCAACTCCTTGCCGTCGATTCGCGCGCCGGCCAGGTAGTCGTCGTCCGCCAGGTTGTAATCCCACTGCCGGTCCGCGAGGCGAAGGATGAGGCGCGTGTAATAGTCGTTGATTGCGATGGTGATGTTTTTCCAAGCCGCCGGCGTGCCGATCTCACCGAAAGGCGTGCTGCCTGAGAAGTCGGGCTCGGAGTTTGCCCACATCGAAAGGATGGGGTAGTAGAGCAGGACGTTAGTCGAGTGGCGGCTTTCAGAATTCATGTAGCTGATGCGCCGGGTGTAGTCCGCGTAGTAATGGAAGTAAGGCCAGTAGGGTTGATGGAGCCAGTCAGGAGGGTAGTTTGCGCGCGAGGCATCATAGTTGAAAGCATGACCCACAAAGAGGTTAACTCCCCACAAACCAATTCCGTTCGTGCCCCGCCGCAGGCCCTCCATGTCCAAATAGGAATCGGTCCCTTGCACGCCCTGGTTTTCGCACATGAAACGCCGCCCTTCGAAGTCGGCGACGGATTGAGCGAGCTTGAAATTGAGCGGCTGGCGGCCGTAATCGAACAGGGAATCGACGCCCACCGGGTTGAGTACGCGCTCCACGGCAAATAGGCTGCCCTCCAGCGCGGCGGCCCATTGCAGAGACTCCTCCCACGCGTGACCGGTATGGCCGATCCCCAGCTTGGCAGCGTTGTCAGTGATGCCCTTCCAAAACGACTGTTGATAGAGTTTGGTCACGGTGGCGAGGTAGTCGCACCGAACCTTGACGGTGGAATCGCCGCCGTCGTAAATCAGAAGCGGCAACACTTTGTGGAGATCGTAGCCGCTTCGCCGGGCAAAGGCGTCAAATAAGGCGGGCGTCCAGGCGATCCGGTAGCCGTAGTCGCCTTCGTGATCCGCGAAGGAATAATGGATGGTGCTGCCGAAGTAGGACGGGAAGCGCCGGTAAAAGTCGCCGTAGGCGAGATCGAAAAACAGCTTCATAGCATCGGGATTCATCAAGTCGACGTACCCGCCGTCGAAGCCCATGGAAGGCTCGAGGTAGAACTCCACCACCACCCAGTCGCCCTCGGGGGCCTGCCACTTGAAATCGTCGGACTCCCGGGGCGACGCCAGCAACTGCAAGCTCTGGCCATCAATCCGGTTCTCGCCCAGCCAGCGGGCCGCCACCACCGCCTGGAGTTCCGCCGGGGCTGCGAGCGTGACCTCCTTCGGGCCCTTGACGATTTCCGCCCTGTACGCCAGGCTCTTCATGCGGTATTGCGGTTGGCGCGCCAGCACCTCGCTTTGATGGTTGCCCGCCATCCAGATATTGCGAACCTCACCCGAGGGCCAATCATATTCGTCCACGAAGTTGAATTCGAACCCGCTCCGCTTGGCCTGCTCGAGCCCGGCGCCAATGGCCTGCCACCACTCTTCAGAATGGTAAGGAGTCAGCAACCCATCCCGGGCGTGCAAGAACGCCCCGTAGACGTGCTGGTCCACCATCTGGCGGATTTCTTCCTGAATCTTCGGGCCTTCCATCTTGCCGTTCCAGAACCAGAACGGCATGGTCGAATAGTCTCGCGGCGGATCGACGAAGGCGTTATAAAGCTGGCTGCCACGCGCCGGCTCCTGCTGAGAATTGGGATCGAGAGCAGCGCGGACTTCCGCTTTCGAGGCGAGCGGCTCTGAAGCCAAGAAGCGGTTTGCGATAAGCAGGAATGCGCACAAAGCCAGAGTCAAATAGAGAGCGATGCGTCGGTGCATGAATATCCTCCTACCCGAAACTACAGAGGCAAGGTTTGCCTTGCCACTCTTCGCCAAAACCACAGCCAGCTTTTATCTTCCTGCGGCCTCGATCTGTCAAGCCGAATTCGCCGCCGCCCCTCCGTGATAACCGCCCCGCTGTAGGGGGACGGCTTGCCGTCCCCGGATTTCCTGCGCCCCGCCCTCATCCCCGAAGGGGATGAACATCAGTAGCCGTAGGTGAAACCCACGGATACCGACGCCCCAAAAGCAGATCTCGACCCCGGAGGGGTCAAACCGTTCGAGCCCTGCGGGGTCGGGGGGATTCGCGTTGGGGATCCGCATCCGTGGGTTTCACCCACGGCTACTGACGTTGCTTCCCTTCTGGGAACCAGCCTTGTGAGTCGGCGAGGCCCGTGCCACGATTAATGTCGCTCCGCATAGATCTGCACCGGACCCAGCAGGCCTGACGGGAGTAAGGGCGAGTTCGCGCGGTACGGTTTCACATCCGCGAAGGTGTACTTCGTCGCGCCCGGTTGCTGGTCTCCAATCAGGCGGTTTACCCAGGCGTTGATCACCTTGATCTTCACTTCGTTCGCCCCCGGCTTCAGCACGCTCGTTACATCCACGCGGTACGGCGTGTGCCACACGATCCCCAGCGGCTTCCCGTTCACCGTCACCTGCGCCAGGTTCTTCACCTCCCCCAAGTCGATCCACAGCTTCGCGCCCTTCTTGAACCACTCCGGCGAAGCCTGCACGGTTTTGGTATAGGTCCCCGCTCCCGAAAAGTACTTCACGCCTGCGTCGCTGCTCTCCGGCCACGAGATGAGCTGATCGAGCGTGACCGAGGCCGGCGCGCCGCGCCCCGCCTGGAACGCCACCTCCCACGGTCCCTCCACCGTCGCCAATTCCGTCTCCACTACCTTCGGCA
>Ga0187782_10004497_pt1 | contig 10445 bp, 8 predicted proteins | sample 0715_SJ02_MP15_2_FD_132454 | JGI IMG/M metagenome (GOLD analysis project Ga0187782, IMG submission 132454) | Tropical peat soil microbial communities from peatlands in Department of Meta, Colombia - 0715_SJ02_MP15_20_MG | ecosystem: Environmental > Terrestrial > Soil > Wetlands > Peat | place...
CTGCCGCGCGTGGTGCCGACATAATACCGTCCGTCGCTGCACCGCAGGATGTAGAGAAAGGCGCCCATTATCCCCCGGTCCTCGCCCGATCAAAGACCCTCGTCCTGAGGAGGCCGCGCAGCGGCCGTCTCGAAGGACGAGGCGCCTTGTTTTGTGACTCTCTGCGCCCGACGCATCCAAGGAGCCTCGTCCTGAGGAGCGCCCGCAGGGCGCGTCTCGAAGGACGAGCCGGGAAGCCGCTCCTCACGCCGGCCTCGCCGCGAAATCCGCGAGCGACAGGCTTGCCGCCCCCGGCATCGCCAGCGGCGTATGCGTCGACAGCACGACCCGGCCGCCCGCCGCGCGCTGCGCCGCGATCGCCGCGCCGAGATCCTCGAGCGCCTCGCTGTCGAGCCCGGTGGCGGGCTCGTCGAGGAGCCACAGCGGCGCCGGGCTCGCCAGCAGCCGCGCCAGCGCCAGCCGCCGCCGTTGCCCGGCCGAGAGCAGCCGGCAGGGAGAAGCGGCAAGCGCGCCGAGGCGGAAGCCGGCCAGCGCTTGCGCCACGTCGCCGCCGCCGCGCATTCCCGCCCAGAAGGCGAGGTTCTCGGCCACGCTGAGCAGCGGCTTCACCGCTTCCTGATGGCCGATGAAGTGGAAGCGCGCGCGATGCGCCGTCGGGTCGTCGCCGATGGGCGCGCCGTCCCAGCCCAGGACCCCGGCCTCCGGCCGGCCGAGCCCCGCCATCAGCCGCAGCAGGCTCGACTTGCCGCTGCCGTTGGGACCGGTGAGCACCAGCGCGCCGCCGGCGGCAAGCGTGAAGGAGAGTCCGGCGAAGACCAGCCGCTCGCCGCGCCGGCAGGCGAGGTCGACGCCGGCGAAGCCGGCGGCGGGAAGCGCAAGGCGGGGAGCGGCGGGCATGGCGGGGGCGGATGATGCCACCGAAGCGGCGGGGCTTCCCGCAAAAAGCGACGGCCCCGGCGGGGGGAGGGTGCCGGGGCCGCCTATGAAGCGGTCGGGGGGGGGACCGCTGCGAAGAACCGAGACGAGCCGATATCGCCTCGTACCCCTACAATAAGCCCTGCGAATGCGACCCGATTTCGATCGAATCGTGGCGAAACGATGATTTCTGATACCGCCGCCGCTCCGGCCCTCAAGGGACGGGAGCGGCGTCCTGCGGCGGCATGCTTGCGTGGCGCGTGACGAGAAGGCGAGGCCGCGGCTCAAGCGGATGGTGTTGCCGGTCGTCGGCGGCGATCGGCGTCAGGCGAGCCAGCGCTTGCGCCGGCGGTAGTGCTTGACGTCGCGGTAGCTCTTGCGGCCGGCGGCGCCGAGGCCGAGATAGAATTCCTTCACGTCCTCGTTGGCGCCGAGCGCGGCGGCGGCGCCGTCGAGCACGATGCGGCCGTTCTCCAGGATGTAGCCGTGATCGGCATAGCGCAGCGCCATGTTGGTGTTCTGCTCGGCGAGCAGGAAGGAGACGCCGGCGTCGCGGTTGAGCCGGCGCACGATCTCGAAGATCTCCTCGACGATCTGCGGCGCGAGCCCCATCGACGGCTCGTCGAGCAGGATCAGCTTCGGCTTCGCCATCAGCGCGCGGCCGAGCGCGGTCATCTGCTGCTCGCCGCCGGAGACGTAGCCGGCAAGCCCGTGGCGGCGCTCCCAGAGGCGCGGGAAATAGCCGTAGACCCGGTCGAGGTCGGCCTGCACCTTGCGCTTGCCGTCGCGCCGGGTGAAGGCGCCGGTGAGCAGGTTGTCCTCGACCGTGAGATGGCCGAAGCAATGCCGCCCTTCCATCACCTGGATGACGCCGCGGCGCACCAGGTCGTTGGGGCTGAGCCGGTCGACGCGCTCGCCCTCATAGCGGATCGTCCCCTTGGTCACCTCGCCGCGCTCGGCGCGCAGCAGGTTGGAGATCGCCTTCAAGGTGGTGGTCTTGCCGGCGCCGTTGGCGCCGAGCAAGGCGACGACGCCGCCCTTCGGCACCGCCAGCGATACGCCCTTCAGCACCAGGATGACGTGGTTGTTGATGACCTCGATGTTGTTGACGCTGAGCAGCGCCTCGTCCGCGGTCATGTCGGCTCCGATGGTGCCGCGCCCTCCCTCTGCCGCGCGGGCGGGAGAGGGAGGGGGTGAGCGTGAGGGCCTATTTCGCTTCCGCCGATTGCGCGGCGCAGTCGCGCGGCTTGATGCCCTTTTCCTGGGCGTATTTCAGCGCCGATTCCTTGTACTGCTCGCGCAGCACGTCGTTGTGCGGCTGGATCCAGTCGGAGACGACGTTCCAGCGCTGCCCGTCCCACTGGATGATGCGGGCATTGCCGTTGCCCTTGTGGTCCTCGCAGGAGAGCTTGAGCGGGATGGCAAGGCCCTCGAAGCCGAGCTGCGCCAGCCGCGCCGGGGTCACGTCGAGATGCTCCAGGCCCCATTGCACCTGCTCGCCGGTCATCGGCTTGTTGCCGAAATGCTCCTGCGCCGTGCGCATCCCTTCGAGAACGTACATCGCGGCGATCATGCCGCGGTCATAGAGCACCTGGCCGACTTCCTCCTTGGTGCCGTGGCCGCCGCCCTTGGCATAGACGTATTTGAGGACGTCCCGGATCACCGGATAGTCGGCGCCGACGCCGTGGAAGGAGGCGGCCTTGTAGCCTTTGGCCGCGGCCCCCGCCGGGACCACGTCGGACTCGGCGCCGGAGAACCAGACGCCGATGAGGTGGTCTACGGGAAAGCCGACCGCCGCCGCTTCCTTGATGCTGGTGGAGTTCATCACCCCCCAGCCCCACAGGAACACCCAGTTGGGCCGCTTCTGGCGGATCTGCAGCCACACCGCCTTCTGGTCGATGCCCGGCGGCGAGACGGCGTATTTCTCGAACTCGTACCCGTCCTCCTTGGCCAGCCGCTCGAGCGTCGGGATCGGCTCCTTGCCGTAGGCGCTGTCGAGATAGACCAGCACGATGCGCTTGCCTTTGAGCTTCGCCGCGCCGCCTTCCTGCTGGCCGACATAGGTGATCATGGCGTCGGCCGCGTCCCAATAGGTCGTGGCGAAGGGGAAGACGTAGGGGAAGACCGGGCCGTAGCTCGCATCGGCGCGGCCGTAGCCCATGGTGATCAGCGGGATCTTGTCGGCCGCGGAGCGCTCCAGCAGCGCATAGGTGATGCCTGTGGAGAGCGAATCGAGGAAGGCGGCGCCCTTGGTCTTCAGCCGCTCATAGCACTCGACGCCGCGGTCGTTGTTGTAGGCGAACTCGCATTCCTCATAGGTGAGCTTGACGCCGTTGATGCCGCCGTCGCGCGCATTGAGCATGTCGAGATAGTCGGCATAGCCGTCGGCGAAGGGGATGCCGTTGGGCGCGTAAGGCCCGGTGCGATAGACCAGGCGCGGCACGAATTGCTCGTTTTGCCCGCTTTGCGCCAGCGCCTCGCCGGCGGCGAAGCCCCATCCGGCCGCGGCGGCGATGGCCAGGATGACGACGCTTTTCCAGCTCATGGATGCCTCCCTCGTGGAATTCCCCTGTTCGCGTTGTTTTTTTTACATTACTCCCGTGCCGCCGCCGGCGCAAACGCGCGATGGCATCGCCGCGGAGACTTCAATTGTTCCGTAATGAAAGGGCCAAGGGAAGGCGGGCCGTCCCGGCCGCGCCCGGCCGCGCAACTCGCCCTCCGCCGCCGGCCGTCCCGGCTGGCGCGCGCCGGAAGAGGGATGGCGCCGCGCCGGGGATGGTCCTCAACCTGCTGGTGCGCGGTCCTCGATCTCTTCGGCCACTTCCTCGCAGATCTCCGCCAGCTCCAGCAGTTCCGCCACCAGCGTCGCGTCGGTGACGCTTTCCGCCCGCTCGCGGAACTTTGCCCCTTGTTCACGCCAGAACGCCGCGTCCTCCATGGCGCCTCTCCCGGAGGGGTTACACACCTATTAGGTTAATAGGGTAGCACGATTGGTTCGGCCGCAACAGGGGTGCCCGCGCCTGCGCAAAAATGCCACACCCTGCGGCGCTTTCCGAGGCGCGCGAGGCGCTCGCCGCGCGTTGCCGGTGGGGGCCGCAAGCTCCGGCGCATGCCGCCGCCGCTCCCTTGGCATTGACGACGCGGGGGCGGATTCGGTGCAAGATGCCCTCCCTCGGGACGGACGCGGGAGGCGCCGGCATGACCCTTGACCTGATCCTGCGCAACGCGACGCTGCCGGACGGCCGCGCCGGCATGGACCTCGCGATGCACGGCGGCCGCTTCGTCGAGATCGCGCCCGCCATCGCCGCCGCCGCCGCGCGCGAGATCGACGCCGCCGGGCGCCTGGTGACGCCGCCTTTCGTCGACGCTCATTTCCATCTCGATGCGACGCTCACCTTGGGGCTCGGCGGCAGGGTCAACGAGAGCGGCACCTTGGCCGAAGGCATCCGGCTCTGGGACGAGCTCCGGCCGCACGTCACCGCCGCGGCGCTGCGCCGGCGCGCGCTCGCCTATTGCGATCTCGCGGTAAGCCAGGGGCTGCTCGCCATCCGCAGCCATGTGGATGTGAGCGACGACGCGCTGATGGGCGCCGAGGTGCTGGTCGAGGTGAAGAAGCAGGTGGCGCCTTATCTCGACCTCCAGCTCGTCGCCTTTCCGCAGATGGGCTATTTCTCCAAGCCTTCGCTCGCCGAGAACCTGCGCCGCGCGCTCGATCTCGGCGTCGATGTCGTGGGCGGCATCCCGCATTTCGAGGCCACCGCCGAGCTTGGCCGCGACAGCATCCGCGCGCTGTGCGCGCTCGCCGCCGAGCGCGGCCTGCGCGTCGACATGCATTGCGACGAGACCGACGATCCGCTTTCGCGCCATGTGGAGACGCTGGCGCACGAGACGCGCCGGCTCGGCCTTGGCGGCCGCGTCGCCGGCTCGCATCTCTGCTCGCTCCATTCCATGGACAATTTCTACGCCGCGCGGCTCATCGGCCTGATGGCGGCGGCGGGGCTCGCCGCGGTCGCCAATCCGCTGGCCAACATGGTGCTGCAAGGCCGCTTCGATACCTATCCCAAGCGGCGCGGCATGACCCGCGTGCCGGAGCTGATGGCCGCCGGCTGTCCGGTGGCGCTGGGCCATGACAGCGTGCTCGATCCCTGGTATCCGCTGGGCCGCGCCGACATGCTGGAGGTGGCGCACATGGCGGTGCATGCCGGCCACATGACGAGCCAGTCCGGCATGCGCGCCTGCTTCGCCGCCGTGACCGAGGTGCCGGCGCGCATCCTGGAGCTCGAAGGCTATGGCATCGCCGTCGGCTGCCACGCCGATTGCGTTCTCTTGCAGGCGCGCAATCCCGTCGACGCGATCCGCCTGAAGCCGGCGCGGCTTGCCGTCATCCGCCGCGGCCGGGTGGTGGCGGAAGCGGCGCCGGCGGTGAGCCGGCTCAGCCTGCCCGGCCGGCCGGAGAGCATCGATCCCTCGGCTGCACGTTCGATCGAGGTTTAGGCACGCTCCCCCTTGAGGGCAGGGCTATCGCCTATGGATTCACCACGGCGAGCAGACAGCCCTATTAAACTGAACTTCCCCTGAAAAAGGGGATTGCATAGGCAAATTATCGAATCAGACGAATCACTTGAGCCGATTTTGACCGCGCCCTTACTGATTACAAGCCGCTACGGGCGAAAAGCGAATCCTTTCAACGACGTCGGCATTTGCGAGTCATGCCTACGGCCTCCACAACCGTACATGGGTATCATGCCGAATTGCAGGGTCATATGAGTCACTTACAGAACACACTCTGTCCTTCCCGTATCGGAAGTTCGGATTAAAGATGAACCACAGAGAAGACAATGAGGCGGTGAGAGAACCAAGCGCGTTGGCGCGCCTGCCTTCGCCGAAGCGAAGCTGCTTCGGCTTCGCGTAGGCAGGCGAAGCGCGCCAGTACTTCTTTCCTCACTGCCTCACCGTCTCTGCGGTGAATCCCTTCCTGCCGCGGGCATGGCGACAAATGCGATTGCTCTGCCTCTTGAAGGGGGGATTATCACCTTGACATAGCACCCTCTACCGGTGGGACCGGAGAGAATGCGGCTCGATGTCGATCCACATGCGCCGTGCGGCCTTCTCCTTGGTAAAGGCCCATTCGTGTTCGATGAGAGTCATGGCTTGCTCGGTTCGTTGCGCGCCAAGAATGCCATTGCATCCGATCCGGATAAGATTTAGACGGGCAAAGCGGGTGTTGCCTGGATTTGCGCCGTAACGCTTGGCAATTCGTTTCATGTCGTTGTCAAGTGCTACCAAGATCGCGTCATTCTTTAGCGCGGCAGCACAGACAACTTCGTCCGGGGTGCGATCCGGCAACACGTCCCGGTGAAGGATGACTCCGTGGCCGCGTTTGGCGAACACTGCCGCCACGGAATCCGGAACGCTTGCATCCAGCAAAACCAGAAATGGATCTGGGGCCGTCAAGCCGCTGCGTCATAATTAATTGCGGCTTGGATGTCCTCTTCTGTGAGAGTCGGATATTCTAGTTTGATCTGATCGACCGAATATCCTTGCGCCGCGAACGCTTTGATGTTTTGGACGGGGATACGCGTTCCGGCAATGACAAGCTGGTTATCAGCGACGTCTCGCCTCTTCTCGAATTTACCGATCGTCTCTGGCTTGCGTTGATTGAGCAATCTAATTGCTTCTCGCATGTTGGCCGACGCCACCAGCAGCGGGATTTGGAGCACGCCTTGCCCGGATACGACTTCCTCCAGTGTGTCGGTTTCCGGATTCACAAACACGACGCGCTTGTTGTGAACGTAGAGCGTAGTTTCTCCCCAAAGCTTTTCGCCGAGTGACAACAGCCTTTCCTTCACTTCGCGAAGATGCCCTAAAGGCACCTTCACCTCGTTTCGGAGCCCGTTTAGAACCTTGAGCGCAACGAGATCGCGAAAGGAATAAAGACGGCTGTACGGCTTTGAGCGATCTTCATACCCGAAGCTGGGAGAGAAGAAGCCGTCCGAATCCCAATAGCGAAGTTGACGAACACTCACGCCGGTCAGACGCGAGGTAATCTCTTCGCTGAACATCGCTATCGGCTTGCGCTCGTCCATATAGTCCAGTATCCTCTTTGGCCTTCAAAAATCAATTAAATTATTGTTTTCTAAGGCAGAATCATGGCGGCGGCTAAGGCATTGAAAGCCAAGAAATCTTCGGCGCCCGGACAATTCTCGCCCAAGGCAGCATGGGAGAGATTCGAGCGCGCCGTCGATTACGCGATCAAAACGCCACCTCGACACCGCGTCGCGAAGAAACAACGTCCTGCCGGCAAAGGTCGTGTCCGCAAGGGCAAGAGCGGACACTAGCCGAAATCAAACTCTGGCTGGCGCGGATCGGGCAAATCCTCCCGTTCGCGCAGGGGGCGTGGCCGCCGCCCGCGCGCCGGTAAGCGGCGGCTCCGGCGCGATGCGGTCATGCGTCATCTTCGGCGCGATGCGTCCGCGCGCGCCGCGCTCGAGGCGGATCAGTCCATGGCCCGCCATCGTCTTGAGCGTCCGCGACAGGTTGGATTTCTTGCGGCCGGCAAGCCGTGACGGCGCTGTTTGCGCTCGCCCCTCAATACGGAAACGGCCACCGCCGCAGCTTCTCCTTGCCGACCTGCCAGAGCCGCGCGAGGCCGTGCGGCTCGGCGATCAGGAAGACGATGATCAGCGCGCCGAAGATCATCGATTGCAGGTCGGCCACGGCGTTGACCGGGATCTCGAGGCCCAGGAGGCGCGGCGCGTTGTCGAGGAAGATCGGCAGCAGCACGATGAAGGCCGCGCCCAGGAACGAGCCCAGGATGCTGCCGAGCCCGCCGATGATGATCATGAACAGGATCTGGAACGATCGGTCGATGTCGAAGGCCAGGGGCTCGACCCCGCCGGTATAGATGAAGGCCCACATCGCGCCGGCGATGCCGCAATAGAAGGAGCTCACGGCAAAGGCCAAGAGCTTGGTCTTGAGCGGGTGGATGCCGATGATCTCGGCGGCGATGTCCATGTCGCGGATCGCCATCCAGGAGCGGCCGATCCGCCCGCGCACCAGGTTCTTGGCGACGAGCGCCAGCACCGCCGCGAAGGTGAGCACGAAGAGGTATTTGTCGACCGGGCTCGCCTCGGCGCCGGTGACGTAGAAATGCCCGAGCACGGCGCGCTGCGGCGCGCTGATGACGCCGGACGAGCTGTAATTGGTGAACCACGGGAATTTGTTGAACATCCAGATCAGGAAGAATTGCGCGGCGAGTGTCGCCACCGCGAGATAGAAGCCCTTGATCCGGAGGCTCGGGAAGCCGAAGACCAGCCCCACCAGCGCGGTGATGAGCCCGGCGAGGACGAAGACCGCGACGATGTTGAGCTCGGGAAAGCCGGTGGCGAGCTTGTAAGTGGCGAAGGCGCCCACCGCCATGAAGCCGCCGGTGCCGAGCGAGACCTGGCCGGCATAGCCCGTCAGCAGGTTGAGCCCCAGCGCCGCCAGCGCATAGACCAGGAACGGCACCATGATGCTCAGCAGCCAGTACTCGCTGGCGAAGAGCGGCACGCCGACATAGGCGAGAACGAGGCCGGCGAGGAGCAGGAAGCGGTCCTGGCGGATCGGGAACACCGCCTGGTCGGCGGCATAGCTCGTCTTGAACTGCCCGGCCTCGCGGTAGATCATCTCAGACCCTCTCGATGATGCGCTCGCCGAACAGGCCCTGCGGCCGGAACAGCAGGAAGACCAGCGCCAGCCCATAGGCGAACCAGTCCTCGATGGCGCCGCCGGTGGCCGGGCCCCAGAACACTTCCGCCACCTTCTCGCCGGCGCCGACGATGAGCCCGCCGAGGATGGCGCCGGGCACCGAGGTGAAGCCGCCCAGGATCAGCACCGGCAGCGCTTTCAGCGCCACCAGCGCGATCGAGAACTGCACGCCGAGGCTGCTGCCCCAGATGATGCCGGCGACCAGCCCGACGACGCCCGCCACCGCCCAGACGATGACCCAGATGGTCTTCAAGGGAATGCCGACCGAGAGCGCCGCTTGGTGGTCGTCGCCCACCGCGCGCAGCGCGCGGCCCACCGCCGTCTTCTGGAAGAACACGGCGAGCACCGTCACCAGGCTGCCGCAGACCGCGGCGGCGATGAGGTCGAATTCGTTGACCAGCACGCCGCCGATGATCAGCGGCTGGTTCGGGATGCCGATGTCGAGCGGGTGCACGTCGCCGCCCCAGACGAGCTGGCCGAAGCCCTCGAGGAAGAAGGCGAGGCCGATGGTGGCCATGAACAGGATGATCTGCTCCTGGTTCACCAGCGGCCGCAGCACCGCCCGCTCGATGGCGAACGCCATCGCCGTCATCGCCAGCGCCGCGATCAGGAACGCCGCCCAGACCGGCGCGCCCTTCTCCAGGAGGCCCACGAAGGTGAGCGCGGCGAACAGCACCATGGTGCCTTGCGCGAAATTGAACACGCCCGAGGCCTTGTAGATCAGCACGAAGCCGAGCGCGACCAGCGAGTACATGACGCCGGTGAGCAGCCCGCCGATGATCACCTCGAGCAGGAACCGGGGATTGTCCCACATGCTGGCAAAGGGCGCGACGAACACCGCCTGAAGGAAATCCATGGCGCTACTCCTCGACCCCCACCTCACCCTCCCAGCGCTGCGCGCTGGGTCCCTCCCTCTCCGCCCCGGGGGGCGGAGAGGGTCGGGGTGAGGTGGGGCGAGCCTCCGAATTGCGACCGTCCGCCCTATTCCTCATGCGGCACTCCGAGATAGGCGTCGATGACGTCCTGGTTGCGGCGCACCGCGTCGGGCGGGCCGTCGGCGATCTTGCGGCCGTGATCGAGCACGACGACGCGGTCGGAGAGATCCATGACCACGCCCATGTCGTGCTCGATGAGGGCGATGGTGGTGCCGAACTCGTCGTTGACGTCGAGGATGAAGCGCGACATGTCCTCCTTCTCCTCGACGTTCATGCCCGCCATCGGCTCGTCGAGCAGCAGCAGGTCCGGCTCCATGGCGAGCGCGCGGCCGAGCTCGACGCGCTTCTGCAGCCCGTAGGGGAGCTGGCCCACCGGCACCTTGCGGATCGCCTGGATCTGGAGGAAGTCGATGATGCGCTCGACGAAGAGGCGGTGCTCGAGCTCCTCGGTGAGCGCCGGGCCCCAATGCAGCGCCTGCCACAGGAAGTTGCGCCGCATGCGCAGCAGCCGGCCGGTCATGACGTTGTCGAGCGTGGTCATGCCGCGGAAGAGGGCCACGTTCTGGAAGGTGCGGGCGATGCCGGTCGCGGCCGCCTGATGCGGCCGGAGGCGCTGGCGCGTCCGGCCCTTGAAGGTGATGGTGCCGCGTTGCGGCGAATAGACGCCGTTGATCACGTTGAGCATCGAGGTCTTGCCGGCGCCGTTGGGACCGATGATGGCGAGGATCTCGCGCTCGCGGATCTCGAGGCTGACATTGGCGAGCGCGCGCACGCCGCCGAAGGCGAGGCTGATGTTCTCGGCCTTGAGCAGCGGCGGCCCGATGGGCTTTTCCGCCCGCGCGCTCA
>Ga0187782_10004501_pt1 | contig 10442 bp, 10 predicted proteins | sample 0715_SJ02_MP15_2_FD_132454 | JGI IMG/M metagenome (GOLD analysis project Ga0187782, IMG submission 132454) | Tropical peat soil microbial communities from peatlands in Department of Meta, Colombia - 0715_SJ02_MP15_20_MG | ecosystem: Environmental > Terrestrial > Soil > Wetlands > Peat | place...
GGTGATTCCCTGATAGGAAGCGGTGACTTGCGCCGATCCCTGGGCCATTCCCTGCACCTGGCCTTGAGCATCGATCGCCGCAATGGATGATGCACTCGTTCCCCACGTGACAGTATCGGTCAGCGTTTGCGTGCTGCCGTCGCTGTACGTTCCCGTGGCACCAAGCTGAATCGTGTCGCCCTTTGCGATGGATTGATTCGCAGGAGAGATCGCGATTTCCGTCAATCTTGTTTGCGACGCGCCGCAACCCCACAAAATGGAGATACACAAGAGCGCACTAAACGCAGTGATTGCGCGAACGAGTTTCGAATGTCTCATAAGGGTGGCTGGAGTTCAGGTAGGGAGGGCGAACGGGGAAGGCTAGTGTAACAGCCTTCCGTCTTGCATCCAGCTGACTAATTCACCAGAACTATACTGGTTGGTGTACACGCCCGCCAATCGGCAGTATGAGCTAACCCATTTGGGTTAGTTCTGCAAGACAATTCTATTCATTTAAGGAGGGTCCTAGTGAAATCACTAGGCGACAAATTGCAAGCCGCTGATATAGTTCGGAGATTTCTGGCCCTGCTTAACGCTCCACCGAACTTGCATAAAAGTGGGGACAGCAACGGGCGCATCGGAAATGGGGAAATTGCAGCAGATGAACATTGATGGCTGGAGAGGAAATGAACTGAGAATGCAGACACCACCATTGCTCAAATTATGGATGCGCCCATCGAACTCTTTCGTCGCTCCACCAGCGGTTGCACCGGCCGGTAGCAAGCAGCGCGCACGCACGTCGAGCACTTGTGGAAAGCGCGCAGATTGGCGCCGCTCACGATCGGAAAGATAGTTCACAGGGCTAGATCATGCCCCAACATTGAGTATGGGTAAATCGCTCAATCGGACTAATTCAAGGTGGCTAATTCGCTGAAGGGGAAGGTGTTAGGAGACAGATCGAGAACCGGTGATTTTGCCGGCGATACCAGAACGGGTGGAAACCTTCATCTTTACCATTACCAATCGTAGGAAAGCCTTTACGGTATTGGGACTAATTTTCATGCGCGCTGCAATCTCTTTGCTCGTTAAACCCTGCAAGAGGTACTCGACGGTTTCGCATTCTCTTTGCGTCAATGCGTATCGTTCGGATAATTCTCTTGAGGTCATGCTGCCGGCAGCGCCACGCTCAAGCAGCAACGCGAAAGCTGGCTGCGGAGCCGCCTGGCCATTGCAATTCACCTGGAAGGTTTTACAGATGTAGCGGCGCTTTCCCGACTGAACTTCCTTGACGAAGAGTTTGCGCTCGCGATGTTGATGATCAACGAGAGCGGTGCGGACGCGGTCGGCTAAAAAGATTTTGGGTTGTTTGATCCGGCTTGCTTCGCCGGGAAAACAGAGAATCTGAAGAGCGGCATCATTTGACGCCATCAGATTTAACTCAGCATCCAGCAGCATGAAGCCGCTGTTGCTAGGAGCCATGGACACGGTAATCTCCCAGACGTGACAAACAACTTGCCCCGGACAAGCGAGATTCGACTTGCGCACGGACAAGTTGGATTTGAGCCGGAAACGCGGCCTTTAGGGGGAGGAGCAGGTGCTAGCCCAATAAAGCTAAGGCTATGCAGCAGCCGACCTAAGTATTATGGTTAAAAACTACTAATGTCAATAGGACTTCTGCGTATCTCTCAAAATTCTAGAGTACTGCGTAAGAACTACCGCCACGGCTAGGCGACCGGACTAGTCCGGAGTGAAAAGTTTTTGCCACTGGCGAGCGCTAATTTCCGCCTAGCGGCTCACGTAAGAGGCTGTGGCCCCGGTCACCCCCGCCCTCTGCGGACATTCCTAAGCACCTCGCATCGAACCACTTGGCTTGTCCCGCAAGGGTTTTCACACAGCTACGGTCGAAAATTTGCTGCCCAAAACAGGGCGAGCGGTTGTAAACTGTGTGGGTGAAGTCACGCCGCTTTTGAGGTTTTGCCCCACGCGCACGTGACTTATGAATCTGACCTCCCCTAACAGGCAGTTGCGCAGGCGCGCATTCGCTGCGATTCTGAAGCGGGAATTTGCGCGACCTGAACTGCGATTAAGGAGGCGGTTACGCTCATGCTGGCGACAGTCGCGCGTACAACGCGCAAGTTCGTATTGCGAGAGCGTTCTTCCTTCGCGATGCTTCGGTGGGCCGAAGTCGGATTGCGCTTCCTGGCGATTCTCCTCTTGCTCGGCAGTTGGGGATTGCAAGAACTTCATGCTTCCACGACGGAGTTAACGCAGAAGCTGGTCAGCAGCCGCTCGGCGCGGACCATTCCACATCGATTCACGATTGTTCCAAACGGCGTCAGCTTGGCGCCGAATCAGACGCAACGTTTTGGAGTGACCGATGCACAGGGAAATCCTGTGGCTGTGCATTGGAACATCTCGGGTTTGCATTGCGCAGGCCTGGCGTGCGGCAACATCGATGCTGAGGGCAATTACAGTCCGCCGGCTTCTTTATCGCGACCATTGGAAATTACTCTCGAAGGCGTAGTGATCTCGGACCCAAATTACTCCGTAATGACGCGGGTAGAGATTGTGCCCGGAGCTTCACCGACTTCGATTCCAGTTTCAGGCGTTCAGATCTCAGACGCGAAGACAGTAGCCGCGCCGCCTGTGGAGAAAGCGGCGGTCACGCCGAATTATTCGACGCCGAATGTGATCTCCGCCGCGCCCAAAGTCGATGCCCAACCACCTTCGGCGAAGACGGGCCAGTTGCCTTTGCCCAGCGCCGTTGCGGCGACACCCGTCGTAATGCCGACGAGCAACTCAAATCGTCAGCCGATGCCGCCAGTGCCCGACGCCGTGGCCGCTGCGCCGGTCGTCAAAGGAAAAAGGCGGCATTCGGATGAGGGGACAATACTGCTCGATGTACCTTCGAACGTTTCGAACTTGACCGTTCCAAAAAAGCCGGAGACCGTGACACAAAGACAAGTAACGCCGTCGAGAGTCGTTGCTTCTGCACCTGGAACGGCCAAAGTAACTGACAAAGTTATGGCGCCAGTGGCAACCACAACTGCACCGACGCACAATCAAGTCGCCGATTTGCGTCCGTTGCCGAGTCCGGCGATCGCGCCTCAAGTCGCGAAGCCGCTAGTTCCGACATCAACTCCAGTGCAGCCGAGTGTTCAATCATCGGCTGCCGCAGTGGTGACGACGACTCCTGCAACGTCCGCGGCTCCTGTGGCTCCAAAAGCCGCGGCGCAGCCAACGGTTGTTTCTGTCGTCAATGTTCCTATTGCGGCCCAGCCGGTGCCGCGGGTTCCGACGTCCGCGCCAGTCGTGGCTTCGGACGCGCCAAAACAGATGGCAAGCATGAGCTCGACCAACGCAAATCCACCCATGCCCACCATCGTTCAAACGATGCCATCCCTAACCAGTACTTCCAGCGCGCCTTCGGGAAAGAGTCCCTCCCCTACGCTTCCTGCTGCCGCGAGCGCACCAACGGCAACCAGCGCATCAACCGCGAGTGGGACGGTTGGAACAGTTGTCACATACCGTGACGGCCAGCTCAGGATTGATGCGGAGAACACAACTCTTGCCGAAGTGCTTAAGCTTGTGGCTAAGAAAATGGGAGCGATGATCGATGTTCCGCCAGGCAGCGGTGAGGAACGCATTGTCGAACACGTTGGCCCGGGACATCCCAACGATGTGCTTACGCAGTTGTTGAACGGATCTCATTTCAATTTCATCATTGTCAATTCGGCGTTGCATCCCAACGAGCCGGCCGAGGTCCTGCTGTCAATGCAAAGTACGGATACGAGTACGCCGGTCGCTCCGCCAACACCTGCGCCAACGACTTCTGCTCTCTGGACTCCACCGGATCCGACTTTGCGGCCAGTGCCATTGCCTCCCCAATACGACAGCAGCTTAACCCCGCCTGCCAATCGCGAATCTCTTACGCCTGACGCTATTAGTGAATTGATGAGAGCGAAGGCGAAGGAACTCCGTGAAAGGGCTATGCAGCAGGCAGGAACTCAGCCCGATACCTCACAACCGCCGCAACCGCCTCCCGCTCAACCGGAGCCGCAGCAAGCACCACCCCAGCAGTAGCCACGCGCGGTCAATTCGGAAATCGACCGAGTCTTCTTGCGAATATCGACTCGAGGCCGCAAGCATTTCCATTTGAGAAGCTAGCTTTCCCTCAGAATTAACCTGAATGACTAGGCCACGTGGGTAATTTGTTTTATGGCGACGAACGGATAAAGTGCCGACCATCGCCATTTAGCTGAACTCCCCCCAGCCCCCGGCGTAAGCAAACTAGGAGGAAGTATAAAATGAAGAGGGTTGGATTGTTCATGTTTGCAGTAGTGGCCATTGCCCTGATGTTTTCGGGGAATGCTTTGGCCCAGGGTGACAACAGCGTGTATTTCGTCACCTACTATGCCAACAACGTATCCGGTGCACCGGATGGAACAGTACGTTTCATCAACGACGGCGACACCGGCTGGACCCTGTACGCTGACATCTTTGTTTTCGATGACAGCCAGGAACTTCAGGCTGTCGGATCGTGCCCGATCACTCCCGATGGTCTGCTCGCAGAAGACGTCAAAACCCAACTTACCAATAACCCCTTGACCGGCCGCATTCCGAGCCGTGGCGTGCTCAAAGTGATCTCGGATTCCGCTGGAAACCCGACCGCTATCGTTCCGACAGCTGGGCTCCGCGGAACGGCGACGCACATTCAGCGCGCGACGCCGACCTCGGGCGCTTATGCGACGACCGAAACGGCGGTCGCTGACTCGAACCTGAGTTCGACCGAACTCACGCTGCTCGAGAATCTTGCCTATTACTCAAGCCTGCTCGGTTCTGGTCAGGGCACGATCACCTGCACGCCGGAAGACCACGACTTCTAAACCGGTAGCAGCATAGTAAACTGATCCAAATTGCGCGGCCCGAGGAGCTTCAATGCCTCGGGTCGTGCTGTCTGGGAGTATGACTTTTGATCTTCCGCGCTAAGTGGGTTATAGGGTAAACTAGCGTTTATCCCGGACGCTGTGAATGTTCGGTGTCCGGGCCCTCCCCTTGAGTTTCCATTCTGATCACCGAAAAGAGGGGTTCTCCAAATGAAGGTCCAATATGCCCTGCTAGCGCTAGGGCTGAGCTTGTCCTTAGGCGCGCTTTCGATCCCTGCCCTTAGTCAAACTAATTCGAGCGTAGTAGCCGAAATCGACGGCCGCAAGGTTACAGTCGACGAACTGGAGCAGAAGCAAGCCGGGAAACTCCTCCAGGCTAAGTACAAATACTATCTTGCCGAGAGGGATGCTCTCGAGCAGCTCATAAATGACGATTTGCTTGAGCTGCAGGCCAAAAAGGAAGGCGTGACCCTGGACGAATTATTCAAGCGTCACATCACTTCCAATATTCCGGAGCCCACGGAAGATCAGCTTCGCTTCTACTACGAGGGAGTGCAGACAGACGAGTCTTATGAATCGGCGCGGCCCCACATCATTGATACTGTGCACTCGCTTCGCGCGAAAAAGGCTCGCGATGCATACCTTGCCGAACTTCGAGCGCAATATAGCGTGGTGGTTGAACTCAGCCAACCCAGCGCACAAGTAGACGTTGCCGGCGCACCGAGGCTGGGATCTGAGAAGGCTCCGGTTCAGATCATCGAATTCGCAGACTACGAATGCCCTTACTGTCAGAAGGTATCCCCAGATCTGGTCAAGCTGCGGGATCAATTTGGAAGTCAAGTGTCTTTGGTCTACAAGGATTTTCCTCTTCCCATGCATCCGCTAGCGGCCAAAGCCGCCGAAGCAGCCCGTTGCGCGGGCGAGCAAGATAAATTCTGGGAATATCATGATGCGCTGTTTCAATCGAAGCGGCTTCAGGCTTCAGACTTAAGAGAACAGGCAAAAACGCTCAAGCTCGATACGGCGAAATTCGATCAATGTTTAGACAGCGGATCACAAGCTACGGTCGTGAAGAAGGATACGCAGGAAGGCCTTCGGCTTGGGTTGCAGGGCACGCCGAGCTTCTTCATCAACGGCCACTTTATGAGCGGAGCTATCGGATACACGAAGTTGCGAGAGACGGTCCTGGAAGAACTGGGCGCGACGCCAGGAACGCGGAAGCAGAACGTCGCGCTGGTTCCTTCGAAAAGCGACACCAAGCAATAAAAAGCCCCCAAACGCATGGGCTCCTTTAAAGATTCAGCCGATCCGAGGATCTCAATTCTCAGTTCGGTTTTGCGGCAGGAACTGCATCAGCGAGCTTAAATGCCGCTATGCTCATGCAGAAATTGGAACCAGCCTTCCCCCCCGCCAGTGTCGGCTGATAGCTTCCCGGTGCCAGGTTCAAACCATAGACATAGGTAGATCTATAGGTCCAGGCAGCTGGCGTGACAGCGGTAGGTATTGGAGGATCCACAAAATAACGGGCAATCAAGAAGTCCTTCGCGGAGGTCTTTAGGCTGGGGCCTACGAACGAACCAGCGCTCGTCGCTATGCCGTCGTTTAGGCTGACACCATTGCCATCCAGCTTGGCAGGCACAGCCAGACCCGAGACCTCCATGAACCCGTTGATGCTAGCCCTGACGTGGCCTGTCAGATGAAATTTGAGCTCGGTCACTCCGCCCTTGCAATTCTCGCAATACCAGATTTCAAGAGCTCGTTTGGCGCAGAACGATATTGCTCCTGGTACCGGCTTGTAGATATTACCTCCTCCCGGGGCGTTGTCGGTGATGCTCTCGATCTTGACGTCCGGAGAGAGCTGCATTGGCGATGCAATCAGCACACTTCCTTCGGCCGTGGGATTGGGAAGATCCATGTCCGAGACGGTGCCAGAACCGGCGCTGATGGCCGCGAACTGTTGGCTGATCGTCTGCGCCGATAATCCGGCCGCCGCCCAACAAAAAATGAAGGTGACTAGAGTCTTTTTCATCTGTTGAATCCTTCCTTGGACTAATCATGTGTAGTGTCATGCCGGGCAGGATGGCAATCAAATAAAAAGCAGGACCCAGGTTGACAAACCATGGACCTGCTCTTTTTTGGTGCCTCAATGGGATTTGCTGGCTGCTACTTTTTCGAGTCGTCGGGCTTAATCTGCGAACGGTCCGCTGCCATGATAAAGGGCAACCCGCTAGATGGTAGTTGGCCGATCTTTCCTGTTACGCAGACGCGCTTATCCTTGTAGGCAGCGACGACCTCCTCCGGGCCTGCTGGCGGTGTTCCAAAAGCGACAAAATAGAAGATCGGATTTGGCTCAGGCTGATCCAAGTCAAAACTCACGGGTTTGCCGTGACCCGCGATTCCATACTTCGGAATCTTGGTGTCGACGACTTTCCCACATACGGTAGCGGTTTCGCCGACATGGTTTTTTGCTTCCGCAGGGCTAAACTTGGGGACCGGCGCCGCGTTCTGAGCATAAGCGACGGCCGAAAACGCCATCGCGGAGGCTACAGCAAAGAACAGTTTCATATTTGTCATATTCCAAGGGTCAAAATTTTCCGTGCTCACCCACTAAGAGCAACGTACAAAATGGCTTTCCGGGCACCATCTAAACCCACAATCGGCTGGTGCGTCAATGCTTCTTTTGGTTAGGAAGCAGAGCCGCTCTTCGGCAACGTCTAATCCAAATGACTAGATCGCTGAGCTTAATCCACCTGGAGACTTGTGATCGCTTCAATCAAGAAGTAATTGGAGAGAGAGGCCTTGAACGAAGCGTTGCCGGCGTTCCTTTCGCAAGTTGTTCATTTAGTTGGATGGACTGGATCGAGGCGCAGAGGCAGATTTTGCTTCTTTTCAGCCGTGGCGTAGACTGAGTTGCAAAGCGTCACGATTTAGCCGTTCTGAAGTCAGACCCGGAGGTTTTCAATGCGTAAGCAAAAGGGATTTTCACTCATCGAGCTGCTGATCGTCGTCGCCATCATTTTAATCATTGCATCGATTGCGATTCCGAACCTGTTGCGAGCCCGCATGTCGGCCAATGAAGCATCGGCCGTAGCGGCCGTACGTACCATCAATACGGCACAGATTTCATACAATTCGGCCTATCCAACAGTCGGATATGCGAACACGCTGGCTGAGTTGGGAGGTACAAATTGTGCGCCTCCGAGTTCTGCGAGCGCCTGCCTGATCGATAGCCAGCTCGCCTCAGGAACGAAAAGCGGTTATGCCTTTACGCTTACTGGGGTTGTTGGAACGCCGGCATCGAGCTATCAGATCATTGCCTCGCCCATCACGCCGAACCAGACCGGGGTCAAATTTTTCTGTTCATTTGCGGACGCCGTACCACGCACCGCGCCAACGACCATAACGACTTGTGATACAACGATAGCTCCGCTTCAATAACCTGAAAGAGCGGCCGGCGTGCTCGGATCTAAAGTCGGCCACTCTCCCATTTGTCTCTTGCGCTTAACTGGATGTTTTTGGCGTTTCAATTGCGCTTACGGTTAAAGTCGGCGTTGCGGGAGCAACTATCTTAAGCTTGGGCTCTTCATTGATGGCGTTCAAGAGCTCTCGGATAACACGATCATCCACGTCTGCGGAATCCTGATAATCGACCGGAAATTTTATAACCGCCTCGATACCGGCAGGCGTTAATTGCAACCTGCTTTGCGGCTTCAGCTCATTGGATAGGGAAAACGACAGCGTCCTCTCCATTTGCCTGCGTTGCTGTTCCATTTTGTCGTGATATTCCGCGAAAACCTTCTCCACCGCTCCTAATAAACGCTTCTCTACGACGGAATAGTCGCTTTCAGGCGCCAGAGTGAGTGTGATCTGGTGCCACACGAAACTGGTCCCTGGAATTTGACGAAACAGTCCATTTGTCTGGAAAACAATCGAGTTTGAAAAAGCAACGACGCGGCCGGTTGGAATATTTGATCCCGCACTGGCGAACTCCAGCACTTGCAAACGCACCAGCCCAACGTCAACAACCTCCCCGGTCACCCCAGAAATCTGCACACGATCGCCTACGCGGATGCCGAACTTCCCAATCAGAAAGAAATAGCCGACAACCGACGCAAGCACATTCTGAAGAGCGACCGCAATTCCAGCCGTAAGCAATCCTGCGAAGGTGGCCACTGATCCGATCTGACCTGAGAAAGAAAATGCGACGATCAGCCCGATGACAGTCCACAAGGCGACCCTGAGAAGCAATAGAAACTGGTAGCGAAGCCGCGCGTCTTGCACATATCGAATGATGGTGCGTCGCAGGATCTCAAAGCCTGCAACGGTCACCCCGATGACTAGCCCGAGCACCGCCAGGTGAACTAATACGGTTTCCATATCCGATCTAAACTGACTCCTTAACATCAACTGCCAGTTCGTCAAGTTTGCTCGATACAGTCCCAGAACAATCCCCAACTTATTCAGCGGCAGCACAAGTGCAGAAACCTGCTTGAACTGAGTGGTCATCGAGTCGATGTTCTGTTTCTGCTGGGCAAGCGCGACGGAGTCGGTAGTACCGGTTGGCTTTACAAGAGCGTCCGCCTCTAGCGCTAATTCCCTGAGCTTGCTCACAGGAGCACTCCGAAGCTCCTTGGAAGATTCTGTGAGCGCGTCTGTGCTCTGGATCAACTGCTCAAGAGTGCGATTCTTGCGCGAAATAGCAAATAGATCTGCGATCAGTCCCCAAAACCTCGAAGGTGTTGATTTGACAGCGGGCGCCGTAGTGGTGGTTTTTGCCCCCGCGGTTTCGTTTGCCTTCCCTGATCCTGCGGGCGCGGTCACATCGGCTGGCAATGCGCGTGCCAGCGACTCAATTTCTGCTCGCGTGCCGCTCATACCGAATCCGTCCGGTCCCACTTGGGCAACAAAGTCGGCCATGTTTCGAACGGCATCTCGTCGTGCCAGAACCAGATCAAGTTCGCTTTGGGTTTCGGCAATGGCAGAGCGCACACTAATGAGTTGCCTAGCCGATGCCGTTTCCTCCTTTTTCTTCAGCGACTCGAGCGTAGATTGAAGCTGACTGACTTCTGAATCCAGTTTGTTCGACAGTTGTATGAGAACCTGATATTGCTGCAACCCCGACGCGCCTTGACTCTCTTTGTCTTGACCGCCCTGGGTGTTCGCGGTTGCGGTTCTCGCATAATCGAACGTCAGGCGAACCGCTTCCGCCGCGATTTGAGAATTGTCCGCCACGATCACTTGTTCCGTGGGATCGGTCGCAATCTGACGCTCTGTATCTAATTGGTGATACCAGGCAACGGTTTTCGTGAGAAAAGCCAGGACATCCGCGCGGGACGATCCGTCCGCAGCCACATAGATGCTCGGCGTGATAAAGATCATGGCGATCAGAGCGAGGGCTGCCGCTCTCCCGACTAGACTAAGCCAACAAGCTTGCGCAAGATTTTTATTTCTTCGCATGAATCATCGATTCGATGTGAATTGTATTCGTGCCAGTATCCAGTGTGCTCGCCACGTTTAGCAAATCTCTGCGTACCCTTATCGACTGTAGTGGAGCGGTTCTTATTTTGTGAACTGCAA
>Ga0187782_10004502_pt1 | contig 10440 bp, 7 predicted proteins | sample 0715_SJ02_MP15_2_FD_132454 | JGI IMG/M metagenome (GOLD analysis project Ga0187782, IMG submission 132454) | Tropical peat soil microbial communities from peatlands in Department of Meta, Colombia - 0715_SJ02_MP15_20_MG | ecosystem: Environmental > Terrestrial > Soil > Wetlands > Peat | place...
CTCTCCTGACGCCAAGGGCTAGGCGCGGGCGCGACGGGTAGCTGCTCTCCTACTCGGGCAAACGACGCCATCCTTGTTCTCCCCTTGGCATGAACCCCAGGCCGTGGCCTGAATACACCCTAAGAACGATCCCCAAGAAATCAGCTAACTTGCGTGTTGCGATGTACTTCCGAAAGGGAAACCGTACCGAGTAAATAGGTACCCCCAGTACTTTGTCATTATCGCCGGGCCAGCCAATCCGGTCAACGATTAAGATGCAAAACAAGGAACCCCAAGTTGTCGCAAGCCTAAAACCTAGTACTCGGCGGCGCCTCTAACATTCGATGCACTAACTCCCATAAGGGTGCGGGTAGCGCTTCCCCTTCACGTTGCAATACCGACGGCTTCTCTTTCATTAACTGTGCCGGGAGTCTCATCCATAAAGGCGCAGGTGGTTCGTCTCCGCCTAATTGCCCGCGCAACACCAGTGCATGCGCACGGTCCAGCGCCATCTGCGCCGACTCTTTGAAATCCTCCTTCAGTGGATCGATCACCGCAAAGTACAGCGAAGGCCTGACAAACTGCATCAGCGAATTACTCTCCACAATCAGAGCCAGATCGCTCCGCACCGGTTCCTGATCGCTGATCGCCGATCGCTGATCGCCTTCCCTCTTTTCGTTCTGATATCTGATATCAGATATTAGATATCCGGCCTCCGATTCCTGGTCGCTAGTCGCGACACCTCCCGCAGCCTCGCTCGCCGCTCGCCACTCGCCACTCGCCACTTCTTCCAACGCCTGTCGCAGTAACGGCAACCCCTCTGCCAGATACCCCTGCTTCGTGCGCAACCAAAACGACCGCTTCGCTCCGGCCTCCAAAAATCGCGCGCTGTCCGTCCCGGTATCCGCCTGCGTCTCCCAATCCAGCGCGCAGACATGCTCCGTCGGCGCACAATCGCAATTCTCGCCGTTCCGTGCGCACACGCCATGCCCGTACTGCGTAATTTTCCCAGCAATCCATTCCGTGTGCGGAAATGCGCGAATCACGTCGCAGACCAGCTGCGTCTTCCCGATGCTGCGCGTGTGCCCGCCGACAACGACGAGCCTCCACAACATCTTGTCTTTAGCCGTTGGCGTAACCATTCAGGTCCCTTATCTGTTAGAGGAAGGATCCCGGTGCCGGATATCAGATATCAGATATCCGATATCAGATATCAGCAAACGTTTCTATGTGAACTCTGTGCCTCTGCGCCCTCTGTGATAATTCTTCTTTCCGCTTTCCGCTTTCCGCTTTCCGCTTTCCGCTTCTTATTTTCTATTTTCTTCCAACTTTTTGATTCTCTCGCCCAACTCGGGTAGCCGCGCATACCACACATACGTTTCCTTAAACTTACCGATCTCCCGCGCCGGCGTACCCCAAACGGTTTGCCCGCTCCGTATCGTCTTCCCCGTGGGAATCCCCGCCTGCGCCCCCGCAATCGACCTGTCTTCCAGCGTGCAATGATCCGCAATGCCCACCTGGCCTCCACACACCACATGGTGCCCCAATTTGCTCGATCCCGAGATACCCGTTTGTGCCGCAACCGCCGTATGCGCGCCAATTTGCACGTTATGCCCCACGTGCACCAGGTTGTCCAGCTTCACCCCTTCGGCAATCCGCGTGTCATCCAACGAGCCGCGGTCGATGGTGGCATTTGCTCCGACCTCTACATCATCTCCAATCTCCACAATCCCCGCCTGCGGAAATTTCCAGTAGCGCTCGCCATCAAACGCATAGCCAAAACCGTCCGCGCCGAGCACCGCTCCAGAATGGATCTCCACGCGATGCCCGAGTCGCGCACCCGCATACAGCGTCACCCGCGGATGAATGCGACAATTCTCGCCAACCCAGCAACCCGCTCCAATCACGCTATGCGCCCCGATCTGCGTGCCATCGCCAATGTGCGCATCCTCGCCGATCACTGCATAAGCCCCTATGCCCACGCCCGACCCAATCCGCGCCAGCGGCGCCACGATCGCCGTAGGATGCACTCCACTCGCAATCGGCGGCCGCTCCAGCAACGCAGCCGCCGCCTTCGCAAACGCCACTTTGGGCTGCGCGCTCCGCAGCACCGTTTTCCCCGGCACGGCAACGCCTTCGCCAGCGATTACGCAAGCCGCTGCCGAAGCTGTCGCGCGCTCCGCATGTTTCGCCGCTTCCACATAAATCAAATGCTTCGGGCCCGCTCGTTCCGGCGCCGCCACGGCTGTCAGTTCCAGCGACCCATCTCCCTCAACTATCACGCCGATCTTTTCCGCCACTTCCCTAACCGTAAGTTTCATCGCAATCCCTCTGTGCTCTGTCTCTATGAACTCTGTGTTAATTCCGATTCTTTTCCAAGAACTCGTAAATCGGCCTCTCGCCTTTCGGCCGATTTTTCCAGCGTGCATGAACCCAAACCCACTGTTCCGGATATTTTCGGATGATCTCCTCGATCACTTTCGCAAACCGCTGCGTATTATCTGCGACGTCTTTCTCTGTATCCCCGGTTCGTGCCAATTCCACCACTGGCTCAAACCGCAACCGGTATTTCCTCAAACTCTCATCCCAAACCGCATATCCCGGCACCACCGCCGCATCGGTATGCAACGCTACGCGGGCAATTCCCGTGCTTGTACAGGCGGGGGTGCCAAAAAAATCGACAAACACCCCTTCCTCCGGCATCGTGTTCTGGTCGGCCAGGATTCCCACCGTCCCGGCGTCCTTCAACACCCGCAGCATCATTCGGGCCGACTCGTTTTTGAAGATCGGTTTGTTGCCCGAAAGCCCGCGATACCGGTTCACCATCTCGTCGAGGGGCTTGTTGTCCAGCGGCCGCGCCATGTAATGCAATGGAAACCCATAAAGGGCATGCGCGTAGGACGACAATTCCCAAGCTCCGATATGCCCGGTCAGGTAAACGACGCCTTTCCCGCGCTTCTGCCCAGCGAGAAAATTTTCATGTCCATCGAGCACCACGACACTCTCAATGTTTTCTCTCGTATATTTCGGGAAGCGCGCGAACTCCACCGCCATCCATCCCAAACTTCGTGTCATCTTCTTTAGTACGCCGCGCCTTTGTTGTTCCGTCCATTCCGGAAACGCCAACCGCAGGTTCAACTCCGCCGTCTTGCGCATTTTTGGCCGCATCCACAGCAGGACACGTGTTCCGCTCGCAGCCAGCCAGCGCGCCACCGGCCGCGGGAGCGTGCCAAGCATCTTCACGAACGTCCATGCCACCGCGTACTGCAGCCACTCAATCATCCGCATCCTTCGGTTTGCGGCGGCTTGCCTGCGGGTAGGCAGGCTTGCGCCGCTAGATTATTTATATCTCGCTTTGCCCTGAGTCGCGAGCGAGTCGGTCTGCTCTTCTCCTTCTCACCTCTAACCTCGAACCTCTAACATCAAAAATGCTAGACTCATCTTTCCGTGACGCAAACTGATAACTCCTCGATCCATGATCACGCCATGTCCCGTCCGGCACGCATCGCCTGGCTCCTCCTGATTCTCGCCACTCTTTACGTCTGCTACTTCCACAATCTCGGCACCATCGGTCTCATCGGCCCCGACGAACCGCGTTACGCCTGGATCGCCCGCGCCATGGTGGAGACCGGCGATTGGGTCACGCCTCGGCTCTACGGTAGGCCCTGGTTCGAAAAACCCGTCCTTTACTACTGGGGCGCAGCTGCCAGCTTCAAGATTTTCGGTGTGAGCGAAGCCGCGGCGCGTCTTCCCAGCGCCGTTTCTGCACTTCTGGCCACACTCGCGCTGGCCTGGCTCGCTTGGGGCCTCTATGGCGCGGCAACCGCCCAGTGGCTCCTGCTTCTACTCCCCACCACTGTCGGCATGATCGGATTCTCTCACGCCGCCGCGTCGGACATGCCCTTTGCCGCAATGCTAACTATCGCCATGGTGTTCGCCACGCGTTTGGTGGGCCTGGAGGGAAAGGAAGTAAATGAGGTTGACGAAGTAAATGGAATTCCACCGCTCCGCTCATTCGCATCCCTCTCCTTCACTTCCTCTACCTCCTTCACCTCATTCTTCTTCGGTTTCTTCCTAGGCCTCGCCGTTCTCGCCAAAGGTCCCGCGGCCATCATCCTCGCTGGAGGCGCCGTGCTCCTCTGGGCCACCTTCACCAAGCGCTGGCGCGACGCCTTCCGCTGCCTTCACCCTATCGCCATTGTCGGCTTCTGCCTCACCGCTCTTCCCTGGTACATCCTCTGCGCCCGGCGCAACCCCGATTTCTTCCGCATCTTCATCATCGAGCACAATTTCAAGCGCTACCTCACTCCTGAATTCCAGCACATTCAGCCCTTCTGGTTCTACATCCCGATCCTGCTGCTTGCTGTGTTCCCTTGGACCGTCCTTCTGATCCCGCTGGGAAAGCAGGTTCTTGAGGAATACAAAACGCAAAGCCCAGAACTCGCGCGGGTGCTCTTCTTTCTTTCGTGGCCCACCTTCGCACTTCTGTTCTTTACCGTTTCCAAATCCAAGCTGCCCGGGTACATTCTCCCGGCGGTTCCTCCCTTACTCGTCTTAGTGGCAAAGCCGGCGGTTAAGTCCGCTCGCAAACGCTCTGAGCACTGGCTGACTGTGGTGCTTGGCATGTGTTTCCTGGCGCTGGGTCTGGGGTTCTGCCTTGCTTCAATCAGGCATAGACTCCCTCGTTATACCGACGCCTACCCATCAAACGAGGAGTTTCTGATTAGTTGGATTGCCGTGATTGCGGGTCTTGCCGTGGCTGGCGCCGTCCTGCTTCGAAACCGCGACATCCCTTTCCTCGCGGCGGGCATCTCGGTCCTTTTGCTTGTGCTTGTTGCTGATCAATGGCTTCACAAACTGGACCCGCAACTCACCGCCGGCCCCTCTCTTTTCGAAGCCTCCCGTCGTTCGCCAGGTTTCAACCTGAGCAGCGCGGCCAGTTGGCAACTCAGGCGCTCCTTATTTTACCAACTCAATTTTTATGCACACGCCGATCTACCGGAGTGGAAACCGGGTGGGCCAAAGCCAGCATGGTTGTTTGTAGAACCTAGGTTCGAGGGACAGGCTCGCGCCCTCGGCTTTTCCTGTCCTGATTATCTGATCTATCCCGCAGTGATCGCTTGCAAGAACTCTACTTCAGTGGCTCACCCTTAGCGGGGTTAACGGCGGCTTTGCCGGTTTTGGTGCTCTTGGGCACGACGGCCACCTCCGGCAGCGCACCTACCGGCAGGCGCGTCAGGAAAAAGGACACCACGCGGCTCTCATACGTGCGCTTTTCGTCGTCGGGGAGATTCACAAAATTCCCGTGGGGAATGATGGCCTGTTCCCGGGGCTCGGCGGCTTTCAGGAACATGCCTCTGGTAATCCCGCCAAGCTCCGGATCATCGGTCGCCTGAATGAAAAGGATAGGCACATCCACGAACTTTTTCAGCCCGCCTGAGAGCGGCGGATCGTCTTTGTACGCGTAGTTCAGCCAATCGAAAAGCGTCTGGGCCGACCGGACCATCAGCGGGAAGCCGCCCACGCCGGTCTTCTCCACGCCAATTTTCACCATTTGCTTCGGGTAGTCATACACCGAATCCAGCACCATGGCCTGCACGCGCTTGTCTTTCTCGGCTTCCCGCAAGGCCGCATACGCGCCCAGGTTGTAGCCCCACAACCCAAACCGGGTGGGGTCCACGTCATTGCGCGCCGCAACCGTATTGACGGCCGCACGCACTTCGTCGGATTCGCGGTAACCAAAAGTGGTCGTACCAGCGATGGCGCCATGCGCCGCAAAGTCAAACACGAACACGTTGTATTGATGATCTTGCAGCGCCGACACTAAAGTCAGCAGCTCGCCACGGCTCGATTGATACCCATGGCAAAGCACGATCGTCGGCGCGCCTCGCAATCCAGGGAAAAACCAGCCCGTCCGCCCACCCGGCGTGATTCCCGGAACGGTGAACTCCACTTCATCCGGCCGTCCGGGAAAACTCTCCATGCTGATTTCGCTGCTGGTGCGCTGTGGCTTCACAATCCAATAGGTGAGAACGCCCGCGATGGCCGCGGTAGCCAACACCGCAAAGAGCACCAGTGTCAGAATTACGACCGCCAGTTTCGTGTACCACCGTCTCGGGTACCGCAGTTCGTCTACAATCGACATAGCTTTTGGGCCTGGTTAAGCTCTCGAGCGCCGGATAACGTCACGCGCTGGGGCAATCTACAATTCCTGAACCTGTTTTTAGCCTAGCACGCGCCCCTCGCACCCTGCTCCGCTCCTCCAAGCCTGTGTGCCCGATTCGTATCCTCACTCTTTGGGCATTGGCGCGTGATTCCGCCGAATCGGCTATGATTGGCTTTTACATCAGGTACGAACGCCCATTCTATGAACATCATCGACCTCCGGCAGGCGACAGCGCGGCAGCTCGAACCCCTGCTCCTCGAAGAAGCCAGCCATTGGCGCGAAGAATTGCACTGGGATTACCGCAGCGCCCTGGAACTCATCAAGCGCTTCCTGGAGGCGCATGCTCTCTCTGGGTGCGTCGCGCTCGAAAATAACACTGCAATCGGCTACGCCTTTTACGTCCTTGAGGATTACAAAGGCCTCATCGGGGGGCTCTACGTTACTCCCAGCCGGGAGCAGGGTCCCGTCGGCAAGCGCCTGCTCGAAGAGTTGCTGTTCAACATGCGCGCGCTCCCGCAGATGAATCGCATTGAAGCGCAGCTCATGCCCTTCGGCGGTCCCGTGGACGAAACCCTGCGCGAGCAAGGATTCCGCCTGCACACGCGAAAATTCATGCTGCTCAAACTGCATTCGCAGACCGAGCGCGCTCCCAGCATCAATTCCGGATTGCGCCTGGACCGCTGGAACGACCGCTACTTTGAGCCTTGCGCTAAATTAATTTATCTCGCGTATGCCAATCACGTTGACGGGGAAATCAACGACCAATATCGCTCGCGCCAGGGTGCGCTGAAATTCTTGAAGAACATAATTCACTTGCCGGGCTGCGGCCAATTTCTGCCGTCAGCTTCCTTCGTGTTGCGCCATCCAGGCAGTGATGACTTAGTTGCCGCGGTGCTCACCAGCGAGGTGGCCGCGGGCGTGGGCCACACCACCCAACTTTGTGTGCAGCCTGGTTTTCAGGGCCACGGGCTGGGCCGCGCTCTGATGCAAACCTCTTCCGATACGCTGCGCAGCATGCACTACAAGGAATTGTCTCTGACGGTCACCGCCGAAAATCGCGGCGCCGTGCAACTCTATGAAAAGCTCGGCTTCACCACCATCAAATCCTTCACCGCCGGCGTCTGGCCGCGGTGAAGCAGTTTTAAGTTTTCAGTTATTAGTTCTAAGTGACGGCATGCTCTTGTAGGGGCCGCCTTCCGAGGCGGGCCGCAAAGCTCACTTTAACGGAAGCTAAATCGTTTACCTCCCGCCTGTCTACCTACCTCACTGCTTCTCGCAATTGTTTCTGTGCCTTCTCAAACTCATCTCCAGGCAACCACATGGGTATAGAACCGGCGCTCGCGGCCTTCAGCCCGAGTGTGTACCCGAACTGGGCCATCAGCGCATCGCCGTGGAAATCCATCTCCGGCTTGTACTCGTCCGTGGGTTGGTGATAGCGATGCGCCACAAAGTCGTCGGCCTGCGCCTTACCCCAGACGGCATCGTGCCCCTGATACTTCATACCTTCGCTGAGGGAAAACGCCGGAATGCCCAAGCGGCCCAGGCTGAAATGGTCGGAACGATAGTAGTGCCCTGCTTCCGGCCGCGAATCCGGGCGAATCGCGAGCTTGAACTCTTTCGCGGTCTCCTCCACTGTGGGATAGAAGCTGGTGCGTTCCGCTCCCGTGATTTCTACTTCTTCCGGAATGCCAATCGGCGGCAGGTCGTCATAATTCAAATCCAGAATGGGTTGCGCCGGAAGTTGCGCGAGGTGCTTGCCTAGATACTCGGAGCCGAGCAGCCCCTGCTCTTCCGCCGTGACTGAGGCAAAAAGAATCGACCGAGGCGGCGCGGGCTTCGTGCCCGCCCACACCCGCGCCAGTTCAAGCAAGATGCCGCAACCGGTGGCGTTGTCCGCAGCGCCGTGATAAATGTTCGCGCCCGCAGGTTTGGTTTTGTCGATGCCGAAATGATCGTAGTGCGCGGTATATAGCACTGCCTCTTTTTTCTGGCCGGGATCCGTGCCTTCCACCATCGCCAGCACATTGCGCGAATCGAACGGGCGTATGGAACTGTCGATGTGCGCCTTTAACTTCACCGGCAATTCGATGGGCTTGAAGTCGCGCGATTGCGCCTGCTGGAACAGTTTGTTCAGATCGAGCCCATTCATCGCCACGAGCTTCCGGGCTATGTCCCACTGAATCCACGAGGCCGCCGTGAGTTTCGGCGTGCCATCCAGCTTCAGGAACGACTTCTCTCCGCCCCACGAATTGCGCACCACCGTCCAAGGATAGCTGGCCAGATCTTCGCGATGAATGATCAGCGTGGCAATTGCCCCGCGCCGCGCGGTTTCTTCAAACTTATAGGTCCATCGGCCGTAGTAGGTCAGCGCTTTGCCCTTGAAAAATTTCGGATCGTCCGAGACCGGCTGGTTCACAAACAGCAGCGCCACTTTGCCCTTCAGGTCGTAACCCTTGTAGTCGTCCCATTGGTATTCTGGCGCGGAAACGCCGTAGCCCACGAAAACAACGGGAGCATCGATGGTGGCGGTTTCCGTTTGGCGTTCGTTTGTGGTGACGTAGTCCTCCAGAGCTTTTAATTCGAGCGCCGCACCGGTGTCGGGAACAAGAGTGAACGTTGTGGCCGACAACGTCTTCACGCCAACCATGGGCACCTTCTGAAAATACGTGCCGTCGTCGCCTGCGGGCTTCAATCCATAGCTCTTGAACTGCGCGGCAATATAATCGGCTGCAAGGTCGCCGCCCTTTTGCCCAGTCCCGCGGCCTTCCAACTCATCGCTGGCCAGATATTTCACGTGCGCCCGTATCTTTTCCGGATCGAAAGCTGGCGCATCGGTTTTGGCGGCAAAAGCCCCTGCGGCGATCAAAACTATGGCGGTGCTTATCAAGAAGTTACGCATGTTTTCTCCCAATCTGGTTTCTGCGAGTAGAACTTTAGCACGGTGGTGGAAACATAGCGGCGACGGTCACGTGAGCTGCGTGATTCCGGTAAATTACGGTTTACGATAGATGGTGCCACCCTTCATCACAAATGTGACATGACCCAGGACGCTGATGTCCTCTAACGGATTCCCTGAGACGGCGATGATATCGGCGTATAAACCGGGCTTCAGGTTGCCGATCTCGTTTTGCCAGCCGAGCAAGCGCGCGCCATTGAGCAGGTCGGCTTGCAGAACGTCCAGAGGTTTCATACCGTGCTTCACCATCAGAACGAATTCGCGGGCCTGGGTGCCGTGAGGGAAGGGCCCGACGTCCGAGCCGACCGCCATAGGAACACCAGCAGCCAGTTGCTTGCGAAATTCCTGGGCGTGCAGGTCAATCAACTGGGCTTCTTTGCGGCGCTGCTCAGGGGTGTCCAAATGCTCGGCGAAATACTCGCTGATGGTGAAGGTAGGTACGGCGAAGATTTGCTTTTCCTTCATGAGGCGCATGGTCTCTTCGCTGAGCTGATACGCATGATCGATGGAAACGACGCCTGCCTGAGCGGCATACAACGCGCCGGGTTCACCGGTAGCGTGCACCGCTACGCGCCGTTGCGTGCGAGCTGTTTCCTGCACGGCGGCGGCCAGTTGCGCTTCGGTGTATTGGTAAGGAGTCGATAGCCGGCCATCGCGGAGAGTGTCGGGGCCAGTTTGGTAAATCTTGATGAAGTCCGCGCCTTCTTTAACCTGTTCACGAATGGCGGTGATCAGTTGGTCGACGGAGTTGGCGTAGCTGGCATTGGAGAAAAGGTGCTGCTCGGGGTTGTAGCCTATGGCGTCTTCGTGGCCGCCAAGAATATCGATGGCGTTTCCGCTAATCCGCAGGCGTGGGCCAGGAACGAGGCCCTGATTGATGGCGTCGCGAACGGCAGTGTCAGCGGAGCCGGCGCCTTCGGTGCCCATATCGCGCTCGGCGGTGAAGCCTGCCATCAGATCGTCGCGAGCGGCGAGAAGCGCCATGATGGTGCGTTGCGGCACGGGCTCCGTGAAAGTCTGCAGGTCTTCGTGACCGGGATGGAGGAACAGGTGGATGTGCGCGTCGATCAAACCGGGCATCAGAGTGGCGTCACCGAGGTCGAGCACCGGCACACCGGGCGGATGTTTGACTGCAGGACCCACTTCGACGATGCGCTCGCCCTGCACTAGCACTTCTCCGGGCGTGATGATTTTGCCGGTCTCGATTTCCAACAGGCGGGCAGCGTGCAACACGACGGAGGAATTCGGCGCCGAAGTGGTTTGAGCGATAGCTGAAGCTGAGACGAGCAACGGCAGGATTAGGAACAGGCAAATTCGGAGAATTCCCGACAGGTTTCTC
>Ga0187782_10004503_pt1 | contig 10440 bp, 8 predicted proteins | sample 0715_SJ02_MP15_2_FD_132454 | JGI IMG/M metagenome (GOLD analysis project Ga0187782, IMG submission 132454) | Tropical peat soil microbial communities from peatlands in Department of Meta, Colombia - 0715_SJ02_MP15_20_MG | ecosystem: Environmental > Terrestrial > Soil > Wetlands > Peat | place...
CGAAACTCGAATGAAGCGAGAACAGAAAAGACCAGATTTTCAGTGGATTTTCTTGGATCGCTACGAAGCAGATCCTTTGCGGAGCGGTAGGCAGTTTGTTGTAGAGTGCAAGCGAATCGGAACAGCTCTTAGGACTGATTGGATGTTCAATAAGAACTATACCAATCACGGCATAGAACGTTTCCGCGAGACTGAATGGGCCTATGCCAAAGGTGCGGCGAGCGGTGCGATGGTTGGCTACTGGCAAAGCATGGACGCAGACGATTTACTAGCCGAGGTTCACCAAGAGGTTCGCGCAAAATCCTTTCCTGACCTTTTTGTTTTGGGCACATGGAAACCGGCAGATGTGAGCCGCTTAGAACACAGCTTCGAACGCCCATTTCAAGTCTCCCCATTCCAACTACATCACCTATGGATTGATTTGAGGCCGGAGTCGTTAGGATAAAGCTTAACGATTCAGGCGTTGGTGTGGCTTCGGATAGATTCCTCGGAGATAACAAGTATTCGCCGAATATTTTATCCACGGAGTTGATGAACTTTTTGCAGAACCCTTTCAAAGAATGCAATTTGGCTAATTTTTCCGGGCTAGTCCCACACAGCCAGCCCGGAAGCCCGTAAAGTTTGTCGCATTCTTGTCGCAAATACCGCCCAGAGGGCCGTTTTTGCCGGTTGTGCCGGTTTGTAAGTGCTGTACCGTCTACAATTTGCGATTTCGTTCACTTCATGGCATGGAAGAGGTCGTCGGTTCGATCCCGACCAGGTCCACCAAATAACCCGATCAAAATCAAGCAATTATACGAACTCCTTCCGAGACGCTGTAGAGCATTTTGGTGCCAGGCTGCGTGACTCCTCTTCCGGGGCTGTCAAAGCGCGTCGGTCTTATGCGCATTGAACGCAGGTGGATTACTTTGTAACTGCGGTTGGCGAGCTTGGGGATGCCGCTGGCGAGACGGCGGGAGGCAGCACAGGGGAGGCTGCGGCCGGGTCCGTGCAGGGCTTAACGCCACACATCGCGGCGACGATGCCTTGACCTTCGGTGACGGTGTAGATGCGGTCGACGGCGGGGAGGCGGAGGGTTTCGCGCTTGCCGGAGGGCCAGTGGATTTCGGCGGTTCCGGCGTCGGTGGAGTCGGCAAGGCCGAAGTGAACGCGAAAATCGTTTGAGGAAAGGTAGCTGCCGCCGCTCAAGACGTCGCCGCGCTGGCGCATTCCGGCGGCGTTCAAGTAGACGGTGGCGCCGACCGCGTCGCGGGGACTGCGTGGGCCGCCGATGAGCGACAGCTCGACCCAGTGATGGTGGTCGGGGTTGACGTTGCGCAGAAGGATCGGGACGCCGTCCATCGAGTTGACGACGACATCGATCTTGCCGTCGTTGAAGATGTCGCCGAATGCCGCGCCGCGGCCGACGGTGACGACAGCGAGACCGGTGCCTTCGACGGCGGGCACGAGATTGAATTTGCCGTTGCCGAGGTTGTGGTAAAGCAGCGGGCGCTCGGCGTAGCTTTCGCCCCACTCGGGGTGCTGGTCGACTTCGGGATAGACGTGGCCATTAATAATGAGGAGGTCTTTCCAGCCGTCGTTGTCGTAGTCGAGGAAGCCGTCGCCGAATTTGACGAAGGGGATCGAGGACTGGGCGATGTTGGCCTCATAACTCCAGTCGGTGAAGAATCCGGTGCCGTCGTTTTGGAAAAGCACGTCGTAATCGTCGGCGAAGGTGGTGCTGACGATGGAAAGATGGCCGTTGTTTTCGTAGTCGCCGGCAGCGAGGCCCATGTTGGCCACTTCGCGGCCATCCTTATTGAGCGCGAATCCGCTTTCGTAGCTCTGGTCTTCGAACGTGCCGTCACCTTTATTGATGTAGAGATAGTTGGGCGTGGAGTCGTTGGCGACGAGCAGGTCGGGCTTGCCGTCGTTGTTCACGTCGGCAAATAAGACACCCAAGCCGTAGTAGCCGTTGGGATCGTCGACGCCAAGCTTCTTGCTGACGTCGGTAAAGGTGCCGTCTCCATTGTTGTGAAATAGGTGGTCGTGCTCGCCTTTCAAGCCCCGCGGGCCGCACATGACCGAGACCCCGCGAAACTGGCAGAAGGTGTGGCCGACGGCCTCGGATCCCGACAGTGGAGGATTCGCCAGATCGATTTGCGCGTAGCCATCGACGAAGAGATCGAGATGCCCGTCGCCGTCGTAGTCGCCAAACGTAGCCCCTGTCGACCAGGCGCCGATCTGGACACCGGCCTTCTCGGCTACGTCGGTGAAGGTGCCGTCGTGATTGTTGTGGTAGAGGCGGTTCTTGCCGTAGTTGGTGACGTAGAGATCGGGCCAACCGTCGTTGTCATAGTCTCCAACAGCGCAGCCGTATCCCCAGCGGTCGTTGGCCACGCCCGCTTTGGCCGTGACGTCGGTGAACGTGCCGTCGTGGTTGTTGTGGAACAGGGCCGCGTGCGGCGGCTCGGCTTTACCGGCGAGCGCGTCGTAGGTGGAACCGTTGACGAGATAGATGTCGAGCCAGCCGTCGTTGTCGTAATCGATGAGGCAGACGCCCGGGCCTTTGGCTTCGAGAATGAGCTTCTTTTCCGGGGTTCCCGCGGTGTGATGCCAGGTTGTGAGGCCGGCGGCGGCGGCGATGTTTTGAAAAACGATGGGGCCTTCCTTGACGAATCCTCCCGCAGTGATGGGCCGGTGCTGCGAGTCGAACTGGGCTGCCTGGGGACCGGCGTTGGCCATTCCGCCGTGCGAGGCGTGGGCTTGATTCTCTGGCTGCGCCGGGCCTGATGGCGCGGCTGACTGCGCGGGTTGCTGGCTGGCGGCGGGCGGTTGTTGGGCCTGAAGGCCGGAGGACGCGGCGAAAAGAAGAATCGAGAGAAGGATGGCCGTGCGAGTCATTTCCGATACCCACTTCCGACGCGGTGTTGCGCGCCGGAAGCGATCAAAGTCTGGAATTTGAAGCGATCTATTTTGATGATAGCGTGCGGTCGCTGCTTGTCGATCACGGAGCGGGCTGCGGGATCCAAACACAAGCCCCTCGCAGGTTGCGGCGCAGTTTGGGATTTTTCAACGCACGGTACGACCGGGGTCGGAAACAGCGACCCAGATCGCAGCCTCGATGCAAGGGGCTTTACGCGACCTGAGCCGGATGAGGGGATTCTGAAGCGCGCGGAGCAGCATATTTCTACGCCGCGACTTTAGCCTCCGATTCCCTCTTGTGCAGTTCGTTAACAACTTCGGTAATCAGGTTGAGGCCGTGGAGACTGCCGTAGTTGAATTGAACGTTGTTGTAGACGACCGAACGATTCGGCAAGGTCTGCAGTTGGATAGTGTTCGGAAGAAAACCAAACCCGTCTCCGTGTTTTGCCTTGTAGCTCCAAATGAGCTCCATGTCCTTGTCTGTTACATTGCTCAAGGTGATTGTTCCGCCGATTCCGACCATTTTCTAGTTCCTTTCTCATGCGCTTGTGTGGCTGCCTTTGTATCCACGGGCTCCCAGCATTTCAAAAGGCCGGGCGCAGTCCGCGATCCGCGTTTTGATCGCGGCATGACCCGTAACGTCTTATGAAAATCCGTTCACAAACAAAGCTTAAGTGGGTTCCAGGAATCTGTCAACACATAAATTCACGTTTTCATGAATGTCATATACATTATAGTTCACAAATTTGTGAATTTATATATTGACAGTCGCATAAGTCGGTGGGAGAATGGTTTATGCCGCTAGAGTTGGTGATACGCGATGACGCGCTGCTAAATCTAGCGACCGACAAGAACGCGAGGAGCGGCCTTCCGCAGGCAGTTGAGAGGAAGTTTCGTCTTCGCATCCAGCAGATCATGTCTTTCTCTGATGAACGGGAATTCTACGCTTTGAAGTCGCTACATTTTGAAAAACTGAAAGGAGACAGAAGCCATCAACATTCAATCCGGCTCAATGATCAGTGGCGCATGATTTTGGAGTTTGAAGGTGAGGCACCCAACAAGCAAATCATAGTTGTGGGAGTTGAGGATTATCACTGAGGGGGGGAATCGATGCTGACCTTTGAACAACTTGCAGAAGCTTTCTCGCCGGGCGAATCCATCAAGGAAGAACTGGAGGAGCGCGGCTGGTCCCAACGCGATTTGGCCGCGATCATGGGGGTGCAACCGTCTGTCGTCAGCGGGATTATCAATGGCACAAAGCCTATCTCGCTAGATTTGGCTCGAAATCTAGCCGCTGCCTTCGGGACCAGTGCGCAGTTTTGGGTGAATATGGAGACAGCATATCGGCTCCATCTCTCGCCTGCATCTCACTCTGCAACAAGTGCCCGGTCTCAGCTTTTTGAGGTAGCCCCCGTTAATGAGATGGTCAGGAGGGGGTGGATTGAATCGTCGACCGATGTGGAGATTCTGCGATCTAGAATCGAGGCTTTCTACGGATGCTCGCTGAACCAAGTTAGTGCAGACGATCTTTGCTACGCCGCTAGGCAGGGAACAGGGTCTGGGGAACTTACTTCAGCGCAAAAGGCCGCGCAAAAGGCATGGCTGCGCCGTGCGCGCAATCTCGCGAGCGCCGTGCAAGCGGTACCTTTCGTTACCACCAGCGTTGACGAAGCCATAAAGAGGCTGAGACCGCTGATGGCCTATCCGGAAGAAGTTCGCCACGTCCCGCGTACATTAGCAGAATGCGGAATTCGGTTTTTGGTCGTAGAGCACTTGCCGCAAACACGAATCGACGGGGTGTGTTTCTGGCTAGACGATGAACGCCCCGCGATCGTTCTGACAATGCGCTACGACCGCCTGGACTATTTCTGGTTCACCTTACTGCACGAACTCGGCCATGTTTCCCGTAAGGACGGACTGACGACGACCGTCGTGCCGGACATCGATCTAGTGGGGGAAAATGCTGCTGTTTCGAGCATGAAGCCAGAAATTGAACAATTGGCTGATATATTCGCCAGCGAACACACGATACCGCAGAGAGAGTTGGACGGTTTTATAGCCCGCGTCAAGCCATTGTTCTCCAAGGTGAAAATTCAAGGGTTTGCGCTTCGGCTTGGTGTACACCCGGCACTCGTTATTGGGCAGCTCCAGCACAAAGGAGCAATCCATTGGAGCCATAGCCGCGAATTACTAGTCAAGGTGCGGGAGACAATCACAGGCAATGCGTTGACTGATGGATGGGGACAAGTCCTTCCGAACGTCACATAGCGAGGTGGTGAGCGTGACATACAACGAACAGTTGCAGCACATCGTTTCCGAGTATCGCTCAAGCGGTCAAATCTGGCCGGCTACAACCAGCGAGATGGCAGTGTGGGCAATCGAGACTGGCCGTTGGCATCCGCAGCGTTCTGCGATGTTGAGAAAATGTGCCGAAGAGCTTTCGGACGCGATGCGCGAAGAATACATCACCGATCCGCAGGGTAGGCGCGTGCGATCTAAGCACATGGCTCGATACGGCGATGGGCCTGCGCAAATTCCGTTGTGGGCCGACATCCGCACCGCGACCAGAGAGCACATGGAGATTGCCTTCCAGCAGCGTCGCCAGCAGATTCTCGGGGATTGCAGACAGTTAAAGAACGATGTTGAGAGCTACAACGACAACTACAACAGCGGCACTCCCTTGCAGATGGTCTTCGACTTTACTGATGATCTTTTGGAAGGCGAATTAGTGCGCATCGCCGACGCGGCGGCCTAATCCTCTTCCGTAGGTCCCCGCGCCGGCCGAACCGCGGCTTGCTTCACCTCTCTGCTGACTCGACTGTACCGCTGCCTTCTACTTCGACGCGTGGCTGACCCGTCTACACTGGATGGTTCCATTATTCTTCGGGAGTGTACTTCGTCGAGGCGATGACGATGCGGGTGGCGCGTTCTTTTGGCGCTGATGGTCTTGGCGAGCGCGGCGGCGCTCAGGTCGAGCCGAATCGTGACATCAAAGTGGATACGAATTGACAAACAGTGACAGTATTTTTTGCAATCCTGTTGCCAAGGATGCTCTGATTGACTAGCAAGATATTGCCGATATAATGTCTTTAGAGGGCCAGCAGAGAAGAGGAATCTCCGCAAATTCTCAAGTGCTTGCCAAGGAGGTTGCCGAATGGCTACGGGAGCGTCCGCATTTCTCGACATCAATCCGAACGTGAAGTTTGTGGGGGTGAGCAAGCTGCGCGATCTGAATGCCGCTAAGCTCCGGGAACAAACCGACGATGCGCTGGTGATCCAGGAGAACGACACGCCGTTGTCCGTGCTTCTCTCTTACAAGAGGTATCAGGCGATGAGAGAGGAGTTTCATGCACTGCTGAGCACGATTGAGCTGCTGGCGAACGACAACGAACGCAACGGGCTGCTGAAGGCGTTTGAGGATGTGCGCGCCGGGCGGGTGCGATCTCTTGCCGAGATCGAAGCCGACCTGAAAAAAGAGAAGTGAATGCCTAAGCGGAAGGGACAGGCTCGAGGAACGAAGAGCAGGAGCAAACCTTCGAGCTTGCCTTATGCAATCGACATGACGGCGACAGCCGAGGAAGTCTATAAAAAGTTAGCTCGCCTTTCGAAGGCAGCGGAAGCGGCAGGCGACTACGCAAGCGCCCATTGCACCACTTTCCACATGGTTCGGGATGCAATTACCCGAATCATTCCGACCGATCCGCTGAACAAGAGCTATGCACTGCGAGGCGACCTGGCCAACATTTTCAGGCTGCGCAAGGGACGCCTAAGAATCTGCTGGATCGCCTCATCCGAGATGCGCCGGGTTTGCATTCTATTCATCTCGGAGAACCTCAGGAAAGAAGGCGACGCGAACGATCCATACGAAGTCTTCAAGAGCCTCCTGGACTCCGGCCTCTTCGACGGGATGATTCGCAGGTACGGCGTGAGAATCCCAACGAAAGGCCGGCAGCGTCCGTAGTTTTTGCAAAGCAGTTCGTTGCTTTCGCGTTCGCCGCCTCCGCCTCCTTACTCCTATCCTTCTTCGCCGCACGGCCCACGCGACTACACTGGATGGTTCCATTATTCTTCGGGAGTGTACTTCGTCCGGGCGATGGCGATGCGGATGGCGCGTTTTTTGGCGGCGGTGGTTTTGGCGAGCGGGGTGGCGATCTCGCCGGCCGAGGCGCAAACCGATGCCGAGGCGGTGCGGCTGAACAATCGCGGAGTGGCGCTGATGGGCCAGCAGTTTACCCAGCGCGCAGCGGATGCGTTTGCCGATGCGTTCAAAAAAGATCCGAAGATGGCGCAGGCGGCGACGAACGAAGGCATTGCGCTGCTGACCTTACAGAAGCTGGACGACGCGAAGAAATGGCTGAAGCAGGCGATTGCGATCGACCCGACGAGCGCGCAGGCGTGGTACAACCTGGGGCTGGCCGAACATGCGGGCAATGAGCTGGACGCAGCGCTGGCCAGTTTCGAGCAGGCGGCCAAGCTCGATCCGCGAGACGCCGATTCGCTTTACTTCGAGGGCGAGTGCTACGAGGAGTTGAAGCAATACGACAAGGCGATTGCGATGTTGGAAAAGGCGCTCGCGGTGCAGCCGCTGCACGCGTCGGCGGAGTTTGTGCTGGCGAGATCGTTGCAGCGCACGGGGCACGTCCAAGAGGCGCGAGAACATTTCCGCGTCTTCAAGCATTTGTCGGACACGAAGATTTCGACGCCGATCGGATTGAGCTACGGCGAGCAGGGACACTACTCGACGGCGACGACGGTGGAGACGAGCGAAAGGATTGCGCGGGCAATGATTCCGGTGAAGCTGGTGGCGGAGCCGGTGCTGCGGCAGGCGGGTGCGGCTGGACCGAACGCGAATGCGGCGCCGCCGGCTTTCACGACAACCGGCGGGGCGTGCATGATGGACGCGGCCGGCTCGGGGCACGTGGATTTGGTATTGATGCAGTCGGGCGAGCAAGCCATTCGCATTTTGCACAACCGCGGCGACGGGGCATTTGAAGAATTCGACGCGCGTGCGGCGGGGCTGAAGGCGAGCGGGTATGCGGTGGCGTGTGCCGTGGGGGATTTTGACGGCGATGGATTGAACGATTTGGCTGTGGCGCTCGAGGATCGCGTGGCGCTCTTCAAGAATTTGGGCAAGGGAAAATTTCAGGACGTGACGGTGTCGGCCGGAATTGCGCCGCGCAACCGGCCGAGTGGAATTACGTGGGTCGATTACGACCACGATGGGGATTTGGATCTGTTTTTGACCGGCGCGCCACTGAAACCAGGAGACGCGCCGAATGTTTTGTGGCGGAACAACGGAAACGGGACGTTTACCGAGTGGACGGGGCCGACGGGATTGGGCGGCGCGGACAACACGACGGCGGCGATCCTGACGGACTTCAATAACGACCGCGCTGTGGATCTGGCGACGACGGGCGATGGGGCGTCGCCGGTGCTGTATGTGAATCCGAGGGAAGGAAAGTTTGGGACGCAGGCGCTTTATGGGGGCGAGAAGCTGCCGCCGACGGTGGGCGTTGCCGTGCTCGACTACAACAAAGACGGATGGATGGATGTTGCAGCGACTCATGCGGGAGCGCCGGGGGTGACGCTGTGGCGCAATGTGGAGGGCGCGAATCATGCGGGGCGGCGATTCGAGCGGGTGGAGTTGCCGCTGCAAGATGCATTAAGAGGATGGGGGCTGACGCCGATTGATATCGACAACGATGGATGGATCGATTTGGCGGCGATTGTGGAGACGCGGGCGGGGCCGCGAGTGCGCGTGCTGCGCAATCGCGGGGACGGCAGCTTTGAGGATGTGAGTCACGCGCTGGGCTTGGACGACATTGAATTGAACGCGCCGCGCGGATTGATTGCCGCGGACGTGGATGGCGATGGGGCGGCGGATTTGATCGTGACGCAAGAGAACGCCGCGCCGCTGCTGCTCAAAAACGTGGGCGCGAACAAGAATCATTTTGTGCGGCTGGATTTGACGGGGCTGGCCGACAACAAGACGGCGATCGGCGTGAAGGTGGAAGTGTTTGCCGATGGGCTGTGGCAGAAGTGGGAGTTGGCTGGCGCTTCAGGGTACGAGACGCAGGCTGCGCCGCAGATTCTAGTGGGGCTGGGCGAGGCGAAGAACATCGACTTGCTGCGTATTTTGTGGCCGACAGGCGTGCTACAGGATGAGATCGATTTGCCCGAGAAGCCTGTGATCGCAGAGAAGGAAGCGGACCGGCGCGGCAGTTCGTGCCCGGTGCTGTTTGTGTGGGATGGGCGCAGATATAAATTTGTGACGGACGTGATTGGCGCGGGTGTGGTGGGGCACTGGTTTACGCCGGCGCGACGGAATACTCCCAATCCCGGCGAGTGGATCAAGGTGGATGGCGCGAACGTGGCGCTCGTCGACGGCCGAGTGAGTGTGCGGTTTATGGAGCCGATGGAAGAGGTAAATTATACGGACCGACTGCGGCTGGTGGCTGTCGATCATCCGGAAAATGTGGAGGTGAATCCGGACGAGCGGTTTCTGGACGATCCGCCGTTTGCATCGGGGCGGGTGGTGGCGAGCTCGGATGTGCGGCTGCCGGTCGGCGCGTGGGACGGCGAGGGGCGCGACGTGCTCGACCAAGTGAGCCGGCGGGATCACAGGTTTGCCAGCGGATTCGCGCCGCTGCCCTACGATGGATTCGCGAATTTGCACGCGCTGACGCTGGATTTGGGCGAGGTGAAGCGGGACGCGCCGCTGCGGCTGCTGATGACCGGGTATGTGAATTACTTCAGCGCGACGTCGCTGTATGCGGCGTGGCAGGCGGGATTGAAGGAGACTCCGCCGTATGTGGAGGCGGAGCGGCCGGATGGCACGTGGCAGCGCGTGACGGGGGATGCGGGATTTCCGGCGGGGTTGGAGCGGACGATTGTGGTGGATCTGACGGGGAAGCTGCCGGCGGGGACGAGGCGGATAAGGTTGATGACGAATTTGCAGATTTATTGGGACCAGGTGCTGATCGACCAGAGTGAGAATGCGGCGGCGCGGACGACGGAAGCGCCGCTCAAGTCGGCGACGCTGCGGTTTCGCGGGCATCCGAAGGAGATCGATTTGGCGAGCCCGGGCGATCTCGATTACGACTACGACTTAGTTAGTCAGACTGGGTCGTATCAGCATGAGCGCGGCAGCTACACACGGATGGGCGACGTGACTGCGCTGTTGACGAAGATCGATAACCGGTTCGTGGTGTTTGGCACGGGCGAGGAGATTGCGGCGGAGTTCGACGCGAGCAAGTTACCGGCATTGCCTGCGCATTGGAAGCGGGATTATTTCTTCTACGCCAACGGATATGAGAAGGATATGGACTGGTGGGATGCGTCGCCATTTACGGTGGCGCAGCTGCCGTTTCAGCAAATGAGTACGTACCCGTATTCGGCGCCGGAGAAGTTTCCGGAAGATGCGGATGCGCTGGCCTACCAGTTGAACTGGAACGACCGCTTCGACTCGGGTGAGCCGGTGCATTCGTATCGATTCGATTTCGAGATGCGACCGTCGACGCCGGATGATGATTTAAC
>Ga0187782_10004504_pt1 | contig 10440 bp, 12 predicted proteins | sample 0715_SJ02_MP15_2_FD_132454 | JGI IMG/M metagenome (GOLD analysis project Ga0187782, IMG submission 132454) | Tropical peat soil microbial communities from peatlands in Department of Meta, Colombia - 0715_SJ02_MP15_20_MG | ecosystem: Environmental > Terrestrial > Soil > Wetlands > Peat | place...
ACGTCATTGCCATTGAAGAGCTGTCGCGGGTCGATGGTTCGGTGGGAATCATCGTTGCGGCACACACTTCCCTGTGCAGCAACCATATTTTCCTGGCGGGAAACGAGACGCAGAGGAAGAAGTACGTCAGCAAGCTGGCAACCGGGGAGTTTATCGGTGCGTGGGGTTTGACGGAGCCGTCTTCGGGATCAGACGCGGGTAGCGCGCGCATGACTGCGGTGCGAAAAGGAAACAATTGGGTACTGAACGGCACGAAGACGTTTTGCACCAATGGGCACTACGCCGACGTGCTGGTTGTGATCGCCGTGACCGACCGCGCCGCGCACACCCATGGGCTCTCGGCGTTCATCGTAGAAAAGGGCGCAAAGGGTTTTCGTCCGGGGAAAAAAGAGAACAAGCTGGGGCTGCGAGCGAGCGATACTGCGGAGCTGATTTTTGAAGATTGTGTGATTCCTGCGGAAAATCTGCTGGGAAAGGAAGGCGACGGATTCATCGACGCCATGCAGGTGCTCGACGGCGGACGCATTTCGATCGCAGCGTTGTCACTGGGCATGGCGGAGGGGGCATACGAAGCGGCGCTGAAGTATTCAAAGGTTCGCAAGCAATTTGGCAAGGCGATCAGCGAATTCCAGGCGATCCAGTGGAAGCTAGCTGACATGGCAACGGAAATTGAAGCCGCGAAGCTGCTCACTTTTCGCGCAGCTGCGATGAAAGATGCGGGTCTGAAAACCACCCAGGAGTCGTCGATGGCGAAGCTTTATGCCAGCGAAGTCGCCGTGCGCTGTGCCAATGAAGGCGTACAGATTCACGGCGGCTATGGGTTTATCAAAGACTATCCGGCAGAGAAGTTCTATCGCGATGTTAAGTTGTGCACCATCGGCGAAGGAACCTCTGAAGTGCAGCGCATGGTGATTGCGAGGCAGCTACTGAAGGAATAGACGGTATTTGGCAAATAGATTACGACGGTTGACTGTCAACGTTCCACTGTAGACCGCGGGCCATGCATCTCTTCTGAACAAAATGCGCACCGCAGGAATGATCGGCGGGCTTGGGCCTGAATCCTCCATAGACTACTACCGCTCGATTCTCGCGCGCTTTCGAGCCCGGAAGCCAGACGGCGGATATCCGCACCTAGTCATCGACAGCCTCGATCCCGACAAGGTCATCGCCATGCTCGATGCTGGGCGGCTGGACGACTTGGCCGATTATCTTGCCAGCGCTGTGGAGTTGCTGGTGCGTGCAGGAGCGGGCTTTGGTTTTATTGCGGCCAACACCCCGCACCTCGTGTTCGGCGAGATCCAGCGCCGGTCGGCTATCCCTCTTCTCAGCATTGTCCGTGCCACTTCTGATTGTGCAAAGGCTCTCGGCCTGAAAAAGGTGGGCCTGTTTGGAACCGGATTTACCATGCGGGCGAGCTTCTACCCGGAGGAGTTTCAGCGGTCGGGCATCAGCATGGTCCGACCAAGCGATGCAGAGCGGGAATTTATTCATAGGAAGTACATCGATGAACTGCTGAATAATCGATTCCTGCCGGAAACCAGGACGGAGATTCTGCGCATAGCACACCGGATGAAAAACGAGGACGGCATTGAAGCGCTAGTTCTCGCGGGCACCGAGCTTCCGCTGCTTTTGCGAGATTCCGGGACGACGGACCTCCAGTTTCTCGACACAACCGTGATTCACGTGGAAGCAGTCGTGGATGAGTTGCTAAGCTGAACCAGAATCGCGTTTTTTCCGCGAGCCCGCGCCAACAGCCTCCAATCGCCGCTTGTGGGTATTGCTCACAAAGCGGTAAGCCCGGTATAGTGTCAAGCCTTAAGCGATCGGGATGGGCGAGGAAGCAACGGCCCGATTGCGAGGAGGAGCGATGCCATTGCGTCTGGACAGCCGCCCGGTGGGAGATGTAATGGTGGTGCAATGCTCCGGGCGAATCGTGGCCGGCGCAGAAGTGCAGTCACTGCAGTTTCTGCTGGAAAAGATCTGGTCAAGGCATCACGAGGTAGTGCTGCAGCTGGAGCACGTGGACTTTCTGGACAGCAGCGGACTAGGAGGACTGGTGCGTATGCTTTCTACCGCGCGAGCCAACGGCTGCGACCTCAAACTCTGCGCCTTACCGCGCCACGTGCACCACGCCTTGGAAGTCACAAATTTGCTCTCGCTCTTCAAGACCTACGATTCCGAAGCGGAAGCCATTGTGGCCGCCTACCTAGGCTCACGGTCGGAGGAGTCCGGCAAGGAACGACTCAGCATTTTGTGCGTATATGACTCGGCCGACGTGCGCGCTCTATTGGGCGAGGTGTTATGCCGCGCCGGTTACCAGGCGGTTACGACCGGCAACGTGAATGACGCCAAGATTCTATTGAAAGCGACGAAGGCAAAGCTGGTCATCCTGGGTGAGAACTTGGAGTCTGTGCACGGCACATCAACGACCAGGGCGTTTTCTGGGATTGAACCGGCGGCTTCGGTGATTGTGCTAGATTCAGGTTTTGGTGCGCGGGATCCGGGAGAAGCTGCTACCAAGCTATTGGAGATGATTCGCACCCGCACTGCCGGGCAATCCAGCTCGACTGCAGTTTCGGGATCGGAAAGGAACGTGGTCTCGGAGATTACTTAGAAGACCATTTAAGCCCCTGACTGGGCCGCCGAATAATTCAGGGAAGCCTTTGCGAAATTGACGGGCTCGAAGCCTGGCTTTTTCTTTTTGTGTTTCCTCTGCTTTACACTGGGGTCTTGACCCACGACTACCAGGCTTTGATCAAGCGGCTGCGCAATGGAGATGCGCGAGCGCTGGCTCGCGCCATCAGCACGGTGGAAAACCGGAAACCGGGATGGGCTGATCTGCTGAAAGCTCTTTTTGCGGAGACGGGCAAAGCTCGAATTCTGGGCCTGACAGGCGCTCCCGGCGCGGGCAAGAGCACGCTGGTCGATCAACTCGCGAAGCACTATCGAAAGGAAAATAGAAGCATCGGAATCATCGCGGTCGATCCGACCAGTCCTTACTCCGGTGGAGCGATTCTGGGCGACCGCATTCGCATGCAGGACCATTTTTCGGATCCCGGAATCTATATTCGCAGCATGGCCACGCGGGGATCGCTGGGCGGTCTGGCGCGCGCAACGGCAGATGTGGCCACGGTGCTTGATGCCGCCGGACGCGATTTGATCATGATCGAAACGGTCGGCGTCGGGCAGGATGAAATCGATGTAGTGCGAGTAGCCGATATCACGGTGGTGATCCTGGTACCTGGGATGGGCGACGACGTGCAGAGTATTAAGGCCGGTATCATGGAGATTGCGGATATTTTTGTGGTCAACAAAAGCGACCGTGAAGGTGCGGAACGTGTAGAGCGGGAAATTCGCGCGTTGCAGGCGCTTGCGACTCGAACTGATCGTTGGACTCCGCCGATAGTCAAGACCGTAGCAACTGAAGGCAAGGGAGTTCCTGAACTGGCGGCAGCTATTGCAGAGTACGAAGCGCATCTGCAGAAGGAAAACCTGGCCATGCCGCATAAGATCGGGAACTGGGAGCAGCGGCTGGTAGAGATGCTGCGGGACGCACTGCTGGACAAAGCTAAGGAGCACCTGCGCGATGGTGCAGTTTCGTCGTACGCTGCCGAAGTCGCCGCCCATCGCCGCGACCCGTACACGCTGGTGGAAGAGATCGTGGCGAAGCTTCGCTCGGGATGACAAAGGTGAAGGCGATGTTCAGCATTGACCATCTCGGGATCGCGGTGAAATCGCTGGCTGCGGCGAAGAGCATTTACGAAAAGCTCGGAATGAAGGTTTCTGGAGAAGAAGTGGTAGAAGCTGAGCAGGTGCGATTGGTCATGGTTGCAGCAGGCGAAAGCCGCCTGGAGCTGCTGGAACCGACTTCGGACAGCTCAGCCATAGCGAAATTCATTGCCAAGCGAGGCGAGGGATTGCACCACGTTTCCTTGCGCGTGCCCGATTTGCCCGCGGCCGTTGGGCGCCTGAAGAAAGACGGCGTGCGGCTGGTCTCTGACGAGATCAAGATCGGCGCCGGCGGACATCGCTACGTGTTTGTGCATCCTTCGAGCGCGGGCGGCGTTCTCTTGGAGCTGGTGGAAGCGACGCATTGAAAAGCAGCCCCTCGAGTCGCCTCTAAGCGTAGCTTGCTTGCCGGGATAACGACCTGCAAGCGATTCTGACAACGATGCTCCTCCTCGCAACCGATACTTCTGGCAAACATGGCAGCATTGCACTGGCGAAATGCGGGGCGGGAGAAGAGTGCGATGTTCTAGAGGTGGTTGCATTAGCGGGCGGGACGTTTTCTGCTCAATTGATTCCCCAGATCGGCGCCTTGCTGGAAAAGCACGGGTTTACCAAGCTCAACATCGGCGGTTTTGCCGTGGTTTCGGGGCCGGGATCGTTCACCGGTCTGAGAGTAGGATTGGCGGCGATCAAAGGATTGGCGGAAGTTCTGGAAAAGCCGATAGCGGCGGTGTCGCTGCTGGAAGCCGTCGCGGAGTCGAGTCAGTCGCAAGGCAGGATTTTGGCGGTTCTCGATGCCGGGCGCAATGAAGTCTATGTGGGCGAGTTCGAGATCGGACGCTCTGAACGACGCTTGATTTCTGAAGCGCTCATGCCGCGTCAGCAATGCTTCGAATCAGCTCGGGAGTCGACGATTGTCACTCCCGATCAGAACCTGGCCGAAGCGACACGAGCCGCTCATTTAAGAGTCGACCATGTTGCTTTTCCGAGAAGTGATGCCGTTGCGCGTATAGGCTGGCGCCGGATTCAGGCGGGACGGACCGTTTCTCCGGATGAACTGGAGGCCAATTACATCCGCCGCTCGGATGCAGAGCTTTTTGCCAGAAGCAACTCCCAGGGCTCAGCTTTGAACTAAGACCGACCTCCGCAAATTCAATTTTGAAGCCTGGTGTCTGAACTTGCACATTCGTCGAGCTAGTCCAGCAGATATTCCGAGCTTAATGAAACTCCACGGAGAAGCATTCAAGGCCTCACACTGGTCGGTCGACCAATACGAGGCTGTCTTTTCCGGGGAGGCTCCGCAAAGGATCGCTTTGGTGGTTGACGAGATCGACGCCATTCAAGGCTTCATCGTTGGCCGGGCGGCCAGAGGGGAATGGGAAATCGAAAACATCATAGTTGCCAGCGCGGCCCGGCGAAAAGGGGCGGGGTTGGAGCTTCTTAGGAGGTTCATTGAGCTTGCAGGTGCCGAAGGCGCACAGGCAATTTTTCTGGAGGTTCGTGACTCCAATCGAGCTGCCCGTGCGTTGTATGAAAAGTGCGGTTTTGTCGAGGCTGGAGGCCGGGTCCGCTATTACCGCAATCCCGATGAAGATGCGGTAATTTACCGGCTGCTACTTGCGTAATTATGCACAACAGAGTGTGCATTTGCTTGCAGAGTGCTCCTAAAACCAAGCACATCCGACGTAACGGTCAGCGGAAATTTCGCATTGAAGCAGGTTTGGTCCTGTGGTACCTTCGAGCTGTCTACAACCCGGTTAGGAGGTCTGGTGGATGCTAATTGCCAAAGACCAGCTAGTCGCCAATCATGAGGAGTTCCGAAGATTGGCGATGGAACACACGCAGTATGAAAAACGCCTCGATTCACTCACCCAGAAGCGATTCCTCACAGATGACGAGAAGTTAGAAGAAGTAAGATTGAAAAAGCTGAAGCTGCGCCTTAAGGATCAGATGCAGAGCATCGAGAGGCAGCTCCAGCAGAACCACCAGGTAGCGTAATTTTTATCGCGGCGGCAAAAGTTAGGGTACCGCAACGTGGAGTTATGAGTAACGGCAGGGCGCGTGTAAGCGCCCTTTTTTATTGGATTTATAGCAACCCGGCTTGACTTCTGGGGCTGAACTATAATTAGAAGTGCTTGCTCCCATGGTGCGCGACGGATATTTTTACGCTATCCCCTTGCTGGCTGCTTCCGGGCTGATCGCTTGGCTTGCCAAGTCGGCATGGGCTTGGCCGCCAGCGCTTTTAGCAGTGTTTTTCCTTTGGTTCTTTCGCGATCCGGAGAGGATTATTCCCGGCGAGTCGGGCGCCCTGGTTTCTCCCGCCGACGGGCGGGTGACACTAGTATCCCAAGTTGTCAATGGCGCTACAACCTACACTCGAATCAGCATCTTCTTGAGTGTCTTTGACGTGCACGTGAACCGCTCGCCCATTAGCGGAACCATAAGGGATATTTGCTATCAGAAAGGCAAGTTTCTGAATGCGATGGCCGCGGCTTGCGCTGAGGAGAACGAGCAAAACATCGTCACTGTGGATGGAGGAGATCAAAAGGTGATCTTCAAGCAGATCGCGGGACTGCTGGCGCGGAGGATCGTATTTACCAAGAAGTTGGGAGATCCGGTAAAACGCGGAGAACGTGTGGGCATGATCAAATTCGGTTCCCGAGTGGATGTTTTGATGGAAAGCTCTGCCCAGGTTCAGGTGAAAGTTGGAGATCACGTGAAGGGTGGATCGAGCGTGCTGGCGTACTTGCCGATTGCGCCACAGCTAAGGGCGGAGCCTGAGCGCACGGCACAAGGAGTTTCGTAGATGGATCTGGTGCAAGTTCCAAAACGCCGACGCGAGGACGTTAAGCCGAAACGGCTACGCAAAGGCATGTACGTGCTGCCTTCGCTGTTCACAACCGCGAACATCGCGCTTGGTTATTATGCGATCCTGCAAGTTACCCATGGCACGCCGCAGGACCCCTCACATTTCGACAATGCGGCCAAAGCAATCGGAATTGCAGTATTGGCGGATGGCCTGGATGGGCGCATTGCGCGGCTTACTCACACGGCCAGCGATTTTGGCCGAGAACTGGATTCGCTTGCCGACGTAATTACGTTTGGAGTGGCTCCGGCACTATTGGCTTGGATGTGGGGCTTTCGCCAGTTGCCGAGTTTTATGGGATCATCGGAATTGACCGGGAAAATAATTCAGCTCGGCGCCATCGCCAGTTTCTTGTTCCTGCTGGCAGGCGCCAGCCGGTTGGCGCGTTTTAACATCTCCAGCAACCCGCAGCCCTCGAATCCCGGGCGACCAGGGAAAAAATATTTTGTGGGGATGCCGATTCCGGCCGGTGCCGGCGTGATTGCGGCGGTGGTGCACTTTTCTGCGGGCGATCCCATCGGATCGTTATGGAGTTGCATCACCTGGATGCTGATCATTGTGGCGGCCGGATACCTGATGGTGAGCACCTGGCGTTTTTACAGCTTCAAAGATATTGATCTCCATGCGCGGCAACCGTTTCGCTTGATTGTGTTATTTGGCTTGCTGTTTGCGGGCCTCTGGTTTTTCTCACAATGGCTGCTTTTTATTACCGCCCTCGGTTATATGGCGTCTGGAGTGATTTGGCGCCTGCAGTGGATTTTTCGCCGCCGGGGTAATCCGCCAGCCCCACCCTATCAAGAGGCTTCTCAGATTTCGTGAGCTCGAATGTGAAAACGCCGACGCCATCCCGCGCCGAGTTGGCGCGAAACAGTGGCTTGTACCGCGTGGCTATTGTGGGGGCAGCCACGCTGAAGGGGAAAGAAGTAGCGGAGGTGCTTGATGCCCGCAACTTCCCTGCCGCCGATCTCAAGCTGCTGGACGATGATGAATCTCTGGGCCAACTGGAGACAGTACGCGACGAAGTCACGTTCATTCAAAAGGTGCGAGCCGAGGAGTTCCGCAACCTCGATGTTACATTTTTCGCCTCCGACCCGGAATGCACTCGAAAGAACTGGAGGATCGCACGCGATGCCGGCAGCGCCATCGTGGATCTGTCTTTCGCTCTGGAACAAGAACCTGAGGCAGTGGTGCGCTCCCCGTGGATCGAGCGACAACTGGGGCAGGCTTTGGTGCCGGAGTTACAACCGGGACCATCGGTGGTTGCGCATCCCGCGTCGGTGGTTTTGGCGCTGCTCGCGCTGCGCCTGCAAAAGGTGTTCGATGTTAAGAGGATGGTTGCCACCGTCTTTGAGCCGGCGTCCGAGCACGGACAGAAAGGGATGGACGAACTGCATCAGCAGACGGTGAATCTGCTCTCCTTCCAGCAGATGCCCAAAACCATCTTCGATACCCAGGTGGCTTTTAACCTGGTGTCCAGGTACGGCGAGCAGTCAGTCCCGGCATTGTCCACGGTAGAAAGCCGGGTGTTGAAGCATTATGAGCGTATAGTGGGCAAGCAAGCGCTCTTACCCTCCTTGTTGCTGGTCCAGGCGCCGATCTTTCACGGACACGCCTTCGCGATTCACGTTGAAACCGACCGAATGGCGGAGGTGGAAAAGGTTGCGCAGGCGTTAGCCGGCGAACACGTCAACATCACGCATGGTGCGGAGGACGCTCCCACAAACGTGAATGCGGCCGGGCAGGTTGATATTCAGGTTTCTGTTTTGCCGGACGCCGGCCAGCAAAACGGATTCTGGTTGTGGGCAGCGGCGGATAACCTGCGGATTGCCGCATCGACTGCCGTGGAATGCGCGGAGACCATTATTGCTACCCGCCCGCGGGGCAAAATTCAATGAGGCTGATGGCGCGGGGGCTTCCGCCCGCGAGGTCTCGCCCCAGGGCTGTCATTTCGCCCGTGAGTACCGGGGTCATCGCGGTTATTTCGGTCTCGTTGATGGCTGTCTCCTGCGGGTATCACACGGCTGGGCACACGGCTGCGATTCCACAGGATGTTCATACCATCGCAATTCCAGCTTTCGTCAATCAGACTCACACCTATAAAATCGAGCAGATGCTGACCGCGGCCGTGGTACGTGAGATGGTGACCCGCACCAATTATCATGTCCTGGACCAGGCTCGGGATGACGCTGACGCCACGCTGCGGGGAATTGTGCTGTCTACCTACACTACGCCTTTGACCTACGATTCGGTCACCGGACGAGCGGCGAGCGTTTTGGTCGTGATCTCCATGAGCGTGTCTCTGCAGGACAAGGAAGGCAAAGTTCTGTATCAAAATCCTGCTTATCTGTTCCGTGAGCAATACGAAGTGTCACGCGATCCGAATGCTTTTTTTCAAGAGGACACTCCGGCATTGCAGCGGCTTTCGCGGGATTTTGCGCAGACGCTGGTTTCCAATATCCTGGAGGGATTCTGATGCGGGCGTTTGCACAGGCGGAGCGCTTCGTTTCTGAGGTGCAATCGCACAAGTTGCGCCCGGCTTATGTGTTCGTAGGGGACGAGGCTTTTTTTCGCAACCGCTGCCGCGAGGCAATTCTCGAACATCTGGTTCCTCCCGATCTGCGCGACTTCAGTCTTTTCGAATTTGATTTGGCCGAGACAGATCTCGCAGAAATTCTCGATCGGGCGCGCACGCCTTCCCTGGTGGCGCCTTTTCAAGTGTTTTTTATCCGCGGCGTGAAGAATCTGTTTGGCCGAGGTGCAAACCAAGACAAGTTAGCGGCGATCGAGGATTATTGCAAAGATCCTAATCCTGCAGCGGTGTTGATTTTTGTCGCTGACCACATCAGCATCCCAGCCGATGTGCGGCGGATGGAACTGACCGACAAAGAGCGTTACGAGCGTATTCGCGAGACTATGGGGGAATACTGCGCGATCATCGAATTGGCGCGCGTGGAAGAAGGCGAAGCAGCCCGCTGGATTGACCAATACTGCTCGACAGTGGGAGTGAAGATCGATGCCGATGCAGCACGCGAATTGGTAGACGCGCTCGGCGGCGACATGATGATGGTGTCGAATGAACTGGACAAACTGATTCTTTACGTTGGAGAAAAGAAACGCATCACCCTGGGCGATGTCGAGACCATGGTACTGGCGGCCAAGCAGCGGTCTCTGTATGAGCTGACGGATGCGATTTCCGCCAAAGATCGTGTGCGGGCGCTTGCCATGCTTGATGCCATCCTGACGACTGGCGAGGGCGAGGAAGCGGCTATCGGCCATCTGTATATGCTGGCGAAAAGCTTCCGGCAGATGTTGGTCATTCTTGAACGAAACGTGCGAGACCAGCGCATGTTGTGGGCCGCCTTATGGCAAGGTTTCCGTGTGCCTCCATTTGCGGCCGAGGACATTATCAAACAAGCACGGCGTTACAAGTCGAAACGTGAACTCACACGGGCCATTCGGCTAGTCGCCAAGGCTGACTTGGCTTTGCGCTCGAATCCTCCCAACAAGCGGCTGGTGCTGGAAAAGCTGGTGCTGGATTTGACGGCAGAAGCGAAGCCAGAGGTGCCGGGCTGGTCGCAGGACGAGCTGCCGGTGTGAAGGCAGCAAGCACTTGGCAGCTGTGGTCCTTGGCTGTGAACGTCGCTGCCTATTTCGATCGTATCTCATACGCAGGATCGGCTAAGCCGACGGCGGATGATCTGCGGAGCCTGCATCGCGCCCACATGCTCGCGGTGCCGTTCGAGAATCTTGACATCCAACTCAGACGAAAAATCATCTGCGATGAACCAGCGATCCTTCACAAAATTGTTGAACAAAAACGCGGCGGATTCTGCTACGAGCTAAAC
>Ga0187782_10004505_pt1 | contig 10439 bp, 6 predicted proteins | sample 0715_SJ02_MP15_2_FD_132454 | JGI IMG/M metagenome (GOLD analysis project Ga0187782, IMG submission 132454) | Tropical peat soil microbial communities from peatlands in Department of Meta, Colombia - 0715_SJ02_MP15_20_MG | ecosystem: Environmental > Terrestrial > Soil > Wetlands > Peat | place...
ATCAGTTGTCGGGTCGCGATCCGTGATGACCTGCCAGTTCTCCTGGTATAACGGGGTCCGCTGGACAAGGATCCCTCCATCGATAGTACGGACTTCATCAGAAGCACAGCGTTCCGGAAGAATCAGCACCCGCATGTTCTCTTTCTTTTTCATTGCCTCAAGAGCTTCCCGGGTAAATGAGGGTGCTGCAACTACTTCGACAAAAGTGGAATCTATGGCTTCAGCAAGTTTCTTGTCCACTTCGCGGTTCAGGGAGACTACCGAGCCATAGGCTGATACGGGGTCTACCTCACGTGCTGACAGGTAGGCATCAAGGATATCTGCTCCCTGGGAAACCCCGCAGGGATTGTTATGCTTTACAATGACTGCCGCGGGTTCTTCAAACTCCGCAAGGAGGCCAGTACCGGCATTGACGTCGAGATAATTGTTGTACGACATCTGTTTTCCCTGCAGGGGCTGTGCCCCGGCAACACCTGTAGTGCCATACACGGCAGCCTGCTGGTGCGGGTTCTCACCATAGCGGAGCATCCGGCCGTTGGTGAACTGGAGGGTGAGGATGGGCGGGAACGTGCTGTCCAGGTTCGAGAGGTGGTTGCTGATTGCGGCGTCATAGGCTGCGGTCCGGGCAAATGCTTTTTTTGCAAGAACAAGCCGTTGTTCCAGGGTAAATCCGGCGCCGCTGACCGTTTTGATGACCTCAGTATAGTCCCGCGGATCTACCACAACAGCAACATCCCGGTAATTTTTTGCTGCAGCCCGGATCATGGCGGGTCCTCCCACATCGATATACTCGATCAGTTTTTCAAGGGGCATGGACTCGCCGGACATCCGTTCGAACGGGTAGAGGTTTACCACGAGCAGATCGATCCGGTTGATACCATGCTTTGCCATGACGGCATCGTCGAGCTGGCGTCGCCCGAGCAGGCCCCCGTGCACTTTGGGATGGAGGGTCTTGACCCGGCCATCCATCATCTCCGGGAAACCCGTGTAACTGGAAACCTCGGTAAACAGGATACCTGCCTTGGCAAGGGCCGTCCCGGTCCCTCCTGAACTCATGATGCTGAAATTATTCTTGACCAGCGCCTGTGCCAGTTCCACGATACCGGTTTTGTCCCAGACAGAAAGAAGCGCCCATTTCATGGTGTAGTATATGCAGATCGTGGCCAAAAAAGGTATGCCGTCACGACTATCCCCACCGATGAGAATACCGATTCTCCCAAAAGTGGGAGCACCCATTTGGAGTGACAGGATATAAAATCGGGTAGAATCACTCTAATTCACGGAATGATCAGCCGGATTCTATGGATTCACAGGAATAAGCCGCCCTTAACCAAAATCTCGGTAAATCCGGTGAATAACGGGATTGGATCAAACTCAATTTTTATATAGAACTACAATTCAATAGATATTGGAACATCGAATGGGACAGACTATGGAAGATCACGATACCACGCCTGTGCCGGCCGACAATGCAGCTGTGCCGGAGAACCCGGGATCTCCTCCGCCCGGTCAAAGCGATGAAGTTGCTGGGCAGAAGAAAAAGTACGAGGAGTTAAATGACCGGTATCTCAGACTTGCAGCGGATTTCGACAATTACCGGAAGCGGATCGGACGGGACCATGAAGCCCAGGTACAGCTGGCCAATGAACGGTTTGCTGTTGACATCCTGGAGATCGCAGACAACCTGGACCGGGCGCTCAAAGCCGATGAGACTCATCTCAGGACGGGTGTTGAGCAGATCCGCAACCTGCTTGCCGGGGTACTTGCACGGCATGGTATCTCGCCCATAGATGCGCAAAAAAATTCATTTGATCCCGGAATCCATGAGGCCGTTGCCCACATTCCTTCGGAAGAGAGGGAGGGGACCGTGGTTGATGTGGTATCCCCGGGATACCGGATGCACAACAAGGTGATCCGGTACGCAAAAGTCGCAGTCTCCAAAGGAAACCAGATGAACGATGAAAAAAGCATGGGATCAAAAAGTGAAGACAGGGAGGACTGATTCATAATGGCAAACGAGAAAATTCTGGGTATCGATCTTGGGACCACCTTCTCCTGCATGTCGATCATGGAGGCGGGTAAGCCCATAGTTATCCCTAACAGCGAAGGAGCACGAACAACGCCGTCGGTGGTTGCTTTCACCAAGGAAGGCGAACGCCTTGTCGGGAGCCTGGCAAAACGCCAGGCCGTGACCAACCCCCAGCGCACCATCCAGTCCATCAAGCGCAGGATGGGGACCACCGAGAAGGTAAAGATTGGCGACAAGGAGTATACCCCCCAGGAGATCTCCGCAATGATCCTCCAGAAACTCAAGGTCGATGCGGAGGCGTATCTCGGGGAGAAGATCACAAAGGCGGTCGTCACCGTTCCCGCGTACTTCAACGATGCGCAGCGGCAGGCCACAAAGGATGCCGGAAAGATTGCGGGCCTTGAAGTTCTGCGCATCATTAACGAACCGACTGCAAGTGCCCTTGCATACGGTATTGACAAGGAACACGATGTCACGGTCCTCGTCTACGATCTGGGCGGCGGCACCTTTGATGTCTCCATACTCACGCTTGGCGATGGCGTGTTCGAAGTCAAAGCAACTGCCGGGAATAATCACCTTGGCGGGGATGACTTCGACAAGCTTATCACGGACTACCTGGTCGACGAGTTCAGGAAGAAAGAGGGTATCGACCTCAAGAACGATATCTATGCAATGCAGCGCCTGCGGGATGCATCGGAGAACGCGAAAATTGAGCTCTCCCAGCGCCAGACTACCAACATCAACCTGCCGTATATCACCACGGATTCCACCGGCCCCAAGTTCCTCAATATCGATCTCACCCGAGCGAAACTCGAACAACTCATCGGGGATCTCGTTACTTCCACCGAAGGACCGGTCAAGCAGGCATTGAGCGATGCAAAGCTCGAACCAAAGGATATTGACCATGTGCTTCTTGTCGGCGGCTCCACCCGTGTCCCGCTCGTGCAGGAAACCGTGAGAAAACTTCTGGGGAAGGAGCCTGATAAGGGTATCAACCCGGACGAATGTGTCGCACTTGGTGCCGGCATCCAGGGTGCCGTGCTGACCGGTGAGACCAAGGACATCGTTCTCCTTGATGTGACCCCGCTTACGCTCGGTATCGAGACCCTTGGCGGGATAGCCACAAAACTTATTGAGAGAAACACCACGATCCCGACAAGGAAGAGCCAGATCTTCTCAACTGCTGCGGACGGCCAGACCAGTGTCGAGATCCACGTTGTGCAGGGAGAACGGGCTCTGGCCAAGGACAACTTCACGCTGGGCAAGTTCCAGCTCACCGGCATCCCTCCGGCTCCCCGCGGGATCCCGCAGATCGAGGTCACCTTTGATATCGATTCAAACGGTATCATCCATGTCTCGGCAAAGGATCTCGGGACCGGCAACGAGCAGGCCATCTCCATCAAGGGCGACAAGAAACTCTCAGATGAAGAGATCAAGAAAATGATGGATGCGGCCAAACAGTTCGAGGCTGACGACAAGAAGAAGCGCGAAGAGATCGAGGTCCGTAACCAGGCAGATACTGCAGTTTTTACCGCAGAGAAGATGCTCAAGGAGAGCGGGGACAAGCTTGATGCTGCGGACAAGCAAAAAATCGAAGACGGCGTTACCGCGGTAAAGGCTGCACTTGGCGGGGACAACCCGGACGAGATCAAGAAGTCCATGGAGACCCTGACCGAGGCGGTATATGCCGCAACCACCAAGATCTACCAGAAGATGCAGGCCGAGCAGGCCACCCACCCCCAGCCGGATGCCGGGCACGGCGGTGCAGGCCAGAACCCTGAACCGGAGAAGAAGACCGACGACAACGTAGTCAACGCCGATTACAAAGTCAAAGACGAGTGAACATTCATGGTCTCGGGCGATTACTATGAGACCCTCGGAGTACCGAGGACGGCCGACGAGAAAGAGATCCAGAAAGCCTACCGCAACCTCGCCCGGAAATACCACCCGGATGTCTGCAAGGATCCGGGAGCAGAAGAGAAGTTCAAGTCCATAAACGAGGCGTACAGCGTCATCTCCGATGCCCAGAAACGGGCCCAGTACGACAACATGGGCCATGAGACCTTCACCAACGCTTCCAAGGGATCTTATACCGGGGGAGGCGGGTACGGCGGTGGCGGGTTCTCATCAGACTTCTCCGGATTCGGGGATATCTTTGATTTTTTCGGCGGGGGACAGCGAAGATCGGGGCCGCAGCCCGGTGCCGATCTTCTCATGCGCATCCAGATCACCCTTGAGGAAGCAGTAGCCGGCACTGATCGGGAGATTGAGGTCCTGCACAGCGAGGCCTGCTCAGCCTGCGGTGGATCGGGAAGCGAGACGAAAAAGACCAATGTCTGCCCCCGCTGCGGCGGGAGCGGCCAGATGCGTCAGACCCAGCAGTCAGTCTTTGGCCAGTTCGTGCGGATGACTCCGTGCACCATGTGTGGCGGCCGGGGCAAAATCCCGGAACGGCAGTGCCGTGAGTGCCACGGGTCCGGTCACACCCGGGTCAAAAGGAAAGTTACGGTTCACATCCCGGCCGGTGTGGACAGTGGGATGCGCCTGCGTATGGAAGGCTATGGGGAGGCCGGGGACTATGGCGCAACTAACGGTGATCTCTTTATTGAGTTGTATGTTCTTCCCCACAAACGCTTCGAGCGCACCGGGGATAATCTTGAGACAACAATCGAGATCTCACCGGCCCTTGCCGTGCTGGGGACAACGGTCGAGATCGAGACAATTGACAAACGGCATATCGATTTAAAGATCCCTGCCGGCATCCAGTACAATACCGCTCTCCGGATTGCCGGGGAAGGTGTCAAGAGGCGTGGGAAACACGGCGATCTCCTGGTCCGGGTAAAGATCGTCACTCCCAAAAATGTATCCGGGGAGGCCAGGGATCTCTACCAGAAACTTGCCGAACTCGAAGGCAGTGACAGCAGATCGGGCGGAATCTTTTCCGGGATCATGGGGAAGAAAAAGGGTAAGAAGTAACGGCTTTGTCCCTTTTCATTCCCGTCATTTTTTGCATTACCTGTCAGATTACACCGGCGGTCTCATCCTCTTGCTGGGCGAATTTTTACAGGAGACCCCGTTTATCTGCCTGCGAAATCTCTTTCTTTTTTGACAAGCCCCGATCCTCATATGATTAAACAGTGCATGGCTGAAAATTTCCCATTTTTCCTGACCGTTGTTCGGATAATCGGGCTGATGGGCAACACAATGATCCCCTTCCCGCCAGCAGGATCAATCTTATCCCTCCGGAAATCAAGAATTTCCCGGAATTGTAGTGGTGAATGCAGTGGAACTATTTGAAAATCCCAAACAACGGACCTATCTCGTCCTTGCACTTCTTGTCATATCTGCACTTTTTATGTTCTGGCTGCGGATCATCCCCCTCCTGAACCTTGGCAGCGGGGATGTGTTCTCGCTTGTCCAGCCCGATGATCCCATCTATGCCCTCCGGCAGATTGACCTTACCCTGGCAAACTTCCCGAATTACGCATGGTTTGACCCGATGACCCAGTACCCGGTCGGAACAACCGTCTACTGGGGCCCGCTCCTGACCTACCTGTGCTCCTGTGCGGCAATCCTTGTCCATGCAACCACGCCAACACAGATCATTGCGGTCTCCCTCTTTATCCCGGTCCTTGAGTCTGTGGTGATGGTCTTTGTCATGTACTGGCTGGGAAAAACCGTGGCCGACTGGAAGACCGGCCTGTTTGCCGCGTTCATGATAGCCTCGGTATCCGGGCAGTTCTTCTTCCGATCCATGTATGGTTCCCTCTATCATCATATCGGGGAGACCCTCTTTAGCACGCTCTTTTGCCTGCTCTACCTTTACACCCTGCTCCGGGCAAAGAAGAATCCCATTGTACTTGCCGATATCTCGACCTACAAGGATATCCTCTTCCTGTCAGTCCTGACGGGTTTTGCGTATTTTGTGGGTGTGCTCAATATCGAGACAATGATCGTATTTGCCCTGATTGTTGCAGTCTTTACCTTTGTCCAGGCTGTGGTCAATCATCATCGTTCTGTTTCAAATCTCTACCTTGCGCTCGTCAACACCGTGACATTCGGGGTTGCCATTATCGGCCTTGTCCTGTTTGGCTTCAAAGAGCCGGGTCTTGACCTCTCCCGGTATACGGTCGGACCGGTTCTTGCCTATCTCCTGCTCATTGCAGCCACCATCTTTTTGTACCTCTGGTCGGATTACCTCAGGGACCGGAAAAAATATTATTACCTGATATCTCTTGCTGCAATAGCCATCATCTTCTCGGCAATTCTTGCTACACTGTACCCGGCACTTTTCTCGGAATTCACCAATGGTCTTGCCGGGTTCTTTGGCCAGGCACCGATCATCTCCACAGTTGAAGAGGACATCCCCTGGACCCTGGCACGGGCATGGTCCACGTTCAATTTCGGCCTTATTCTTGCGGCAGGAGGCATCCTTCTCCTGCTCTGGCAGACCTACAAGAAGGAGGAACAGGGCGAAGTATTCATCCTTATCTGGTCTATTGCCATGCTGGTCTGCACCATCCAGCGGATTAAGTACGAATATTATTTTGCGGTAAACATCGTCCTTCTTTCTGCCCTGTGCCTGGGATGCGCCTGGGATTACGGGGCCGGCCCGGTACTCTCCCGGTTAGGCATTTCTTCAGGATCCGCTGCTCCGGCAGAGAAAGGCAGCAATGCCACTGAGGGTACTGCCGGGGAGGGCAGGCAGAAAAAAGGAAAAGGCAGGAGTGCAAAAGCGAAGCGCGAGACCCGCCACGAGAACGATATACCCTCCATGGCGGTCTTTTCCGGCACCGTGATCCTTGCAGCGCTGTTCATCATCTTCTCAGTAACGACAGACTATGCTGTGGCTTCAAGCGATACCCAGGCAATCAACCCGGACTGGCAGGAGGCACTCGTATGGATGGCAAATAACACTCCGGATACCGGGGTGAACTATTATGCCATCTATGACAAGGATACCTTTGCCTACCCCAACACCTCCTATGGCGTGATGTCCTGGTGGGACTATGGCCACCTTATCACCTATATCGCCCACCGGATCCCCAATGCAAACCCCTTCCAGGAAGGTGTCACCGGTCCGGACGGTTCTGCGGCCTTTTTTATGGCCCAGTCGGAAGATACCGCGAATGCGATCCTGGATCATGACGGTACAAAATACGTGGTCACCGATGCCGAGATGGATACCGGAAAGTTCTACGCAATGGCCACATGGTACAGCCTGTACAATACCAGTTCCACACCCGGCCTGTACCAGATGTCACTGGCTGCCCCGAGTCCCTCAAACCCGTCCACGTATCAGTCCGTTATGCTCAACGAACCCGCATATTATTCCACAATGATCTCACGTCTCCATAACTACGATGGCTCCATGGCAGAGCCCGGCTCCGCATATTATGTCGAGTACGCGGATCCCTCGGTATCCCAGACCTCCCTTCCTGCAATCGTGGATGTAAAACTGATGAATGCTTCCGATGCACTTGCCGCTGCCACCCAGTTCAACCAGCAGGCCCAGGCCGGGTACCATGCAGCTGCACTGAACATGCAGTTCTCATCGCCCGTCACGGAGATCCCGGCACTGCAGCACTACCGTCTTGTCCATGAATCCCCCACGTCGGTATCGAATTCCAATACCTCGGATATCCGCTACGTTAAGATCTTTGAGTACGTCAAAGGAGCGCATATCAAAGGATCCGGGATTATCGAGATCCCGCTGGTTACAAACCAGGGCAGGAACTTCACGTACCGTCAGGCAAGCGTAAACGGGGAATTTATTGTACCCTATGCAACCACGGGTAACGTATCCGGAGTGCATGCAACCGGGCCCTATCAGATTGAGGGAACGAGCACCAGCTTTGAAGTCCCGGAGACTGCTGTCGAACAGGGGCTTACCATAAACTAATCTTTTCTTATCGCTTCCCGCGCCTGTTTCCGGGATCGTCGAACCTGCATCAGCCTCCCGGTTAAGGACGATCGTGGCGTACTCTTGGCGCTCACGTGCGCACAGGTATTTCTGGGCAGCCGCCTCATACCTGTGGGAATGAAGCTCCTCTTTGAGCTCTCGGGGGAGAATCCCACCCTTCCGCGTGCCGAACTGGAATGTGTCGGCCGTGTCCTGGATGCCCGGCCGCAGGTAGCCGTAGCTGAGTGCCCTCGCCCGGAGGACACCCTGCGCCTGGCCATGACCCATGTGGTGCTCGAGTACCTTGCCGAATGTGACCCGGATATCGCCTCATTTAAAAAGCTCCTTTCGGACATCTCTCTTACAACCAGCCTGCCGTTTGCCGGCCGGGCCAAACTGGTGCACGAGGGCTGCCAGGAGAAAAATACCTGCTCCCAGCGGGAATTCGAACGGCTGATAGGGACCATGATTACCGGGCCCGTTCAACTGAACAACCCGGTGGAGGAATATCGGGCGATCCTTTCAAAGGACCGGTGCTACTTCGGGAGGGTGTTGTACCGGATCGATCGCGGAGCATACGACAGCCGGAACCCGGGCAGGCGCGAATTTTTCCACCCCGGCGTGATGATGCCGCGCATGGCGCGGACTCTTGTCAACCTTTCGCTCTGCGGCAAGGGGGCCATCCTGCTCGATCCGTTCTGTGGCACCGGGGGAATCCTGATCGAGGCCGGGATGCTCTCGATAAAAGCGATCGGCAGCGATTTTGACCCGATGATGATCCGGGGAAGTGCCGGCAATGTGAAAAACCGTTCCCTGTTCCTCGCCGATACCACCTGCCTGCCGGTACGGGATCGTTCGGTGGATGCAGTAGTGACGGATTTTCCGTACGGCCAGTCGGTCTGCATCAAAAAATCAGACACCATGGAACGCCTGTACCATGATGCGCTGGATGAGATCAGGCGGGTCTTAAAACCGGGTGCCCGGGCAGTAGCAGTTACACACCGCGATATCTCCGGCATTGCCCTGCAGCATATGACCGTACTCCAGCACCATACGCAAAGGGTGCACAAGAGCCTGACCCGCCACATTCTCGTGCTGATGAAATAGCCCGGGAGACAAAGCAATTCTTATGTGGGAATTCTGTCCCATATATCCGGTTGTATGAGATCCCGATCCCTTGCGTGTATCCTGCTTATCCTCGTGGCATGTGCCGTTATTATTTCTCCTGCACTGTCCGATCCCACCGATGCGGCAGGATGGTATGCAGCCGGACAGAACCTGACCAGTGCGGGGAATTACACCCTGGCCCTCCAGGCCTACCAGCAGGCAATTGCACTGGATCCCGGCAGTGCGGAGGCATGGAATGGCGTAGCCGATGTACTCAACCGGGCCAATACGTATACCAATGACCCGCTGGGGACACTCAGGCTCGCGCTTGATGCCTCCAATAAATCCCTCGCGCTCAATGCTTCAGACCCGTCTGCATGGATCAACCGCGGGCAGATCCTCTACAATATCGGGTATTATTACCAGGACCAGCTTAAGGACCAGGCCACTGCGAACACCTACTATAGCGAGCAGCTGGATGCCTTTAACCAGGCAATCAGTGTCGATCCCGACAATGCCGAGGCCTGGTTTAACAAAGGCTATGCACTCTGTGGCATGGGGCGGTGCACGGAAGGGGTTACCGCATTCCAGAAGGTTGAGAGCCTGGATCCCAGCTATCCCTACCTCCAGCTGAATCTCGCTGAAGCAGAACAACTGGCTGCAAGCGAAACCCCATTTTACATAAAATATGCCGGGGAGATCGCAATGGCCGCAATCGCCATTGCTGCCGCTGCATTGTGGTATGTCGCAGTCCGGAAAAGATATTAGGGATTTTCCCTCATTATCTCAATTTTATGGGGAAACTGCTCTCCCGGGACAGGATTTTAACTGCCTGCGGCAAATAAACCGGTATCTCCGTTTGGGCGAATGATTTCATGGGCGATACCTATCTTGTCGAGATCCGCCTTGCCCGGACCCGGTGGCGGATCAAGGAACTCTCGCGGGCCATTACCCGACATTTCGGAGCCGGGCGCTACCGGGAACCTCATCCCCATGTCACCCTGTTTGGCCCCTTCACGCTTGAGGATTCCGTAACCGAACAGGATCTCCTGAACGCAGTTGCAGGCTGTGCCGGCCAGGGTAGTGCCATCCCTTTTGTTGTCGGTGATTGGGAACACCGCGAAGGGTTGCACGGAGGGGTTGTTGCGTTCTCCATAATGCCATCCCCGGCATTTGCTGATCTGGTTGCCGGGCTCTCCCGTACCCTTGCCACGATCACTATCAGCCAGAATCCCTGGGACCGGAACCCCGGGCTCAAATGGTTCCATGCAACGATTGCAAACCATCTTCCCCCGGGAAAGGCCGGCGGGATGATGGCGGGACTTTCCCGCATCCGGGCAACTCGGCGTTCACGCGGTACGCAATGGGTGCGCTTTTCCCTGTTGCATGAATTGCTTTTTA
>Ga0187782_10004506_pt1 | contig 10439 bp, 9 predicted proteins | sample 0715_SJ02_MP15_2_FD_132454 | JGI IMG/M metagenome (GOLD analysis project Ga0187782, IMG submission 132454) | Tropical peat soil microbial communities from peatlands in Department of Meta, Colombia - 0715_SJ02_MP15_20_MG | ecosystem: Environmental > Terrestrial > Soil > Wetlands > Peat | place...
CATGCACAAAAAAATAAAGAGCCCTGCGAAGCTAGCGATGCGGCGCACTTGTCTCTCCTGTTGTTCTCGTTCGGTTGGATACGTAGCCTAAGCGAGGATTTAGCAAAGTACGCGAATTTATACCACTTGATACGATAAGTCAAAACGACTTTTGCACGATGCTTGCGTTGCGCAGAAACTAAGATGAGATCAGCGCGCGCCGCGTCTTGCTCACTTGTCGTGCTGGCTTTTATGCCAGCTCTACTTCTCCCGCGCGTGCCCCACCCTCGATCTTGCCCTGACGCAGGAAGGAATCGGCCAGGTTTGCCGTTTGTCATCCTGAGGGCGCGCCGTGTGCGCCCGAAGGATCTCAACCCTAGCGTCTTGGCTTCCAACTCGCCACCTAACACAACGCCCGTCATTCTGAGCGGAGTCTGCGGAGCGAAGAACCTCTCTTCTTGCCTGTGTAGTGGCCGAACTTCTAGCCTGCCCTGACGCAGGAAGGGATCGGCCACATGTTTGCAAGTTGGTTACTCCACCTATACCCCCCTTTTTTCGGGATTATCCCCTTGACAAACCCATGGGTTTGTGAAAGAATAGTGTCGTTGGGAGAAAGCCATGAACCTCAACGACATAGCCAAGAGCTACCACGATGAAGATAGCGCAAGGGCTTTTCTTGAAGAACAGCGCTGGCCCAAGGGCGAAGTCTACTGTCCGAAGTGTGGCGAAATAGGCCGGGCATATCGCCTACAGCCTAAAGATGGTGCAAAAACTCACGTTCGCGAGGGTGTTTGGAAGTGTGGTGGCTGCCGCAAGCAATTCACCGTCACCGTGGGCACGATCTTTGAGGACAGTCACATTCCGCTTCACAAGTGGCTCATAGCGATTCATCTTCTGTGCTCTTCCAAAAAGGGCATGAGCGCTCACCAACTCCACAGGATGCTCGGTGTGACTTATAAGAGTGCGTGGTTCATGGCGCATCGGATTCGCTACGCGATGGCCGAGTTGAATCTGCCTATGCTCAAGGGTACTGTCGAAGTAGATGAGACTTACATAGGTGGAAAGCAACGCGGTTTGCAGGGAGTGAAGTCTAACAAAGCTCCGGTTGTGGCGTTGGTTGAGCGTGGCGGAAAAGTACGATCCTTCCACCACAAACAAGAGTTCGTTACCGGAAGGACCCTCAAGCAAATCATTCACGAGAACGTGGACCCAAACGCTCACATCATGACCGATGACTTCGGCGGGTATCAAGGTCTGAGGAACGATTTTCGACGCCACAGCACGATTCGCCATAGCTGGCGAGTTTACGCCCGTAAAGAAGGGGATGTATTAATCAGCACAAACACGATTGAGGGATATTTTTCTATTCTCAAGAGGGGTATCAACGGTGTATATCACCATGTAGGAAAGCAACATCTCCACCGTTATCTCAGTGAGTTCGATTTTCGGTACAATTCGCGATTCATAAATGACGGGGAGCGCTCTCTGTTGGCAATTCGAAAAGTTTCTGGAAGGCGTCTAACTTATCGGGACTCATCAAGGCCCTAATGACCGAACAGCCCGTCTGCAAACGGGCTGTGGTTCAAAAACGGGGATTTGTGCGGATCGGCGACCGCGTAGAGGTAGTTTACTGCGCGGAGCCGCAAATGAGAAATCCGTTTTTTCGTATGCCTAGAAAACGCCTATTTCGGACGACAGGGGATGTAAGAGACTTCCCCCGTTATGGTATTTCGGAGGCGGCGCACTATGTTCGCATTCCAGCCACCACGCTTTACGCATGGACGAAAGGCCAAGATTATCGTCTTAAATCCGGCCATGAAAAAAAATTCAAACCGCTAATCTATCTGGCAGACGACAAGAATGGCCTACTTTCGTTCTACAACTTAGTGGAGGCTCATATCCTTCGTTTCACGACTGAAGAACGAAACGTGCCTATGCAAAGCGTTCGCAAGGCTTTGGATTTTGTGCAGGAAGCGTTCCCTGGCCCTCATCCACTTCTCACGCACGAATTTGAAACCTCTGGAAAAGACGTATTCATCATTGCACTCGGAAGAACGATCAATGCGACTGCCTATGGTCAAGGCGTCCTGAGAGAACTCTTGGAACAGTATTTGAAACTGATTCCACGAGATGCGAAGGGCCTTCCCATGCGTGTGTTCCCAATTAACTCCAAGCACCTCGCAATTGACCCATATTTTTCCTCTGGAAAGCCCATCGTCCGTGATAGAGGAATAACCGCTTCTGTTCTCTGGGGACGAAGTAAATCTGGGGAAACCTTCGCGCAAATAGCAAATGACTACGGCATGACCGATAGCGAAGTGAAGGAAGCGATTGAAGAATACGAGTGGAAGGCAGCAGCTTGAAGAGCCGCCTGTCTTTTTTCTGGACAGAACATTTGGCAGATACCAAATGGCTGAAAGGCTGCGCAAAGCGGAATTTATTATCCGTACGATTTACGAGGAATTCCAAGAGGCTGAGGCGCGAATCTTCGACCCAGTAATGATTCAACACTGTGGACTAATGAACAGGGTTTTGCTCACTGGCGACCAAGACCTCATCCGAACATGGAATAAAGAAATTCTTCAGGCACAAATCGCGGTATTTGTGACAACCGAGAACAACGAAGGACCAGATGCATGGGCACCTAGAATTATCGCGGCGAAAGACGGTATACTGCGTGAGTTGCGACGCAGAGAAAACCGTTTACAGCCACCATTTCAAGAGAAGGTCACGTAGCATCGGTGAGGGTTTATGACGGCAAAGAGTGGAAGACAATCACGATCAGAAAGAAAAATCCCTCCAACTACCAACGGAAACAAAAGACATAAACTCGCTATTCCAATGAAGTACGAAAAAGCCGTTTCTGCTTTTCTCAAGGTCAAGCCAGAACCAAAGCCTTCCAAATCCTAAGCAAAGAAAAACCGAATAGTGTTGTTCTGAAAAGGCCCACTATATCTAGGGCCTCAGTTGACTTGCGTGCTATAATCACGTTGGCTGTAATGCAAAAACGCCTCACTTTTTCAGGAAGTGAGGCGTTAGAGTCCCGATGTTGCGGGGAATGTGAAACTCGACCGTTCACTATCCTACTTGCCTTAGGGCTTTCCCGTCAACATTAAACATTAACAGCAGGCGCACAGTAGGGGTGTGTCCGCACAACCGCCTTGACGGGCCGCAAAAGAGCGCCGCTCAGGCAAAAGGATAGGTACATTTAATGGCAGACAAAGCAAGCATCAAATCGGCTATCAAAGCCAGAGTTGGTACAAGTTACAGCAGTTGGAGAATCGGTCTAACTCATGATCTCGCTACACGCAAACAGCAATGGAAGGACGACGGAGAGAGTATTACCTACTGGACGAGTTGGACGGCGGATTCCTTGTCCGACGCTCAAGACATCGAAGCATACTTCATTAATTTGGGCATGAAAGGCGGCACTGGAGGCGACCTTTCGTCTTACAAAACAACTTATGTTTATATTTTCTAGGCCGGTTGCTTGGCGATCTCTTCAGAGGATTCCAACTCTTTGAGATAATCGGCCCATACTTCACTTGGTTTTGCCGATGAATCATGTACGAGTGTGTGCAAATGGTTGTGAGCCATTAGCCATTTCGTTCGGTACAACGATTCCCTTGAAGTTTCAGTCCCCTGTGTAACCGAGGAAAATACATCTTGCATCAGGGCGCACTCCTATCGTAAGGTTCTAGCATCCTGTTAAACTTGAGGCAGAGAAGACCCGAACGCGAATCGGGTCTTTTGCTTATTTGAGCTTGTTTCTTTCCCTGTCACGGCCTCCTCAGAGTAGCGCCCAATTTGGGTTTGTCAAAGGGATAATCCCGCCTTTTTTCCGTAAGAGTGGCAAGCAAAGAAGTTAACGGAAAAATTTTTCCCAAATTTTCCCGAGAGCGCGTCGAGTCTTGTGACGACATCACAAGAACGTGACCCGTGATCCGTGACAAAACACTGCGCCATGCCGCGTGTTTTGCAAAGGTGCAGCAATATCTCGGGTTATGGGCAACGCACGAGATTCCCAATTTGGTTTGGCCGCAAGAACGTGGCCCGTGATCCGTGTGCCGTGGTTCGTGACCGAACTGGCAGGAGTGTTGTGGCGGGATGAATGGCGGCAACATCGGCGGACGGCTTCCGAAAATCTCGGTGGAATGATAACTTGGTGGGTAACTAAATAGAACGGTACTAAGGGACAGTTTCGGGCCAGGCGCTCGGGCAGGCGGCGGCCCGCAAGAACGTGGCCCGTGATCCGTGTCCCGTGGTTGGTGACTCCGCAGACTGTCGCCGACGCGAAAGAAAAAGACAAGTGGGATGCAACCGCCGCTAGGACACCACTCCCCGAAATATCCAGACTTGTGACGTCCACATCTGGACATCACCCCACTCCGCGCCTACGATGGACACCAGGAGCCTACCCCGCCCATGCTCATGGTGATTTTCGGTGCTGGAGCCTCGTTCGATTCGGCACCAGCCTTTCCCGCACAAGGAGCCGCAGTCGACGGACTCCACTGGCGTCCTCCTCTGGCCAACTCCCTCTTCAGCAATCCTCGAGTGCAACCAGCACTTCGTGACCTTGGAGTCTCAAGGAGGGATTGTGGGAGGAAACTTCAAAATTCGCCGGTCCGTCCCGCTGTCCCAAGTTAACCTGTGCTTTAACCACGATTGGGAGATACCCATGCTCGAAATCTCCCATTAGTGCCGCGCTCCCAGGTCTTTTCCACAGCGGAGACCGCCTCGCCTTCCACAGCGCACCCTTAGACACCAAAAGGCATCAGTGAGCACTTGCCGCCTATAAGTGGGGTTAGGGCACGATGTATCGTGCCCCTACGTGAGCGGATGTCTTACGTCGGGGCGAGCCCTTCACTACACAGGAACGAAGAGAGACTCTTTCCGCAAAAGGCGCGAAAAGAAAGAGAGGTTCTTCGCTTCGCAGACTCCGCTCAGAATGACGGACGCGTTTTGGTTGGAGACAAGACACACGGGACTTGCGGGGCGCCTGTTCTAGCGCCTGTACCACAATTGCCCGTTAATACCGTTCTATTGATTTACCCATTCAGTTATCATCTCACCGAGATTTTCGGAAGCCGCCCATGTCGCCGCCATTCATCCCGCCTCAACACTCCCGCCAGTTGGGGCTGAGTCACGAGCCACAGACCACGAGACTCGTTCTTGCGGGTGTATGTCCGGCCAAACACGAACTCACGTCACGCGAACGGGGTCGTGGCAGAGTGTTTCTTCACGGGTCGCGGATCACGGGACACGGATCACGTTCTTGTGACGTCGTCACAAGAATCGATGCGCGCTCGGGAAAATTTGGGAAAAATTTTCCCGTTAACTTCTTTGCTTGCCACTCTTACGGAAAAAAGGGGGGTATAGGTGGAGTAACCAAATTGTAAATAGTCACGAATCGAGGCATGTGCTGGCATGAATGCCAGCGCTACAAGGCAAGCAAAGAGGAAGTGGTGAGTGGCGAGTGGCGAGTTTAAGAAGAAAAAGCTACAGTGAAGAGAAACCCACCCTCACAAAACGAGGATGGGGCACCCGGCCCCTCGAAGCTCGGGGCAAGCGAGTGGCGAGTTGAGAAGAGAAAGCTACGCAAAGGCGCCCAGAATGCGGTGAAGAAAGACCCACCCTCACACCCTTCGCAGAACACGCTCTGGGCAAGATCGAGGGAGGGGCACCCGGCTTCGTGCCAGAGGGGCGTTCAGGTCTGATCGATCAGCCGGTGGTGAATCGCGTACAGCGCCAATTCCAGACGATCGGACACGCCGAGCTTATCGAAGATGTTGTGCAAGTGGTTCTTTACGGTCTGTTCGGAGATGAACAGCTTCTCGCCAATTTCCTTGTTCCGAAATCCCTGCGCGACCAGTTGGACGATTTCCTTCTCGCGGTCAGACAGCAGCGGCTTCTCGCGTCGAGGACCGGATTCCGACGATTTGGCGAAGGCTTTCATGACCTCCGCGGTCATGCGATTGTCCAACCAAATCTCGCCGGCATGGACGCGGTGAATGCTCTTGACCAGCAGGTCGGTCGCCGATTGCTTCAAGACCACGCCACGCGCGCCCAAGCGCATGGCCCGAACCACGTCACGGTCATCTTCCGCCGCAGTCAGCACGATCACGCGCGTCGGCATCTGATCAAAATTGACTTCCTCCAAGACCGCCAGACCGTCCTTCTCGGGCATGCGCAGGTCCAGCAAGAGAATGTCCGGTTTGAGTTTCGCCAGCATCTTGATGCACTCGGCGCCGTTCTGACACTCGCCCACAATTACAATTTCGTCGTCGCCATCCAGGAGTTTGCGCAGACCATCGCGGAATATCGCGTGATCGTCGGCCATCAGAACCCGGATCTGCTGCTTAGTTTTCGCCATATTCACCCGAGCGGGACCTCGATTGTCAGACGCGCACCATGCCCCGGATTTGACTCCACAGTCAAGACCCCTCCCACTGTGCGCGTTCGTTCCTTGATGGAAATCGGACCCAACCGTAGGCGGTCTAGTTCGTCCCCCGTGAAACGTCCGGCGAAGCTGAATCCCTCTCCGTTGTCGTCCACTATGAGAGACAGACGGCTGTCATCCTGCGTCAGTTTTACCACGACATGGGAAGCCTTGGCATGCTTTTTTATATTGTTGAGTGCTTCCCGGTAAATCTGGAAGATCTCGCGGCAGACGCGGTCGGGCGCCTGCAAGTCCACCGAGTCGACCAACAAATCCAGGGCCAGCGCTGATTCGTTGCGGAAGCGCTCCGCGAATCCGCGCATCAAATCCACCAGATCCGCCGACTGCACGCGCAGCGGGCGCAAATCGGTTACCAGGTGCCGCAACTCTGCGCCTTCATTGCGCACGGTTTGTTGTAACGAGGTCAGGCCGGCCTCCACCTGTTCCGGCTGGGAAGTCACCTTGCGTCGTAATACGTCCAGCTGAATCTCAATGCTCAAGAGTGTCTGCAAGATGCCGTCGTGCAGGTCGCGCGAAATGCGGGAGCGTTCCGCCTCAATGGCCCGCACGCGCAAATGCCGCAACAGAAAGACATTCTCCAGTGGCCCGCTGACGTGTTGGGCGATTTTTTCCAACCACGCCAGATCACCTTTGGTAAAGGGACGTCCGGCGGTACGGTTCAACAGGAAGAGCCGGCCTACAGGCTGTTTGCCTTGATCGAAACTCACCACCAGAAAATTCCGGATGCGAAATTCCTGTTGCGTGGTTCCCGGCAGCCTGGGCAGATTTTTCAGCATCTGGAGGTTCCGGCGGTCCCACCCAAACGCCGACCCTTTGCCTTCCAAGGAATTCCAACAGAGCGACGCTTCCATGTCATCCAACAGGAAGCCATCGGCACGGGTCACGGGCAAGTTGTCCGGGGTCATTCGCTCGCTTTCGCCAGCTTTGAATTGCCACAGGAAGATGCGCTCCAAATCGGTATCACGGTACGCCAGCATTGCTCCTTCGGTGTGGAATTCCTGGCACAAGTCTTCCAGCAGGAGACGCAACGATTCCGCCAGCCCCAATTCCACATGGATCGATCCCGACAGGCGATTCAGAAAGTCTTGTTGCTCGGTGAACCGGCGGTTGCGATCTCCCAACATGGCCATGCCACCCGCTCCGAGCAGGGTGGCTGCGAACACAGGTAGATAGAAAAAACCCGTCGCGCCCGAACCTGTTGGGCTCAACCGGTTGAGCCTCAGGGCCACGGCCAATAGGAGCAACCCAAAGGACAGAAACATCGCCAGCTTCAGGTTCCAGCGATAACCCGCGGCAAAAGCTACGAAGAACACCAGAAACCACGCCGGCATCATTTGCGTGCAAAAGTACAAATACAGGCCGACCACCAGGACGTCGCATGCCAAGGGGAGGTGCCAATGGTATTGGCGCAGCAGGTGTTCCAATCCCAATACCGCAATGGCCAACACCAAATAAGCGGTCAACAGAGCGAGGGCGCGCTCTTCTTCCCGAACCGAGCGCAGTTCCAGTAAACACGATATCGCCAACAGCGCGACTGCCGGGCGCGCGTAGGCAATCTGCTTTTCAAAATGAAGCCGATCTGAAGCTTGCGGGTTCATGTGCGGGGACACACACCCCTTTTGGCGAGTTTAGCAAGCCCGGCCGGGCGCTTTCGGTGACCTAAGCCGGGCGTTTCCTCATCGTTATCACCTGATCGAGCAAGTCCGCGTGCCAGCCGATCCGTCCGAACCAGCGGAATGGCGGGAGCTGCTTGTGAGCACTCCAATGCGCCAAAAGCGCCGCGTTATGGTTCGAGCCGGTTGCGGGTGCGGATGCGGCGGCTCTTCTTTCCGGTCGCGGCGCGTGCTAAACTCACTTTCTACGGTGGGAGTAGCTCAGCTGGTAGAGCGTCGGACTGTGGCTCCGAATGTCGTGGGTTCAAATCCCATCTCCCACCCCAAAACCTATGGGTCTCAGGCCGCTCACAAACTGCAGCGGCGTCGAGAGCAGTCCCGCTGCCAAAGGATCTTACCACTAGGCAACTCCGTTACCTCTTTGAACAACTGTCAGGTAGTTCTTTCATCTTTCGAGAAAATTTCACCTGTACCAATACTCCCTCTACCGTATCAAGCCCCTGTATTGTAACGACTTACACCGATTTTAACATGGAAGGGCACGTGCCACGCTTAGGACCGGGGGTTGATAGCCGAACCGCTAGGGTTGGGGGCTGCATTGGAGTTGCGTCGCAGCCCATCTATATGATGCCGCCTGAGATTCCGCTTAAACCCAGCTGCCCAAGGCACCAGAAGCAACCCCGTAGGAAAAGGAACTGATGTGGAAGTGCTGAACGGAAAATGCGGGTGTACCCAGTCAGCGGTTCGGAACGGAGCTGTGCCTCGATGAGTACAGCACCGGTCACCGTTGAAAACATCCAGGGGCCGCCTTCCCGATGGCGGGATCGCCTGAGAGCCTTGCGGAATATCCCGCCTCTTTTTCAGATTGTGTGGAAAGCCGCGCCGACAGTGGTCACCAGCAGCCTGATTTGCCGGGTGACCGTGGCTTTGCTTCCGGTGGCGATGTTGGCGGTCACGAAGTTCATCATTGACGCCATCCAAAACCTGGTTCAGTACCACAAACCGTTGCCATCGTCGTTTTGGTGGCTGGTGCTGCTGCAATTTGGATTGGCGTGTGTGTCCACCATCCTGACCCGGCTGATCGATTTTTGCGACAACGTTCTGGCCGACAAATACACGCGTTACATCAGCACGCAAATCATGCAACATGCCGCCAGCCTGGACCTGGCGGACTATGAAGACTACAACTTCTACGACAAGTTGGATCGGGCGCGAGTCCAAGGCACTGATCGTCTGGCGATGATTCAGTCCAGCGGACGATTGGTGCAGGAATTGATCATGACCCTCAGCCTGGCGGCCAGCATCGTGTTCTTCTCCCCGTGGATCCTGCTGGTGCTGGTGGGCTGTGTGGTTCCCGCTTTCCTGGGCGAAACGCATTTCGCGTTCCTGGGGTACTCGCTGAATTTCAATCAAACGCCTGCCAAGCGTCATATGGAATATGTGCGGGTGCTCGGCGGAAGCAAAGAAAGCGCAAAAGAGCTGAAGCTGTTCGGACTGGCGCCGTATCTGGTGGGGCGATACACGAGTTTGTCAGACGAACTGCACCGGCAAAACGTGCGGTTGCAGCAACGCAAACTGGTTATGGGAGCGTTGCTAACGCTGCTGGGTACCGTTGGCTATTACGGCGCGTATGCTTACGTGGTTTACAAGACGGTCATAGGCGCCCTGACCATCGGATCGTTGACATTCCTGGCTGGAGCCATTGCGGGCGCCAGCACCAATATTCAGGCGGTGTTCACGACTTTTTCCGGGATTGCCGACCAAGCCCTGTTCATAAACGATTTGCTGGAGTTCTTCTCCGTTAAACCGAGGATCGTGTCCAAGCCCGGCGCGCTGCCCGCGCCACGCCCAATCAGCAAGGGCTTTGAGTTCAAGAACGTTTCGTTTTCTTATCCTGGTAATCCGAGACCGGTTCTGCAGAACGTCAATTTCAAGATTGTGCCGGGTGAGCGCATCGCTCTGGTAGGCGAGAACGGGCAAGGAAAGACCACCATCGTAAAGCTGATCACCAGGTTGTACGACGTCAGCGGTGGGCAGATTCTGCTGGACGGGGTAGACATTCGGGAATACGACATCGAAGACCTGTGGCGTGAGATTGGAGTCATTTTCCAGGACTTCATGCGTTACGAAATGACCGCCGCGGAAAACATCGCCATTGGTCGAATTGAAGAGCTTAACAATCCTTTCCGCATCCGCGCCGCCGCCTTGAAAAGCCTCGCGGACGAAGTCATTCACCAACTGCCAAAACGCTATGATCAGGTTTTGGGAACCCGCTTCGAAGGCGGCATGGAGTTGTCGGGTGGGCAGTGGCAGAAGATTGCGCTGGGCCGTGCGTATTTGCGCGATGCCCAGCTGTTGATTCTCGACGAACCCACCGCCTCGCTCGA
>Ga0187782_10004509_pt1 | contig 10433 bp, 4 predicted proteins | sample 0715_SJ02_MP15_2_FD_132454 | JGI IMG/M metagenome (GOLD analysis project Ga0187782, IMG submission 132454) | Tropical peat soil microbial communities from peatlands in Department of Meta, Colombia - 0715_SJ02_MP15_20_MG | ecosystem: Environmental > Terrestrial > Soil > Wetlands > Peat | place...
ACACTCCTAAGCATCTTAGGATATGCGCGGATTTGAGAGAACATGAAACTCTTATCATCGATCCGCACGTTTTTCGCGTTGGTGTTCCATCGGCACCGAATCGAACAGGAAATGGACGAGGAACTGCGCGCCCACTTACAAAGCCGCGCGGACGATCTCGAGCGTCAGGGCATGTCGCGCACACAGGCCGAGCGGCAAGCGCGCCTCGAATTCGGCGGTTACGAGCGGTACAAAGAAGAGTGCCGGGAAGCGCTCGGCTCGCGCTTACTCGGAGAACTCATCGCCGACGCGCGCTTCGGCCTGCGCCAACTGCGCCGTAGCCCCGGTTTTACGGCCGTGGCTGTGCTGACGCTCGCGCTGGGCATTGGCGCCACGACGGCCACTTTCAGCGTGGTCAACACGGTGCTCCTGCACCCCCTGCCTTATCCGGATTCAGGGCGCATCGTCAACATCGGGTGCTCTGACCATGGCAGCGACTATTCAAATAACCTTCCGATGGTCACTTTCTGGCTGCGGAACAACCCCGGCTTCGAGGATCTCGCAGCATACCTTGGCGCTCCCAGCAGCGTAAACCTGAGCGGTGGCGACCGGCCGGAGCTCGTGCAGGCATTAAGGGTCTCGCGAAATTACTTTCGCCTGTTTGGGGCAGCACCGATCCTTGGCCGCACGTTCAGCGCATCGGAAGACCAGCCGGGCGGGGCGAATGTCCTGGTGATGAGCTTCGGCCTATGGCAACGCCGCTTCGGCGGTGATCCATCCATAGTGAGCAAAGCCATTACGCTGGGCAATGCATCGTACACGGTTGTCGGTGTCCTCTCACCCCACTTCAAGCCCTACCCAGCGGCCGAGGTTTGGATTCCCTTGCAGGCCGACCCCAGCAGCACTGACCAGGCGCACATCTTGATGGTTGCCGGGCGGCTCCCTCGCCGTACAACACTGGCGCAAGCCAATTCCTGGATGAAAGTCCTGGGCAAGCGCTACGTCGAAGCTCATCCCGAGCAGCTTGGCGGCGATGACAGGGTGGGCGCCATCCCTATGCAACGGCGGTTGACGGGAGACGTCCGTCCGGGCTTGCTGATCCTGCTGGGCGCCGTGGGGCTGGTGCTGCTCATCGCCTGCGCGAACGCGGCCAACCTGTTGCTCGCGCGCGCCCTGGGCCGGCAAAAGGAAATTCTCGTGCGCGCCGCCATGGGCGCGGGCCGCGTGCGGATTGTGCGCCAACTCCTCACCGAGAGTCTGCTGCTGGCGCTGGCGGGCGGGGCGCTGGGCTTGGCCTTCGGCTCATGGGGCGTGCGTGCCCTGTTGGCGCTGGTGCCGGGCGGCCTGCCACGCATCCAGGAAATGGCGCAAGTGCCTGCGCTTGATGGCTGGGTGGCCGGCTTTAGCGTGGTGCTTTCGGTGGTTACGGGAATTCTCTTCGGGCTCCTTCCCGCCTTCCAGCTTTCCCGCGTCGATCTCGCTTCGTCGCTAAAGGAGTCGAGCGGACGGGCCGGCACAGGTCCGAAGCACGGCCAGACGCGTGCCGCTCTTGTGGCTGCTGAAATGGCGATTGCGGTCGTCTTGCTGTGCGGGGCCATGCTGCTCATCCACAGCTTCCTCGCCCTGCACAGCGTGCAGCCGGGTTTCGATCCGCGAAACCTTCTCACCATGAAGGTGCCGCTGGCCGGTCCTGAGGAGTTCAACCCCGGCGAGGTGGATCGCCTGGCGTATCAAATAGCGGAGCGAGTGGAGCGCATTCCGGGAGTCGAGAAAGCCACGGTAGCAAGTTCGCTGCCCGCCCAAGCCATCGTCGATATGCTATTCGACATCCCCGGGCGGCCGGCGCTGGAGGGCTACAAGTTTACAGGAGACGTGCTCTGGTGCTCCGTTACCTGGGAATACTTCACCACCCTGCGCATTCCGTTGCGCTCCGGAAGGTTGTTCCGCGAGCAGGAACCGCTCCACACCGTAATCATCAATGAGGCCATGGCGCGTAAGTTCTGGCCAAGGCGGAACCCTGTGGGCCAGTCGATTGTGATCGGCGCCGGCTTGGGCCCCGAGCTCGATCAAGGAAGGACGGAGATTGTCGGCGTCGTCGGCGACGCGCACCTCCGGCTGGATGTTGACCCTCCGCCGACCATGTACCAGGTATGGGCGAACGTTCCGAGCGGGGGGATAAGGCTGATGAGCCAACTGTATCCCGCCTGCATCGCGGTTCGCACAATGACGGGAGTGTCGCCAATGAGCCTCAGCCAAGCCGTTGAACAAGCCTTGCTGGCGCGCGACATGCAATTGCCGGCGACCGACGTTGAAACGATGGCGCACGTGATGCTCTATTCGACGGGGCAAGATAACTTTGACCTCCTCTTGCTAAGCATTTTCGCCGCCAGCGCGCTGCTGCTGGCCGCCGTCGGAATTTTTGGCGTAACCTCGTACACCGTCCAGCAACGAACCCACGAGATTGGTATCCGCGTGGCACTGGGGGCCCAAAGGCGCGACGTGCTCTCTCTCGCGGTGCTTCAAGGAATGACGTGGGCTTTGGCGGGAGTGGGGATCGGCTTGGTTAGCGCACTGGCTTTGACACGTTTCCTGTCGAGTCTGCTCTACGCTGTCAAGCCCACTGACCCGCTAACGTTCGTCGTGGCCCCGCTGATTCTGAGCGCCGTGGCTTTGCTTGCCGCCTACCTCCCCGCCCGCCGCGCCACGAACGTCCACCCGATGGAGGCGCTTCGGCATGAATAAAGCAGTGGCTGGTGCCTAGTGGCTAGAGGCTAGAACTAAGCAGCGGGAGGTGTTTGGTGGCTGGCAGGCGGCGGAAGAACCCCTGTGGACCTTGTCATTCCGAGCGAAGCGAGGAATCTCGCTCTGAAAGCAACGGACTTGCGAGATTATGTCTCGACTATGGCTCGTCGGAATGCCAAGCCGGGGGAGTTTTTCCGCAGCCTGCAAGTCGGTGAGGGGGTCGCGAGGCCGGTGTCAGCGTCCAACTACTGATCACTCACCAGAAGCCACAAAGGAGCAGGCGCTAACCTATAGGCACCCGAGTAAAGACAATGGGCACACTAATCCAAGACGCTCGCTACGGCCTGCGCATGCTCGGGCGCACCCCAGGCTTTGCAGCCGTGGCAATCCTTACCCTGGGTCTCGGCATTGGCGCCAACAGCGCCATCTTTAGCCTTCTCGACTCGGTCCTGAACTTGCACTACCCCATAAAAGACCAGGAACGGATTGCCAATCTCTGGGCTTTCAACAACACCACCGGCGCTACAAGGAACAGTCTATCAATCCCTGACTTCCTCGACTACCGGCAGCAAAACCAAGTCTTCGAGGATCTTGCTGCGTACGCCGATCAAGAGTTCCACCTCACCGCTGTCCGCGAGCCTAAGCACCTAGATGGCATGCGAGTAAGCTGCAACTACTTTAATGCCCTGGGCGTGCAGCCCGCGCTGGGCCGCAACTTCTTGCCTGAAGAGTGTGAACCGGGCAAGCTCCACGTTGCCATCCTGAGCCACGGGTTGTGGCAAACGAGTTTTGGGGCCGACCCGGAAATCCTCGGACGAAATATCAAGCTCGACCGCGAAAGCTATACGGTGATTGGGGTCACGAACGAGGTCTTCGGGGGCGGCCTGTGGGTTCCGCTTGATCTCCATTCCACCGCCCTGACCCGCGGGGTACGCCAAGTCATGGTGAGGGGGAGACTGAAAGCCGGGGTCCGCAAGGAGCAAGCTCAGGCGGACATGGACAACCTTGCTCACCGTTTGGCGCAGGCATATCCCGCCACCAACAAAGGCTGGGAAGTCCAGGTTGTTCCACTTCAGGACGAAATCAATAAGAGACTAGGATTGGGACTCGTCTTCATCATGGGCCCGGTCGTCCTAGTGTTGCTGATCGCATGCGCGAACGTCGCTAACCTGCTCTTGGCCCGCGCCTCTGCGAGAGAGAATGAGATGGCAGTTCGTGTGGCCATGGGCGCGCGGCGAGTCCGTCTGGTGCGGCAACTCCTCACTGAAAGTGCCCTGCTCGCCGTGGCCGGAGGCGCCTTGGGCCTCTTGCTCGGAGCATGGGGAATGTCCATCCTTCGCTCGCTGTTCGCCGGTGTCAGCCCAAGCGCTGCCAGCCCGCATATGCAACCGCGCGTTTTCATCTTCGCGCTCCTTCTGTGCGTGCTCACGCCGCTCGTGTTCGGTCTGGCGCCGGCGCTCGCCGGCTCCAAGCTTGACCTCAATGAGACGCTCAAAGAAGGCCGCAGGGGATCTCAGGCTTCCGGGGGAACGCATCGGCTGCGAGAGTACCTGGTGGTCTCGGAAGTTGGTTTTGCCATCGCGCTCCTCGGCCTCGGCGGGTTGTGGATTCGCGCCATGATGGTTCTGGGGACTGGAAACGACCGCGCGGATCCCAAGGGCCTGCTGACCATGAACATTTCTTTGCCGGCCGCGGCATATCCACGCGAATCCGATGTGGCAGCGTTTTATCACAAAATACTCGAAGGGGCCCAAACCATCCCCGGCGTGGAGTCGGCCGGGGTCACCGACCGTCTGCCCATTCTTGGCGAAGACCGGCGGGCGCTGAGTCCTATCGATATGGAGCGCGAGTCGGGCTCGGTGACCAGGGATTCCGCCATTGTGCTCAGGGTAAGCGCCGGCTATTTCCGCGCGCTGCGCATCCCCTTGAGTCGCGGGCGTACGTTGACGGAACAAGACATCCCCGGGGCTCCTCGCGTGGCAGTGATCAACGAAACCCTGGCCCGCTCTTGGCACGGCGAAGACCCCGTTGGGAAGAGATTGCGCCTCGAGGGGTTCGCCCCCGAACAACCGTGGGCCACGGTCGTGGGGGTAGTCGGGGACGTCATCAATGACCTACGCAAGGTGCCTTTGCCCGGTGTCTATTTGCCCTATGCGCAAAATCCTGAACGCCAGATGACGCTTGTGCTGCGCGCTCTGAAATCTCCGCTAGGCTTGGAGGAACCCCTGAAGCGCACCGTGTGGGATGTGGACAGAGATCTACCGGTTGGGGATGTCCGTACGCAGGAACAACGAAGGTCCGAAGAACTGGCGGAGCCATATGCCACGGTGAAAATGCTTGTGGCGTTCGCGGCGCTGGCCTTGACTCTGGCCTCCGCTGGCGTTTACAGCGTCACCAGCTACGTGGTGGCGCAGCGGACGCATGAGTTTGGGATCCGTATGTCACTTGGAGCACACCCGCGCGACATCCTGATGATGGTACTGAAAGAAGCTGCTGCCCTGGTGGCTAGCGGCTTGTGCGTAGGCTTGGCAGGGGCATCTGCGCTCGGACATCTCCTCGGGCATGAATTGATGGGAGTCCGCTCCTATGACCCCTTAGTCTTCTCCAGTGTCTCCCTCCTGCTTATGGCCGTTACGCTGCTCGCCACTTACATTCCCGCCCGCCGGGCAATAAAGGTCGACCCCATGGTGGCACTACGCCACGAGTAAAGCAGTGGCTGGTAGTTCGCTTTCCGTGATCTCCGAAACGAACTCCATCGCAAACGGGCTTTGCCCTCTCCCCTAGGGAATGTGTGAATACTCGCCCTCTCCCCCTTGGGGGAGAGGGCGACCTGCGGCGGCGCCTTCACCAGCCGTCGCCGGGTGATGGGTCACTTCCCTCCGACGTAACTTGCTCAGTGGGAAGCGAGTAATGACCTCGGCCCCGGAATCGCTCTTGACAAGAATAGAATGATGTGTCATTTTATTCTTGGAGGAAGCCCTATATGGCTTATCGCACAACTCCCAAAATGCTCCAACGGAAAGAGGCACGCCACAAGAAGCTGCTTGACGCGGCAGTACGGATGTTCGGGCGGAAGGGATATCACGCCACAACGGTTCCGACGATCGTGCACGCAGCAAACAGTTCTATCGGCTCCTTCTATTTCTACTTTCGGAACAAGGAAGACATCTTCGCCGCGGTTCTGGAAGCCGTGGGTGAGCAAGTCTCGTCGGCGCTCAACCAAGCCATTCGAGCCTCAGACAGCGACGTGCCTGGGCAGATGAAAGCGGCGGTGAAAGCACTTGTTCAGTTTCTGGCGGAAAACCGGGAAGAAGCGCGTATTCTCATCGTCGAATCTTCCGGCCTTGGTAAGCGTCTCCAGGCAGTACGCCGGCAAGTTATTGCGAGCCATACAAGAAGCGTGGAACTGGCCCTGCGCGCGTTGTCCGGCAGCCTCCCGCCATTGGATCCAGCGACCGTGGCGAGTTGTTGGGTGGGTGCTGTCCTCGAAGCGGTGTTTCACTGGCTTGAGCAGCCCCCTGAGCAGCGGCTCGCCGCCGAGAATTTAGCCGAGTCGATCGCGCGATTTAATTTGCGCGGTATTGGCGCTCCCGTGAGAGTTATTGAGCAGTCCTTTTCTGGGTGCGAAGACCCAATTATTTGAACTGGAGGCAAACGATGGTGACCTTGTTCAGCGATGTTCGATACAGTCTCCGCATACTTTTCAAGTGCCGCAGCTTCACAGCCGTAGCAGCCCTTACCCTGGCTTTGGGAATCGGTGCGAACACTGCTATTTTCAGCATGGCCGATGCAATTATGTTTCGCCCATTCCCATTTAAGGCCCTGGACCGCATTGTTACGCTGTGGGAGACGATTCCGAAAGTCAGCGGCGAGCGCTTTGGCGTTTCTCCAGGAAACTATTTTGACTGGGAAGAGCGGAACCACGTTTTCGACCATATGACAGCCTACAAGCCGTTGAACCTCACCCTTACTGGCCCTCATGAGCCCGAAAAGGTTCAAGCGTATCTGGTTTTGCCAAGCTTCTTCCCGCTTCTGGGTGTACCCCCTTTCAAAGGCCGTTTCTTTTCTGAAGGAGAGATCCGTAACGAGCCAACCCAGGTGGTGGTGAGCTTCGGCTTCTGGCGAGAAAGGCTTGGTGGTGACCCCAATGTGCTGGAGAGAGTTCTTACGCTGAATGGCCTCGGGTATAGGGTCATCGGCGTCATGCCGAAGCAATTTGACTTCCCGATGTACGCCGACATTTGGGCTCCTTGGGTCGTCACGCCTGAAGACCGCAGTGAGCGAAGCAAGCATAACTTAAGCGTTCTGGCCCGGCTCAAACCCGGCTCCTCCCTCTCTCAGGCTGAGACGGAACTGGACAATATCAGCGGGCGACTGGCGCATGAGTACCCAGTCGAGAACGCAGGACGTAGCGCGGGTGTGATGCTTTTGCGCGACTCCGTGGATGAGTACGCAGCCCGGTTCATGGCGGTGGTGGCGGGCGCGGTCGCGTTCCTCTTGCTCCTCGCTTGTGCCAACGTTGCAAATCTCCAGTTGGCTCGCAGCGCCTCCCGGCAGAAAGAAATGGCAATCTGCGTCGCGCTGGGCGCGCCTCGAGGACGTTTGGCACGTCAACTGTTCACGGAGGGCATCGTATTGTCTTTGCTGGCGGCCGGGCTCGGCTTGCCGCTCGCGGTTTGGGGACTGGCGATCATCAAGGCCAACATGCCGCAGTTGGTTGCCCACCATCTGCCTAGCTTAATGCTCGCGCAGATGGACGCCAGAATGCTGGCCTTCGGTTTTGCCGCGGCCGTGGTGACCGGGATCACTTCCACAGTTCCCGCAAGCTTCCAAGTTTCGTCCAAAGGGATTTACGAAACTCTGAAAGAAGGTGGACGAAATTCTTCGATCTCAGGCCGGCGCCGCATGCGTTCGGCCCTGGTGGTTTCCGAGATCGCCCTGGCGGGAGTTCTACTGATTTGCGCAGGGCTCATGGTGAACGCGTTTCGGAGGCTGGCGCGCATGAATCAGGGTTTTGACCCAAACAATGTCGTTACATTCGACATCTCGTTGCCGGAGTCAAAGTACCCTGGAATCGGCCAGGTCGTAAACTTCTACAAGGAAACACTGCGCCGGTTGGGGGCGCTCCCGGAAATACAGTCTGCAGCGGTGGTCAGCGAGTTACCCGCGCTAGCGGACAGTCGAAGCGGTTCGGTAATCATCGAGGGCGAGCCTGCGCCCCCGCCCGGCCGGCCCCTTATGGCAGAAGTCCGAGTGATCAGCGAAGATTACTTTCGGGCCGTGGCGATGCCTGTCATGCTGGGAAGAGCATTTGTGCCACAAGATAATCCTGGCTCTTTGCCGGTTGCCATTGTCAGCGAAGGCGCGGCCCGGCGCTTCTGGCCCGGTCAAGATCCGTTGGGGCACCGCTTCGAGTTAGCCTCCACAGAACTGAAAACTACATGGCTTACCGTAATAGGAACCGTGGGAGATGTCAGATACTTCTTCCTGGGCAGTGACGTGCGCCCCACAATCTACGTTCCATATTTGCAACAACCCATTCGCTCCTTGAGCGTGGTCATGCGGACGGAAGCCGGCATGAATCAGACCGCCGCTGACGTTCGGGAATCTGTGCGGGCTGTGGATTCAACCGTGCCGGTTTATGGAATCGAACGAATCAGCCAGTTCTTCGCGGATCTCTCTGGGGGAATAGAGCTGATCGGCGCGCTTATGGGAGTGTTTGCCATGATCGCCTTGGCTCTAGCCGCTGCGGGTATCTATGCCATCGTGGCATATTCGGTTGCCCAACGGACACAGGAGATCGGAATTCGCATGGCCTTGGGCGCACAGCCGCGGGATATATGGAAACTGGTTGTGGGCAATGCCAGCCAGCTGCTCGGAATTGGACTGGGCTTGGGACTGCCTGTGGCGCTAGCTTTAGGCCGTGTTATGTCCAGTGTCCTCTCCGGCGTTGTAGCCTTGGAGCTGACAACCTTCATCACCTTTACAATCGTGTTGTCGGCCGCAGGCCTGCTGGCGGCTTACCTCCCGGCCCGGCGGGCGGCGAAAGTAGATCCGATCATAGTTCTGAGGAATGAATGACGCCCTACAAGAGAAATACATGCACTTAGCCGCCTGAGCCACACAACAGGTTTCGAGTCTGGCAGTGAGGCGGTCTGGGTGGCCGGCCCACCGTCGTGCGGGCATCGTGCCCGCGCAACAAGCTCCTCGCCACTGTCTGCTCCCCTGGACTTTCTTTTCCTCTCCCCCTTCAACTGATCGTTACCCATATTTTTGGCTGGACACCGGGGGGCGCGAATGGGGAATTCCGCCCTCTCTCTGGGGAGAGGGGGGGCGCGCCACCGGCGTTCTGCAGCCGGGACGCGACGGATGCGGGTTCTCGCACCGCAGAGGCGCAGAGGCGCGGAGGATTGAAACAAAAGGCCCTTCCTCTGCGTCTCAGCGACTCTGCGGTGAGGATTTCGATTTTTTCACAGCTTCTCAGCCCTGGGTTGGACGGCCCTCACCGCGTCCCGCGCCTGCGGGACACCTCTCTCCCGCTCCAGCGGGGGAGGGGAAGGGGGAACAGAAGGGGAGAGGCCATTCTTCCCAGGGCTTTGCATTGGGCTAAGTTATTCCGCCCCTAACAGGGCTGACCGCCGTGGAGTTCAAAGAACCCAACCCAACGCCCAACGTCCGCGCTACCGCTGTACGCGATGCAGCACCAGCGGGGCCGGGCCGCGGAAGCGGAATGCTCCTATCGACGGGTCTGATCCGTCGGGTGGCGGCCCGATCGCAGGGCGCGTTCCCGCAGGCTCCTCAGGTGGGGTTGGGAGGCGGAAACCGAAATCAATCCTCCGCTCCAGTTCGATCTGGTCGCCGTTCAGCGTTCCCGAATAGGTGGCGTTGCCCGCTTTAAACGAGATGTTGGGCCCATCCACTTTGCCTTCTGTGATCGGCGTGGGAACATCGTTGCCGCCAAAGAAGCTCGTTCCCGTACCCTCCACGGTCCCGGTAAGCTGGTTCCCATCCTGCTTAAGAGTGAACACGATGTTTCCAGCGCCGAGAATCATCGCGAGCAGGCCGCCGCCCTCTTGGGTTCTAGGTATTGGTCTCCAAAGGCCTGTGATGCCCGGCCCCGCCGGCACCTCCCGTTCCCAAACCGGCACCTGGGAACGAAGCGTCGTGCCGGTCGAGGCCACGGTTACACTGGCTGGCGCAAGCCCGGGAGAAGTCGCCTCGAGGGTGATGCTCCCGGCAGTTTTCGTAGATTGGACAATGGCCATGCAAAGGCCACAGAAGGCTCTTCGCGATGTACCTTTGTCGGATTCGTGGCTGGTGGGGTCGCCGTTGCCGACGCCGATCAGCTTCCCTTCGCCCGAGGCGCGGAAGGTCACTTGGTTGTCCGCCACCGGCACCACGCTGCCCTGCGCGTCCTGAACTTCGACGGCGAACATCGCTACGTCTTCGCCGTCGGCTGAGACTGTGTCGCGGTCGGCCTTCATCACCAGTTTTGCCGCAGTCCCCGTGGTTTCGCGCTTGGCCGTCAACACTTGCTCGCCGTTCTTGTATCCTCGCACCTCGATCGCACCGGGAGCGTACTTGACGATCCACGCCAAGTGCGAGTCCTTCGGCATTTCCTTCGCGCCGAGGCTTTCACCATTGAGGAACAGCTCCACCTTCTCCAGGTTCGAGTAGACCCAGACCGCAATCTCCTTTCCCTCCATGCCCGG
>Ga0187782_10004512_pt1 | contig 10428 bp, 9 predicted proteins | sample 0715_SJ02_MP15_2_FD_132454 | JGI IMG/M metagenome (GOLD analysis project Ga0187782, IMG submission 132454) | Tropical peat soil microbial communities from peatlands in Department of Meta, Colombia - 0715_SJ02_MP15_20_MG | ecosystem: Environmental > Terrestrial > Soil > Wetlands > Peat | place...
GTCGCCGGCGGCACCGAGTCCATGACCATGATCCCCATGGGCGGGCACAAGGTCTCGGCCAATCCCTGGCTGGTGGATCATTATCCGGACGCTTATCTCTCGATGGGGCTCACTGCCGAGCGACTGGCCAAACGCTACGGCATCACCCGCGGACACGCGGACGAGTTCTCGCTGCACTCGCATCAGAAGGCCATTGCAGCCATCCAGGCGGGCAAGTTCGACGACGAGATCGTGCCTGTGCCCGTCAGCTTCACGACTCCGAACGGTGCCAAGCCCAAGCGGATCGAGATCGTCTTCAAAGTGGACGAAGGTCCGCGCGCGGATACGACGCTCGAAGCGCTTGGCGCGCTGAAGCCCGCGTTCCACGTGCACGGCACGGTGACGGCCGGCAACTCGTCACAGATGTCCGACGGCGCGGCGGCGGCAGTAGTCATGTCGGCAGAGCGGGCAAAGGCTCTCGGCGTCAAGCCTCTGGCACGTTTCGTCGCCTTCGCGACAGCGGGCTACAAGCCGGAAGAGATGGGAGTGGGCCCGGTATACGCCATCCCCAAGGCGCTGAAGATGGCCGGCCTGAAGCTGGATGACATCAGCGTGATCGAGTTGAACGAAGCCTTTGCCGCGCAGTCGCTTGCAGTCATCAAAGAGGCTGGCCTCGATTCGGCCAAAATCAACCCCAACGGCGGCGCTATAGCCTTGGGGCACCCCTTGGGCTGCACCGGCGCCAAGCTGACCGCGACCATCCTGCGCGAACTCAAGCGCCGGAGCGCTCGTTACGGGCTGGTGACGATGTGCGTCGGCGGTGGCATGGGCGCGGCAGGCATCTTCGAAAACATTCAATGAGCTGCGCTCACACAGACACGCGGCTCCGACGCTATCGCAGTGCGCCAGCAGATTCGCGCAGCGCGTGATCGAGGTGGGGAGTACCTGACGGCTTAGGATGCCACGATCACAGGCGCTTGATGAAGTGAGCCACTTTTTTGCCGGCTTCTTCGGTGTAGTGCACTGAGACCTTTTCGCCCTCCTTGGCGGTGTATTCGGTACCTTTGACGACTCCGTGTGCACTATCGACGGTAGCGTCTTTGGCGATGTGGTACGTCTCCTCGGTACCGGATTTGGTCTTTACCGTCACCGTGCGACCGGCCTTGTCCAGAGCGGTGACCGTGCCCTCGCCGACTTTAACTGTGTCCTTGCCGAGATCGTCGACCGCCACCGCAGTCTTTTCGACGCCTTCTCCGGTGTAGTGGACGACCACGTGGGTCCCTTCTTTGCCCGCCAGATAGGTATCCACGGCGCCCGTCTTGACTCCCTTGGCCGTATGCATGGCGGTCTTACCCGTGAACTTGAATACCTCTTCGGCGCCGTCGGCCGTCTTCACGGCAATCTTCTTGGCGGCCGAATCCACGCGGGTGATGACGCCCTCAGTCGCGCGCTCCAAAGCCAACGCCTGTAGCGCGGTTGTCACGGTTACGATAAGCAAGAACCTTAAAGCAGCCTTTGGCATCGAGATTTCCTCCTGCTGTCGATCTGTGTCCTTCTAGTGACAGGCAGCCCCGCATTATACTTGTGCGAGCGAAATTTCCGCCTCACCGCCCAAGACCGGCTTTCTCGGCTGCCGCGGCGGCTGCCCCCTGAGTTTGTACCCCAAGGTCCTTCGGAAAGCTAACAGCTGGCGTCCACCTGTTATTGCCGCGCGCATCCACTCCGATTAGAATGGCCCCCCTTGCCGGGAGAACGCGCCGGTCTCATTTGAGAAAGACGGTTTCGCCTTCCCGTTGAGCGCTGACGCTGTTGCGGAGTAAGACGGCTCCAGACTCCATGGACGACAACCACATTCTCGAGGCCAGGAACCTGGTCAAGGAATTCAAAGGCTTTGTCGCCGTCAACGACGTGACCCTGAAGGTGCGCCGGGGGACCATCCACGGACTGATCGGTCCCAACGGCGCCGGCAAGACCACCGTCTTCAATATGCTGACCAAGTTCCTCATCCCCACCCGCGGCACCATTCACTTCAAGGGCAAGGACATCACTGCGGAGAAACCGGCGGAGGTGGCGCGGCGGGGCTTAGTGCGTTCCTTTCAGATCTCCTCGGTTTTTCCCCACCTGACGGTGCTGGAGAACGTGCGCATCGCGTTGCAGCGGCGGCAGCGCGGCCCGTCGTTCGAGTTCTGGCGCAGCGAGCGAGCGCTGGACTCGCTGAACCCGCGTGCCCTGGAATTGCTGGCCGAGGTGGGACTGGAAGCCTATCCCGACGTAGTAGCGGTGGAACTGCCCTACGGACGCAAGCGTGCCTTGGAAATCGCCACCACTCTGGCCATGGAGCCGGAGCTGCTGCTGCTGGACGAGCCCACTCAGGGCATGGGTCACGAGGACGTGGACCGGGTAAAGGACCTTATTCGCCGGGTGGCCGCAGATCGTACCGTGCTGATGGTGGAGCACAACATGAGCGTGGTCTCCGATCTTTGCCACGTGATCACGGTGCTACAGCGCGGCTCGGTGCTGGCCGAAGGCAGCTATGCCGAGGTCTCGGAGAATCCCCAGGTGCTGGAAGCCTACATGGGAGTCGAGGTTGGATAGCGATAGCACGCTCGAGTATTTGCGGGTCACTGACCTGCACGCCTTCTATGGCGAGTCGCACATCCTGCACGGGATGGACTTCAAGGTCAATCGCGGCGAGGTGGTGACGCTTTTGGGGCGCAACGGCGCCGGCCGAACCACTACGCTGAAGGCCATCCTCGGCCTGGTGAGCAGACGCAGCGGCTCCATCATGGTGAACGGGCGAGAGACCGTGGGTTCGTCGCCGCACCGTGTCGCTCGCCTGGGAGTGGGCTATTGTCCAGAGGAACGCGGCATCTTCGCCAGCCTGAGTGCGGAAGAGAACCTGCTGCTGCCACCGCGCCTGACCAGCGAGGGCATGAGCGTGGAAGAGATCTACGCCATGTTTCCCAACCTGAGAGAGCGGCGCAAGAGCCAGGGCACTCGTCTCTCCGGAGGCGAGCAACAAATGCTGGCCATGGCCCGCATTCTGCGCACCGGCGCGCGCTTGTTATTGCTCGATGAAGTGTCCGAGGGGCTGGCGCCCGTGATCGTCAAGAAACTGAGCCAGGTGATCCGCCAGCTCAAGGAGAAAGGCTTCACCATCGTTCTTGTGGAGCAGAACTTCCGTTTTGCGGCTCCCCTGGCTGACCGCATGTACGTGGTTGAACGCGGCCGCATCGCGGTCGAGATCCAGCGCCACGAAGTCGAGGAAAAGCAATCGTTGCTGGAAGAGCTGCTGGGTGTTTAAACAACTTCGCTAAACGTAATCAAAAGGAGGGAGATCAAAATGAAGAGGAATCTTATCACCGCCCTGGCCGCTGCAATTGCCTTGTTGGCGGCCACTGGCGCGTGGGCGCAGGCAAAAGGAAAAATCTCCGGCGGCGTGGTCAAGATTGGCGTTCTGGACGACATGTCCGGACTGTATTCCGACATCGGCGGACAGGGCGACGTCGTGGCTGCGCAAATGGCGGTGGACGAGTTCGGCGGCAAAGTGCTGGGCGCCCCCATCCAGGTGGTGTCGGCCGATCACCAGAACAAGCCCGACGTGGGCGCCAACAAGGCCCGGGAATGGTTCGACGGCGACGTGGACATCATCGTGGGCACGGTGAATTCCGGGGTGGCCATTGCCATCAGCAAGGTGGCCAATGAGAAGCACCGGCTCTTCATTGATTCGGGCGCGGGTTCAACCCGGCTCACCAATGAAGACTGCAATCCCTACACGATCCATTACGAATACGATACCTATGCCACGGGCACGGCCACTGCCAAGGCCGTAATTGCGAATGGCGGCAAGACGTGGTTCTTCCTTACCGCCGACTACGCCTTTGGCAAATCGCTGCAACTGGACACCACCAATGCCGTTAACGCCGCGGGTGGCAAGGTAGTCGGGTCTGTACTCCACCCGCTCAGCGCTTCCGATTTTTCCTCTTTTTTGCTGCAGGCACAGGCCTCAGGCGCTCAGGTGATCGGGCTGGCCAATGCCGGCGGAGACACCATCAACTCGGTAAAGGCAGCTTCTGAATTTGGCATCACCAAGAAGCAGAAGCTGGCGGCGCTGTTGATCTTTGATACGGATGTCCATTCCCTTGGGCTTAACGCCGCACAGGGCCTGTATGCAGCCGAGGGCTTCTATTGGGACCATGACAACGACACCCGTAAATGGAGCAAGGCGTTCGGCGCCAAGATGGGTGGCAAGATGCCGACCATGGTCAATGCCGGTACCTACTCCTCGACGCTGAACTACCTGAAGGCAATCCAGGCAGCGGGCACGGATGATCCCGATGCCGTGGTGAAGAAGCTTAAGGAAATGACCCTCAATGACGCCACGGTGAAGGGGGGAAAGATCCGCGCCGATGGCCGCATGGTGCACGAATTCTACTTGTACCAGGTGAAGTCACCGAGCGAATCCAAGGGAGAATGGGACCTCTACAAGCTGGTCAGCACCATCCCCGGGGACCAGGCGTTCCAGCCGCTGTCGCTGTCGCGCTGCCCGCTCATCAAGAAGTAGCCGCTACATCACGGCGGCGGGGCGCATGGCAGTCTCGCCGCCGATTGGCTTGAACCACCATGACCGAGATCTTCGGAGTGCCGATCGCCGCGCTGTTCGGACAGCTCGTCCTGGGGCTGGTGAACGGCTGCTTCTACGCCATGCTCAGCCTCGGGCTAGCCATCATCTTCGGCATGCTGAACATCATCAACTTCGCCCACGGCGCGCTCTACATGATGGGCGCCGTCTTCACCTGGTTTTTTCTCAGCACCTGGAACTTAAGCTGGTGGTGGTCGCTGTTGCTGGCGCCGCTGGCGGTAGGCATTTTCGGCATCGTCGTGGAGCGCGTGTTCCTCAAGCGGCTCTACAAAGTCGACCCTTTATATGGGTTATTGTTGACCTTCGGCCTGGCGCTGGTGATCGAAGGACTGTTCCGCTACAAGTACGGTGTTTCCGGGCTGCCGTATGGCATTCCGGAGGTCTTCCAGGGAGCGCTCAACCTGGGCTTCATGTTCCTGCCCAAATATCGCGCCATCGTCGTCGTCGCGACCCTGGTGGTCTGCTTCACTACCTGGTTTGTGATCGAACGCACGCAACTGGGGGCTTACCTGAGGGCTGGAACCGAAAATCCTCCTCTGGTTCAGGCCTTCGGCATCAATGTTCCGGCAATGATCACTCTCACCTACGCGATCGGCGTTGGCCTGGCAGGTCTTGCGGGTGTGCTGGCCGCACCCACGCTGCAGGTCAGCCCGCTGATGGGATCGAACCTGATCATCGTGGTGTTCGCCGTGGTGGTGATCGGCGGCATGGGATCGATCCTGGGTTCCATCGTCACGGGCTTGGGACTGGGTTTGATCGAGGGTCTGACCAAGGTTTTCTATTCGCAGGCTTCGAACACCGTCGTGTTCATGATCATGGCGCTGGTGCTGCTGGTGCGGCCAGCGGGACTGTTCGGCAGGGAAAAATGACGGGCGCGCAGAAACTTCGCTTGGCGGGATGCGGGTTGTTGCTGGCTGCGGGCCTGCTGGCGCCTTTTGTCATTTATCCCGTATTCCTGATGAACGCGTTGTGCTTCGCGCTGTTTGCCTGCGCCTTCAACCTGCTGCTGGGCTACACGGGGCTGCTCTCGTTCGGACACGCGGCTTTCTTCGGTACCGCCGCCTACGTCACCGGCTACGCCGCCAAGGTGATGGGGCTCTCCACCGGCCTGGCCATCCTGGCCGGGACCGCGGCGGCGGTGCTGCTGGGTATCGTCTTCGGCGGGCTCTCCATCCGGCGGCAGGGAATCTATTTCGCCATGATCACCCTGGCACTGGCGCAGTTGGTGTTCTTCGTCTACCTGCAGGCGCAGTTCACCGGCGGGGAAGACGGCCTGCAAGCCATCCCGCGCGGCAAGCTGCTGTGGGTGATCAACCTGGAGAACGACCGCACCCTGTACTACGTGGTGTTCGCCATTTTCCTGTTCGGCTTTCTGCTGATCTATCGCACCATCCACTCGCCGTTCGGGCAGGTGATGAAGGCCATCCGCGAGAATGAGCCGCGCGCGGTCTCGCTGGGATATGACGTCAACAGGTACAAGCTGATGGCCTTCGTGCTCTCGGCCGGGCTGAGCGGACTGGCGGGAGCCACCAACGCCATCGTCTTCACTTTCGTTACCCTGACGGATGCCGACTGGCATACCTCCGGCGACGTGGTGCTGATGACCTTGCTGGGCGGCATGGGCTCCATCTTCGGGCCCGTAGTCGGCGCGTTTTCCATCGTTACGCTGGAGAGCAAGCTTTCCGACAAGGTCGGGTCGCTCGTGACGGTAATCATTGGCGCCATCTTCGTTATTTGCGTGCTGCTGTTCCGCCGCGGAATCGTGGGTGAGATCCAGGGGCTCTACCGGCGCGTGGTCGGCAGTCGTTCGTAGACAAAGGGCCGCCTTCCAGTTTCAGGCACCCGCGACGTTCCCTGATGTGCGCCTGCCGTTCAGAAATCACAACTCTACGTTTGCCGATCACATCCGGTTTTGCGCCGCTGCCGTTATACTGCCTTGCGTTCGACCAGGAGGTTGGTATGTTGAAGGGACGCAAAGCGGTCGTCACCGGCTCGACCAGCGGCATCGGACTCGGAATCGCGCGCGCTCTCGCTGCCCAGGGCTGCGCCATCATGATGAGCGGCTTCGGCGATCCCGCCGAGATCGAGCGCCTGCGCGCCGGGCTGGAAAAGGAATTTGGCATCCAGGCGTTCTTCAACGGCGCCGATCTTTCGCAGGCCGCCGGTTGCGAACACCTGATAGCCGATGCCGAGAAGCGCCTGGGCGCGGTCGACATCCTGGTGAACAATGCCGGCATCCAGTTCGTTTCGCCCATCGAAAACTTTCCTCCCGACCGCTGGGACGCCATCATCGCCGTAAATCTCTCTTCTGCCTTCCACACTATCCGCGTCGCGCTTCCGGGGATGCGCAAGCGCGGCTGGGGACGGCTGATCAACATCGCCTCGACGCATGGCCTGGTGGCATCGATCAACAAAGCGGCTTACGTTTCCGCCAAGCACGGCATTGTCGGCCTGACCAAGGTGGTCGCGCTCGAGACCGCCAAATCCGGTATTACCTGCAACGCCATCTGTCCCGGCTGGACCAAGACGCCGCTGGTCGAGAAGCAGATCGCGGCGCGTGCGCAGGCAGAAAAAGTGCCCATCGCCCAGGCTGAGCACGACCTGCTGGCCGAGAAGCAGCCGACCGAGCGCTTCACTACCGTCGAGCAGATCGGCGCGCTTGCCGTGTTCCTGTGCAGCGACGGCGCTGCCAACGTGACCGGAGCGGCCATCCCCATTGACGGCGCCTGGACGGCCCAGTGAATCCTCTATAATCTTCCGCTGCTTTCTAGGGAGAAAACTTGGCCTACGACGATCTCCGCGACTGGATCTCCGCGCTCGACCGCGCCGGAGAACTGAAGCGCATTCGCGCCGAAGTCGATCCCATCCTTGAGATCACCGAGATCACCGACCGCGTCTCGAAATCGACCAACGGCGGACCCGCGCTGCTGTTCGAGAACGTCAAGGGCTATCGCGGCTGGCATGTGCTCATCAACCAGTTTGGCTCGGCGCGCCGCATGAAGCTGGCGCTGGGAGTGGACTCGCTCGACGAAATCGCCAACCGCATCCATCAATTCCTCGACGTGAAATCGCCCGAGGGCTTGCTGCAGAAAATCAAGATGCTGCCCATGCTGGCCGAGATGGGCAAGTTCTTCCCCAAAACCGTCTCCCGCGGCCCATGCAAGGAAGTTATCCGACGTGACGAGTTCGACCTGCTGAACATGCCGGTGCTGCAGTGCTGGCCCAAAGACGCCGGACGCTTCATCACGTTGCCGTGCGTGATCACGCGCGATCCGAAGACCGGCAAGCGCAACGTCGGCATGTACCGCATGCAGGTCTACGACGCACGTACTGCCGGCATGCACTGGCAGCGGCAGAAAGTCGGGGCCGAGCACTACCGCGAACGAATGCGCGCGGCCGGTAGCGCCAGCGCCTCGCCGGCCGCTGCGGTCGACCTGATGGCGCGCAGTGGTGGCGGCGCGATCGAGCCCGAGGGCGAGCGTCCGCAAGGGAAGATGGAGGTCGCGGTTGCCATTGGCACCGAGCCCGCCCTGACCTTCGCCGCCGTCATCCCCGCGCCACCCGACGTCGAGGAGTTCATGATCGCCGGCTTCCTGCGCCAGAAGCCGGTGGAACTGGTGAAGTGCGAGACCGTGGACCTGGAAGTCCCGGCCACGGCGGAGATCGTGCTCGAAGGCTACGTCAACTTGGACGAACTCCGCACCGAAGGCCCCTTCGGCGATCACACCGGGTTCTATTCGCTCGAAGACCTCTATCCAGTCTTTCACGTAACGTGCGTCACGCACCGCAAGAGCCCGATCTACGCCACCACCATCGTGGGCAAGCCGCCGATGGAAGACGCATGGATGGGCAAGGCCATCGAGCGCATCTTCCTGCCGCTCATGCGGGTGACGCTGCCCGAGATCGTGGACGTCAACCTGCCGGTCGAAGCCGTCTTCCACAACCTGATGATCGTCTCCATCCGCAAGTCGTATCCTGGCCACGCGCGGAAAGTGATGAACGGCATCTGGGCCATGGGTCAGGCCATGTTCACCAAGTGCATTGTCGTCGTGGACGAGGATTGTGACGTGCAGAACGTTCGCGAAGTCGTGCTGCGCGTGGCCAACCACATCGATCCCGAGCGCGACATCCAGTTCACGCTTGGGCCGGTGGATTCGCTCGACCATTCCTCGCGCCTGCCCAATTTCGGGTCGAAAATGGGCATCGACGCCACGCGCAAGTGGCCGACCGAAGGCTTCACGCGCCCCTGGCCTGAGGAAATTCGTATGGACGAAGCTACCAGGCAGCGTGTGAACGCGATGTGGAAGAAGCTGGGCATCGAATAACGTGCGCAGTACTCATTCCGATTTGTAGGACCTTGCCGGCAGCAGGAATTGCAGGCCGAAATAACCTACGAAATAGGGCTGATTGGGCCCGCTCGATTCGAGGCTGCGTCCGGCCATAAAAAGAAGCACGGCCGGACTGTGGATTCTGTAACGACCGCCCACACCGACGGTCGGCTGGCTGGCGAAGGGATGGACGCTGCCTGGTGAATAGACTTCCATATCCATATCCAATTTTTGCGTGAAGCTGTGTCCGACGACAAGGCCCGTGAGCCACGCATCCGACCCCTTGCGGACGATCTGATAGCCGATCTCGTAGTCAACATCGAGCGGGCCAATCTTTTTGGAAATCTCGATAGGGAGAAGGAAACCGTGGCTGGGCGCGGTAATGCCGCGGCGAACGGAATCGTTGGGGTTGTTGAGGAAAAGCTGCGGGAAGGTCGAGATGGACAGTCCGCCTTCTCCGTCGCCGTAGAAGCGCCACTTGACGCCGGGATTGGATTGACCCAAACCAAACCTGGTTTTCGAGGCGGGACTCTGCACGCGCAGCCAGGCATTCTCGTAGGTGAGCTGAATGCGCTTACCGATGCCGAAATTGATGTCGACGTCCGGAGTGTGCGAGACCGACTGGTTGCTGTAGAGAAATGGCATGTAGGCGATATTGATTTCCCAGTTGAGATTGCCGGGAGTGCGTGGATCATTGGTGTAATAAGGCGGGCCGCCCTGGGCGAATGCGGAGATGGCAACAAGGAGCAGGCTGAGCGGGAGGATTGGAGTCCGCAGCATGGGCAGAGGCCATTCATAAGATATCGCACACACTGGACTGAGTCTGCCGGCCTGGGCCCGCACAGCGAATGCATCGGTCCTTCGCTCGCTCTCGCCTCGCCTTTGCTCGGCCCTGTGCGGCAAGCCGCAATACGAGTGTCCGGCCAAATCAAAGATTGACACTACTTTTGCATCTCTGTGACAAACCCACGTCTGAGACCAACTATCTTCGGTTCGCGTTGCAGTGCTGACAGGTACGCCAGTCGGTTTCCCGCGTCCTGTCCCGGAATCGAACCCACCGAAGGAGAACGATATGAGGAGATCAGCTGTCTCAATCCTGGCCAGCGTATTGTTCTTGGGTCTGTCCCTGGGGGTCCAGTATGCGCAGGCAGCAGCGGGTGCCCTTGATACGACATTCGGTACAAACGGCACGACCGTTACCAGTGTTGCCAATGCTGATGCGACTCTCAACTCGATGTTGGCGCTAAGCGATGACAACATTCTTGTCTTTACTGGCGGTGCAGCGCTACTGCAATACACAAGCAATGGCGCGCTGGACACGAGCTTCGGCAGCAAGGGAGAGGTGGCCCTCTCGACTCCCATCACCGGCAGCCTGGCGGTACAGCCGAACGGCCAGATCGTGCTCGGGGGAGTGGTCACCCCGAGCGGCGGTGGGGCTGAGTTGGGGGCGGAGCGGCTGAATAGCAATGGAACCCTGGA